>Ga0185307_1000175_pt1 | contig 44788 bp, 55 predicted proteins | sample LHCtaG_FD_128010 | JGI IMG/M metagenome (GOLD analysis project Ga0185307, IMG submission 128010) | Hot spring microbial communities from Little Hot Creek, USA to study Microbial Dark Matter (Phase II) - LHC4sed_matched (SPADES... | ecosystem: Environmental > Aquatic > Thermal springs > Hot... | reverse complement strand
CGTTTTGGAGATTTTTTCGTCTAAAAGATTTGCGGTTAAAGTCCGGGAAAGGTAAAGTTTAAAACGCCCCGCAGATAGTAAATGTTTCACATCACGAAGTTTCATTGATGAAGTTGGAGTGCGGCGGAATTGAATAAAAAATCGGCGGCTTTAGTTGCGTTAACATTGGTGCCCTTTTTAACAATATTCCTACAGTTAATTATACCGCAAGCCCACGCGGCAAACGTTGAAATAACGTCTGTTTCACCAAAAACCGGTAGGGTTGGAGACCTTGTTAACCTCGTTGGGAAAATAAACACCACAAACGGGGAGTACCAAGTATTTCTTGGCAATATTCAAGTCGCGAGCGGGTATGCTTTTGGAAACAATGTGAACTCTTCGTTTAAAGTACCTCCTATGCCGAGTGGAAACTACACTTTAACCCTGTGCGATGTTGTGGCGAACATGAACGCCACATCATGGTTTTATGTTGAAACAGCGTACCATGTCAGTATCGCCAAACCACCTCATCCAAGGCAACTTCAACAGGGCGCGAAAGCGATAAACATCACCATAAGCATATCCGGCGGCAGAGCGGAAACAACCTATATAGCCAACATTACAGTTAAAACACCAGCAAACGAAACGTACTACTCGCTTACTAGCCTAAACACAACGGATAAGGGAGAAGCCTCCACACTGATCAGATATCCGGAAAACTTCTCGGGAAACGCGCACACAAACTACACTGGATTCTATACTGTTGCCTTTAACGGGACTCTCGCATCCGACAGGTTCTTCATAGGGCTGACAGACCAAACAGAATATCATAGGCGCGACACAGTAAAAATTGTTGCCATCAGATATGAGCTGCTTAACGGCAAAAATGTGACAATAACTATTGTTTTCGGAAACAAAACGGTTGACCGCTTTAACTGCACAGTTTCAAACGGCATCGTGGAAGCGAACTGGCCGGTTCCAGATAATTCATTGATTGGAAATTACAGCCTAAGCATAGAACCACAGCCAGAAAACAAAAAGGTTAACGATACTCAAGTTTTCGCAGTTCCAGGCTTCAAAACCGAAATAACACCGAGAAACCTCGCGGGAGAACCTGTTTCCAATGTTCTTTTAAAGGTTTTTGACAAGTGGGCTAACACGACTTACAATGCCATAAGCAACAGTGAAGGTGTCTCCACCATACGGTTGGAAATGGGAGAATACAACTTCACAGCCTACTTCAAGAATGTTCGTGTGGGAAACGCTTCGTTCACCATAACCCAGGAAGCCAAACTAAACTTGACATGTCTACTTACGAACTTGAAAGTATCCGTTGTAGGCGAGCAAAACGACGTCTTAAAAATCCCGTTCGTCACGCTGAACTTGTCCATTACATATATTACGGACTTGGACGGAAGGAGAATTGAAATTGAAACAATAATTTCCCAAACTGACATCGGCGGCTCCGCTGAGTTCAAGTCGTTTATTTTGAATGCATATTCCTATAAAATTGTGACTTCCCGCTACGGCAGGGTCTTCAACCTAAACAATGACACCCTCACCGGGTTGAAGCCCGTTGGATGGAACAACATAACCATAATCTGCCCGCTTGAAGCCTTACAGGTAACAGTACTTGACGGCGAAGGAACACCCATACCAAATGCCCTAGTGGAAGCCCGAGAAGCGATGGGTGGACTGCGTTATATTGGATACACGGATCAAGAGGGTCGAGTTTCCCTCAACTGCCTCTTCGGCCTATATGGCGTGAAAGTTTACTCCAAAGGGGTTCTGCTAAACACAACAACAGCAGAACTGTTTGAGGAAAAAAGTATAACCATTTGTTGCCGCCTATACAACTTACCAATCCACATTAAGGTTGTTGATTACTTTGGACAGCCAATCCCAAATGCAAACGTAACTCTGGAGAGAAATGGTGTATTAATGGGCTCCGGACTTACCGGAAGCAATGGTGTTGTTGGCTTCACGGAGATCGGCGGAACTCTGACGATAAAGGTCTACTTATCGGGCCAACAGCCAGAATCAACAATCACATGCTCTATTACCGAAGCGAGGGACGAAGCAAACCCGATAGTGGTTAAAGTTGGTAGATACGTGATTTTAGCCAGTTTACTCCTTGAAACGTCATGGTTCACAACGATAATCATAATTGTGGCGTTTGCAGTTCTCCTAATTTTGATAGAGGTTTCCATGAGAAGGAAACGGTTAAAGAATGGAAAAACAAGCTAGAGGTTGAATAAGATTTTAGCTTCAGAAAAAGCTTTATACCGTTTTTGAGAATTTCCTCTCAAATAAAGTGTGTAGGCAGTTTTAGAAGAGTCTAGGGTTGTGTCGTCCTTGGCGCAAGCGAAAATGTGTTCTCCCAAATGTGAACTGTTTAAGTGCGGCAAAAATGCTGCCATTTTCCGGCGAGACGGTGTCTGGTGCAGATGGACCGAAGACATGTGCAACCCTACCAACTGTTCATACGCTCTCTGCGTTAAAAGAAGGCTCTTGCCAAGGGGGGTTTGTGGCGAAACCGTTAAAAGAAAAACTGTGGAAAAACAGCCCGAAGAAGTCGTTGGTCCGGGGATAAAGCTTCGAGGAAGGGCTCTCCGAAAAATAGGCGAGAGAGAACTGTTCTAACCGAAAACTCAAGGTTTCGAAAATACTTCAGCCTCTTTTTATACGGCCTTAACACGTTTAACTACTGGAGGCCTTATCTTCTTTAAAACTCTGTAGCCACAGACTGTGCATTTTATTTCTCCGCCTCGAAGTTCAAGTTCCTCTGTTGGAACTTTAGCCCCACACCTTAAACACTCGTAGACTAGTCCGGGAGCAATTTCTCCCATGGCTGTTCCCCTTTACAGAAAAGCTTGTGTGTTTTTAAATGTTTCCTATCAACAACGGGGATAGCGTCTATGAAACATCTGAAACGTTTACTTTCGGAAATTCTGCCGCGTGAAGAGCTGGATTCCATCTGCTGTTCCTACGACATTGTGGGGGATGTTGCGGTTATACGCTTAACCGAGGGTTCAAGAAAGTATGCTGCACTTGTCGCCGAAAAAGTAATGAAGGTTCATAAAAACGTCAAGTCTGTTTTGGCTCAAACAAGCCCCGTGCACGGAGATTACAGACTGCGAGAGCTTACGCATATTGCTGGGGAAAACAAGACAAAGACTGTTCATCGAGAATCTGGCTGCGTGTTTGCAGTTGACCTAAAAACTTGTTATTTCTCGCCTAGGCTTTCCTTTGAGAGAATGCGTGTCGCGAAGTTGGTTAGAAACGGCGAAGTCGTTGTAAACATGTTCGCCGGAGTTGGATGCTTCTCCATAATCATCGCCAAGCACTCAAAGGCAGAAAAAGTATACTCCATAGACATAAACCCCACAGCCGTCCAGTTTATGTGGGAAAACGTCAAACTCAACAGAGTTCAAGGAAAAGTAGTCCCCCTAGAAGGAGACGCAAAAAATATAATACTCGAAAGGCTTCAAGGAGTAGCGGATCGAGTTTTAATGCCGCTTCCCGAAAAAGCCCTCGAATACCTTCCATACGCTTTTTCAGCACTTAAAAACGGCTGCGGATGGATCCACTACTATGACTTTGAACATGCAGCGAAAGGCGAAAATCCCATTGAAAAAGTTAAGGCGAAAGTAGCCGCTAGACTGGAGGAACTTGGAGTAAACTTTGACATACCCTTTAGCAGAATAGTCAGGTCAACGGGTCCAAATTGGTACCAAGTTGTTTTGGACATAATGTGCAAGGGTTTGAAGGTTAGCAAAATTTAAAGGTTAAAAAGGCTAAACGGGACTAAGGGACCCTTGTTGAAGCGAAAGCTTATGGATATACTCGCATGCCCAATTGACAAGCATCACCCCCTTGAGCTTTACGTTTTCGATGAGAAGGAAGAGATAGTTGAGGGCTTAATCGTGTGTCCCAAATGTTTAAGGTGGTATCCTATAAGGGATGAAATTCCAGAAATGCTTCCAGACGAGCTTAGAAAGGAAAGCGAAGACCTGCCGTTCCTGAAGAAGTGGAAGGACAAGATTCCAGAAAAGATCCTTTTCGATGGTAGACCATTCAACTTGAAAAAAATCTTACTTCAGCCTAACAAGCACACCCTTTCTTGAAGACTTTAAAGCAGCCTCGGCGATTTTTAAAGCCCTAAGCCCATCTTCACCTGTTATTAAAGGCTTCTCCTTACCCAAAATGCAGTTTGCGAAATGTTGGAGTTCAAGTTTTAACGGCTCCTGCCATGGAATCCTAGGCTGAACTGTTTCCTCGGCTGTTTCTATCGTCAGCTCTTGGGTTATGTAGTCCAGTTTCATTATTGCCTCGCTTCCCGTAACTGTTAATATCCGCGTTTTGTACGGTGTTAGCCAGTTGGATTCTATGAAAGCGTTTTTTCCACTTTCAAAGGTCAGCATTATGTGGGCGTAATCCTCAAAGAGCTTATGCCGCATGTTTCCGGTTTTTGCGTAAACGGCGACAGGGTCGCCGCCGAACAGATAACGGGCTATGTCTATATCGTGTATCGCTAAGTCCTTTACCACACCTATGTCCCCAATTCTTTCAGGCCACTGGGAAACCCTTTTCGCCGTGGCGCATACAAGTTCCCCTATCTTTTTGTTTTCAACAGCTTTTTTAATGTACTGTACGCCAGGTATGAAACGCATTAGGAAGCCTACTGTGAGATGTAAGCCTTCCTTTTCCGCCGTTTTTATTAGGGATTCTGCCTGTTCTGGTTTTGCGGCCATGGGCTTTTCAACCAAGACGTGTTTTCCAGCCTTTAAAGCCTTCATGGCCTCTTTTGCAAGGCTTGTGGACCATGTGCAGACGCTTACCGCTTCGATGTCTTTCCTTTTCAGCATTCTCCCAGCGTTTATGTAGGCTTCGACGCCGAACTGTTTGGCGACGCTTCTCGCCCTTTCAGTGTTGATGTCGCAGACGGCTAAAAGCTCTGTTTCCTCCAGTTCACTGAAAACTCTAGCGTGGTTTTTACCCCAAAAACCAGCCCCTATAACTGCTACTCCAATTTTGTTGTTCATTTCCTCCAAACACCTCTTCCTAAACCCCGATACGTGAAGCCTTCCGCTTCAACCTTCATGGGCTCCAAGGTCCCTTCAAAGTCAACAATAGCCGCTGGCATGTTTGCCAAAAGCTTAATCTTTTTCAGGTTTAGCCGTTTAAACTGCTCGTGTCCAGTGTAAAAAATTATGCAGTCCGCCCTGTCCAAGGCTTCTGAAAGATCCTCTTCGACATACGGTAGGTCTAAACCGGAAGCTTTCTGTGGCAAGTATGGGTCATAGACGCTTGGTCTAGCACCCTTTCTCTCAAGCATCTGGACAAAATCCTTAAACGAGCTTTCCGGAAGGTCTGTCACGTTTTGGGTTTGGGATACACCTAGCACTGTTACTTTTGCCCTGCGCATGGTTTTTCCACAGCTTTTTAAAGCGTCTTGTACTAGGCTGACTTTTCGCTTCGCCAGTTCCTTTTTTAACTCCAAGACTGTTTGTGAAACTTTAAGTTTAACATTTTGGTTATCCGCCTCTTCAAACAGCATAAGAAGAGCGTCTTCACCGCCGAAACCCCAAATATTTTTGTAAGAACAGTCCGCGTTCGCGGCTATTAAACTATGGACAACCAAATAGTCAGCCCCGATTTTTTCGCAAAAAGCCGCAAACTCGTTAGCCAAAGCTGACCTAACATTTCTGTAAACCGTTTCAAACAGAACTGCAGCTTCCGCCACCTTAAAATCTAAAGACTTAACCAAACCCGCTTTTGTCATAGCCCCCACAACATTCGAGGCCTTCTCTAGGCTTATCCTATCCTGCGCAGCCACAATTCTCCTGTAATTCATTAAGCTTCTCAAAGTCTGTTTTTCTGGGAAGGGAACTGGGCAGTAGGCGAAAAAGATGTCTGCGCCAACCCTTAATCCAGATGCATCTTCAACAGTCTTCTTGAGGATGCTTTCATTTACTCCTATTCCAACAACGCTCACGTTCACAACTAACGTGTTTTTGCGGATGTGTGAACCAATTTTCTTAAACGTTTTCTCAATACTTGAATAGTCGATGGTGCCTCTTTCACCAACTACAACTGGTGTTGTGACTAGTATGATTTCGTTCTCTGCAGCATCTTCAATGTTGTGTGAAAACCGTATTCTTTTGTTTTCTAAGCCTTTATGGAGGATTGGCTCTACCTCTTGATTCAGGAAGGGGGCTTTCCCCTTGGAAAATCGTTCGATGAGGGCTCTGTCATTGTCGACGCACAGGACTTTAAATCCTACATTAGCTAGTAGACATGTGTGAAGCATGCCCATGCGCTCGCATCCAACAACGCTAACCGTAGCTTTTTCGTCTGTTTGCAGTTCTTTCGACGGGTTTATTGTTTTTAGCATTTACTTTCCCAACCCTAAACTATCCTTCAGCCCTTCACACTGTCAATGATCCTCTTAAGCTTTAAACCGAACTCGCGGATAAGTTCTTCAGCTCTCTCTCTTGTTTTGGCTTCCGCGTAAAGCCTGTATAATGGTTCAGTTCCGCTGGGTCTCATTAGAATGGAGCTTTTGTCCTCGAACCATACCTTAACCCCGTCGATTGTGCTTATGTTTAGTCCTCTCGCTTGCTCGATAAGTTTCTCCAGAACTTTTTCTTTAATCTCGTTGGGGCATTTCACTTTGCCTTTCTCGATGTAGTATTTTGGAAGTTCGTCCAAAAGTCTAGAGAGGGGTTTGCCTGTGTCTGCCATTATATTTAATATCAAAGCAGTCGCCATGGCTCCATCTCTGACCGCTTGGTGAGGACCATAGAAGATTCCACCGTTCTCTTCTCCCCCGAGTTTTGCTTTTAGCTTTTTCATAGTGTGAGAAACTATTACACTTCCAACCTTTGTCCAGACCACTTCACCGCCATAAGCGTCCGCAACGTCCTTAACCAGCATAGAAGAGCTTATTGGCGAAACGATTTTTTCACCCGGATTCTTGAGCAAAAAGTGTTTTTCGACGAGAGCGAAGGTTTTGTCACCCCAGTGGATTTCTCCAGCTTCGTCGACGAAAATGGCGCGGTCCGCGTCTCCATCAAAGGCAACTCCTAGATCCGCGTTTACAGCCTTAACGGTTAAAGCCAACTCCGAAAGGTTTTCTGGACGGGGTTCCGGCGACCGCGCTGGAAATGTGCCATCAATGTTAGCATTTATTGTTGTAACCCTGCAGCCTAAATCTTTTAAAAGCTTTGGAACCGCTAGGGCTGCCACGCTGTTCGCCGCGTCGACAACAACGTGGTAGCGTTTCTCCGCTATCCTTCCAACTTCCACGTGTCTCTTGACAGCCTCCACGTACTCGTCAATAACTCCTTGAAGTGGTTTAGTCTCCCCTATTCTATCCCATTGAACATACTTGGTTTTACTGTCAAAAAATATACTCTCAATTTCGATTTCCTGCTCCCTTGAAATCTCTATGCCGTCACTCCATACGACTTTTATCCCATTGTACTCTGGTGGATTATGGGAAGCCGTAACAATAATCCCACCATCAACCTTATGGCTTTTCACAGCATATTGCAGCGCCGGAGTTGGCGCCATACCCGCAAACAGAACTTCGCAGCCTGCGGCGTTCAACCCAGATATCACAGCCCTTGTAAGCATTGGGCTGCTTGTTCGGGCGTCATGTCCCACTATTAAACTTCCAGACTTGAAAAAGGTGCCTATAGCTCCTCCAATTTTCGCCGCAAACTCTGGAGTTAACTCATTGTTTGCTGTTCCTCGAATCCCGTTTGTTCCAAACAATCTTCTCGAACTTAGCATGAGCGATACACCTTAGAGGGCAAGTCCATTTATATTCGGCATTTCCCAATAAAACGGTTTTGTGGGGGTAGAAACATGAAAGTTCTGCTCCATGAAATGAGTTGAGTTGAAGCGAAAGAGTATTTCAGTAAAAATGATACAGCCACAATACAGTGGGCTCCAATGAGCGGCATGGTCCCCACAACTTTCTGGGAACAGACCACCTTATCGCTAAAGCCGTAGCCGAGGAAACCGCCAAACGCACTGGTGTTATTTGCCTGCAAGTTATACCATTCGGCGTAAGCTACCACCAGACAGTTCTGGGGCACAGTGCACGTTTCACCGGAAATCTTCAAAACTACTTGAAAGAGATTTGCCTAGCACTAAACTATTATGGCATAAGGAAAATCGTAATAGTTAATGGGCGTGGTGGAAACCTTGCAGCCCTAGCGGATTTAGCTAGAGAACTGCGGGAAAAAGGAGTTTTTATATCCATCTTCCAATGGTGGACGGCAGCCAGCAAACTTCTTCCACAAATCTTTAAGCCCGTAGAAAGGGGACACGCGGGCGCTGAGGAAACCTCTGTGAATTTAGCTCTCCATCCCCATCTTGTACGTATGGATAAGGCTGTTGATGAGGAGACCCGCAGCCATTTTGCCGAAGTTGCAGGCATAACTTTGCCCTTGGACACGGCTGACCACACGGCCTCAGGGGTTTTCGGCAAATTCACAACAGCCTCAGCGGAGAAAGGTAGGGAAGTCTTTGAGGTTGTTGTTAACGAGCTGGCTAGACATGTTGACATGCTAAAGGATGCTAAAATTGAAGATTTGATGGCTAAGCCAAAGGTTTAGGTTTAGTGTCTGAACTTAGGCATAGATATATTTTTGTTGCTCCCACCATGTGACCTCATTTTTGTCTTTGGGCATATGAGCCTCATATTCCTTCCATTCTTGCATTTTCAGCATCCAATATTTTTCCGCGTTCTCTTTGCCTAAGGCCTTTTTGCATATGTCGTCGCTTTCCCATTCCTCCAATGCTTCTTTAAGAGAGCTCGGCAAAACCCTTATTCCCAAAGCCCTTCGCTCGGTTTCGCTTAAATGATATACGTTGACATCTACCGGGTCACCAGGCTCAATTTTCCTTTTGATTCCGTCTAAACCTGCCTCGAAAACTGCGGCGTAAGCTAGATACGGGTTGCACAAGGGGTCCGGGCATCGAAATTCTATTCTTGCTTCGTTTTCTTTTCCGGGAAAGTATTCGGGCACCCTTATCAGGGCTGAGCGGTTCTTCCTGCTCCATGTGATGTAGACGGGCGCCTCGTAGCCCGGCACCAGCCTTTTGTAGCTGTTGACCGTGGGAGCTACAATGGCGCATAAAGCTCTGACGTGTTCAAGGATTCCTCCAATGAAGTAGCGGCACAACTGCGAAAGGTGGGCGTATCCACCCTTGTCATAAAATAAATTTCTGCCAGTTTTTAAGTCGAAAAGTCCAAGGTGAATGTGCATACCACTTCCAGGCTTTCCAGACCACGGTTTAGGCATGAAAGTGGCTATCCAACCGTACTTTCTATCCGCAACAGCTTTAGCTGCGAACTTGTACCGCACGATGTTGTCCGAAGTTGCTACTGGATCCGAGTATTTAAAAGTGATCTCGTTTTGGGCAGCTCCAACTTCGTGGTGTTCCCTTTCAACTTCTATTCCCATAGTGAAAAGGGCGTTGGCCAAATCCAGTCTGAAACTTTCGGTTAAATCGCGTCCCGGAGCTATGTCAAAGTACCTATGCTTATCTAACAAGTGGTTTTCAACAGGCTCGAAGCCTCCGTCTGGTGCTTTTTGCACTAGGTAAAATTCCAGTTCAGCGGCAGCCGTTGGTTCGTAACCTTCCGTCCGCATTTTATCTAGGCTTTTCTGGCAAATGTAGCGGGGGTCTCCCTCGAAACGTTCCCCCTCAGGCGTGTAGATGTTGCAGATGAAGCTTACAACGCTTTTGTTGTAAAAGTAGTAGGGGCAAACCGTGAAAGTTGTTATGTCAGGCTTCATAATCATGTCGCTTTCCTCTATGCCAACGCCGCCTACTAGGGATGAACCGTCGAAGCCCACGCCTTCAGCTATGGCATTTTCCACCTCTTCAACGGGCACGGTTCTACCCCTAAGATAGCCAAGCAAGTCTGTAAAATGGAGTAGAATATGTTCAGCGTTTTTCATGAGCTTAAAGCATAACTCAACATTTTTGTTTACGCCGCGTCGCAAACCCGGCACACATGCTCCTTCCAATGTATTTATACGGCAGAAATGGTTTAAACTGTAAATATAAAAAGTTTTTCAAAGAAAACAGCAACAAATGTTAAATATTTAAAACAATGACCGATCAAATGTGCAAAAGCGTAACTAGGTGCGAAATATGGACCATACAGATGTTCAAGATGTTCTTAATGAAAGGGCAAAAGCAGCCTTAGCGAAAAAGGCTGTTAGTTTAGACAATGTTGATTTGAAGATATTGAGGGCCTTAACGGCTGACGCTAGAGCCTCCTCCAGACAGCTTGCAAAACAATGCGGAATCGCAACAAGCACAGTGCTTTCTAGAATTAGGAGGCTTGAAGAAAACGGTGTGATAAAGGGGTACACTGCCATAGTTGACCATGAAAAATTAGGATACGAGCTAACGGTTGTTGTGGAATTAACTGTCTCTAAGGGACGGCTTCTCGAAGTGGAAAATGAGGTTGCGAAAATCTCAAATGTATGCTGTGTTTACGACGTAACTGGACTGATAGACGCCATAATAGTCGCCAAATTCAAAAACAGAGAAGAACTAAGCAAGTTTGCGAAAAGGCTTCTGGCAATGCCCTACGTTGAACGAACAAACACGCATGTAGTGTTAACAACAATAAAAGAGGATTTCAGAGAACTCGTCTAACCCCCCTTATTTTTAAATCACTGAAAGCCCAAGGGAAAACTTAATTCAACCCGAAACTCAAAATTAAACAGTACATGTGCGGGGGTTGCCAAGCCTGGTCAAAGGCGCAGCCCTGAGGCGGCTGTCCCGTAGGGGTTCGTGGGTTCAAATCCCACCCCCCGCACTTCAAAACTTTTAAAAACAGTGCAGGTATATGGCGATTTTTGGGATAAGGTTTAAGTAATACTTTTCACCAAAAAAGTATTACTGAGGTGTTTGTATGCACATACCAGATGGCTACCTAAGCCTTGAAGTGGCGGTTCTGATGAACGTAGTCTCGGCTGCCTTCCTCGTTTGGTGCTGGAGGAAAGCCAAGAGGGAGTATCCGAAGGGTTTTGCCTCGCTGTTAGCCGTTTCAAGCGCCTTTGTTTTTGTTGCACAAATGATTAATTTCCCGATAACCTATGGAACCAGCGGGCACTTGGTGGGCGGAACCTTTCTGGCTGTGGTTTTAGGTCCCTATGCAGCGGTTTTAGGTATGACCATCGTTTTGTTGGTGCAAGCATTATTCTTCGCAGATGGAGGACTGCTTGCTTTGGGTGCCAACATCTTCAACATGGCCATTATAGGCGGACTAAGCTTCTTCATGGTAAAGCTTATTGCAGGAAAATCCATTGAAGGCAAACGTTTTGCCACGGGAGTTTTTGCAGCTTCATGGTTCTCGGTTGTTTTGGGGGCATTGGCCTGCGGCTTAGAAATAGGCGTATCTCCTTTTTTTCTAAAGGTGGGCGGTGTCGCCGTGACAGTACCAGTCATGCTTTTTTGGCATACATTGATTGGATTAGCAGAGGCTGCAATAACAACAGCGTTCATTACACAACTGTATAGGCTTAAACCCGCAGCACTAAACGGTCTAATCTTTCTTAGGAGGGAAATTGCTTGAAAAACCACTTGAAGGCCTTCGCCCTCCTGCTTGTAGGATTAGCTATCCTTTTGCCCTTTGCCTCTTCCTACCCAGACGGCTTAGAAACAGTGGCTGAAACTCTCGGCGTGGAGGAAACTCCGCCCGTATGGGAGGGATTAATGCCCGACTACACCATACCAGCTGTTGGAAATCTATACTTGTCAACACTTTTTGCCGGCGTGTTTGGGGCTTTTCTAGTATTTGTTTTAACGTTTATCCTTGGAAAAACGGTGTCAAAATCGGATTAAGACGGAAAGAGGAAAGTTACTCTCTGCTTGCTAGAATCACGATGTAGTCAGCGGTGTCGGCGCACATGTCTGCGGCGTGTTCTATGAACTCTATCAAGTCGTCGAATATTACAACGGAGCCAACGTTCATTTCCTCCGCGTACTTAATGAACAACCTTTTTGCCTCTAAGTATTCGTCATCAATTTTCCTCTCAATCTCTTCAACTTTTTTAGCCCCATCAATTGCAGCCGCTGGGTCAGCCCCAATTTTCTCAATGCTCCCCCTTAAAGCATGGGCGCAGTCTAGAAGATAAGCCGTGATGCGGGCGGCTTTCTCCCACAGTTCCTTCGGTATTTTAGTTTCCCCAAGCATTTTGATGCATCTCGCAGCGTCTTTAACGTGGTCTGCAAGTGTGTCTAAACGTTTGACAAGGTGCATTAGGTCTTCGCGGTACTCGGCAAAAAGGGCAACGCCCTTTGAAAGCTCCTTGAAAACTTCCGTTCGGAGCCTGTCAACCTCCTTTTCAACCTTGAAAATATTATCTATGTACTGCATAGCTTCCTTTTTATTGTTTTCAGTCATCTTCTGCGTAGCTTGGTTGAGAAGGGTTACTGTGTCAAGAGCTTTTGTTATCTGTTCCTGCGCTAAGTCTAAAGCTTTCGCCCTGCGCCGTCTCTCAAACCACAAGTAGCTTTTGCTTTCCAACTCCACCCCACTTACATAGTTTGTGGATCACTTAATAACGCTTTTCAAGATTTAAATTTCCTTCTCGGCAACCCAGTAGGCCTTTGTTTCTCCACTTTTAGTGATAACATGCTCCTTCTTGAATATTGGGGCCTCCCTCTTGTATCTTTCCACAGCCTCCTTCAAAACTGGGAAAACATTCTCTCTGTGGGCTCCCGCAACTATAACATATACCAGGTCTTCGCCGACGTTAAACTCTCCGGAGAAATGATGGATTTGGACGTCCACTACACCCTTTCTTGCTTTTAATTCTCGGCATATTTCTAACAAAACCTCGTTGGCTTTTTCCTCGTAAGCCTCAACCTCCAACTTTTGAACTCTCTCTCCTTGAAAGTTTTCTCCTCGGACGACTCCTATGAAGATTGCTACGGCTCCAGCCTTATAGAAGTCAGGCAAGCTTTTAACTTCGGCAATCAACCTTTCAAGGGACACTGTGCCCTTTTTGTGAACATATTTTTGCATGGTTTCCCCCGTACAAGAGTGTTATGGCTGTTTTAAAGTTTTAACCCACCCTAACCAAATTTTGAGTTAAGTTTGAAAGCTTTTTGCGGTATTCCAAAAGCCGTTCATGCGCCTTTTTCAAGACCTCTTCCTAAGGCTTTAGCAAGTTTTGAGGCTGTTGGAGTGTCACCGTGAATGCAGGCGGTGTGCACAATGCCAAGCTCCACTGACTTCCATCAACAGCTTCTACAACGCCTTTCTTCACGGCTTTCACGGTTCTTTCAAAAACTTTCTCAGACTCTTCAATGACGGCTCCCGCTGCTTTACGGGAAACTAAGCTTCCGTCTGGGTTATACGCCCTGTCAGCGAAGAATTCATAGGCGAACGGAGCCCAACGTCTTTGGCGGTGCGAAAACTATTAGGTTGGTGTCCAGCGCTTATCCGGCTTCGGTTAGAGCGCCGGCAAGTTCTCTGTTTTTTAGGGCATTGTTGTACATGGCGCCATGGGGCTTAACATGCCGAAGAGAGACACCGAAAGCTTTCGCAAAGCCCTGAAGCGCTAACTTGATAAATAATGTAGTTTTTTGCCTCTTCGTAGGTGAGTTGCATAGTTCTTCGTCCAAACCCCATGACGTCAGGATGAGCAGGATAGGCCCACAGTCACCCCATGCTTTTTCGCAAGAGCCACTGTCCGCGCAATTGTTAAGGATCTCCAGCGTGGAAGCCGCAGGCGATGTTTGCCGAGGTTATGTGCGGCATTATCCTAGCGTCGTCTTCCACCTTAAATTCCCTAGCTCTCACCTATCATAATTTATGTCAACTTGATTTTTCACAGTTTAGTCCCCTTTCCATGGCGGTTAACTTTTTAGGTATTCTCTTAGATCTTCCAGCACAGCTGATGGAACTGGTAGGTCCTTCATGGTAATTAGTCCTGATGGAGCTTTAAGCACTTTTGGAATAGCGTTCACTACTATTGCGGCTGTGCCTATGTCTCCGTGAATGCATGGCTGTATCTTCTGTTTAACTGTAGGCACACCCATTATTGTTATGGCATCGTATTCTTCTTCGGTACCAACGTAGGCTTGGAACTTTAAAACTATAACTTCTCTGCCTTTCATGAAGCCCCTTGCAGTCTGCTTTAAACCCGCCACTTTTCCAGCTTCAATTTTGATGAAACCGCTTTCTACAGTGTTCTTTGCGATCACCGGTTCAACTGGTTCAGATCTTATCTTTTCCAGCCTCCATGCTAGGGCGTCTGCGATCATGGCGATGGATTGCTCAAGACCCACATGCCCGGTGATCTGTCCATTCTCAATCTTCCGCCTAAACTCTTCAACTGTTAGTCCAGCGCCTATTTTTCTTTGAAAAGGCAACCGTCTTGTAGCCGCGTTCACGACTCTGACGGCTTCTATTTTCTCTATTTCCTGGCACACGGCGGTCAACGTTATTACCAAAGTGTCCATGAGGAAGCCTGGGTTTATTCCAGTCCCTAAAACAGTCACGTCGTGTTTTTTGGCCAACATGTTAATTTCTTCGGCTATTTTTGGGTCTGAGTAGTGAGGGTATGCTAGTTCTTCACACGTGGATATCACGTCTACCCCGTGTTTTATTAGAGAAGCTATTTGGGGGTAGACTTGCTTTAGAAATGATGATGTGGCGTGGATCGCTATGTCGGCTCTCACGTTCAGAAAAAGTTCCTCGGCGTTTTTGTAAACCTTTGCACCGAGTTTTTCACCTAAGCCCAACAATTCGCCCAAATCCTTGCCAACTTTATCCTCTGCAATGTCGACGGCTCCAACGATTTCCAAACCTTTCTTCTCTAGCAAAGTCCTAGCGATTAAGCTTCCAACAGCCCCGACCCCATATAGGACGGCTTTTACAGTCTCCATTCGGTTCCACCATATCGGCATTTAATGAGGTTTTTGGGCTTATAAAGCAAAGGGTGTTGAGGCTTCCTTCAAATTTCTTTACGTTTGTAAATTTTAATAATGAGGGGCAACCAATAATAAGGATACACGAATGCCGCGGATGAAACGCACCGTGGATTCTTAAGGGTTGTGGTTTGAATGTCAGCAATTGGGGAGACATCGACAAATGTTGAGAAGGCTAAACCTAAAGCTGAGATTCACATAATAAGGGATCACTGTAAAGGTTGCGGCTTCTGTATACACTACTGCCCAAAGAGGGTTTTAGCAGAATCCAACGAAATAAACGCTAGAGGTGTGCATCCTCCAATGGTTGTAAACGAAGAGGCGTGTATACTGTGCGGTCTCTGCATGGCAATTTGCCCAGACTTTGCCATCTACGTGCGAGAAAAACGATGCATGGGCGGGTGTTGACATGGAAAAGGTCTTAACCGGCGTTCACTTCATGAGCGGCGACATCGCATGCGCAGAGGGCGCAATAGCCGCTGGCTGCCGCTTCTTCGCTGGTTACCCTATAACACCGGCAACAGAGATAGCAGAACACATGGCTGCTAGAATGCCTGAGGTTGGTGGGATATACATCCAAATGGAGGATGAAATAGCCTCCATTGCGGCTGTTATAGGTGCCTCCTATGCCGGCTTGAAAGCTATGACGGCGACGTCTGGTCCGGGTTTCAGTTTGATGCAGGAAAACATAGGGTTGGCTGTTATGACGGAGGCTCCGTGTGTTATTGTTGATGTTATGCGGGGAGGGCCCAGCACTGGTCAGCCGACTCTTCCGGGACAACAGGATGTTATGCAAGCCAAATGGGGTTCCCACGGGGACTATGAAATTATAGCTTTATCGCCATCTTCGGTTCAAGAAATGTTCGATTTGACGGTTGAGGCTTTCAACTTGGCTGAAACTTACCGTGTTCCAACGCTTTTAATGGCTGACGAAGTTGTAGCTCACATGTGGGAGAAGGTGGTTATACCACCAGCTGAAGAGGTGAAAGTTGTAAACCGTAAGAAGCCAAAAAACCCGCCCGGCAAATACATGCCTTTCATGCCAGATGAGGACTTGGTCCCACCCATGGCTTGTTTCGGCGAAGGGTACCGTTTCCACGCCACGGGTTTAACCCACGACGAGTATGGCTACCCTAGAACGCAGGACTCTGACGTTCAGATGAGGCTTGTTCAGAGGTTGTGCGACAAAATAAGGAAAAACGCGGACAAAATAACCCATGTTGAGGGAAAAATGCTCGACGATGCGGAAGTTGTGGTAGTTGCCTATGGAATAGTCGCCAGAGCGGCTTTAAGCGCTGTGAGAAAGGCTAGGGAACAAGGCATAAAAGCCGGTCTTCTTCGGCTGATAACCCTTTGGCCATTCCCTGAGAGACATGTGGCTAAGGCTGCTGAGAAAGCTGGGGCAGTAATTGTTCCGGAAATGAACTGTGGACAGATGGTGCGGGAGGTCGAGAGGGCTGCTAAAACGACACCAGTGTACCATCTTTCGAAGCTTGGAGAGGAGCCGCACACCCCCCTCGAAATCCTTCAAGCTATAAGGAGGTATGGTTGATGGGTGGAGTTGTTGAACATCCCTTTGCGAAGTATTTGAGGACAGCGATGATCCCCCACATTTGGTGTCCGGGCTGCGGCAACGGAATAATTCTAAACGCTTTTGTGCGCGCCTTAGACGAGCTGCAAATAAACCTAGACAAGCTTGTTGTTGTGTCCGGGATCGGCTGCATAGGGCGATCCGCCGGATATATTAACGTGGATTCTTTCCACACGACCCATGGCCGTTCCATAGCCTTTGCCACAGGCGTTAAACTCGCCAAACCGGAGCTGGAAGTGGTTGTAATAAGCGGCGACGGCGACCTATTTGCTATAGGTGGAAACCATTTTATTCATGCCGCGAGGAGGAATGTTGGCATAAAAGTGATTTGCGCCAACAACTTCAACTATGGAATGACTGGTGGGCAAGTGGGACCTACAACACCGCTAGAAGCCCTAACAACCACAACACCATATGGCAACATTGAACACCCATTTAACCTCGTTCATCTTGCAGCAGCCTCTGGGGCAACCTACGTGGCACGTTGGACAACTTTCCATGTGCACATGTTGACAACATCGATAAAGAAGATGCTTCAGCGGAAAGGCTTCTCTTTTGTAGAAGTTGTGTCGCAGTGTCCAGAAATTTATGGACGCCGCAACAATATGCGAACGGGGCTTGAAATGATGGAGTGGTTTAGGAAAGCCTCAGTAATAGCGAATTTTTCAGACCCCGCGAAGGCGGAAATATCGCCCGAAAGAATTGTTGTTGGAGAGTTCGTGGACGTGGAAAAGCCCACGTATGAAGAGAGGTTACATGCCAAACTAGTCCAAATTATGAAGGGGGCACCGTGATAAGATGCGTATAGAGATAAGGTTCGCAGGCTTCGGCGGGCAGGGAATAATAAAGTCCGGGATTTTGACAGCCGCAGCGGCATGCCTCTACGGTGGGAAAAACGCTGTGCAAACCCAATCCTATGGACCGGAATCCCGAGGGGGAGCTTGCAGGTCGGAGGTTATAATTTCGGATGAGGAAATAGATTTTCCAAAGGTTACGGAACCGGATATTTTGGTTTTGATGTCGCAGCATGCATATAACGAGTATGCGGAAACGGTGAAGAAGGGAGGAATGATAATCCTCGACCCAGATATGATTCCCAACGAGCGGAAAATTGAAGGCGTGAAGGTTTTCAGAGTTCCAGCAACGAGGATGGCTGAGGCTCTTGGAAGGAAAATTGTTGCAAACGTGGTTATGCTTGGAGCGTTTGCGGCGATAACTGGAATCGTGGACAAGGAGGCTTTTAAGAATTCCATAAGGGCAAATGTTCCCAAAGAAGTAGAGGAATTAAACCTAAAAGCCTTCGAAATGGGTTATGAATATGGCAAAAACTTGTTGAAAAGCTAGCCTTGCTCAGTTTGCGGCATTGGTGCTTGCGCTTGTGCTTGAACCTGTAGCTGAACAATGGGTGTCAAGAGTTTTGATTTTCTAACGCCCACATGTCGAAGCGGAGCAATTTTCTTTGCCTCGTTATAGATGTCTGAAGCTATTTTTCCGAGAACCATTTCTTGAGCTAACTGGTCTAAAGTTAGAGTTTTACTTTTTTCTTCAACGATTTTCGCCATAATCTTGCGTATGGCCGTCTCTTGCGAAGTATTAATCCTTGTTAATGTAAAGGCGCAGACGGCGACTCGGACCCTATACCCATCTTTGGTTGTAATGTTGAATATGCCGTCAACTTTTGTTGTCCTTCGACGCACAAGGCTTCGCAGGTAGTCCCTCGAGTACTCGTGTCCCTTGAAGATCGTGTCAGCTGTTTTTCCATCAACCCCCGTTATCTGGAAGTAGAGTTTCAAGTACTGGTGGGAGAAGTCTCCAGTTATATCGTAGAGGGTTACTTCAAGAACTCTTCCGACGAGTTTTTCAGGCGCATCTGCTGGTATAGACCCTATTTCAACGTTTCCGAAGTACGGGGGCGCCAGTACAGTGTACCAGACTTTGCTACGCCATTTATCCCTTACCTTTTTTGTGGACAAGGTGGTCCTCCGTTAACAGCGGAGAAAATTCTCACACTGGTGTATTAAATTTTACTTTTTCGGCGTTATCTTCTCGATACCCATCATGTACTTTCTCAAAACCTCTGGGATTATCACTGAACCATCCTCCTGCTGGTAGTTTTCCAGTATAGCCACTATGGTTCTTCCAGTGGCTAAAGCTGTGGAGTTTAAGGTGTGCACGAAGCCTTTCGGAGGCTCTCCCTCTTTTTCCCGATAGCGGATGTTAAGTCTTCTAGCCTGATAATCCGTGCAATTGCTGCATGAGATTATTTCTCTATAAGCGTTTTGGGCTGGCATCCACGCTTCAATATCGTATTTTTTGGCGGCAACTTTTCCAATATCGCCCGTGCAGACGTTCACGACGCGGTAGGGTAGGCCTAGCTTCTGCACCAGCTCCTCGGCGTTTCTTAAAAGTTCCTCGTGAATCCTCCACGAGTCTTCTGGTTTGCAGAAAACAAACTGTTCGACCTTGTTGAACTGATGAGTGCGAAAAATCCCCCTCGTATCTTTGCCGTGGGCTCCCGCCTCTTTTCTGAAGTTTGTGCTTATCCCCACAAACTTTATGGGTAAATCCTCAGCCTTCAAAATTTCGTTCATATACATGGCCGCCATCGGGTGCTCCGACGTTGCAATCAAGTAAAGATCTTCGCCCTCGATTTTGTAAAGGTCGTTTTCAAAGTCGCTGAGGGCTATGACGCCCTCATAGGGTTTGCGCCTCATGAGGAAAGGAGGTTCAACAGGCTTAAACCCTCTCTTTACAAGTTCCCATAGGGCGAAGTTTATCAAAGCCATGTCCAATAAAACGCCCTCGTTTTTCAGGTAGAAAAACCTGGCTCCAGAGACTTTTCCAGCCCTTTCGACGTCCATTATGTCTAGGCTTAAACCAAGCTCGATGTGGTCTTTAGGTGGAAAACTGAATTTGGGAGGTTCTCCCCAAATCTTAACAACAACATTGTCGTTTTCATCCTTCCCTATTGGAACAGATTCATGTAGAAGATTTGGCAGAAGCATTAAATAGTTTCGCACTTTTCCCTCTAAGTCAGCGACAAGCTTCTCCATTCTGGTTATTTCCTCATCGACAGCCTTTGCTTCTGCAATGAGAGGCGCAACGTTTTCCCCCCTCTTCTTCGCCGATGCAATTTCAGCCGTTATCTGGTTCCTTTTCTGCCGTAGTTCATTAAGCCCTGTCAAGTTTTGGCGCCAAAGCCTATCGCATTCAATGAGTTCGTCCAACATCCTAAGGTATTCCGGGTCTCCTCTCCTGGCTAGGTTTTCCCTCACGAAATCGGGTTTTTCCCTAATAAGTTTAATGTCCAACATTTCCTTTTGTCAACCCTTTTCCTCTTAGAGAGATAAAACACGTTCCTATTCAAGTTTCCGGGCGGCTTTTAGAGTTTTCTCCGCCATTGATATTGCGGAAAGCAGATCATCAACCGTAGCAATAAAAGTTTTGATCCCTCTTTTACATTTAACGTATGCCCATATGCTTTTTCCCCTATTCTCGGTTTTCACGTAAAGACCCGGGGGTACTTTGACGTTGTCTGGGGAGACGGCTTCAGCAATAGCCCTTGCAAATTCCCCATCCTCGTAGAAGATTGTGATTTCAGCCTCTAAGCTTTCCATCGGCCAACTTCTTCCCCACAAGTTCGTTAACAAGTTTTATGAAGATTTCCATGTTTTCAATTGGAACTTGAGCTCCAGCTGCTACATCGTGGCCTCCACCCTTTCCGAGGCATTTTTCAGCGGCGGTCTGCATTATTTCTCCGAGGTTCACTCCTTTAGAGGTAACAGCGTCCACAGTCCTTGCGGATACCTTGGCTATGTCTTCTCCCTTCACGTCTGCGTAAACAATTAGTGGCTTCTCCGGGTTCGGCAGGGATGTTAATAGGATGGAGGAGATTGTGCCGACTATTTTGTCGTCTATGTAGTCTTCACCGTACACAACGTATATGTTCTCCAACTCTCTTATCCTCCCTGGCTCTTTTGCGATCCATTCAAGATATTTGTTTACTGTTCGCCTATACTCTTCGAGGATTTTGTTGGCTTCCTCAAAGTTGGCTCCCCTGTCACCCATACATACGGCGATGCCTACTCCGGGCTTGTCCATGCGCCCAGCCGCGTTTAACAATACGGCGAATTCCCTAGCGTCACGGAGGGGTGTCCACGCGTCTTCCCGTGTTAAAGTGTAAACGTGCCCAACTAGATTTGAAACTTCATAGTGAAGTCCTTTCGAGAGGAGATACTCTGCTAGGGCTGTGCACAGCCTTCTTTTTTCTTCATCGCTTAAATCCCTCAAAGCCCGCCATTTATCATCAACCTTCGTTTTTATTCCGAGGCTTTCTAGGAAGGCGTAGCTTCCGCCCTCGTCTCCGCTTATTCCAGGGATGAAAGGGTTTGTTGTGGATGCTAAAGCCTTATGAATTGGACGGGTTTCCCTTCCAAAGAACATCAAATCTTTTTCAACCTTTAATAATCCTTGAGTCTTCGCTTCTTCAACTATTAACTCGTTTAAGCCGCCAAGCGCCCGCTGGTCGTATTTATCCTGCAAGTCTCCGAGCGCTCCCACCACAGCAATGGGCGCCAAATCCATGTTTACCTTGTCAACAGCCTTAGCCACGAAATAGGCTACTCCAGCACTACTCACGTCCCTTGTTCCATCAATGCCGTGAACATGCGGGTTCACCCATAAAAAATCCTCAAAGCTTTCACCTATGATTTGGTGATGATCTAGTACAGCAACCTCGGTTTCCGGGGTTCTCTGTTTCAACAGGTTTGCGTAATCGTTTCCAAGGTCTATAAAAATAACCATTTTAGGTTTTTCTCCGGCTATTTCGTCCACAATTCTTTCGTCAACCCACTGGGTGATTCTGATTCGGAAGCGTGCCTCAAGCCTGTACAATGCCTTGCCAATAATGCCTGCAGCAGCTATTCCATCAGCGTCTAAATGTGAGAAAACATGAACCGTGTCGCTTCTTCCGACGGCTTCACGAATTTTCTCAGCTGCTTTAGAAACCCTTTCGAAGAAGGCTTCAACTCGCTTATCGTCTAGCATCACCATCACAGTTAATTGAAAGCTCCTGCTTAAAAGTTCGAGGATGACTTATTTCTGAATTTTACGCTATTGACGCTGCCTTAGGCTCGTACTTCCAGTCTGGAGGCAATATTCCCTCTTGCTTATAATACTCTGCAAGCCTATGAATCTTAGCCTCAACAAGCTGTAAAGCCCTCTTGTTATGCACATCTTTCCTATGCTTTTCAAGGTGGGCTGCAAGTCGCGTCGCTTTCTTTAAGAGGTTTTCAAGGTCCTCAGGTATGGCAGGAGCTAGGCCAGCTTCCCTCAAAATCTGCGTTATACTTTTTCCGGTTAATGGCTTAACTAGCGGGATGGCATATTGGTCTCTGAGAATAGTGCCGATACGGCTTGGAGGGTGCCCTTCCTTGGCCAACTTAATAACTAGAGCCTCCACTTCTTCAGGTTGGTATTTACACCAGCTTGGCGGACGCTTGCTAACAGGTCTCGTTGAGTGAGACTTCCCCTTATCCTTCTTCGGCATGGCTATCACGCGAAACTCTGTAAGAGCGAAGGTAGACAGATATTTAAGACCTTCGATTTAAACCTTCAGCCTAAGCTATTCACAAGCACGGGTTTAAATTAAACAGTTCGCTTGCAACCCTAAAGGGGTCGCTAACTCCTGGGCTTAGGGACGTTATGGAGCCGTAGTTAAGCCGTCTGGCAGGGGGCCTGGCAAACAATTAGGTCTGTTATCTCGTTATGAGCAATTTCCCTAACAGAAACTGTGATGAACTTTCTGATGAGAATGATGCATTTGTCGGTTAAATATAGAGGTGGCCTTTAACATAAAAGTAGCCGACTAACGCCATAAAAACAAAGATGCAAGAAACAGCGATTATTATCGCGGAAACAAGGTAGCCATGGCTTCCATCAGACTTCTACACCTCTAGGTTTGCTTCTTTAACGAGTTTTGCGATGGCATCTCTAACTTCATAGGGATTTTTGACGCCGGAAATCGAGAATATTGCCGCTTCCATGGGCATAATCATACCGATCGTTATTGGAGAAACCCTACCATAGTTGAGAGTCTACTTATGGACCCTTGATCAACAATTAAGTCCGTTATCTTGTCGTGAGTGACCTTCTTATAAGTATTCCAATGAACTTTTTGAACATTATTACCCACTCATTTGTTATTAGGTAACAGTGTCCTTTGACGTAAACATAGCCCAGCCCTTAAACTATAACTGAAGAACCAGAAAAACGAACAGTTGTATGGGGAACACTATCCACTTGTATTCGGGTTGCGTCACGAAACTCAAGCTTCCCATAATGATTCATATCATTATTAGCCCCAACGTTGCTATTGTCACGAAGGAAATATAGTGCCTCTCTAAAACCATGAGAATTTTTTCATTTGATGCCATTACAATCTCCTTTAGAATATTTACCTGTTTTTCGCTCAAAGAGAAGCCTCCGCGAATTTTACTTTATTTCTCAACTTTTAAGCTTTTATACCATTTCGCAAATTTCCGGAGGGCTTTAGCTCTATGGGAATACTTGTTTTTTTCGTCTATGCTCATTTCGGCGAAAGTTTTTTCGCAGTCTAAGGGTTTGAAAATTGGGTCAAAGCCGAAACCGGAGCAGCCTTTTCGGGTTTTATCTGTTATTTCTCCAAGAACTTCTCCCTTAAAGCATATGGGGGCATCTAATTCCTCAGAGAAGTAGGCGACTACTGATTGAAAGCGTGCTTTCCTGTTGGCGACGTCTTCCATGAGTCTCAGAAGACCTTCGTTTCCAATTGTTTTATACACGTATGAGGCATATGGCCCTGGAAAACCGTTTAAGGCGTCAATGAAGAGTCCGGCGTCTTCAACTATTATTGGGAGGCGGCACTGTTGAAAAGCGTGGATGGCGCTTGTTTTTGCGATTTCTTCAAGGTTTTCACTTTGAATTTCCATGGTTTTCACCTTCAGCATGCCGACGGCTATCTTGTAGCGGCCTAAAACTTTTCGGGCTTCATTGAACTTGTTGATGTTGTTTGTTGCAAAGAATATGACCTTCCCCTTTAGTTGGAACTCCAACGGGCTCACGCTTTCGTTGGTTTTCTTTCAGACACGTACCGTCCTCGCTTCTCTATTTCCTCGACCTTGTCTAAAACGTTTTTCACGGTTTCAGCGTCCCAAATTTTGGAGTATCCTTCAATCACATTTCTGAAGCATTCCTCAGCAAACTTGTAATGGGTGCTTTGTAAAGCCCTTTTCATAAGGTGGAGGTCTACACCCATGGCTTCAACATCCCTTGTCTTTTCACCCAGCCCAAAATCTACGAAAAAGATTTTGCCGTCGCATGTGTAAATCATGTTTGAAGTTGTAAGGTCGCCGTGGACTATTCCATGTTTGTGTAGTCTGCCCACAAGCTCTCCAACACGGCGGCATAAGCGTTTTCTTTCATCGCTCGAGACTTCGTTCAGCAGTTGTTTAAGCTGTTTGCCATCAACGTGCTCCATCACTATTAAAGCATTTTTAACGTCGACGAATAATATCGTTGGAGTCGGCACTCCAGCTTTTTTGGCTTCATACATCAACCGTGGTTCGTGAACTGTTCTATAGGTTCTTATACGCTCATCCAGAGCTGGAAGCCTATACTTCTTTGGCAAACGCTTCTTGAATATGGCTTTCCTGCCCTGCCACTCTGCAAGGTAAAGGTGTGCCTCCGCCCCCTTCTTGATAAGTTGGGGCTGGCTTATTTCATCCATGGGACTTCAACCTCGTCTAGGCGCCACCTCAACCGGACAAAGCTTTCTTCAACGGGGGTTGTGATGCCATGAGTGTAAGCTAAAACACCGGTCCAAGCTATCATGGCGCCGTTGTCAATGGCGTATTCGCTTGGAACTGTGCAGAATCTTGCGTTATGTTCCTCTGCTATTGAACGTACCATCTCCTGAAGCCTTTTGTTGGCAGCTACACCACCCGTTAACAAAACCTCCTTCTTCTCCGTGTGGGCTAACGCTCTCTCAGTTATCTCAACAACCATTGAAAAAGCTGTTTCCTGCAAACTATAGCATAGATCCTCAAGCCTGCATCCTCTGCTTTTCAATGCGTTTATGGCTGCGGTTAGCAGACCACTGAAGGAGACGTCCATCCCTTTAACAGTGTAGGGTAACGGAATAAGCTGTTCACCTTTTCGGGCAAGTTTTTCAACAATAGCCCCGAAAGGTTCGCCGGGTTTTTGTTTCAGTCCAGCCTCTCTGGCGAAAACGTCTAGACAGTTTCCGAGGGCTATGTCTAAGGTTTCACCGAAAACCCGGTAGCGTCCAGCGTCAAAAGCCGCCACAATAGTATTTCCACCAGAAACATAAAGGGTGACGGGGTCCACAGCCCCCGTTTTCAACTTGCCTATCTCAATATGCGCCACACAGTGATTAACGCCCACCAAGGGAACATGCAGATACGATGAGAGGGCCCGTGCCACAGTTGCACCTGTTCTTAGGCACGGACCAAGCCCTGGACCTTGCGAAAACGCAACAACGGTTAAGTCTTTTGGCTTTATTCCAGCCTTTCGGAAAGCCTCTTCAAGAACTTGGGCTGCGACTTCGGTATGATGGCGTGCGGCTTCCCTTGGGTGGATTCCCCCTTCTGGTGGAACGTAGGCGTCTATAATGTTGGCTAATATTTTCCCGTCAAATGAGGCTATTCCAACGCTGAAGTCGTCGGCTGTGCTTTCGATTCCAAGACAGTAACCTTTGCGTTTCCTTGTAGCCATTTCAACTCGCCCGACTTAACCTAAATTATTTTATGTTTGAACAAACATACATTTTGCTGAAACATGTATATAACTAAGCGGAAATGAAGGGGGATGAATGCCGAAATCCAACGATCTAGAGCAAAGAGCGCTGCAAATAATAATAAACGCCGGAAGCAACGGCCTGCTTCAGTCTGAACTATGGAAAAGGCTTGGAGCCAGCAGCCGGGAAGGTTCGAGAATAGCGCTTAAACTGGAAAGTAAAGGTCTTATTAGACGGGAAAAGGAACTCCGCAACGGTCGGTGGACTTACAGGCTTTACCCGAGAAGGCTGCCGGCTTCTATAGACTCTATAGTAGATTGCCCGTGCATGATGTGCCCAGACAGCTCAAAGTGTGGGCCAACGGGAAGCATTACACCCCAAAACTGTGAAAAGTTAACAGAGTGGCTTTTCCGCATAGCTGAGTCTGCCCAAGATGTCTTAGGTGACAGTTAATTTTGACAAAGGCGTGGATTCAAGAGCGTAAAAGGGATTATTATTATAGGAAGGCTAAGGAGGAAAAGTACCGCTCAAGGGCAGCCTACAAACTCTTCCAAGCCGTGGAAAAATACCACTTTATCCGGGAAGGCGATGTTGTTGTGGATTTAGGCGCTGCGCCGGGAGGGTGGACGCAAGCGGCGAGGAAAATCGTTGGACCCAAAGGTTTCGTTTTAGGGATTGACTTAAAACCAGTCGAGCCTTTTCCGGAACGCAACGTAAAAACGATTATAGGCGACATAACTGAGGATGAGACTGTTAAACAGATTCTGGAAATTCTTCCAAGAAAGGCTGACGTGGTAGTTTCAGATGTTTCGCCAAACATCTCCGGAGTCTGGGAGCTGGATCATGCCCGCCAAATAGACCTAGCCCAAAAAGCCTTGGAAATAGCCCTCCAAACGCTAAAGCCCGGCGGAAACTTTTTCGTCAAGGTCTTCCAAGGAGACATGCTGGAGGACTTTGTAAGTGTCGTTAGAAAACATTTTAGAGACGTGAAAATCGTTAAGCCTAAAGCCAGCAGAGCAAAGAGCTCGGAACTTTTTGTGTTGGGAATGCACTTCCATGCAGCTGGTGAGCGGTAGACCTAAATTTCTAAGATGGACTATTACAACTCAAGAGGGTGAAATTTTTGAAAGTTGTTGCGGCGGATTCTGCTTCAGCCATTCTTAATGAAAAGTTTGAGCCGACATTGATCGTTGCAACATCCGCCGTCATTGTCGAGCCGCCCTATCGTGAACCAAGCCAGTTTTTGGCAAAACCCATCTTCGTAGACGTTTCAAACAGTTATGAAGCAATAATCCACGAAGCTGGACTATGCAAACAGCTGCTTGCGAGGGTGAAGGCGGACGTTGTCCACCTTGACATGTCCCTTGGAGCCGTCTCCTTGGAGGAGCTTTCCCCCATACAATTTTCAAGCTTGAAAATTTCAAGTAAAGCGAGAAGCAACCTCGTGAAAATTCTTCCAAAACTCAGGAAAGTTTCGGGGGAAATCTCACAGAAATACCATGTAGACGTCTTAGCCATCGGTAAAGAAAGCATCTCCGTGAGGATAGCTGAGCTCACAGCGGGGGCCCACTCGATAATATATGCCTCTGAAAAAGCTCTAAAGGGGAGTGAGCCGTTAATGCTGGGGGTTTCCTTCAAAATGTCAACCAAAAATAGTTGATGGCAGGGTTTACTTGCGATCGTTGATGGCAGCGGAACACGATGTTTTGGGCTACGCTGTGGACACTAACATGACGCTGGAAAAAGTTAATATCACGGAGATGCTCAACCCATGTGCAAGGGGTTTTAGAACTCTAAAGATAACCCCCTAAAGCATGACAGAAATATGGAGGACGAAGTATTGACATTGAATGTTTGGAGAAATTTCCCTCCAAAGGTGAAACGTGTACTCACGGTCATGTTGTTTCTCCTCCTCTCAATAGGTGTAACGGCCACTGGTGTTTCAGCACCCCTTTCGAGGGAGGAAGCTTCAAAGATGAACGAGGAGTTTAAAGAAGTGCAAGATTATGTCTTAACCGCCGACATGTTTCGCGGTGTCACTTTAATCTTTGGAAACAATTTCGTCCTATGCCTATCCTTTTTTGCACCTGTCGTAGGTGTTTTATTCGGGTTTTACGTGCTCTACAGCACTGGAGTTATAATTGCAGCCCAAAGCATTGTTGAAGGCGTAAACCCCTACATGGCTTTCACACTCTTGTTTATTATGCCGTTTGCTTGGCTTGAGTTTTCTGCGTACTCCATAGCCTTTGCTGAAAACGTTTGGCTAACGTGGCAAATTATTAAACGGGACTGGAGAAGAGAGCTTGTAAACGCATGTGTGATGGTTTCCCTATGCGCCCTAGTGTTGCTGGCCGCTGCTTTCATTGAAATGTCGATGATTAAGGCATTCGCGGGGCTTTCTTGACACTTATTTCTAGGCTTATGTTCAGAGCTTTGGCGCTGTGAGTTATCTCGCCTAGGCTTACCACGTCTACACCTTTAGAGGCATATTCAAGAATATTGTCTGCTGTTATCCCGCCACTAGCCTCTAAAACCACTTTTCCGTAAAAACCAGCTTTTTTGAGGAGTTCAACTGCCTTCTCTACCTGTTCTGGCGAAAAATTGTCCAGCATTATGATGTCCGCTCCCGCCCCAGCCGCTTTCAAGGCATCTTCAACTGTTGTCACTTCAACTTCGATTTTCTTACTAAAGGATGCCTTGTCTCTAGCCCTTTTCACAGCGTTTTCAACTCCACCGGCTATGGCAATGTGATTGTCCTTTATGAGAATCATGTCATCTAAGTGAAACCTGTGAGGGTCTCCACCCCCAACTAGGACAGCCTTTTTGTCGAAGTAAAGCAGTCCAGGAGCTGTTTTCCTTGTACACGCGACTTTCACCTTAAACCCTGCCCTCTGAACCTTCTCAACCAGCTTTCTTGTTGCTGTGGCTATGCCGCTCATCCGTGAAAGAATGTTGAGAACGGTTCGCTCAGCGGTAATTATTGTTCGTGCATCCCCATGAACCTTCATCAAAACCTGTTGAGGCTTCACCCTCTCTCCGTCTCTTGTGAGCGTCTCAAATTTTAAACCTAAACTTTCGAGGAGAACTTGCACCTCCTCTATTCCAGCGATTATGCCCTCTTCTTTGGCTATTATTTCGGCTTCAACCATGCATTCTTCCGGTATTAGGAGGGCTGTTGTCAAGTCACCCTGTCCAACGTCTTCTGCAAGCATTTGCAAAAGCTTCTCTTCTAAAAGTTTCCTTGGAATGTACATGGCTTCTCGTTTTCATCATCAGCACTTTCATTTTTAACAGTTTTGTGGAGCAAACCAAAATAAAGGGGCGACACTTTTCTTTGAATCATGCGTTTAATGCTTAGCTGTTCAGAGCTTGGTTTGGGACACGTTTCTAGGCTCATGGTTTTAGGGAGAAAACTGGAGGAGACGGGAAAAGAACTTTTCTTTTTCTCCGGAGGAGAAGCCTACAAGCTTCTCAAACAAGCCTTTAAAAACGTTCATCATTGTACGCCTACAAGTTGGTATGAAAATGCACGTGGAATAAGCGTTTCCGCGTCCGTTTTGAACATCCTGTTTCCGCTACCGTGGGTTAACCCTAAAACTGGAAGGTTTGGCTTTAAACCTCCAAGCGGAATAGAAACAGTGCATCGTTATTACGACCTTCGAAGCCACCTCTTGGAAATAAACCCTGATGTCATCGTCTCTGATGGAGACCTGCATGCTTTACGTTTAGCCATCCGATGGCATTACCCTTCAGTCTACATCACCAACGTCATTCGCCCAAGCTACGGCTTTCCCCCACTGCTGATTCCCGGAGAGAGGTTTGTGGAGCGCTATTTGAAAAAATGTTCAAAAATAATTGTTCCAGACGTCCCACCGCCCTACACCATTTGCGAGTACAATTTGGGAAATCTGGAACACGTAGGAGTCGAGGACAAGGTTGAGTTTGTGGGAAGCTTCATAAACGTGAACGGTGTAACCGCGGAGGAATACAATGGCTTCATCTTCGCATCCATCAGTGGACCAGTTGGAACGAGGTCTCGGCTAGAAAGGGTGATAATTCCAGTTTTAAGGGGTTTAAAAACCAGAAGCATAGTCAGCTTGGGTGAACAAGGTAAGAGAGGGGTTGCAGTTGTGGGAAACTGCACGATTTACAAGTGGCTTTCGCCGGAGGAGCGGGAAAAATGCATGACAAAAGCTGAAATAGTAATTTTCAGCGGCGGACACAACACTTGTTTTGAAGTCATAAAATACGTGAAACCAAGCATATGCATTCCAACGCAGCCTGAACAGTTGGCAAACGCCAAGAAGATACAGGATATGGGTTGTTCTCTAGTTGCCGAAAACCGCGATCAGTTAGTGCAAGCCCTCCGCGAGATGGAGAGGAACATGGACGTTTACAAGAGAAACGTTAGGAAGCTAAACCAATACGCCAGCAAGTTCAAGGGTGTTGATAAAGCCGTAGAAATAATTGAGAAAGTAGCTCACGAGAGCGCGTCTGCTAAATAAGGATTTTGCGCCTAACCTCGCCCATAGGTGCCTCTTCCTCGAATATTATAGCTTGGAACTTGTAGACTTTCGTGCCCTTCATGAGCCAGCAGTCTGGCGGAAGTCCAGCCTTTAAACAGCACTGGCACAGAAACTCCTCCTCGTCCCATCCCCACTCAACCGGAACTTGGGGGAGCAGAAGCCCCTTGTAAAATCCCCTTTCTACGATTAATCCGTCAACGCCCACCTTTATTTTGTAAGGATACTCGCTTGGATTTTCAACTTCCACTAACCTGGGAGGGGTGAGCACGCTTACCTCGAATACAACACCGTCAAGTTCTTCTAAAGATAAAGGGTAAAACCTTGGGTCTTGGGTCGCCGAGCTTATGGCGGACTCGATGACCGCTTCCGCTAGGGGCGTCGTCGGATAAGGGAGGCCTATGCAACCTCGTAGCTCCTTCTCTTCACCCTTAACGCTGTTTATCGTTACAAAAACTCCACATGGTTGCATCAGCTTCTCTGGGATGTTTTCGGGTGGAGGTATACGTTTTCCAGTTTTCAAGTATTCTTCAACGGCTTTCCTGGCAAGTTTTACCAGCAGTCTTCCTTCTTCTAGGCTGAGGTCAAAGGACAACGAACGAGCCTTCCTAGAATTTTATGGATTCTTCGCGTGCTCCCTCTTTTGTTATGATGAGAAAGTCGATACCGTCGCCGCTCATGACGTCTCTGCTGATGGCCGACTTTATGGCTCTAATAACGAGTTCCCTGCCTTCTTTAATGTCTAGGTTTTCCCGGTAGCCCTCTTCAAGGACGCCTGTGGCAATTTCTGTCCCGGAGCCTACGACTGCATATTTGTCGGGTATAACCGAGCCTAAAACGTCCAAAACGTATAGGGATGCACCCTCATCGTCTATGCCGCCCACGATTGTCTGAGTTATTAACGGAGCCAATCTGTTGGCGAAAAGCAGGTTGGACATGAGCTTCGCCGCAGACCTAACAGATATGGGTCTGCCCACATCCATGCTGTAAAGGTTTGCGTACGCTTCCACTTCACGGACAAGAATCTGCATGTCTGAAACAAGTCCTGCGCAGGCGGCGCCTATATAATCCGTTATCTTGAAGACTTTCTTCCCTCCCTTGCTGACGACAAAATAACCGTAGGAAACCCGTTTTTCGGAAGCCAATATCACGCCGTCCGTGCAAACTATGCCAACAGTTGTAGCGCCCGGGATCCATAGATACTGGGACATTTGTCCTTCCTTCCCTAACAAGGCTTTCACCTTTCCACGTGATATGAGAGCACAACCTATTAAACTTAGTGTCTTTCAATCTGTAGATAAGAGCCTTCCAAGTCGTCTTTCCAATTCTCAGAAGTGAATTCTGGAAGCTTCTTGACGCATAATGGTTTTGCTGTGATTTCTCAAACTTCAAATTTTAAAAAAGTTCATGCTGTGGGCGGTTTTAACAATGAGCACTGAGTCTAAACCCTTATACGTACCGCGAAACTACTTCCTCACTTTCGTCAAGTTCTCCGGCATCAGTAGCCATAACCGCGGATTCCACTGTTATTTTCGTGCCTGCCCAAAAATCTCAAGAGTTTTGTCAATAATGCATTCCGGCGTCGGGTAATCCCAAGATATGGAGCGGGACAATGAGCCAGGGGCTTATGCCCTGAACTATTTTACACTCGTTATCCGCGAGCTTTTTCAAATTTCCGCATACTCTTTCCGTCTTAAACCTATAAGTATGTTCCCCTTAGCCCCCAGGTTTCAGCCGGGTAGTGGCTACGACGATTATCCGAATATTCATTCAACTTTCAAAGTGTTTCCTCCACAAGACCAAAATACCTAACTCAAATCTTAAAACGCTTTAACGGGCGGCGAGGATGTTAACGCTTTACGTAAATGTTGTTAACGGAGTCTGGTTTGGAGTTGCATATGAAGATGAAACTGTTTTTGCCACAGCTTTTGCCTTCGACCGAGACCAAGCGCTGCGGAATCTGCTCAGGAACATTCCCTTCAACGTTCCTTTCCAACACTTGGAGGGGCCCAGCGAGTTTGCCGAAAAAGTGGTTCTATCGCTTGTGAACATTTACAATGGTAAGGGCTGTGCTGAAAAATTTTCCCTAGCTATGAGTTCGCAGTCAGCCTACGCGCAAAAAGTTCTTAAGACTGTTTCCTCTATTCCGGTTGGTTATGTGGCTTCTTACGGTTCTGTGGCAAGGGCTGCTGGTGGAAGCCCAAGGGCTGTTGGGCGTGTTATGTCTTTGAACCCCTTACCCCTTCTTATTCCATGCCATAGGGTTGTAGCTTCAGACTTCACCTTAGGGGGCTACAGCGCTGGTTTGAATGTCAAACTGGAGATTTTGAAACGTGAGAGAAGGGGCTACAATGCAACAAAAGAAATTAAGGTGGACGGCAACGCTCTGCAAGTTTTCCCAGTCGAATTTATCTTAAAATCCTGTCTGAACAGCGCAAATAATAAAAGCTTAGCCCTAAATGTTTAAGGGATACTTCATGACTAAACGTGGACTTTTCGTTGGGCGTTTTCAACCCTTCCACAAGGGGCATCTTCAAGCTGTCAAGGAGATCCTTAAAGAAGTAGACGAGCTTGTAATAGTTGTCGGAAGCGCTCAGTACAGCCACCGCGTAGACAACCCTTTCACAACAGGCGAACGAATTATGATGATAAGGAAAGCTTTGGAAGAAGAGAAAGTCGACCTGAAACGTATATGGATTGTACCCGTGCCGGACGTGCACATACACACGGTGTGGGTTTCCGTTGTTGAAGGTTACACACCTCGTTTCGACGTTGTCTACTCCAATGAGCCGCTCACTCGGAGGCTTTTCATAGAAGCTGGCTACGAAGTTAAACCCATACCCTTCCATAAACGCGAAATCTACTCCGCTACAGAAATAAGGAAAAGAATGTTAAAAGGCGAAAACTGGGAAGAGCTTGTTCCGAAAAGCGTAGCAAATCTCATAAAAGAAATAGGCGGCGCTGAAAGGCTTAGAGACCTCACAAAGACCGATAAAGTGTAACAGGGTCTCCAACTTTCACCCCAAAAAACTGAGCAGCATTTCCCACGTTTATAGATATTTCCAGAAAATCGTGGCTTCCAATTATGGCAAGTGGTTTTTGGGTTTTCACCTCCGCGTAAGCCTTGCAAAGTTTCAGTTTTAACAGCTTATTCCCAAGCCTAACACGCACATAGTCCTTGAAGCTTTCAACATGCTCGGCTGTGAAGTTTGTGATTATGTTTCCAAAACTGTCAACGTGGATAACTTCACCGATTAATCTTTTGCCCTTCTCAACAACCTCTGCGAACCTCGGCATGACGATTTCTCGAATTTCCGGCCCGAAATCCGAGGGCTTGACCCCCGTTGAAAGAAATGCCGCCGCTGGAGCAAATACATCTCTACCATGAAAGGTTGAGGATATTCTGTGAAGCATGAATCTCCGATTTGCTATTTCATAAACACGCCTTATTCCCTGATTTTTCGCCGCTAAAACCAGCACACCGTTATCCGGTCCTATAAAGAAGTCTTTTTCGGCTTCTATTAATATGGGTTTGCGTTTTGTTCCAACACCCGGGTCGACGACCGCCACGTGAATTGTCCCCTTAGGAAAGTATGGGGCTGCAGCCGCAATTATGAAGGCACCGTTCCTCACGTTGAACTTTTCCACCTGATGGGTTATGTCAACTATCTCCACGTTAGGGTTTATCCCCAAAATCACGGCTTTCATTTCGGCGACATAAGGGTCAGCAAGCCCGAAATCCGTCGTTAACGTTATTATTGAGGCTTTAGGGCGTTTTCCCACGGGTTATCCACCATGAGAAACCGTAACAAAAACCACTTCGTCCCCATCCTTTAAAACTGTGTCTAATCCACTTAAAACGCTGATTTCCCTTCCATTAACAATTACCAAAGTGTTTGGACGAGGGTCTCCCAACTCCGGATCAATGAGGATGTGTTTGGTTTCAGGGATTTTCTCGACAATGATGCCTACGACTTCTCTCAGAGTTTTTTCTCCATTAAGTTCCAGTTTAACCCTGCTTCTTCCAGCCATGGTGCGCAAACTGCCAACAAATCTGACGATTATGCTTGTTTTCATGATAACCCCTCTATAGAACTATGACGATGGATATGTCGTTTACGTTTGTGCCTGTGGGTCCTGTGAATATTAAGTCGCCGAGCCTTGAGAAAAAGTTGTAGGAATCATTTTCGACTAAGAAGGTTTCAGCGTTCAACCCTGCCCCTTCAGCTCGTTCTATTGTTTTTCCATCCGCAACTGCTCCAGCAGCATCGGTCGGGCCGTCCACTCCGTCGGTGCTCAACGAAGCGACTACACACCCATCTAAACCACGAATTTTCAGCGCTGCAGCCAGAGCTATTTCTTGATTTCTTCCACCTTTACCCTTTCCTACAACAGTCACAGTTGTTTCGCCTCCAGCCACTATTGCAGCTGGTCTCGGAACAGGGTTGTTTGAAGCAGCAATCTCCCTTGCCACCGAAGCCAAAAAGGTTCCCACATGGCGGGCTTCTCCTTCTAGGAGCGCTGTTAGGAGAAGCGTGTTTAACCCCGCAGATTTTAGGGTTTTGCATGCTGCTCTGCTGGCGTCTCTGCAGTTTCCAATTACAACATTGAAAACCCTCCTAAAAGCCTTGTCGTCCGCCTTTGGCGTTTCCGGAATCAAACCTTTCTCGCCTTCAAGCAAAACCTTTCTTACAGATTCTGGGGCTTTTTCCCACAACCCGTATTTTTTCAGGATTTTCACAGCGTCACTGAAGGTTGTTGAGTCTGGAACCGTGGGACCAGAGGCAATAAACTCAGTGGGGTCGCCTAAAACGTCTGAAAGAATGAGGTTTAAAACAGTGGCTGGGTAGGCTTTTTTCGCCAACCAGCCGCCCTTAATCCCGGAAATGTGCTTTCTAACAGTGTTTATCTCGCTTATTGTCGCGCCGCATTTCAAAAGATCTTCGGTGATCTTCCTTTTATCCACCAGTGTTATTCCGTTTCTGGGCAGCGGCATTAGACTAGAGCCTCCTCCCGATATCAAGCATATTACCAAGTCGTTTTCTCCGGCTTTTTCAGCCAACTCCAACATTCGTTTTACTCCCTCAACACCAGACTCGTCTGGTATCGGGTGGCTTGCTTCATTGAGCTTCACAATTTCTGTTTTATGCTTGCTTCCCTTAGGCACGTTGACGATGCCTTCAGTTATACGTTTGTCTAAAAGGGCTTCTAAGGCTTCAGCCATGGAACCGCTGGCTTTTCCTCCTCCAATAACGTATATGTTTTTAAAATGTTTTAAATCGAAGGTGTAACAGTCAACCTTTAAAATGGAGTCTTCCAGCACAAGTTTTGAACCGATCAGCCTTTTGGGGTCGACAGCTCTAACGGCTGCTTCAAAACTTTTCAAGGCTAATTCTCTCGCCCTTCTATCCGTTTGACTCTGCCCATTTTGAACAAGCTGTTTCAGATTTTTTATGACCACCATTGGCTTCCCAACACAAATAGTAAACTTGAATAGTAAATGTAATAAGTCCAGCGTCCATAAGTGTTTTGCAATAGCCAACATTTGGTGAACCATATGGCGAAACCAAAAGTTTACGTGACCCGCGAGTTACCCGAAAAAGGCATGAAAATTATACTGGAGCGATTCGACGCGGAAGTGTGGCCCGAATACGGGCCCCCTCCTAGAAAGGAGATATTAATGAAGGTTAAGGACGTTGACGCCTTGGTCACGCTGTTAACTGATAAAATTGACACTGAGGTTTTTGATGCCGCTCCAAGGTTGAAGATAGTTGCGCAAATGGCTGTTGGTTACGACAACATAGACGTGGCTGAAGCAACAAAGAGGGGGATATATGTAACAAACACACCAGGTGTGTTAACAGAGACAACTGCCGACTTTGCTTGGGCCCTGCTTTTGGCCGTTGCGAGGCGTGTCGTTGAGGCAGACAGATATGTGCGCACCGGACAGTGGAAGGTCAGCTGGCACCCCAGCATGCTCCTGGGTAGAGATGTCTACGGCGCCACACTTGGCATAGTAGGCGCAGGAAGGATTGGAACAGCCGTTGCTAGGAGGGCTAAAGGCTTCAACATGAAAATTCTCTACTATGATGTTGTTCCCATGCCACTGGAAATAGAGAAAGAGCTCGGCGCCCAACGGGTCGACTTAGAAACCCTTTTCAGAGAATCCGACTTTGTAAGCATCCACGTTCCGTTAACAAAGGAAACGTACCATCTTGTAAACGAGGAGAGGCTTAGGCTGATGAAGAAAACGGCCTACCTGATCAACAATTCTAGGGGAGCCGTAGTCGACGAGAAAGCTTTATACAAGGCTTTGAAGGAGGGCTGGATTGCTGGCGCCGCCTTAGATGTTTTCGAACAGGAACCTACACCATTAGATAATCCACTGCTTAAACTCGACAACGTGGTTGTTGCCCCACACATATCCAGCGCTAGCTATGAAACTCGGTCAAGAATGGCTGAAATGGTGGCGGAAAACCTAGTTGCCTTTTTCGAAGGAAAAGTACCGCCAAACCTCGTGAACCCAGAAGTTGTCAACGTGAAGCCACCTCCAAAAGTTTTCTAAACATACCGAAAAAGTGCAACGACATATAAGGGTTAAATATTCAGTTCAAAAATAACACTTCATAAACTCTTAAACGGTGATTTTATGTCCTCCATACTTGCAGACAGAATGGCTGTCCTTGGAACGGAGACGGCTTTTGAAGTGCTTGCCAGGGCCAAAGCCCTTGAAAGGCAAGGAAAAAACATAATTCACCTTGAAATAGGGGAACCAGATTTCGATACACCCCAAAACATAAAAGAGGCGGCTGTCAAGGCTCTCTACGCCGGATACACCCATTATGTGCCAGCAGCCGGCATCCCGGAGCTCCGCGAAGCCATAGCCGAATATATATCCAAAACTAGGAAAATCCCCGTAGACCCAGAGGAGGTCGTTGTCACACCGGGCGCGAAACCAATAATATTTTTCGCAATACTAGCATTCGTAAACCCCGGTGAAGAGGTTCTTTACCCCAATCCGGGCTTCCCAATATACGAATCCGTGATAAAGTTTGTTGGAGCCAAACCTGTGCCCATACCTCTGAAGGAAGAAAACGACTTCAGAATAGACCACGAGTACGTTAAAGAAAAAGTGACGAAGAAGACTAAAATGGTCATTTTGAATTCGCCGGAGAACCCAACGGGCGGTGTTCTGACAAGGGACGATTTGAAGCTTATTGCGGACTGTATAGCTGAAAGAGACGACGTGATAGTCCTATCAGATGAAATCTACAGCCGCATAATTTACGAGGGAAGCCATGAAAGCATAGCTTCCCTTCCGGGAATGAAGGAAAAGACAATAATTCTCGACGGTTTCTCGAAAACCTACGCCATGACAGGGTGGAGACTCGGCTACGGTGTCATGCGGAAAGATCTAGCCGAAAAAATCACGCAGTTAATGATCAACTCCAACTCGTGTACATGCGCCTTCATCCAGATGGCTGGCATAGAAGCCTTAAAAGGACCCCAAGACTCGGTGGACCGAATGGTTGCAGAGTTTAGAAAACGCAGAGAGATCATAGTGGAAGGTTTAAACAAGATTAAGGGTGTAACTTGCAAAAAGCCAAAGGGAGCGTTCTACGTTTTTCCAAATATAATGGGCACAGGTTTGCGTTCAAAAGAGCTCTCAGATTACCTGCTTAACGAGGTGGGAGTGGCCGTTTTACCCGGGACATCCTTTGGAAAGTACGGCGAAGGGTATCTCCGGATATCCTTTGCAAACTCTGTTGAAAACATTAAGGAAGCTTTGAGGAGAATAGAAGTAGCTCTGGGGAAGCTTTAAACCTATTCTTCCACTTTTTCTCCGAGGGTCACTTCAACGATTTCCGATGCTGTCTGGATTAAGTTGTCCGCTTGTTTTATGGCCTTTTCTTCGTCTATTTCCTCCATTTGGGCTATTTGCTGCATAACCTCCTCGATTTCCACTAGACATCTTAGAATGGGGTCGTTTATGGCTTGGGTGTTCTCCATGACCTCTCTTACAATGCTTTCAACGAAGGCTGGTTCGCCTAGGCTGTAGTATATGGCGTTTCTAGCCTTCCTTATTGCTTCAAGAACCAGGCTTGGAGCCATATAAGGCATTTTTCTAGCCGCCTCCAACTCCGCTTTCGCCTCGCGCAAGTACCGTAAAGCCCATCCTCGCCTATAATGGTCTATCATTTTGCCAACCCGTTGTTTTAGAAATTGAAGGTGGCTAATAAGCTACTCGCTTTCCTCACTTTCACTAGAAGGTGTAGGTGCAACGCCACCGTAAATGTGCGTTATGTAGCCTGCGATTTGGTTTCGAACCCTTGTTGTTGCTCCGGGCACAAGCATGGCAACCAAACGTTTGTTTTCCTCAAAATTCCCAGAAAATTTGTTGGGGAAACGTTTAACGAGTTCTCTGGCTATACGTTTAATATGTTCTGTTCGAACTTTTCCCAAACACTTGACTCCTCCGAGTTAACCTTGGCATATCCATCACTGTTTCCAGACGTGAAATGAGTCATTCATAAACGTGATTCAATTTTAATTTTACGCGTCTTCATCCTCCTTTTCCAACTTTAACCCGAAAAATTCCTCGAAGTTTTTCAGTATTTGCCAGGCAACCTCATATACGTCTGCCTGCTTAACCTCCGCTATAGCGCTAACGACTTTCGGCAGAAAAGCCGGAGTTGTCAATTTGCCATCAAAGGGACTTTTAAAGTAGCGCACCGGCCCGTCAGTTTCTGTTAAGAGTTTCTCTAAAGGCACGCGTTTGACGACTTCTCTAACGCCTTCTGAGTAAACGACGGGTGGGCCTTCGCTTATATAATAGCCGCGGTCTACGGCTTTTGGCAAAACGCTTATGGGATTGCTGAACCAGTGTAAAAGAACTCCTTTCAAACGGTAAGATGGAAGCATATCCACAATTTTCGCAGTTGTTCCGCGGGAATGAATTATAACTGGAAGGTCCATTTTCTCCGCCAGCCTAAGCATTTCTTCAAAAACCCTAAGCTGTTTGTCCCATATCTTTTCATACTTATAGTCTAAGCCTACCTCTCCTATAGCTACAACAGCCCTGTTCTGTTTCTGTTTCAGAATATACTCGCATGTTCGACGTAGATCGTCATCGGTTAGGCTGTTCACGCTCCAAGGATGAATTCCCAGCGCGGCGTAAACTTCCCCTTCATACTGCATAGCTAACTCTAGGCTTCTAATGCTAGTTTCGAGGTCCATGGAGTTTGAAACCATCGCAATAACGTTTGAGCCTCTAGCCTCCGCAAGAATCTCCTCAACTTTTCCTAGATACTCATCGTCAGACAAGTGTATGTGAGAGTCAACATACCTCGACTTTTTCATGACACCCACTTTGGATATAAACTAGGCGAACTGAACGTTTTTATAATTATCTCCGTTAAGTAAAGGAAGCTTACCCTCAGACTTTATTTTTGGATTATAAGGTGCAATAAACGTTAAATATTGCTTCAAATACAAAAAGAAGCCATGGAGGCGTCTTTATGGCAGATTTAGAGTTGGCAATAGCCCCCATGCACAGAATTTGTAAAAAAGCTGGAGCAGAGAGGGTTAGCGAGGCAGCCGCCAAAGAGCTCGCCAAGGTTTTAGAGGAGATTGGTATTAAAATAGCTAAGGAAGCTTTAGACTTCGCCATGCACACTGGACGAAAAACAATAAAAGCTGAGGACATTGAAATCGCTGCCAGGAAAGTTATGGGTAGGTAAATTTTCAAAATCCCTTTTCTTCTTTTCCAAGCTGAAGGTTCGTAATAAATATAAGACACGAAACATGAGTATTCGCGTAAACCATAATGAGGTGTTCTTCATGGGCGGGAAAAAGAAACTATCTCTGAAGCAGATGGAACGCATGCAAATGAGGAAGAGCGAGGAGGAGAAAAAGAAGAAGGAAAAGGAGAAGGAAAAGGCTGCACCTAAAGAGAAAAAGATAGCTGGAATATTGGTTCCGGAAATCAGAGGCGGCAAGATGCTAGAGGAACTTAAAAAGATGCGAGTTCTAACACCCTATGCTGTGGCATCCCGCTTTAATATAAGGATAAGCGCCGCAAAGGACTTGCTTGAACAACTCGAAGATGAAGGTTTAGTCCAGCTGGTTTCGGGAAACCATGACATCAAAATATACAAGGCCGTAGATTGACGGCAGCACATTTTAATCTCCAAAAATTTAGATAAGACTGAGAAGCAGAGACCTGTCATGGAACGTTTTAAACATCGTTTAATAGTTGTTGGAAGCCAGGAGTTTAAGCAAAAGGTTAGGGAAGCCCTTAGACTGGTTAAAACCGCAGGATATTACGGTTTCCTCAAAACCTATATTCGTGGAATCATCGAGATTGACGGCTTTACTCAGCTTCGCGAGTCGGAGGCTGTTATCTGGGCGAACAAGTATGCCGTAGCTAATCCAGTTGACGCTGCAAGCATGTTTATACAGAAAGCAAATCATATGAAGGATTACCTCGAAGGCAGGATGCATTACGGCGGAGAGGCTGAAAGACGTTCTGTAGAGAAGCGTATAGAGTTCCTTAAAGCCTTAAAAAGTAAAACCCGGAAACGTGAAGTTAAGGATGAATGCGAAAAGCTTCTTGCAAGTTGGAGTGAAAGCGTATACCTATAGTTTTTCCACCTTGATAACTGTACCGCTTTTCACCTTGCTGAAAACTTCAAGGTTTTTCGTCACCTTTCCTAGAACGTTTACTGGGCTATATGGCTGGGATTCACCATAGAATATGCAGAGAGCACTTCCCATAGGCCAAAAGGCTATGGTTCCTTTTTCAACGGTTCTTTTGGCTTTTTCCTCGCCCATTTTAACTGGAATCTCGAAATAGACTTCCTCCTTCCATACGGCTGCTCTGCCCTCAAGGGGTAGATTTCGGACCACCATTTCTACAGTCCTAGGGGATAGGTGGCGGATAAGCTCGCCTTCGGCTTCGCCTAAGCCCTCAATTACAAACCTTATTTTTACCCTTGAGATTTCTTCACTCTCCATGTTTACGAACCTTCTGGAGAAATCCTTCTAAAACATGCTCGAGAGACAATGGTCCGAGAACGTGGAGTTCATATTTCACTCTGACAGTTGGCTTGTTTATAGTTAGCAGTCTCCTTAAGTCAACAGGTGTTCCCACAACAACCACGTCGCATGGCGTGCGGTCAATAGTCTCGTTGAGCTCTGCAATTTGTTTATCACCGTAACCTAGGGCTGGAAGCACTCTCCCCAGATGGGGGTACTCTTCGTAGGCTTCTTTTATAGACCCGACGGCGTATGGTCTTGGGTCAACCAGTTCGCTGGCGCCGAGTTGCTCGGCTAAAAGCGTTGCGGCGCCGTAGGGCATTTCGCCATGGGTTAATGTTGGTCCATCCTCAATGACCAGTACACGTTTTCCCTTTATGAGCTCAGGCTTGTCAGCGGTTATTGGCGATGCTGCTTCTAGAATTATGGCTTTAGGGTTAACTTTCCTAACGTTCTCTTTGACGCGGTTCACGTTATCTTGGTCTGTCGTGTCCACTTTATTTATTATCACAACGTCCGCCATTCTGAGGTTTGTTTCTCCAGGATGATATGTGACTTCGTGTCCTGCTCTATGGGGGTCTGCGACGACTATGTGCAAGTCTGGTTTATAAAATGGTACATCGTTGTTTCCTCCATCCCAAACTATTATATCCGCTTCTTTTTCCGCTTCCCTCAGAATTTTCTCATAATCCACTCCAGCATATACTATCACCCCGTTTTCCAAGTGAGGTTCATATTCTTCCCTCTCCTCTATCGTGCAATTATGCCTATCAAGGTCTTCGCGGGTTGCGAAACGTTGGCAGACTTGCTTCCGCAGATCGCCGTAAGGCATTGGGTGTCTGATTACAACAACGTTTAAGCCCCTACTCTTCAAAATTTTTGCAATAAGCCGAGAAGTCTGGCTTTTTCCACAACCGGTCCTGACAGCTCCCACGGATACTACTGGAACTTTGGCTTTTAGCATAGTTGTTTTGGGACCCATTAGTTTAAAGTCTGCGCCGTTTGCTAGTGCTATGGATGCTTTATGCATCACGTGTTCGTGGGAAACGTCGCTGTATGCAAAGACAACCTCGTCAACATCGTACTCCTTAATAAGCCTTTCAAGGTCCTCTTCTGGATATATGGGTATTCCGTTTGGATAATTTTTCCCGGCAAGCTCCGGTGGATAGATCCTTCCCTCTATTCCGGGAATCTGGGTTGCCGTGAAGGCTACAACCTCATATGCATCGTTATCCCTGAAATATACGTTAAAGTTGTGGAAGTCTCTGCCTGCAGCCCCCATTATGATGACTCGCTTCCGTTTTTTAACGGAGGATAAATTGTCTTGGTACATAATCAGACTTCCATTTTGGCGTAAACTAAGCTCGGAGGTTAGAATATTTTTTAATCTATAAAACCATTTTGGGCTAATAAAGCTTAACATTAAACCAAACGCTTTTATCGGCGATGCGATATTGAGCCGTTGATGGGTTATGCCGCTAATTTGTTCAAAGTGCCGTTCAGCGAAAGCTGAGGTGCAACTTCCATACGCCAGACTAAACCTATGTCCAAAATGCTTCATCGAATTCTACATCAACAGAATCAAGAAAACCGTGGAAGAGTTTAAAATGTTCAGTGTAGACAACGCTGTAGGTGTGGCGGTTTCAGGTGGCAAAGACAGCGCCGCCCTTTTACACGCGTTGCGGAGGGCTTTTCCAGAAACCAGGTTTGTGGCACTGTACATAAATCTTGGAATACCGGAGTATTCGGAGCACTGCCAAGCTAAGGTTGAAAAACTCGCAGGTATTTTAGGTGTGGAATTGCAAGTTTTCAACCTTCACGAGGAGTTGGGCGTAAGAATCGGCGATTTCAAGAGGACATCGTTTGGTGGGAAGCTTTGTTCAGTATGCGGCACCATAAAACGGCGAATTTTTGAAGAGATGGCGATGAAAACTCATGTTCAAGTGCTGGCAACGGGACACAACTTGGAGGACGTCGTCGGTGTGATGTTAAACAATTTCCTATACGGACGCTGGGAACAGTTTGTTAGATTAAAACCTGTTCTACCGCCCCTTGCCGAAGGAATGGCGTCGAAAGTTAAGCCCCTAATCCGCAGCCCGGAAAACGAGAACCTCTTATACTGCCTATATGAGGATGTTCCTTTCAGGGAAATAGACTGCCCCTTCTCTAAGAGGACAGGGATGAGGAAAAGAACGGAACTTTTGGGAACTATATCCAGATTCAACCCGTATTTTAAACATCAGCTTCTGAACAGGTTTCTTGAGCTTATACCGCTACTTGAAGGCATTATGCCTAAACCAGCCCTTGGCAGATGTAATGTCTGCGGTTTTCCGTCCTCCAGTGAGATCTGCGCCTTTTGTAAGCGCATAAATCTTGTGAAAAAAGCAGACAAAACTTAAAACCTTTAAGTGGCAGAGATTTTTCCGTGAACTTACTGGAGCCCTTGCACCTCTACCTCGTTAAGAACCTTAGAGGAATAGTTTACTTCTCAAGGGATGTCTCCCCGGAGTCGGAGCTTAACTGGCTCAAAAAGAAGTTCAGATATAGGGAGCTTGGTGTTTCCGAAACCCTAAAACTCAATCTAAAGTGGAAGAAACTTTTAACTCTGCCAAAAATAGAAGAAAACCCTGTTTTAGACTCCCTTTTCCAAGCCTCCCGCCTCATATGCCCCTTAATAGCCTTGAAGGAGTACAGCCTGAAAGACTTTGGAAACGCCGTGGTTGCCAGCCTTAAAACTTCTGAAAAACTCGACGATAAGGATTTGAAGTTTAACCTTAGACTGGTAAACTATTCCATAACAGATTTTTACCTAAAATCCATAGAACTTGCATCCAGGCACGACATGGAAGGTCGCCGAAAACTTGCCGAAAAAGATTTGAAACGTTTCTGGAGAGTCAAAGCAGACGCCTGTGGGAAAACTCTAGTTGCATACATTGACCCTCTATTGGTAAAAGGCGAAATCAACAATCCTCTGTGCATGAGTCTGGTGCCATGCCTCGTTCTTGATTTCAGCTAGTTCACATTTCAAGCATATTAAACATGTAATGATCTTTGATTCATACTCGAGATTCACACGACTTAAGTTTCATGTCCACTGTTGGGTGCTCTTTTGGGGGAGCAATACTGCTGTATTATTGAAGTTCGAATTCCGAGCGGTCCAAAGGTATGGAAGACACCGTCAATGACAAAATGAAGCAGATTTTGGAAAAGTTCAAGTAATCATTGAAGAGCTTGGTGGTAAAGTTTATATCAGGTACTGGGGCTGCCCAAGATTTCCTTTGCGGCTTCTATGTAGATTTCGAAGTCGCGTCTGCTGAATAAAACGAGCACAACTTTTTCAAGCTGGTTTTCCTTTTCCAGAAACTCCTTAACGGTTGTTAGGGCAACTCTGCATGCTTTCTCTATTGGGTATCCATAGGCTCCTGTGCTTATCGATGGGAAGGCTATGGTTTTTAGTCCTTTTGAAACCGCCAACTTCAAAGAGTTACGGTAGGCTTCAGCTAGCAGTTCTGGTTCGCCTTTGTTTCCGCCTCGCCATACTGGTCCGACGGTGTGGATTACGTATCTGGCTTTAAGGTTGCCTCCCGTGGTGATGACGGCTTTTCCCGTTGGAAGGCCGTCTGGGTACTCTGTTGCTCTTATTTTTTTGCATTCTTCAAGGATTTTGGGCCCACCCTTACGGTGTATGGCTCCGTCCACACCGCCACCTCCCATGAGAGACGGGTTTGCAGCATTAACTATGGCGTCCGTGTTCATTTCGGTGATGTCGCCCTGCAGAATGCAAACTTTAGCCCTACCAACCTGAAACTCGCAAACTTCTCCGCTCATTTTGCATCAATCTAAGTTTCTGAAGACAAACCTTTAAAAGTTTAAAATCGTCAAGGC
>Ga0185307_1000174_pt1 | contig 44991 bp, 44 predicted proteins | sample LHCtaG_FD_128010 | JGI IMG/M metagenome (GOLD analysis project Ga0185307, IMG submission 128010) | Hot spring microbial communities from Little Hot Creek, USA to study Microbial Dark Matter (Phase II) - LHC4sed_matched (SPADES... | ecosystem: Environmental > Aquatic > Thermal springs > Hot... | reverse complement strand
CGAGATAAACACTTTAGACGGGCACCCAGTAATTTTCGAGGAGAACGACTTGATGGTTGTGGGCGGTGCAAGTGGCAGCGGAATTATGAAAGCAGACGCCATAGGCAGGGTTGCCGCGGCACTTTATGACGGCGAGGAGTATGCCAGCCTCTATGGCGGCAGAAAAATAAGGGTTAGCGACCTGGGGATTAAAGAGAGACGGATTGAACGGGAAAAACTGCAAATTTAAAGGTTTTTGCGGGTAAATCTGACCAAACAGAAGGCTGTAGCGAAGGATTATGATGCTGAAATGGTTAGGAAGTTTCTCGGCGGCCGGGGTTTCGCCGCTAAAAAATTTTATGGAATGAGCTTAAACCCGGCATGGATCTCTTGTCGCCGGATAATAGGCTCGTTTTTGCAGCTTGTCCCCTTACCGGGTTTGCTCTCCCAAGCAGTGGAAACTTGTTGTTGCAGCTAAAAGCCCCCTTACAGGCGGTTACGGCGACGGCAACGTTGGAAGCCACGTAGCTGTTCAGATACGGAAGGCTGGTTACGACGCGATAATTGTTGAGGGGAAAGCTTTAGTGGTTGTAGGTTCAGGTGAGCTGCAAGCTGCTTATCCGAAGGAGCCGAAGGAGCTGGGAGCTGAGGCCTACCGTGAGGTTTTGAATGCGCTACTGTTTGCCGGCTTCCATGGGTTGAGCTAGGCCTCGAACTCAAATGGTATCCAAGTTCTTACGCAGCCACAGGGCTTGAAATAGGTTGGAGGAGTTAAACACCATAGCTGACAGGGTTTACACGCTAATACGAGCCTTCTGGGTGAGGGAGCTCGGCGAAAAATGGAGCTACGAAATGGACTACCGCCAGCAAGATGCTTTGAAGAACCGTTAGGCAAAGGTGCCTTGAGAGGGACGAAGCTGAACAGGGCGAAGTATGAGGTTATGTTGAAAATGTATTATAGGAAAAGGGCTGGGATGAAAAAGGAGTCCCGACAAAGACAACTCTTAAAAAGCTTGGCTTAGGGGACATGGCCAAACAACTGAAGAAACGCGTGAATATCTGGGAATAGCTGCCTAATAGGACCTTGCGAAGTAAACAAGTTCCTTCGCTTCACCGCCACAGTAAATGCATTTGGAAACAGGGTCCTCTTTTTCGAAGGGTATGATCCTAATCGTGGCGCCTGTTTCTTCCTTTATCCTCCGTTCGCACTCTTGGCTACCGCACCACGACGCTTTTATGAAGCCACCTTTTGTTTGAAGCACTTCCTTAAACTCCTCATAACTCTTAACGGTGGTGATGTGTTCTTCCAAGAATTTTTTAGCTTTGCTGAAGAGGTTGTTTTGAATATCTTCCAAAAGCTTCTTGACGACGTCCACAACCTCCTCGTCATTAACCACCATTTTTTCAAACGTATCCCTCCTAGCCAGGGTGACGTGCCCTTGTGCAACGTCCCTCGGGCCTATTTCAATGCGCACCGGCACACCCTTCAATTCCCAGTCGTTGAACTTCCAGCCAGGCGTGTACTCCCTTCTGTCGTCTAGAACTGTGGATATGCCGGCTTTTTCCAGTTTTTCGCGGATTTCTTGGGATTTGGCGAGGATAGCGTTCACGTCGGCTGTTTTATAGGGGATTGGAATAATTACGGCTTGTACCGGGGCCACTTTCGGCGGTATGATAAGACCTTTATCGTCGCCGTGCACCATAACCATGGCGCCTATGACGCGGGTTGAAATCCCCCAAGATGTCTGCCACACATAGTGTTCTTCCTCATCTTCCCCAACGAACTTTATGTCAAAAACTTTTGAGAAGTTTTGTCCAAGGTTATGGGATGTGCCCATTTGCAGAGCCTTGCCGTCAGGCATTATCGCCTCCAAAGTGGTTGTGTAAAGGGCTCCGGCGAACTTTTCACTTTCAGACTTCCGTCCAACAAGCACCGGAATAGCCAAATAGTTCTCCATGATGTCCCTGTATTCGTTGAGTATCAGCATGACCTCTTGGTCGGCTTCCTCCCTTGTAGCGTGGGCTGTGTGGCCTTCCTGCCATAGAAACTCCCTTGTCCGCAGGAACAGCTTTGTGGATTTTGTTTCCCACCTTACAACGCTACACCACTGGTTAACCTTGACGGGCAAGTCTCGCCAACTCCTAATCCACCTGGCAAACATCGCATAAATTATTGTTTCAGAGGTTGGCCTAATGGCGAGGCGCTCCTCCAGAGGAGTGCCCCCGCCGACGGTAACCCATGCGACTTCCGGGACGAAGCCGGCGAAGTGTTCAGCCTCCTTTTTAAGAAAGCTTTCTGGTATGAAGAGGGGGAAATATACATTCCTATGACCTGTTCTCTTTATTTTTTCGTTGAAAATTTGCTGGATTTTCTCCCAGATGGCGTATGAAAGTTCTCTGAAAACCATGCAGCCCTTTATTGGAGCGTAATCTGCCATTCCGGATTTTAGGATCACCTGTGTGTACCATTCAGAAAGGTTTTCAGACTTTTTGACGGTAACGCCCAAGTCGGACATCATGGTCACACTCCTGTTCTAAGCTGCATGTTAAATATTAACCTAGTAGGGTGTTTTCTACTAAAACTGGCAGGTTTTCACGGGTTTTGGCGATGTGGAAGACGATCGCCCATCTTCAACCACTTGCAATAGGAAAGTTGCCTTATTATTTAAGGCTTCTTCTGCCCTAAGGAATGACAAGTGTTTTAAACTGGAAAGGTTAAGAGTGAGTGTTAAACGTTTAAAGCGTGGTTTGATTGAAAGCCCTCCTCGTAATAGGAGACGGAATGGCTGATAGACCACTTAAGGAGTTGGGCTGGAAAACCCCTCTTGAAGCCGCAAATAAGCCCTCCATGAACCACGTGGCAGGTGTCGGAGTCTGCGGTCTGGTGGATCCAATAGCCCCGGGAATACCACCGGGTAGCGATACAGCGACCCTTGCGCTGCTGGGCTATGACGCCTTGAAGGTTTATTCTGGAAGGGGCGTCTTTGAAGCCCTTGGATGGGGGATAGAGGTTGCAGAAGGCGACGTCTGTTTCCGATGCAACTTTGCAACCGTCGACGATAAAATGACAGTTTTGGATAGAAGAGCTGGCAGAATAGCCACCGAAGAAGCGGCTGAACTTGCAGAGAGCCTAAAAAAGGTCAAGCTTTCAAAGCCCAAAGTGGATTTTGTTTTTGCAAGCACCGTTGAACATCGAGCCGTTCTGATTCTCCGCGGCCTAAAACTGTCAAGGGAAGTCAGCGACTCGGACCCGGCGGTTAATGGAAGAAAAGCCCTTGAAGTTAAGCCTTTAAACAACAGCGTGGAAGCCAAATTCACAGCCGAAGTCCTCAACGAGCTTGCCCAGAAATTTCATGAAGTCTTAAAGAGGCATCCGGTGAACAGGGAGAGGGAAGCCCGTGGGCGACCTCCCGCAAACTTCATTTTGTTTAGGGGGGCAGGGACCTTGCCGAAAATTAAGCCTCTAAACGAGCTTTACGAAGTTGAAGCTTCATGTGTTTCTGCAACCCCGCTTATTCGGGGCGTCTGCAGGGCAGCGGGCATGCGACTTTTAAATGTTGAGGGTGCCACTGGAACGGTGCATACGGATTATATGGCGAAGGCTAAAGCCGCCGTTCAAGCGTTAGGAAACAGCGACCTCGTTCTCTTGCACGTGAAAGCACCCGACGCAGCAAGCCACGACGGAAACATCAAACAAAAGGTTGAAGTGATAGAGAAACTAGACAAAATGCTCGCCTACATACTTAACAACATTGACTTAAGCGAAACATATGTGGCTTTAACAGCGGACCACACAACATCGTGCATAACTGGAAACCATGAAGGTGACCCTGTGCCACTGGCCATAATGGGCCCCTATGTCCGCAGCGACGACGTAAACGAGTTTGATGAGAGAGCATGCGCAAAAGGAGGCCTCGGGAGGCTTCGAGGAAAGCACCTCATGCCCATTCTCATGAACTTTCTGGGGAAAGTTAAGAAAATTGGAGCGTAGAGGTTAATGGACGGGCATTAAACGCCACTCTCGGTAGTCTGTGATCACCTTAATGTAGCCCCGAAGCATCTTGTCCACCTCAGCGTCTCCAGTGTCAACCCTTAAAACTCCGCCTTCGATGTCGCGGAGTTTATTTTTGGTCGCCGCTACAATAATCCTCTGTTTTCCAACGCGCCTTATGACCTCCGGGCTTATTTGCTGGTTTCCTCTGCCAAGCAGTATTCCCTGCCTGCCAATGGGTGACAGGATTATCCAAGTTTTCTGCCAGTCATCCACGTTCTCCAAGATTTTCCTCTCGTCAACGTCGAGGACAACCTTGCCGTTTTTGTATATGTCTACGCCTAACACGGTTTTGGGCACACGCAGCAGATCTGCAACACACTTAACGGTGGTTCCAGGACCGAGAATATATGTGGCGTTAGGTTGCATCTCTTCAACTATAAACCTCGCTATGGCCATTTGATTCTCCCTCTCATCTACTGTTTCAGGTGTCACCTGCTTGCTTCCCTGTATACGCATCGGGAGGAAAGGCCCCTTCAAGTAGCCGTAAAGTTTCACGGCGAAGGTGTCGCTTCGAATGGCTGATTCATCCGCGTCCATAACCTCAAATTCTTCGACGGCTGCTTCTCCGCGCATGTAGGCTAAAACAACTTCCGCTGCGTCTGAAGGATTTACAGCGAAAATGCCGCTATACATTTTTACGCCCGACGGGACACCTAAAACTGGCACTTCAACGCCCTCCGCCCTCATCGCGTCTAACACATCCTTAGCCGTGCCGTCCCCGCCGACAAAAACTATTAAGTCCACATTCATTCTGCACAAGAGTTTAACAGCGGTCTTTGTATCTTCAGCCGTGGTTTCCTCTCCAATACTCATAGGCAAAACCTGGACACACAGCTCAGCTTCTTCAGCCTCCCTTTCGCCCATGACACCGGGGCACGTCAAAATTTCAACAGTGTTTCCTCTTAAGACCTCTTTAAGCTCCTGAAGAAACTCCACAGCCCTTTTTGGCGCCACGGGGGTTGCTCCTCTAGCAATGGCCTCCCTTAAAACGCCATCTGTCCCTTTGAGGCCCACCCTTCCACCCATGCCGGCTATGGGGTTAACGATAAAACCCAATCGCATGTTTATCTCACTAGAGATAAAACGTGCAAGGTATAAACTGTTAGGCGGGGGCAGTTTGATGGTAGAACATGGAACCTTTTCGATTCTCGCCATCTCCAAAGACTGGAAGCTTATGGGCGTGGCGGTGGCTTCTGGTTCAACAGCCGTGGGACTGAGAGTACCACACGCCTTGCCGGGCGTGGGCGTGGTTGCTACACAGGCATATACCAACATTGCTTATGGGATTGAAGGCTTACGTCTGCTGGCTGAAGGCTTAACACCAGAACAGACCCTGAAAAAGTTGTTAGCAGGAGACCCTCAAAGGGAGAAAAGACAAGTCGCCATAATGGACTTTGCTGGAAGGAAAGCCGTTTTCACGGGAGTCGAAGCACCAGAAGCACGAGGGGAGATTGTTGGCGAAGACTACGTGGTCGTTGGAAACCTTTTAAGAGATATTGGGGTGCTTGAAAACATGGCGAAACGCTTCGAAGAAGCTAATGGAAAACTCGTTTTTAGGCTTTTAGAAGCCTTGAAGGCTGGAAGTGAAAGCGGTGGAGATAAACGAGGAGAAAAATCCGCAGCTATAACGGTGGTTGATGAAAAAGACGTCCTGCTTAAACTAAGGGTCGACGAAAGCCCAAACCCTATTCAAAAGCTTGTAAACACAGTCGAGAAGCGCTTATATACCGCGGAAATTGAAAGGCGAACTCTACAAGATGGGAAGGCTAATTGTATAGGAAAAACATGAAGAAAATTCTCGTCACGGGCGCTACCGGTCAAATTGGCTCAGAACTTACGCTGGCTTTGAGGGAACGTTTTGGCGGCGAAAATGTTGTCGCAGCTGGACATAGAAGGAAGCCTGGTGGAAAACTTCTAGAAAGTGGACCCTTCGTTTACTTGGACGCAACGGATAAAAGAGCTTTGGAAAAAGTTGTGGAAGAACACGACGTTGACACCATTTACCATCTGGCCGCCGTTCTTTCCGCTGCTGGAGAAAAAGACCCGCAGACGGCTTGGAGGGTTAACATGGAAAGCCTCTACAACGTTCTAGAGGTTGCGAGGGAGAAAGGGCTCACTAGGGTTTTCTGGCCAAGTTCCATAGCGGTTTTCGGCCCAGAAGCCCCCCGCGTTAACACCCCTCAAAACACTGTTTTGATACCTAAAACCATTTATGGTGTAAGCAAGGTGGCTGGCGAACTCCTTTGCAACTACTATTTCCACCGCTACGGCGTTGACGTTAGAAGTGTACGTTACCCCGGCATAATCAGCAGCGAAACACTGCCCAGCGGCGGCACAACAGACTATGCTGTTGAAATTTTTTACGAGGCTATTAAGCGTAAGAGGTACGTCTGCTTCCTGAGGGCGGACACAGTTTTACCCATGATGTATATGCCGGACTGTATAAATGCAGCCCTAAAACTGATGGAAGCCGACCCTTCGAGAATTAAGTGCCGCACAAGCTACAATGTGGCGGCGATGAGCTTCTCGCCGGCGGAACTCGTGGCTGAAATAAAGAAGTATATTCCAGACTTCGTGTGTGAATATAAACCGGACTATAGGCAGCAGATTGCCGATTCGTGGCCTATTACTATAGACGACAGCGCAGCAAGGGAGGATTGGGGTTGGAAGCCTCATTACGACTTGGCCGCCATGGTTAAAGACATGATTGAGAAGCTTTCGAAGCGTTTTGCTGAAGGTCTCCTTTAAGGTGGTTTCCCGTGTTTTGGATAGGAAACGTTATAATGAAACTAGAAATAGACTCTAGTGGGGTGGAAACGTGGTTGAAAGGCATCCGACCCGATATTTGGCTGAGGAATATGAACGGCTTGTGAGGGAAAACCTCAACTGGGAGCTTAAAGTTTTGGAGTCAGCGTGTGAACCCGTGTGCATCGTTAACGGCAAAGAGGTTTTGATGCTTTGCGCAAACAACTACCTAAACCTTGCAACCCACCCGAAAGTGGTAAACGCCATGATAGAGGCAACCCGTAAATACGGAGCTGGAGCTGGAAGCGACAGATCCATAGCGGGCAACATGATACTCCACGAAGAGCTTGACCGCCGCCTAGCTAAATTCAAAAGGGCGCCGGCTTCCCTCACCTTTCAGACCGGTTTCATGGTTAACGAGGGGCTTATCCCCCAGCTTGCAGACAAAGGCGACTTGATTGTTTCAGATGAGCTTAACCACGGCTCCATAATCGATGGGTGCCGTCTCAGCAGAGCTGACAGAGCCATATACAAGCATAAGGACGTGGAGGACTTGGCGCGGATTTTGGACGAAGCCGAAAAACACGACCCGCCCTACAACCACATTTGGATAATAACCGATGGAGTTTTCAGCATGGACGGGGACCTTGCACCTCTTCCAGAAATTGTTAAGATTGCAAAGGAGCATGGTGCCGGCGTTTATGTGGATGACGCCCACGGTGAAGGGGTGTTGGGAGAAGGTGGGCGGGGAATTGTAAGCCATTTTGGGCTTAAACGGGACGAAGTTCACGTGGAAATGGGAACCTTCTCGAAGGCTTTCGGCGTTATAGGTGGACACATAACAGGTAGCGAGGAGCTCCGCAACTTCGCCTACAATAAGGTTAGAAGCTGGCTGCTCAGCGGCGCAGTTCCACCTGGAGTGGCAGCCGCATGCATAGCGGCTATAGACGTCCTCGAAACAGAGCCGGAGCATGTTCGACGCGTCTGGGAAAACCGCAACCACTTGCTAGATGCACTGCAAGACGCGGGGTTCGACACAGGCAATACTGAGACCCCAATAATCCCAGTCATGTGTGGGAAAAGCAAAGCCGCTAGGGATTTAGCTGACTACCTTTGGACGAAGGGCATATTTGTTCTGCCGATCTTCTACCCTATGGTTCCAAGAGACAAGGCGAGGATACGTGTCCAAGTATGCGCCAAACACACGCCTGAACAATTGGACAGAGCAGCTGAAGCTTTCAAAGAAGGCGGGAAAAAGCTCGGCATAATCTAAACCTTTAAACCTCCACCTCATATTTTTCTATTAATGCTGAAAAGCATAGCTGAGGAAAAACAACGGCTTCGGGAAAAAATCTGGCGGGAAATGGAGAAGGCTGGGGTAGCGACTTTCCCGCTTCCATGCTGGGGTAGAATCCCAAACTTTGTTGGAGCTGAAAAAGCCGCCGAAAGGCTCCGCCAACTCGAGGAATGGAGAAGGGCGAAAATAGTATTTGTCAACCCAGACTCCCCCCAGAAGAAGGTTCGGGAAAACGCTCTAAGAGATGGAAAAATCCTCATAATGGCTTCTCCGAGACTCAAAAAAGGCTTCATACTGATAGAGCCGTCAAAGGTTAGGGGGAAAGAACATTTAGCCTCAACAATTAAAGGCGCTTTCAAGTTCGGCGTTGAAGTTCAAGATTTCCCAAAACCAGATCTAGTCGTTGAAGGCTCCGTCGCCGTTGACCTCGAAGGACATAGGCTTGGAAAGGGCTACGGCTACGGCGACACCGAAATAGAAATCATAAGGAAGAAGTTTGGGGAAGTCCCCGTCGCCACAACAGTCCACGACATACAAGTGGTTGAAAAAGTGCCCTCAGAACCGAGAGACGAAAAAGTTTCCATAATCGTTACACCGACAAGGGTCTTTCGTGTGGCTACACAGCCTCAGAAAAATTAGAGGGAATTTGCACTTCACCAACGGAGCTTTTCAAGGGCTTTGTCCACGTCTTCCAGTCCAAGCCTTTTCAGAACTTCTGACCTCGGTATGCCCCTTTCATCCCAGCCCACTAGGTCGTAGTATTTGCGTTTCTCTTCCTCCACACGGATCTTTTCAACAGTTTTACCCTTAAACGGGCCGGATGGAAGGGGCTCATAGAACCGTGGTGGGTTGTCGTCGTGAATTTTGGGATCCCACCGTAGGTCTGGACCTCCCAGCAGCAGCATGGCCCTCTGCAACTGGATTATTTTCATGGCTTTGGTGTTAACCCACTCGTCTTTAGTCAACTCTACGCCCGTTACAGCCTTATAAAATTCGAAGACGAAGGCGCGAGGTATGCCGAAAACGTTGAAGTAGCAGTATACACCAGAATCGTGAAAAGCCATCATAAGCTCGCTTCTAAAATCGTCTAAGGGCATGCATGCCACCGACGTGTGGTCTCCGCCTTGAACGGAGACTGCGTAAGAATATATCTCGGGGTAGTCTTTTTCACTTCGGATACCATGGGCGCCGACACCGATACCTTTTACATGAACGGCGTAGGGCGTGACATCTACACCCTTCAGTTGCCCGATTTTTAAGGCAGCCCTGTACGTGCCCTCGGCTAAAATGTTGCCCACACCCTCGCGGTAGGCGATTTTCCTTGCCAATGCAGCGAAGGCTTCAGCATCCCCCCATTTGAGTTCAATGCCTTCTAAGTCCTCTTTAGTTAAGATTCCCTTTTGAAAAAGTTCAGCAGCGAAGCCTAAAACGTTGCCCGTTTGTATGCCGCAAAGCCCTAAATCGTCGATAACCGAAGCCATGTAAACGTTTTCTTCTGGAGTGAAAATGCCGAGGTTTGTGCCCAGATAGGCTTGAAGCTCGTAGTCCGGGTTGTCGGTTATGGCTCCCCTAAACTTTCCAGCCCTGACCACCGCTACTTTAAGGCATGTGGTTGGACAGCCGAAGTCTCCCCAATACTGTTTTATCCAAACACGGTTTTCAAACTGGTCGACACCGAAGCTTCTTTCGTCGTGCCACTCTTCCTGCCAGTTCCGCACAGGCTCGGAGCTTGTTTTTGCACCAACATCGTAGCCAGCTGACCCTGTCCCCCAACGTCTCCAAAGCTCACTCTCATAAACGTTGTCGCAAACTTCCTGTACAAGCCTTTGAACAGTCTCCATGTCGGCAACCTCGGGCAGAGGCCCTGTTCCCTTAACTGCTATGGCTTTAAGCTTCTTAGCGCCCATCACCGCGCCATATCCGCCATAACCAGCGGCATGCGACCACTTGGCCGCCACAACAGCCGTCCGCACCTTATTCTCTCCGGCTGGACCAATGTAGAGGATGGACGGTTCCTTCCACTCGCCCTTCCATGGGTAACGCTGTTTCAGAAGCATTCTGCACTCCCTAGTTAAGGAGGAAACTGTCCGCTTGGCGTCCAAACCCCAAAGGTGGGATGCATCCCTAAGCTCCACGTCTCCATCCTTGATGAATAGGTAAACCGGCTTTTCGGCTTCACCAGCCACAATGATGCCGTCATAACCAGCACACTTCAGCTCAACGCCGAACTCGCCACCAACGGTTGAACCGACAACCCCATTGCATTGGGGGGACTTGCCCGAAACACATATCCGGCCACCAGGGAAAAAGCCAGTAAGCGGCCCCGTCAAAAACAGGAGCAGGTTTTCAGGCCCTAATGGGTCCACAGTTTCCCATTGGCTTCCAAGCCTATCCCAGAGGATTCTGGCGGCTAAACCTCTGCCGCCAACATAATCCTTCAGGACGTCGTCGCTGAAACGCACTTCCTTGACGTTACTGGTTGAAAGATCTACTTCCAGAAACTTTCCAGCATACCCGTAAATCATAGTAGGCGTTTTCCCTCCTCCCCATAAATTTTAACGGCTAGGTCTCTCGCAATCTCCTCCGGGGTGCGGGCGTAAAGCTTGTAAGAGTGGTCTCTTCGAGGAACAACCATTAGAACGTTCCATAACCCTTCCCGGCAAACCCTAACGCACTGAGGGTCTCCACCGCAAAGGTCGCATATTAAAACCCTTTTTTCGGTTGGATGCATGTGGGGGATTCTCCCCGGACAAGCTTCAATGCATTTCCCGCATCCAACACAAGCTTTTGCATCCACAAGCACGGCGCCCGTTTCCCTATTCACGGACAAGGCTTGGGTTGGACAGGCCTCTACGCATGGATAGTCCTCGCACTGGGCGCAGAAATGTGGAAACTCGATTCCGGGAGCGAGCATGAAAACCCTTATTCGGGAGGCTTCGGGCCATACCCGCTTTTCATGGAAAAGCGAGCAAGCTATTTCGCATCTCCTACAGCCACTGCATTTTGAAAGGTCTCTGGCAATCCATATGGCTTCATGTTTTTCTGTTTCAGCCAACAGCGAAGCCTCCAGCACACTTCCAGAAAACTTGTGATAGATACAAGTTTCATTTAAAACTTGGCTCGCACTTTCTCTATGACAAACTCTTTAAGGACAATAAGTTAAGGAGGGAGAGGTGAAACCTTGCATGTAGACAGTCTCCTAGAACAGCTTGCCGAGTGGTTGCAAAACTTTTCCATCCAGTATGGGTATTTAGGCATATTCCTAGTGAGTTTGCTCGGCTCCGCTTCAATTTTCTTCCCAATCCCATACACCGTGGTACTTTTCACAGTAGGTTCCCTTGAGACATTTAATCCAATTCTAATTGCTTTCGCCTCAGGACTTGGCTCAGCCGTAGGAGAGTTTTCTGGATACTTGCTGGGGCTAGGTGGCAGAAAAGTGATAAGCGAAAAAGGTAAACGCAATGTGGAGCTTCTCTTAAAAATTTTCGGGCGATATAGCGCCCTAGCCATTTTCATGTTCGCATTGACACCTTTGCCCGATGAATTGTTGTTTATTCCCCTTGGAGTTATGCGCTACGGCTTCATGAGGGCGTTTATCCCAGCTTTCCTAGGCAAACTTTGCATGAGCCTAATAATAGTCTATAGCGCCCGCTTCACCATTGGAATAACCCGCCAAATCTTCGGGATAGAAAGCAGTTGGGTTTCAGCCATCATAAGCATGGTCATCGCATTGATCCTCCTCATAATAGTCTTCATCCTCATGTTTAAAGTGGATTGGGAGAAAACCCTTGAAAAACATATAAAGCCTAGAAAATAGGAGGGACTGAAGACAAGCTTTCCACAAACGTAATAGGTGGAAAAACATAATTTTCATAAGCGGCGAAAACCTTGAGAGTCATAGCCGACCTACACATTCACGGACGCTACAGCCGGGCGACGAGCCAAAGCATGCGCGTAGAAGAAATCGCCCGCTTCGCCAAGATTAAAGGCCTAAACCTTGTTGGAACTGGAGACTTCACTCACCCCAAATGGTTGAAGGAACTCCAGGAAACATTAATCCACGATGAAGAGTCTGGGCTTTATAGGCTGGCCAGCGATCCGAATTTCCCGGTCAGTTTCATGGTAACAACGGAAGTCAGCACAGTCTTCACTTTTGAAGGGGAAGTCAAGAAAATCCACCACGTGATTTTAACGCCGAGCATAGAGACGGCTGTCCAGATCAACGAGCGTCTGTCGAAGTATGGGGATTTATCCGTCGATGGACGGCCCACCCTCGATGTGAGTGCTCCACAGCTTGTTGAGGAGGTCATGGAGGTTTCCAGCGAAAACATGGTTTTCCCAGCCCACGCTTGGACGCCTTGGTTCAGCATTTTCGGCGCATTCAGCGGCTTCGACAGTGTGGAAGATTGTTACCAAGACATGACGAAGCATATTCATGCAATTGAAACCGGGCTTTCCTCAGACCCACCAATGAACTGGCGGCTAAGCAAACTTGACAAGTTCACGCTGGTTTCAAACAGCGATAGCCACAGCTATTGGCCCTGGCGAATGGGAAGGGAAGCCAACGTCTTTGAGGTGGAGAAAATAAGCTACCGGGAGATAGTAGACGCTATTAGAAAGAAGGACAAAGCGCGGTTCAAATTCACCATCGAAACAGACCCCGCCTACGGGAAATACCACTGGACAGGCCATAGAAACTGCCATGTTTCTCTGCCGCCTAAAGAAGCTATAAAACTCGGAAACATCTGCCCAGTATGCCGCAAAAAACTGACGAAGGGTGTTGAACAACGTGTTGAAGAACTTGCAGACCGTCCAGAAGGGTTTGTCCCAGAAAACGCTATAGGATATATGCGTCTGCTTCCGTTGTCCGAGATCATTGCGGCAGCCCTCGGAGTGGACTCCCCATCAACACAACATGTCTGGAATTTATACAACAAGCTTGTAGAAAAATTTGGCGACGAATACACCGTTTTGATAGACACCCCGAGGCAAGCCTTAGAAAACATAACGGACCAAAGAATCGCTGAAGCAATAGTGAGGGTCAGGGAGGGAAGAATAAAGGTTATACCGGGCTATGATGGAGTCTACGGCCAGCCCATAATCTTCGATGAAGACGCGAAAACTCGCAGGGAAAAAGTTCAACAATTGAACCTTACAGACTTTATGTAAAAAAGTTTTGACCATTCCACATGTGTATGTGTGTTGTACGCGTACACGGCAAAGTTTATTAAGTCGCAATATGTACGATACATTGATAATCATGTCCATGACAAACCAACAAACATGCAAAGAAAACGAAAGAATAGTCAAAATAGTTGACCGCGTTTTAAGGCAGATTTTCGGAAATGACGCCACACGCCTAATATACCGTTACCTTGAAAACTGTTATTCCGTTAAATCAAATGAGATAGCTGACAAAATCGACTTGTTTGCAAAGGGGCTCGAGGAGTTTTTGAGGAGCGGGGCCTACGTCATTGAACGAAAAATTTTGGAGGACATCTATTCAAGTTACGGACTGCCTCAGAGATTGGAATTGGAGAAGCTGCGAAATGAGGATTTTGCAAACCAAATAAAGTTCATGATGAGGCAAGCGTAAACAACAACTTTTGTCGGTAATCTTATTAGCTTCCTTTTGCGATTAAATCCTTCAAACTATTCCAGTCCCTAGAAGGATTAAACATGAAGGACGTTTTAAGTAGGGTTGTGGAGGAAGCCGTCCAAAAGTTCGGCGCTGAGTATGCTGAAGCCCGCGCCCAGAAGATTTTTAAAACAATGCTTACCGTTAAAGAGGAGAAAGTTGAAGCTGCGAAGGAAGGAATTGAAAATGGAGTCGCGTTGAGGGTTCTGGTTAACGGGGCTTGGGGTTTTGCCTCCGTAGGCTCCTTTGAAGTTGAAATGTTAAAGGACGCTGTTTCCCAAGCATGCAAAATGGCGAAAGCCGCAGGCGAAAGATTGAAAAATCCAATAAAAATTGTTAAGGGCAAGGCTGTCGAGGATCGCGTGACAGCTAAACCTAAAAAGAAACCCTCCGAAGTATCCATAGAAGACAAAGTTAAAACAACGCTGGAAATATCAAAAACAGTTCTGGAGTTTGATGGCCGCGTGAAAAGCTGTACAGTGGACTACTTGGACCTCGTTGGAACCAGCTTTTTCCTAAACAGTGAAGGCACCTACATAGAGCAGGACAAGCTTTACGTCTGGTCAAGGGTTCTTGCTACAGCAAGGGAAAACGACATTTACACTTTTAGTCGAGAAGAAGTGGGTTCAACGGCTGGCTACGAAATTTTCGACGTCGAAAAACCCCAGAAAGTGGGGGAGAGGGTTGCGAAAAGAGCCGTAAACCAGTTGAAGGCAAAAACCCCGAAGGGCGGAACCTTCCCGGCGGTTCTAGGGCCAAACGTTGTCGGCGTATTTGTCCACGAAGCCTTTGGACACTTGGCCGAAGCAGACTTAACTCTGTCAGGATCCGTTCTCATGGACAAGCTTGGCAAAAAGGTGGCCTCCGACGTTGTGACCATATACGATGACGGAACCATTGAGGGAGCTTTCGGCTCCTACAAGTATGACGATGAAGGCATTCCGGCGCAGAAAACGCTTCTGGTGAAAGATGGGTTCGTCGTGGGTTTGATGCATAACAGGGAAACAGCCCAAAAGTTCAACGTCGAGCCAACGGGCAACGCTAGAGCTGAAGATTTCCGCGTTGAGCCGATAATACGTATGCGAAACACTTTCATGGCTCCAAGGGACTACACCTTTGAGGAACTCATAGAAGACATAAAGTTCGGCTACTACTTCAAAAGCTTTAGAGGGGGACAGGCAAACCTAGACGGCACTTTCCAAGTGGGCATACAAGAGGGCTACGAGATAGTAAAAGGTGAAATAGGCGAACCGGTGCGCAACGCGTCCATAAGCGGAAACACCCTTGAAACACTGTACAAGGTAGATGCCGTTGGAAAGGATTTCGAGCTTTGGCCGGGAAGGTGCGGCAAAGGCCAAACGGCTTTTGTATGTGACGGTGGACCCCACATAAGGGTTTGGGAGGTGCTTGTTGGTGGCGGTGCTTAAAGAGGAGGAAACATTAAGCCTAGCCGAGTTTGCCGTAAAATCCGCGCTGAAAAAGGGCGCAGACGAGGCGGAAGCCTTCGCCTATGAAGGATTAACGACAATGGTTGCAATTGAGAGGGGGCAAATTGCCAAAAGCTCAAGGATTATTGATCGGGGCTTGGGGATAAGAACCGTAGTTAACAGAGCGATGGGTTTTTCCTACACAAATATTTTGACGAATAAATCAGCCATCGAAGAAACCATTTCAAAAGCTGTGAAGTCCGCTAGAGCAAGCAAACCCGACAAAGACTGGCAAGGTCTACCATCTAAAAAGCCTTTACCAAAAGTAAAAGATGTTTTTGACGAAGCTATATGCGAACTTTCTCCAAACGATTTAGTGAAGACAGCCTCCATTATGCTGGAGGCTTGCGAAAAAACCGATAAAAGGGTTTTTCCAATAGAAGGGGGTGTAGGCGCCTCATACTTGTCAAAGGCTGTTGTGAATTCAAATGGAGTTGCTGGCTTCGACTATGGAACAATTGTTGAGTGCAGTTTAGCCACAGTAGCCCGAGAAAGCGGTGAAGTGACGCCCGTCTGCTTCGAATTTAACGCTGAAAGATTGTACGGGAAGATAGATCCGGAATGGGTTGGCGTTGAAGCGGCGAAACAAGCCGCTTCCGCTTTAAAGGCTAGGCGTGTTGAAACGAAGCCCATGAAAGTTGTACTTGCCCATTTTGCTCTACAACAACTACTCTACTACACTTTGATGGAAGCTGTTAAGGCTGACTGCATACAAAGAAACCAGTCAGCCCTGCAAGGCAAAGTGGGTGAAAAAGTGGCTTCAGAAATCGTAACCATTCATGATGACGGACTTATGACCGGGGGGCTTCGCACATGGAAATTTGACGGTGAGGGGATCCCCCAACAGAAGACGGTGATAGTAGAGAACGGCACGCTGCGAGGCTTCATATACGACAGCTACACTGCAAAAAAGGAGGGAAAAGAAAGCACCGGAAATGCCTTTAGGGCGGGCTACCCGTCTACGCCACGCATAGAAGTCACAAACTTCCGCTTTGCCCTAGGGAAGAAGACCCCTGAAGAACTTATTGGGGAAATCGATGAGGGGCTTTTGGTTTATTCCGTGCAGGGAGCTCACAGCAGCAACCCGGCAAGCGGAGAATTCTCTGTCGTAGCTACACCGGCTTGGAGAATCGAGGATGGCAGAATCGCCTATGCGGTTAAGGGCGCTATGCTTGCTGGAAATATTTTTGAAGCGTTAAAGAATGTTTCAGCGTTGGCCAACAACGAACGGAAAATTGGGCAGCTGGTTGCGCCTTGGATAGTTGTGGAAAACGTTAAAGTTATTGGTAAGTAGCTGAATTAACGTTCAACGCTTTAGAAGGGCTATAGATGGCAAAACCCGAATTGAAAAAGAGGCTGCTGAGAATCAACACTTTACGAGTTGTTGTGCAGTTTCTTTCCTTCATATTTTTCAGCGCCACCATATTCGGTTTAAGTTCACAGGCCCTACTCTTGCCAGTCATGTGGACTTGGGGGTTCCAACAGAACATCGTGGGCGACGCTTTCACAGCCTTACAATTCATGCCTAGCGGCTGGCAGCAGACCAGCCAAATTTTTCCATGGTTTGCAATATCCTCCTTCCTAATAGTCGGCGTCCTAGTTGGCAAGGCCCTTTGCGGCTGGGTCTGCCCCTTCGGATTCGTTCAGGACTTAGTCAGCTTCGTAAAGGCAAAAAAGATGGAGGTTTCACCCAAAACCCACGAAGACATGAAACTCCTGAAGTATCTGGTTCTGGGAATAACACTCTTCATAACCGTAACGTTTTCCTTAGCCAAATTCTATAGAGTTCACGGAAACTATGAAAAGGCTATGGGAATCTTTGCCTATGCCCCTTTCACGGCTATAAGCCCCGCAGAAACACTTTTCGCGGTTTTGCCCAAAATGGTTAGAAACTTTTCAAGCGCAGTTGCTGAAAAACCAATCCTTGAAGTTTTAGCCGGAATTTTAGATTTGCCCCCGCTTTTCTGGATTCAACTCTTCATCCTTCTGGGCGTGCTAGTTTTAGCCGTCTACATCCCAAGGGGTTGGTGTAAGTATTTATGCCCTCACGGGGCGTTGATGGCTGTCCTAAACAAATTTAGTTTTATTGGTTTAAAGAGGGATCCCGTGAAGTGCATTAAAGGCGAATGCCGCGAATGCGTTAAAGCATGCCCCATGCAGGTGCGTATCTTAGAGCAACCCTGGGAAAAGTTTAGCGATCCGGAGTGCATTTACTGTCTAAAATGTGTTGACGCTTGCCAAAACAAGGCGATTAAAATAAAATATCCCTAGTTAAGCCCAGAAGACCCGGGAATACTCGTTTAACACAAGCTCGTAAACGTTCCTTGTTTGCTGGCTTACTTTTTCCCAGTTAAACTTTTCCAGAACTACATGGTAGGCGTTCTCTCTAAGTCTGTTAGCATAAACATCATCAAGCAAAACTCTTAACACACCCCACGCTAAAGAATCCGGGTCGCCTGGATAAACCTTAACCCCTGTTAAGTCGTGTTCAACTATCTCTGCCAAACCACCTGTGTCCGAAACTACAACTGGGGTTTTGGCAGCCATGGCTTCAAGAGCAACTATTCCAAAAGGTTCGAAAAGCGAAGGAACAACACAGACGTCTGCACATTTCTGAATGTTTCTAAGGGTTTCGTTATCCACAAAGCCAGTAAACAAAACTTTATGTTCGAAGCCCATGCGTTTAATATGCTCCGCCAATGTATCCTTCATATAGCCATTTCCAACTATGACAAACTTAGCGTTGACCTTTTCCAGAATTTTCGGAATAGCGTTTACCAAAACGTGAACTCCCTTCTCATACACAAGTCTTCCCACGAAAAGAACTATCTTTTCCTCCGGTAGGGCGAAGCGTTTTCTAAACTCGTGTAGGTCTACGCCGTTTTTTTCATATTCTTTCACGTCTACCCCGTTTGGGATCAGAACAAGCTTGTCTTCCGGAAGCCCGAAAACCCACTTGACGTGGGAAAGCATGTAGTTGCTGCAGCATATGACCTTCCAAGCTTCATATGTTAGCCATGCCTCTGTCTCGTGAATCATCCTTTCATAGTCTGAGTGAAGTCCATTTCGCCTACCTATTTCCGTAGAATGAATCGTTGCCACTAGGGGTCTTCTGAAAACATGTTTTAATCCTATGGCGGCTGTGGCAACAAGCCAGTCGTGGGCGTGAAAAACATCCACTCCGCCGAGCCTTTTAACTATCGCTGCAGCTTCCTTCTGCATGTTCATATTCATCAAGTAAACCCAGCTCGCGAAATCCGGCGAAGGGTTCCTATAAGAATCTATTCGAAAAACTTCGACGCCATCAACGACTTCATGATCAGACGCCCCTGGAAAATCACATGTCACCACATAAACCTTCACGCCTTTCGCTGCAAGGTCTACGGATAGGTGGTAAACGTGGGGTGAAATCCCCCCTATGATTCTGGGAGGAAACTCCCACGTTAACATCATAACCTTCAACTGGTCAACCATGAGTTAGACCCTTCTTTTCTGCACAGTTCGCCATAAACGCCCAAGAGGGTTTTCAGCCAAGACGGTTTTTCAGGTTTCACAACCCTCACTTTAGCTTCGGAAACTCGGTATATGCGCAGGACCTCTCTAGCCATCCACTCAGATTTAACAACAACCCTTTCAGCCTCATACGTGCCAAGCCATTCAATGCTCTTAATAGCCATGTTAAACGGAGTATTAGCGCCATGGGAACGGTGATCTTCTAAGCTTTCCACAGAGTAAATGACGGGAATATTGAAAGCCTTCTTTAGGGTGACGGCTGCCGGTATAAAGTGCCAGTCCTGCACGTCTATAATGTCTACATGCCCTCCGCTCCTATAATAGATGTTGGCGGCAACCCTTTCAACCTCCTGGTTTAAGGTTAAAACCCATGTGAGAACACTTATATGAGTTTTAACGGGGTTTGTCACCCTAAAAACCTTCACACCCTCCTCCCCAAACTCGCCAGTTAAATAGTCATGATACGTGACTAGGAATGTTTCTACTCCGTTTCTGGCAAGCTGCAACGCCAATTCTTTGACGTGGCTAGCGAGTCTTCCCACGACCCGCGGTGGGTACTCCCATGAAAAGAGGATGACTCGCATTTGTTCCGCCAACTACGTGAAAAGCGCGCAGACTTTGATTATTCCCTTTCCAGTTAAGTAGTACCATTTTTTCCCTTGTCCATCTGTGAAGCTTTCAACATAGCCTTCACAACAATATCCATCCAAAATTTTCTCAACATCAACCACGCTTAACTGTAAAAGCAAAGCTAGCTCCTCGCTTTTCCTAGCCAAGTTCGGGGCGGTGGCACATAGGTTATGAAGAGTCTGCAAAATTTTTTCAGAAACTGGAAGATCCTCCCTCATTTTTCCACTCCACCCGGCGAATATTTCTACTTGAAGTGTAATGTTTAAAAGTATTCCGTCCCCTCTTTGATGAGACCAAGCAGTTCTTTAAGTCTTGTTTGAAAAACCTTAAACAAAGCCTTCCGTAGCTCCTTACCTTTCACGTTTGAAAGCCTGAGTTCTCGGAGTTTCTCAGCTAAAGTCTTGTCGCGCAGCGAGTGTAAAGCCCAGTTTTCAAAGTCTCCGCGGCTCAAGTGAAAGCTTATCGACTTGAGATCAACTTTTCTAATGGCGTTCACCATGCCTTTTAAACTGTAGACGACGATCCCTGTAAAGTTTTCCTCTCCAACCCCCCTATAAAATAGGAATGGTTCATTTGCAGCCACAACCTCGAGACGAACACGGTTTTCAAAGTCTAACGCAACAGCTTGAGCCGCCACATAGGCGTCCACTGGGTTTTTGAAAGGACTGAAATATGAATGAACCTCTCCCGGCCCCCCGCCTCCAGTGAACATATAGTATAGGTGGTCGCTTGTTTGTAGACAGCGCCATACTTTTAATAGGTCTTCGTCCCCTGCTTCTCTGACGAGGGGTTCCAGACGTTTTACTGATGTGAAGTAGGCCCATTGCATGGTGTTTCCAAGCCAACAACTTGTGTCTCGTTCCAAATCAGCCCAAGAAACAGCCCCTTGATGTTCCGGAACATCGATTTCTCCGATAGGCTCGTATTTTTTGATGACTTCGGATGGAGTCGCCATTTGAAGGTGCTCCCATTTCAAGATTTCGCCGGGCAAGTGTCTCAGAAACTCATGTATACCTGTTTCCGGCCAGTGGTGTTCACCGAAAGTTTCGTAGTCGGGGAAAATGTTTATGCAGTGTCCTGGGGTTGCCGCCAGCCAGCTTGCGTATTTGTCAGCGGTCAGGGGCCATTCACTCCACCATCGAGCTGAAAACCTGAAACCAATATCATCTGTCAACTTATAGTTTCGGAGGAGCAGTTTAATTTTTCCGCAGTTTTTGGGTTTGTAAAGGTAATTGGGAGACTTTTCATGAAGTATTCTCTCCGTGCCTTCTGTAAAGATCCCGGAAAAGCCTAGATCCTCTGCTATTTTGGCAATGGTGTTGTTGTAGATTAGCTCGGTGTTTTCAAAAACGTGCGGTGTAAAACCTAAAAGGTCTCTGATGACTCGTATGTGCATTTTCACTTGCTCTATGAACTCGTCTTTTTCTGGAAACATGCCTGCCAAGGAGTGATAATAAGTCTGACTTAGAAACTCCACGCACCGGGTTTCAGCAAGCTGTTTGAAGGATTCAAGAACATCCTTATTGAACATTTCGCACTGTTCAAGAAAAGTTCCAGAAAGGCTGAAGGAAAACTTGACCTGTTTTTTCTCCCTTCGGTATTCATCGATTAAGTCGAGCAGTATTTGGTTGGATGGAAAGTAGCATTTTCTACAAGCCCTTTCGAAGATTTCCCTGTCAAGGGCATGGTCGAAATAGTAGTCTAAAAGCTCTTTTTTCTTTACGCGCTTGAAGGTTTCGCCTTTCCAGAAATAGTTCTTTTTGAGACGGTGAGGCTGATGCACTTCAAACACGAAAACTATGTCAGTCAAGCTCATCCTCTCTGCAGTCTGCTTTTAACATACATGCCTATTTGTGGTTTGCTAATGTTTTAGTTTGATTCGGATTCAGAATTCATAACCTACTTTATTTGCTATGGAAACCTCTCTAAAACAAAAAAGTGAATAACGTGTCAATTGAAAAACTGAGCATAGAAAGTCGCCACGAATTGAGCAGATGATTATAAACGAAATAAACTTGGTCGAGAAAGGCTTAACAGTGATTTGCAGCGACGTCCCAATAAACGAAAAGACTACATTGGACATTCTATGCCACGACAGCAACGGTCAACTTGTCATCATACAAGTGAGCATAAAATCGATGACAGAGAAAAACCAAGACTAATACTGATTGCACTCAGCTTTTCAGACGCTGTCAAGCGGGCTGTTGAAAGCATGAAGGGAATACGCGTAGACTTGTACGAGTAGGAACACCTTAAGCTTGGGGACCATAAGGGTCTCCGTCTCCAACCCATTTTTGCATTGAAAAGCCGATAAAGAGGAAAAACTACTGGAGAAAAAGCATGAACCAAAGGCGCCAAAGAAGAAGGAAATGCCAAAAGAAAAGCCTTCACCCCTGCCCCCAGAGGGGGAAGAAGAGCCGAATCCAAGCCATTAAAAGCTGAGCCGCCGAAAGAAGAGAAACCTCAAACGTCGCCCCCTACCAACTGCGCCGAAACAGCCTATGGAAAAAAAGAACTTAAGAAAAAGCTGAGGCTTTTCTAGACAGACGTGAAAATGTCGTTGAATCTTATCTTCTGTGTATTGCCAAGATCAAATACTCCAGTCTACCACCATCACGGTGATTAATGCACAAAAATAGTGGGAGATTGAAAGGCTTCTAGGATTTTCGAGAAGCTGCCTTTTCGAGAGCGACTACTCCTGGAAGTTTCTTGCCCATTAGGAACTCTATTAGGGCACCACCAGCTGTGCTTACATATGATATTTTGCTGTGTAGACCTAGTTCTTGCAGGGCTGCTATTGTGTGGCCTCCCCCAGCAAGCGAGAACGCTTTTGAGTTGGCAATTTCCTCGAATATCCTTTTTGTCCCGAATATGAATTCGCTGTTTTCAAAGACACCCATAGGCCCGCTTACAACTATCGATTTTGCGGTGCGGATTATTTCCGCATACTGTTCAACAGTCTTTGCGCCTATATCAAATATGGGATAGTTTACCGGCAGTTCCTCAACAGAAAACTCTTTGCGCTTCTTATCCACCTCCACGGCCACGTCCGACGGCGTTTTGATTTTGTCTGGGTATTTCTGAAGAAGTTCTTTTATACCTGGAACAAGACCCAAAAGCTTCTTATCTTCCAAAAACTTCATGTTGGGCTCGCCTAAATTGTAGCCTTTCGCAACCAAAAAGACGTGGCCAACTACACCGCCTGTAAGTACATAGTCCGCTATTCTATTATCCAAGACGTATTTCGAGATTTCCAGAGAGTCATCTGCCTTGGCGCCTCCAAGCACGTAAACACATGGCCTTTCCGGATTTTCCAACACACGGCTTAGAGACTTAAGCTCTCTCTCCATTATGCGGCCAGCTACGCTTGGCAACACAGCCGTAAAACCAACAATGGAGGCGTGGGACCTGTGGGCTGCGGCGAAGGCGTCATTAACGAAAAGGTTGGCTAACGGAGCTAAAGCCTGAACAAGCTCTGATTTAGCGTGTTCTTCCGGAGTGCCCTCTTTAGTTTCGCCTGTGAAGTTTCTGACGTTGTCTAAAACGAGGACTTCGCCGCTTTTCAGCTGCCTAATGGCATTTTTGGCTTTTTCTCCATAAACATCATCGACAAACTTAACTGGTTTACCTAGGACCTTGCCGAGGATTTCCGCATGTTGTTGTAATGGTATAAAGTCTGGATCACCCTTTCTGCCCTGGTGGGCTAGCACAACGACCTTTGCACTTTTTTCAACCAGCTCCTTGATTGTCGTTTCGCCATGCGCCCTAATCCTTGTGTCATCCAAAATCTTCTTAGTCTCAGGGTCGACTGGGGAGTTGAAGTCAACTCTTACGAGAACAACTTTGTCCTTCACGTCGACATCGTCTAGGGTTAAGAATTTAACCATATGCTTCCCTCTCTTCCAGTGAACAGAAAAATAAAGGTTGTTTGTTTTTAAACTTTAAATCTGAGTTTGCTAGAAGCCAGCTTTTTTCCCTATGAGTTCAATAAGCTCAACCATTCTGCAGGAGAATCCCCACTCGTTGTCATACCATGCAAGCACTTTGACAAGGTTTCCAGCGACAACCATTGTGGATAAGCCGTCAACTATAGCGGAATATGGCGTGTGGTTAACGTCTGTTGAAACTATTGGTTCTTCGGTGTAAGCCATTATACCTTTCAATGGACCTTCAGCCGCCTTTCTAAAGGCTTCGTTAACCTCTTCTTTCGTCACGTTTTTCTCCAGAACCGCTGTTAAGTCCACTATTGAGACGTTTGGAACGGGCACTCGGAGGGCTATTCCGTCAATTTTTCCCTTCAGCTCCGGAAAGACTAGGGCTGACGCTCTGGCAGCGCCTGTTGTCGTTGGTATTATGTTTATTGCACCAGCTCTTGCCCTTCTTAGGTCTCTGTGTACGAGGTCCATTATGCGCTGGTCGTTGGTGTAGGCGTGGGCTGTCGTCATTAATCCGGCTTTAACGCCGAAGTTTTCATGGAGCACCTTTACGCATGGCACTACACAGTTTGTGGTGCATGAAGCGTTTGAAATTATGTGGTGGTTGTTGTGGTCGTATTTGTCGTGGTTCACGCCTAAGACAATGGTTATATCTGGGTTTTCAGCCGGAGCCGATATCAAAACTTTCTTGGCTCCTGCTTGAAGATGTTTGGCTGCATCCTCACGCTTCGTGAACAAACCAGTTGACTCTACTGCTAAGTAAACGTCCAAGTCTTTCCATGGGAGTAGAGCTGGGTCTTTTTGTGTAAGCACCTTCAGTTCTTTGCCGTTTACTATTATACTGTTTTCTTTGGCTTGAACTTCGCCTGGGAATGGGCCGTGGACCGAATCATATTTCAGGAGGTGCGCCAGCGTTTTTGCGTCTGCAATGTCATTTACGGCTACGAAGTCTATGTTTGCTTTCCTTTCTATGGCTGCTCTGAATAGAAGCCTTCCAATTCTTCCAAAGCCGTTTATAGCTACTCTTATTGCCATTTAAATCACCATTTTAGGCTAAATTTCGGATAATAATGGAATAATTCTCTTAATTAATTTTCCGGCAGAAAATGCAGAAAATAAAAAGAAAAAATATGGGTTTTAGCGCAGTTTCATCAAAACCGTTTCAGCGGCTATAACAAGGGGCTCCCAAGTTTCGTTTAACGGTGGAGCGTAAGCCGTATCCGCCTTCGCTAACTCACGCACAGTCATCTGCTTCTGTATGGCGAGAGAGACCGCGTTTATGCGTTGAGTTACTTCTTCACCGCCTACTAATTGGGCGCCGATTATGCGTTGAGATTCTTTTTCGACGACAAGCTTGACCCTTATGGGCAATGCCCCGGGATAGTAATCCGCTTTGGTTTTGGAGGAAATAGTTCCTGTGACAACCTCTATGCCTGCTCTTTTAGCCGCCGTCTCCGTCAAACCTGTTGCGCCAATCTGCATATCGTAAAGTTCTGTCACTGCCGAACCAACAACTCCTGGAAACGTGGCGTAGCCTCCTGCCGCGTTTATCCCGGCAACCTTGCCCTGCCTGACAGCAACCGTTCCAAGCTGCTGAACCGTTGGTCTTTGAGTTACTATGTGAATTGATTCTGCGCAGTCGCCTACCGCGTAAACATCTTTAACGTTTGTTTCCATTCTAGCGTTTGTTTTAATGAGCCTTGTCTCGCCTAAAGCTATGCCAGCATCCACTGCAAGCTGAGTATTTGCCCTCACCCCGAAGGCGCTTACGAAAAGGTCAGCGTTTATTTGTTCACCTCCAGCCACTATGCCGGTGACCTTATCCGCGCCAAGAAACTCCTCAACAGGCTTGTTTGTCAAGACTCTTATTCCCCTGCGTTCAAGCATTTCCTGAACTATTTTGGCCATGTCCGCGTCAAGCATGGCGGGCAAAACTTGGGACAACATTTCTACAACAGTCACTTGCAGACCTCTTTCTTGGAGGGCGACGGCTGTTTCGAGCCCTATGAGACCCGCACCCATCACCACGGCTGTTTTTGCTCCTTCCCTTATTGCTTGGTCTATTCGCTGTCCGTCCTCAATGGTTCTCAGGGGGAGAATTCCTTGCTTTTCCCTTCCCTTTATCGGCGGCGTGAAAGCGCTTGCACCTGTCGCTATTATTAAGCTGTCGTATGGGAGTTCCTCAGTGTTTCCGTTTTTATCCACTGTTACGACGGTCTTCTTTCCAGTGTCGATCTTTGTAACTTTTGTTTCCGTTTTTAGGTTAAGTTTCATCATTTGGAAGTAGCTTGGTGGAAACACTATGAGGCTGTTAAAACTTGGTATGTGACCGCCTATGACGAAGGGTAAGCCGCAGCGGGAGTATCCCGCATATTTCTCGTCAGTTATCAGCGTTATTTCGGCGGTACGGTCTGTTTTTCTGGCTGCTGAAGCTGCGTCGACACCAGCTGCATGCGCTCCGATCACTACTATGCGTCTTGGCAAGGGCTACTTCCCTTCTTTAAGTAGGCTTTTATGCCATTCAACCGCCGCGTTAAAGTCCATTAGGTTTTTTAATTCAGCCTCGAGGTTTGAGGGTTTCACTACGAGAAGCCAGCCTTTTCCATAGGGGTCTTCATTTAAAAGCTCCGGCTTAGACTGGACTTCGGTGTTCACTTCCAATATTGTCCCGCTCACAGGCGCAACTAAGTCAGATACGGCTTTCACGGATTCAACAGTGCCATAAGGCTCATTTTGCTTTACAGTTGTTCCGGGACTCGGAAGCTCCGCATAAACAACTTCTCTTAACTGCTTTTGGGCATAGTCAGTTATGCCAATGCGTACCTTGTCGCCTTCAATCTTCACCCACTCAAAATCCTTAGAATAGTAGAGGCCTTCTGGAACCTCGTATCCATCAACTTTGACCACGTCATTACACCCCGCATGTAGTCTGATAATCTATCATTTTTAAGCCTTTAAAATTAACTGTTATTCAGAAATGCTTCCTGTTGAGAAATGCCAATTTACGTCAAATTTCGCGGATATTGGAAAGGATATAAAAATCGAATGGTTATTCAGTAAATTGTCGGGTGATTCAGTGGGCTGGAAAAACAAGGCTTTTGTGGTCTTGCTGCTTTTCATGATCACTTGCGGTTAGTATAACAACAACCGGCACGTACATATTGAGGGTTTCTCGTATTCTGGCTCTGGACAGTATTACCTTGACATAAGCGCTGGAGCATCAAGCGTCTATATATCATACGACGGCTAGACTAAAAGGTAACAATATCCTTCTCCCTTATTTCTTTCAACTCTCGAAAATTGCACCACGTCATAGCTAACCGTATTTTGGAAATGTTTAATTAACTGGTTTAGTGTAAAGCTGTGCAGATGGAAGGGTAAGATTTGGGTGAAGAGTTAGCGAAGCTTCCTCCACAGGTTCAGGAGCGTCTGTTAAGGCTTCAGCAGTTACAGCAAACTTTACAGTCTGTTTTAGTTCAGAAACAACAGGTGGAGCTTGAGTTAACGGAGGTTGAGCAGGCTTTGAGCGAGTTGCAGAAGGCCGCCGACGACGCTGTTATATACAGGTCTATAGGGTCTTTGCTTGTGAAAACCGAGAAGGCTAGGGTTGTGGCTGACTTAAACGAGAGAAAAGAATTGTTGAATATGCGGGCAACAGTTTTGGGCAAGCAAGAGGAGCGGCTTCGAAGCCAGATTAAGGAATTGCAAGCTAAAATTCAACAGGATTTGGCTCCACTTTCGGGAACTCAGCCATAAACTGGGTCTGGGTGGGAGATTTGGAAAACATCGGTTTGCCAGAGCTAACTCCAGAGCATATTGAGAAATTGTGTTCAATAGCCGAGGAGGCCGCGAGAGCTTATATTTTGTCAAAGGTTCCGCCAAAAAAGGTTGAAACGCTAAACGTTAGCGCCGACGTGGAGCTGGAAAATGGGAAACCCTTAACTTTAACCGTTGAGGTTGAATTGACCCTTTCGCCTCTCATGCAGAACTTCGACGCCCAAAAGCTTGCAGATGAAGCCGTAAAGGAAGCTTTCATATCGGCTGAAAAATACTTGAGGGAGCTAAAGTGTCGTTTACAGAAGTAGCCAAAATACTCGACGAACAAAAAGCCAAACATGTTGTTTTACTATGCCACCACAATGCAGACCCAGACGCTGTTTGCTCGGCTTATGCCTTATCAAGCCTGATGAGGAGGTTTAATCCCCAAATAATCGTGGAGGTTGGGGCTGCCCAAAGTGTAAGCCGTCTTTCAAAACACGTTTTGAGGCATCTCCCACTAACTGTCGGGACAGAACCCAAAATTGAGGAGGCAGACGTGATTATACTCTTAGACACAAACACTGTACAGCAACTTGACAACTTAGCTGAAAAAGTGAAGGCTTCAGAGGCACCTATAATTGTGATAGACCACCACACAGCTCATCCGGAAACCGTGAAAATAGCGAGGCTTTGCATAACAGACGAGAATGTTTCGTCAACCTGCGAGATAATTTACAGATTCTACAAGGAAACGAACACTAGAATTGAACCGCTAGAGGCCAAAGCTCTTTTTCTAGGCATAGCCTTCGACACCCGCCACTTTGTTCTCGCAAGCTCTGCAACATTGAAGGTCATAGCTGAACTTGTGGATATGGGGGTAAACGCCCAAGAAGCTTTAGCTATACTGGCGCTTCCCATGGACTACTCGGAGAGGGTTGCCCGCCTAAAGGCATGTAAGAGGGCGAAGCTTTTCAAAGTGGGCGAGTGGATAGTAGCCCTATCCCATGTCAGCGCCTACCAGGCTTCCGCGGCCCGTGCGATAGTTGATTTAGGCGCTCACGTAGCCGTGGTGGCCGGACAGAAGGACGACAGCCTTGAGATAAGCCTCAGATGTACGAAGGAGTTCCACGAAAAAACGGGCATACACTTAGGCAGAGACATAGCCAAACCTTTGGGGGATTATCTCCGCGGCATGGGCGGAGGACACGCAACAGCCGCTGGCGTAAACGGTTATGGGGAACTTGAAGCTGGACTTAAACGTTGCTGGAAACTTTTGAAGGAGCGGATAGTTCAAACACAAACGCAACTTTGAGTAGCTACTCTTAAATGAGAAAAATGTTTAGGTGTTATGAAAAGTCATGGCAATAATTGAAACAAAAAACTTGACGTACACCTACCCCGGCGCCAGCCAACCCGCAATAATGGAAGTTTCAATAAGGATTGAGAAGGGCGAGTTCGTTCTAATCACAGGTCCAAGCGGGTGTGGTAAAACAACCCTTTGCAGATGTTTCAACGGGCTTATCCCCCACTTTTACCAGGGCGAACTTAAAGGCGAAATAACTGTTGCGGGATTAAGAGTGCAGGAACATCCAGTTTACGAGTTGGCAACCCACGTGGGTATGGTTTTCCAAAACCCCGAAAACCAGCTTTTCGCACTTTCGGTTGAGAAAGACGTGGCCTTCGGTCTAGAAAACCTTGGACTTCCGAGGGAACAAATCCGAAAGCGGGTGGATTGGGCGCTCAAACTAACAGGGATATATGAGCTTAGGGAACGAACACCCATGGAGCTCTCAGGGGGACAGCAGCAACGCGTAGCCATAGCCTCCGTTTTAGCCATGCAGCCTGAGGTAATAGTCTTAGACGAACCCACGTCTTTCCTCGACCCCCTAGGCGCCAAAAAAATATTCGAAGTCATATACGACTTGAACAAGAAGCTTGGAATAACCATAGTGCTTGTAGAACATAGGCTTGATTTAACCGCCAAATATGCAAACCACATAATTATTATGGACGGCGGAAAGGTTGTTTTGGACGGTGAACCTCGGGAGGTTTTAAGCTCCGAGGAAGCCCGCCTTATAGGCGTTGGCATTCCAAAGGCAACTCGCCTTTACCAAATGTTGAAGGTTGACGGAGTCAAGTTAGGCGGAAAAGCACCTTTGTCATCCGAGGAGATGGCGGAAAAAATTAGGGAGGCTCTCACGCGGCATGATTGATGTCCAAGACGTTTACTTCACGTATCCAAGCGGTGTAGAGGCATTGAAGGGTATCTCCTTAACCATTCAAGACGGTGAGTTTGTGGCGATAATGGGGGAGAATGGCGCTGGGAAAACAACCTTGGTTAAACATTTTAACGGTTTGCTGAAACCTACCAGAGGGAAAGTCCTTATTGACGGGGTTGAAACCACAAAGGTAAGCGTTGCAACCTTAGCCCGCAAAGTGGGCTTCGTCTTCCAGAACCCAGACCATCAGCTTTTCTGCGAAACCGTTGAGGAAGAGATAGCCTTCGCCCTAAGAAACTTTGGCTTCAGCGAGGACGTCATAGAAAAGCGGGTAACGTGGGCGCTCAACCTCATGGGGTTATCCCAGTACAGGAAAACATCACCCTTTATGCTGAGCGGTGGCGAAAGAAAGCGAGTTGCTTTGGCTTCTGTGCTTGCATGGGACCCGAAAATACTAATCCTAGACGAACCTACAATAGGTCAAGACTACCAGCAGAAAGAGAAGCTCCGACAGTTTATTATGCAGTTGAAAGCCCAGAACAAAACAGTGGTCATTGTAACCCACGATGTTGAGTTTGTAGCCGAATGCAACCCGAGGGTTTTGCTTATGCGGGGTGGCAAAATAGTGGCTGATGGGGAAGCACGGCAGGTTTTAACAGATCCAAATGTGCTGGAGCAGGCTTCCCTCATTCCTCCCCAAATAGCCCAGATCTTCATGAAACTTTCAGATTTAGGCTTTCCAAGGGACATAATAGACATTTATGAAGCGAAGGAGACCCTTTTAAAGGCTTTTAGGAGTAGAGGTTTGGCATGAGCTTCTTCGACGGTTTAAGGTTTAGAAGGGTTAGCTCACCAATACACAACCTTGACCCCCGCGTGAAATTTGTCTACGCAATCGTAATATTCACCGTGGCCATAATCTTCTGGCAACTCCTACCTCTTCTCACACTATTTATCATGCAGCTTCCCCTCGTGTTTCTGGCGGGCGTTAAAAAGGAATGGACCCGCTCCATGAAGGGTGCATCCTTCCTAGCCTCAATAATTTTCCTCACAAACTTCATAGCCTCCATCATAGGCTCCGGCTATGTGGTCACATTTACAGCCGTAGAAAATGCTTTAGCCATGACCATGCGTTTCCTAGTCCTTGTAGGGTCCTTTTCGATATTCTTCCTAACCACATCGCCGGACCATTTAGGGCTGGCACTTGAACAGTCCCACGTGCCCTACGAGTTCTGCTTCGCCTTTACAACAGCCGTGCGTTTTGTCCCAGTGCTGGCTGAGGAAGCCCAAACAATAATGGACGCCCAAAAAGCGAGGGGCTTGGAGCTGGAAAAGGGAAATTTCTTGAAAAAAGTTAGGAACTATGTTCCAATACTTATACCACTGATTATAAGCGCCATCCGCCGAAGCCTTGAACTCGCGGAAGCTATGGAGGCTCGAGCTTGGGGCGCGACCCAAAAACGCACAAACCTTTACGTTTTGAAGCTCCATCATAGAGATTACATCTTTGCAGCCTTAACTGTTGGCATATTAGTGGCGGCGGTTTTAGTCCGACTGTATGTCCACATACCCCGTTTAGAGGAAATTTTGACCGGAAAGTTTTAACCGCAAGACTTTTAACACGGCTCAACTTGTAAAAAGGTTTCTCGGAGTCTGAAAATTTGAAGATGCTAAAAGCTGCAGCGGAGGAGATTATCTCCGGTATAAAGAGAGCCATTAAAGAGTTGAACCCCAATGAGGTGGAACGCTTCATTGAGCTTCTTTTGGCGGCAAAAGACAAGAAGATATTCGTTATAGGCATGGGGAGGAGCGGCTTCGTGGGCAGAGCCTTTGCTCTACGTTTGATGAACCTAGGCTTCAACGTATACTTCCTAGGGGAAACCATAACACCAGCAGCGGGGAAAGGAGACCTCCTAATCGCCATTTCTGGAACGGGGACAACCAAAATGGTTTTGACGGCAAGCCAAGCGGCAAAAGACATAGGCGCAACTGTTGTAGCCATAACATCCTTCCCAGAATCGCCATTAGGACAGATAGCCGACCTGGTTGTAACTGTCAGGGGTAGAACCAAAGCCGGATGGCCCAGAGAAGAGGATTATTTGGCTAGACAGCTTATGGGTGAAAGGGAGCCTTTGACACCTTTAGGGAGCATTTTCGAAAACAACTGCATGGTTTTTCTAGACGCTTTAATAGTGGAGCTTATGCACCGCATGGGAAAGACGGAGGAAGACTTAAGACAGAGGCACGCAACAATAGAGTAAAAACCATGACGGAGCGTGAAAACTATCCGGGCTAAATGGAAAAAGAAGAGGATGCGCAGACAAAAAAAGAAGAGGCAGAAGAGAAGAGCACGGTACAAGTAATTGTTTAGCGGTGCAGAGTTTTCAAGTTTGTTGATGTTGTGTTTTTAAACGTGTTAAAGATTGGGCGTGCATACAGCTTATTAAGACTTACGATATTATATATTCTAGGGATAGCCCCACATCATAAACCATAAAAAGGGTGAAAAATGCCGAAAACAACAAAAAAGACGGCCAAAGCTGAAGAAACAGCCTTTCACATAGTTATCGAAGAGAAGAAAAGGCGGCCAGCCGTTTTCAAGGAAGTCTACCCAATCCAAGAGCCCTACGTATACGCAGCCATAGTGAAGGACCCGGAAACGCAGAAAATCCGCTACGAGGTTATAGAGCCAACTCTTACAGAGGAGGAGGAGAAGCGTCTAAAGGAGGTTAAAGGCATTCTAATGGAGGAAATAGACGTAAACCTGAAAGACATAGAGACTAAAGACAAAGCCGAACAGTACCTTAAGGAGAAGACCCAAAAAATCATCAAGAAATACCACATAAAGGTTCCACCCGAATCCATTGACAAGCTTCTCTATTACATTACGAGGGATTTCATAGGCTACGGAAAAATAGACCCGTTGATGAAGGATCACCTTATTGAGGATATTTCGGCTGATGGTGTGAACACACCCATATACGTGTGGCATAGAACCTACGAGTCCTTACCAACAAACATAGTTTTCAAGGATGAAGCCGAACTGAACTCTTTCATAGTCCGCTTGGCATATCTGGCGGGCAAAAACATCTCCATTGCTTCTCCGATTTTAGACGCTACTCTCCCGGACGGCAGCCGAGTGCAGCTCACTTACGGAAATGAGGTCACCAGGAGAGGTTCAACTTTTACTATTCGCCGTTTCAAAGTGGATCCATTAACGATTTCGGACCTTATAGCCTTCAACACGCTTTCATCGGAGATGGCTGCCTACCTTTGGTACGTCATTGAAAACCGCGCCTCGGTTCTCGTAGCTGGGGGTATAGCAGCTGGAAAAACCACCATGCTGAACTGTTTGTCCATGTTTATAAAGCCTGAAATGAAAATAGTGAGTGTTGAAGACACCCAAGAGCTTAATCTACCCCATGAAAACTGGATTCCATCCGTTGTCAGAGAGGGCTTCGGCTACGATAACAAGAGCACCATAACCTTATTCGACCTTCTGAAGGCGGCTGTAAGGCAGAGGCCAGACTACATAATTGTTGGAGAGATCCGAGGTGAGGAGGCCTACACGCTATTTCAAGCCATCGCTACAGGTCATCTTGGAATGTGCACAATTCACGCTGAATCCGTTGAAGCCGTTATAAACCGCCTTCACTCTGAGCCTATGAACATACCTAAACCCCTCATAGCAATGATCGACTTGATAATGGTTATGGCTAGAACAGAGGTTGAAGGAAAGCCTGCTAGGAGAGCAATCACTGCCACAGAGGTTTTGGGGCTTGACCCTAAAACTGGCGAAATCTTGACGGAAGAGGTTTTCCGCTGGAAGCCTAAAAAAGACGAGTTCGAATTTCTTGGGCACAGCGCCCTCCTAGAAGAACACATGAAGAAGCTTGATTTAAGCGAGGAAGACGTTAGGAGGGAGCTTCAACGCAGAAAAACGGTTCTTGAATGGATGGTGAAGAAAGGCATACGCAGATACACGGAAGTGGCAAACGTCGTCCGCGAATATTACGCCAACCCAGCGAGGGTTTTTAAGAAAGCGAGGATCGAGCTAAAATGAAGAAGGCGAAAATTTTCGAAAAGCTCAGAAATTTTTTAAAAAAACCACTTTTAAAGCGGCAGGGTAAGGAAAAAGCAGAAGTTTCAAGGGACATAGGTGGCATGTTTTCCATAGCCTATAGGCTTTTGGGCGGAAAAATTGGCTGTGTTCTGCCACTTTTTGAAGATCTGGGAGTGCATCTGCAGAGGGCTGGTTTAAAAACGAGCTTAAGAGCTTACGTGTGTCTAACGGTTTTCTCAACAGTTTTGGTTGCCTTAGCGGCTTTCGCATGTATACTATGTGTTCTTGTCTTCGTTTTCCATTTGCCAGTTTTTCCGGCTTCTCTTTTCGGTTTGGGAGGCAGCCTGTTCGCCGTTGCCCTTTCAGTTTTAGGATTCTACATTTACCCTGTTTACCGTGCTGACAAGTTCAGGCGGGAGCTAGAAGACGAGTTGGCCTTCGCCACGGGATACATGTCGATTTTGGCTAGTGCAGGAGTGCCGCCGGAGAAAATTTTCTGCTCGTTGGCCAATCTTCCAGTGCGCTTGGCTACTTCCGTCGAAGCGAAAAATGTTGTTCGGGACGTGAACCTTTTCGGTTATGACATTATCTCGGCTTTGGAAAACGCTTCCAAAAGGTCGCCTTCAAAGCTTTTCAGAGAAATGCTCGAGGGCTTCATTTCAACGATACATTCCGGAAGCAGCCTCGCCGAGTACTTGAGGGAAAGGTCTAAGCAACATATGGGGTTGAAGAGGATAAGTCTCCGAAAGTTTTCAGACATGTTATCTATCCTCTCAGAGTTTTACGTCGCCTTGCTTGTTACTGGACCACTGCTTTTCGTAATTATGCTTGCTGTTATGGCGATGTTGGGTGGAGGTAGCCTAGGAATTTTAAGGCCAGACTTACTGCTGAAGATAATTACGTACATCGGGATTCCAGCTGGTTCCATAATGTTTCTAATCATTTTGGACGCTGTTTCGCCGAAGTGGTGAACATGCCAAGAGTCGGAAAAACGGTCAAGCAGATAACGTGGATTGCGTCTGCGCTAGTAGCCCTAGCCATAATAGTCTTCGGCTTTTGGAAGGTTTGGGGGAATCTTTCTTTCGACGAATTTGTCTTTTTCGCCTTAATAGCCGCCTTCACACCTCCAACAATTCTGAACTACATTGACTATAGATGGAAGAAAAGCGTGGATGAACATTTGCCGGACCTTTTCAGGAGCATTGTACAAGCCCAAGAAACCGGTATGACGCTGCCCAGAGCCTTAGAGGAAGCATCGAAAAGGGATTATGGACCTTTAACGGCGGAGCTGCGCAAGATGACTGCACAGATTTCTTGGGGCATGACCTTTGAAGAGGCTATGGTGGCGTTTTCCAAACGTGCTAATACATTGCTCGTGCAAAGAACAGTCCCTCTCATAATCGAAGCGAACCGTTCAGGTGGACGTATAGAGAAGGTTTTTGACCCCATGGGCAAGTTTGTACGGTCAACGTTAATACTCCAAAAGGAACGGCAGAATAGAACACGCCCGTACATCGCCATAATTTATGTGGCCTTCTTCGTCTTCATATTCACTATCATATTGCTGTTCAAGTCCTTCTTCGTAGACATAGAAGGCTTACCGCTTCTAGGCGCAGCCATAATGGCTCCGGAGGAGGTTAAACGCCTGTTCTTCCACATGACGATTATCCAAGCCTTTTTCGGCGGCTTAGTGGCTGGAAAAATGGGCGAAGGCACCGTAAACGCTGGGTTAAAACACAGCTTAACACTCATGGTCTTAGGCTACATAGCCCTAAAACTCTTCTTGTAGGAGGGTAAAACATGCCACCGTTTTTAGGAGCTCTCACAGATAAACGGGGTGTAACTCCCGTGCTAAGCAACCTCTTGCTCATGCTCGTGGCTGTAGCCGCTATGTCAATAGCAGCAACAGCCACGTACGTTGTAACAACAAACCTCAGGGAGACGATGGGCGAACGCTTCATCGTGGAGGATGTTTGGTTCAACAAAATGGAAAGCATTAACCGCATAAGTATATATGTCCGCAACACTGGAAAAATTCCCATAACTGTTTCCACAATCTACATAAACCACACCCAACAGTATCTGCCTAAGGTTAAGCTGCAACCCGGAGACCACGGATGGCTCAACATTACATACGACTGGGCTGCTGGCAGCTTATATCACATTAACGTTGTAACCCTGCGGGGGAATCGTGTTGAAGGCTACTATAGGGCGCCTTAAAAGCGATAGGCGTGGCTTAAGCAACGTGATTGTAGTGATGCTCAGTCTAATCCTAGTGGTGGTTATAGCTGCAAATGTGGTGCTATGGGGCTTCCAGATGAACCAGTTTGACTGGGAGAGGATGCAGGAGAAAATTGAAATCACGGAGGTGGAGGTAGAGGTACAATCTCCCCTAATGGACTGGTATTATCATGGTTTTAGTCACCGCATTCAACATAACATAACCGCGAAAATCAACGTAACAGACTACCAGGTCAAAATCACCATTGTGAACGGCACCGGGTTAAGCCAAGGAAACATCCACTACACAACTCACGTGAGCAGACCAGACTTTGGCGACGTGAGGTTTACATGGTACAATAGTACAAGAAAAAGGGAGCAGCCAATACCATATTGGTGTGAAAGTGTTCACCCAGGAGGAAACGCAACTTTTTGGGTTAGGATTCCGGTGATTCCAGAGAGTCCGGGGGAGTCCACGATTTACATATATTACGGGAATGGTGAGGCTGGAACGGAGAGCAACGGGGACGCTACATTCATCTTCTTTGATGACTTCGACGATGGAGTAATAGATCAAAATAAGTGGACGAACATTAACGACGCAAGCGAAAGTGGGGGAAGCCTCAGAGGAAACGGGGGAAACCAGAAGGTTTGGATGCAAACCATACAAAGCTTCCAAACACCCTTCGCCGTAAACTTTAAAATGAGAGGAGAGGCAAGAGGCGACTTTGACAGTGGCATAAGAGTGGGAAACCTATATTTCATAAGCGACTTAGGAACAGGCAACCCAGGCATAGGAACAAGCTGGGTTTATCCTTCGGGATCAGCTGGAGACGTTATTTCGTGGCACATTTACGAAGCAAGGATTATGGCAGGGCTACAAGTGTTCTACGACCTTACAGCCAACAAATATGCGACCGCTTCATATACATATAACACTGGACCATTGTGCTTACTAGGAGACTCTGACAATCAGAACAGAGACACCTTCTACGACTACATTTTCGTCCGCAAATACATGGATCCTGAACCTGTACACGGTGCTTGGGGAGTAGAGGAAGCCTACGATGTGCAAACGTTGACTATTAAAGTGAGAAACCCCAGCCCATTAACCGTTCACGTAGTCGCGGTTTGGATGAACAACGCAACGCTTCACATGCGGTTTTCAGTAGACGTCTTCATAAATCCGGGTGAAAGCACCACTTTTTCAATGGTCGTTAAAAGCTTGCCAGCAGACATCCGCGTAGTTAAGGTTGTTAGTGAAAGGGGAAACACAGCCATATTTACAGTTGGCTAGTTTAGAGCTACCCCCTCGCCAATTTCTCCTTAAGCGTCTTTATCACTTCCTTGGCGTCTCCAGCCTCTACCACCTTTATGTTGTAGAGCTCCGCCATCTTTTTGGCGTTTTCGCTTAGACGTGGAATGGCTATTAGGAAGGCTTTCTCAGGTGACACGTCATACATTTTTGCGAAGAGAGCTATGACTGGTTGTTCCGCTACAGCGTTTTCCGTAGCTATTGCTACGTCCATGACTGTTATTTTGTCGGCCTGCTTCTCCTTGTAGGCGACTATGTCAAACATGTGGTTAGCTCCGGACCTGCCTTTTATTAAAGCTGGGGCTTCCACTTCAAACCCATTTTCAACCAAGAACTCCCTAATGGGCGCAACAAAAATCCATCCGGCTGTTATTTCGCTCTTCACGTCTGTGTTCAGGGTGTAGACGTAAACGTCTTTGATTTCCAGTTCTTCAAAGGTGAATTCGCGCTGGCAGTCTCTGCAGAAATGTCTTGGAACGGGTATGTCAAAGCTTTTGCCGCATTCTAGGCATGTGCACCAAACACCAGCTTTACGGTGGTCGACATCAAGCTTTTTCAACTTCTCGCGGCATTTTGGACAAACCAGTTTCCCATTTTTACGGAAGTGTTCCTCCACATCCATGTACCCACATTTAACATGCTCGATCAGAGAGCCCTTCTTAATGTTGAATGACTTGCAGTATGGACAACAGTAGCGTGTGGAAACGTTTTGCGAGCCACAGTTTGGACAATAAACAACCTTATCATAAAGACGCCTTTCCAGCACCCCCGCAGCGTGAAGCCTTTCAAGAAATTCCTCAGCTTTTGAAGGATCATCTAAAACTGCTTCAACCTCTGGGTATCGGTAGCCGACCTTCGGGTCAAAGGTTGGCTTAAGGTCGCTGATTTCTCCGCTTAAAAACTTGCCCAGGAAAATTTGGACGCTGCGCTGTTTGTAAAGTTCAAGTCTCTCCGATTTTCCAGTTTTCTGCATCGGAAACCCATACCAGCTTAGGCTCGACAAACAGTTTAGTGCTTAAAATCCATTAATAAAATTTCTTGAACAATAGAGCTATCATGTGAAACAGCCGGCTCGGAAAGGTTTAAAGTCTTGACCGCTTCTCTGTTTTCGGAAAGGGGGATAGAATGACTTCAAAAACGAAGAAGATTGTACGTTGTCCAAAATGCGGCTTCGCTTTCGACATATCCTACGGAAGAGCCTTCGCCTGTTCCGGTTGCCCATCCACCGTGCAGTGTGGATATGCTAAATGCCCAAAATGCGGCCACGAATTTCCGTTAACCTAGCTTCCGGGAACACTATGTTTTTTAACTTGAAAGTTCAATAATCATGAAGCGTTCACATACGGTCTTGAAAGGCTTTGGCTTGCGGTGGTCAGTTGTCTGTGCAAAAACCTTCAAGAGGCTTTGTTCCCCGCTGGTCTACGCTTAGGGGTTTTGCAGCGCTAACACTGTTCATAGCCGCAGCCATAGTAGCCGAGTTCTTGATCGTTACTTACGCAGTCGGCATCGGAGTCCAAGATGAAGCTTGTTTTCATATTCCTTTTTTGGGCTTAACGGTTAGCCCCCTCTTCCACATAGTTCCAATATCCACAATCATCACACTTGCTGCTTGTTGGACTTGCATGGCAAAGTATGCGGCCGTAAAGCCCTCGGAGAAGGCTAAGCCAGCACAGAAAAAGCAGAAAACGCCTACTAGTGGTTTAAAAGCCAAAATAAACGGTTTCAAGGCTAAACTGTTAAAGGTCAAGTTTTTCGCCTACATCTGGAAGAAACTGGACGCTTCAAGGGCACCTGTGAAGATCGCCGCGGTGATATTGTTGTGTTTCTTGGGGTTAGCCCTTTTAATATCTGTAATAGCCAGTCCATGGCTAGTTTACAAGGGCTTCGTGGACATTTACAAGGGGAACCCCCAGCTCCTCGGGTCGATTATGGCTTTTAACAGCGCCCTCCACAGTTTTGTCGAGGCTATTCCACCCATCGGATGGTTATGCTCAGCTGTGGACAAAGCTTTAAGGTCCGCGTCGCCGGGCATTAGGAGTTTTGCTTCGTTCCTCGGAGCCTTAACAAAGCCTCTGGTTGATTTGTCACCTGTTGGAAAATACTTGGTTCTCCAGAACTTTGCCGCTTGGACCTCTGCTTTAGGCGTTCTAGCCTATGGGGCGTATATGCGTAAAGGTTATCGCTATAGAAAGACGAAAAGATTTTAGAGGTTTTAGAATGGCTGATCGCCCAAGATTCGGCCCAGCAGGGATACCTCCGCGCTTTAAAGCTGTTAAAGCCACTTTGATGGATGTGCCAAGGCTTCTGCGGGAGGAAGGCCTAGATGCTTTCGAGTATCAGGCGGTTCGTTGGGGTGTAAAACCCCAGATAAGGCAAGTGGACGCGGAGAAGTTTGGGTTAAAAGCCCGGGAAAACGACGTTTTGCTGAGCCTTCACGCGTCCTACTTCATAAACTTCTGCGGAAACAAGGAAACAATCGAGGCCAGCAAAGCCCGTCTAATAGCGTGCGCCACCACCGCTCATTGGATGCGCGCCCAAGTTGTTGTCTTTCACCCCGGGTTTTATGGCAGAAAAACGGCGAAAGAGGCTTTCGCCGGATGCGTGGAAGCCTTAAAGGATGTGGTTGAAAACCTAAGGTCTCTGGGGATTAGAGACGTTAAACTTGGACCGGAAACCATGGGGAAACGCTCTCAGCTTGGAAGCCTAGACGAGGTTTTAGGTTTATGTGAGAACGTTGAGCAAACCCAGCCCGTCATCGACTGGGCGCACCTCCACGCTAGGGAGAAAGGCTTGTTTAAAACTGTAGAGGACTTCCGTAGGGTTGTTGAAACCGTTGAAAAGCATCTAGGAACCGACGCCGTCAAAAACATGCACTGCCACTTCACAAAGGTGGAGTTCACAGATAAGGGTGAAAAATGCCACCACACTATGGACGAGGCTGAGTATGGGCCAAACTTCGCAATGCTCGCAAAAGTCATCGCGGAGTTTAGGCTTAACCCGGTCATAATAAGCGAAAGCCCCGTACTGGACGTGGACGCCGTCAAGATGCGGAACATCTTAATAAAAGAGCTTGAGGGTCAAAGCGGTTAAGCCTTGTGCGATATGTTTTTCTACACCGTTTGTGTGCTGTTTATAGGTGCTTCAAGTTTTGGTTAGGCTGAAAGGTTTCCAGAAACTCACACCCGTAGAGGAAGCGCTCGAACTCCTTTTAAACAGCTTGAAGCTGGAGCCTTTGAAGACCGTAAGTGTATCTCTGGCTGAAGCCTTAAACCATATCTTGGCTGAAGACGTTATAGCCGAAGAAGATTTGCCAAGCTTTGACCGCTCAGCCGTTGATGGGTACGCCGTAAAAGCTAGCGACACCTTCGGAGCGTCACAGTTCAACCCAAAAACCCTCAAACTGACAAAAGCGGATAGGCTCTTGGAAGGCGAAGCAAAGGAAGTTTGGACTGGGAGTCCTTTGCCAGAGGGCGCGGACGCCGTTTTAATGTTGGAACATGTTAAACGCTTAGATAATGAAATAGAGGTTTGGGTTGCAGTTACCCCCGGCGAAAACGTCTCCAGAAAGGGTGAAGATGTGACTAGAGGCGAGGTCGCCGTTAAGGCTGGAACACGTCTAAAACCCCACCATTTGGGACTTATTGCTGCCTTGGGCAGAAGCCACGTAACAGTTTTCCAAAAACCCAAAGTGGCTGTTTTAGCCACTGGAAACGAGCTTGTAGAGCCGGGATGCAAGCCGAGGAAAGGACAGGTTTTTGAAGTTAACAGGCTGATTGTTTCCTCACTATGCAGGGAACTCGGCGCTGAGCCTGTAGACTTGGGGATAGCAAAAGACGACGTGGACGAGATTTCGGAAAAAATTAAGTCTGGTCTGGAAAAGGCAGACATGGTTGTGACTACGGGTGGCACAAGCGTCGGCGCCTTAGACCTCGTTCCCGTAGCCATAAACAGTCTAGGAAAGCCCGGCATTATAGTTCATGGGATAGCCATGCGTCCATCTATGCCAACAGCCCTCGCCGTTGTAAACAACAAGCCTATAATAGTCTTGTCCGGCAACCCCGTCGCCGCCATGTTCGGCTTCGAGGTTTTCGCTAGACCTCTAATCCTCAAAATGCTGAGGGCTGAACACGAGTTAAGACCTGTTTTGAAGGCGAAGCTTACGCGAAGAATATCCACAGCCCTCGGGAGAAGAACCTTCGTCCGAGTGCGCGTCTTCCAGAGAAACGGCGAATTTTACGCTGAACCAATAAGCACCAGAGGTTCGGGTGTGATTTCAACGATGACTAGGGCGAACGGCTATGTGGTCGTTCCAGAAAACTGTGAAGGCTTAGAGGCCGACGCGACAGTTATAGTCCACATGTTTGACAACTTGGAGGCTGGCTAATTGTTCAGGAGGCTTTTAACCCTTGAAGAGGCAAAAAGGGCTTTAGCGAAATATTTTGAAGTTAAACCCCTAGGGATTGAAGAAATCCCCTTGCTAGACGCTGTTAACCGCGTTCTAGCTGAAGACATAGTAGCAGAAATCGATGTCCCGCCCTTTGACCGTTCAACAGTGGACGGCTACGCCATTAAAGCCGAAGACACTTTTGGTGCAGACGAAAATAAGCCCGTAAAACTCGAGATTTGTGGTATAGTGAACGTTGGAGAAAAACCTGAAATCACCGTTAAGCGTGGAATGGCGGCGGAAATAACGACAGGCGCCCCTATACCAGAAGGGGCTGACGCCGTTGTGATGGTTGAAAACACCGAGCGTAAAAACAGGGAAGTCTACGTTTATACTGCCGTAGCGGAAGGCGAAAACATCATGAAAGCCGGTTCGGACATAAAGAGAGGTGAAACAGTCGTAGAAAAAGGGCGTGTTTTAGGCGCAAGGGAAATAGGTGCCATCGCAGCTGTTGGAAAGGCGAAAGTTAAAGTTTACAAGATTCCACGGATAGCCATCCTATCTACCGGCGCAGAGATAACCGAACCAGGCGAGCCCCTGGCGCCTGGAAAAATTTACGACATAAATGCCTACAGCCTAAGCGCGGCTGTCGTTGAAAGCGGCGGCAAACCGGTTTATCTCGGAGTCTTCCCGGACAACGCGTCTATAGTGGAAAAGGCGCTCAGGCAAGCCCTAAGCGTAGGGGATATGGTTATAACCTCCGGCGGAGTATCAGTAGGCCCAAAGGACGTCATCCCAAAAACGTTAAGCCTTCTTGGGAAACCCGGTGTCGTGGTATGTGGAATAGCCACAAAACCTGGTAAACCCACAACTGTGGCTGTAGTTAATGGGAAACCTATCTTTGCCTTACCCGGGCATCCCACTTCGGCGCTTTTAATTTTTCATATACTTGTTCGTCCGATAATAATGCGGGCCGCTGGAAGAAAAAACGTGGACGAAGCGGTGGTTAAGGCTTTTACTTCAACGCGGCTGTTCCCTGCTAAGGGGAGGCGAACGTTCATAACGGTGAAACTGAAGAAGGATGATGCTAGATTAGTGGCTGAGCCTGCTCCACCAGGGTCGTCTGGGGCAATAACAACCCTTCTAAAGGCCGACGGCTACCTGGAAATCCCTGAAAACCAACAGTTTATAGATGCAAACGAGGAGGTTACGGTTCACCTCTTCAAAAGCCGCCTTGAAAACCTTTAAAGTCCAAGCTTACTTCTCTTTGAAGCGATGTAAACTGTGAAAATCCAAGTTAAAACCATGTAAACGATTACAGCCGCGTCTAGTAGGATGTCGCTTCTCAAAGCGTAGTATAGTGTTGACAACGCGAAGACCGTAGCCATCGAAGCTGCCACAAACATGGTCCAAAGTGCCCAGAACCTCTTTCTGAATAGCCCGTAAGCCGTTGCCAAGCTAATAGCGCCTATTAACCCCATGTGGATTAATCGCAAATCCTCAAGGAACAACATTGCCAAGCATAGGACGCCGACGGCGACGTTGAATATGGAAGCCGCTAAAAGCCCGACGTCCTCACCCTTAAACTTCCATTTCAAACCCACAGGTAGTAACCTTCCCGAATCCATGCTTAATGAGTAAAGTAGTTTATGGTTAATAAATTATGTGCCTCCAAAATCTAGCCGCAAGTTTACGATATTCCAGTTTCTGAAACACCCTTAAATAAGGGCGGTGGGCTTTCCATGTGGAGAAGGGAGATGCAAAAACTCTACTAGAGAAGAGTTTACTGCCGGTAGTCTGGATAGTGTTGCTACTAATTTTCGCCCAAATGCTCCCAGTGAACTGTTGCTTCCGCCGAGACAAGAAACCACCTAGATTCACTGGGTGCTACGGTATCCAGAAGAAATCCAACCACTCCCATACAACTCAACAGTTGTCTACACTGTTCTGGCGTACGACAAAGCCGGAACAAAGCTTGCTCGGACGAATACTCCTACACTGTTGGCGATACTAAGCCTCCAGTAATAACGTATATTCAGTAGTCTCCAGCCAAACCAAACTAAAACGTCACGGTCATAATAGTTGCAAATGCTTCAGAGTCTCAATACGCCAGCGGTGTCAAGGAGCTCACCCTATCCTACAATTGTGGAGATGATTGGAAGAACGCTAGCATGGAGCTTGTGGACAGGCTTTGCAAGGCGGTTATTCCGAGGCAACCTTTCGGAACCGTTGTTCAGTACAGGGTTTGCGCCGTTGACAGGGCTGGGAACACGCTGTTTTTGAAGTCTACTCCCATACAGTTGAGGACCAGTATTTGCCAGTTGCATTTATACTTTCGCCGAAAAACGGAAGCTTCCTTTCGAAAGACGTTAACATAACACTTTATGCCTACGCGACAACTTGGACACGGCTAGGCTGAAGGTTGACGAGACACTTTTAGCTTTATGGAGCCAAGCCGGCACACAAACATTCACATTAAGCACTTTAACGGTTGGAGACGGCGTTCACAAGTTTACTTCAGAGGTTCTCGTCAAGGCTGGAAATAGGGCTGAAAGCACAATCTTGGTGATTGTTGACAACACTCCGCCCACCGCTGAAATCCAGCAGCCCCGGGATGGAAGCTTTGTCAGCGGATTAGTGCTCGTTGAACTCCGCGCCGAAGATGAAAACTTCAATTACATGGAGCTGACAGTGAAGGTGTCACGTATAAATGGGAGGCGAAACATCAAATATTTCCATGGAACACCAGCTGCTTTGTCGACGGTGCCCACCAAATTTTTTGACGGTTGCTGACAAGGCTGGGAATGTTGTTGAAAGCTGGGTAACTGTTAAGGTGGATAACACGCCACCAACAATAAACAGTTTAACATGGGTCCCCTTCAGCCTAAGGCCAACGAGACTGTTAAGGTTTACGTCCAGACAGCTGACAATGGAAGTGAGGTGAAATCAGCCACGTTGTGGTTTAAACGCTTAGATGACGAGAACGGCAGAAAAAGTCCATGAACCCAGAGAACAGCAACTGGACAGCTACGATTCATGGATTTGAACAGGAAACAACTGTGATTTTTTTATGGAGTGCAGCGACAAAACTGGGAATAGGGGCTATTTCGCCGTCCTGGCTTCTACAGCTTACCATTTGATGAAAAGGAAACGCGCGCCGTCAGCTTCCACATTTTTGGTGTCCAGCCTATAAGCGAAAATGTTTAGAATCCTAGAGGCGAATGTTTAGCAAGCGAAAGGAGGCGATTGAGTGGGTTATAGGGAGCTCTTCGTTTCTCAATCCAACGTTTTCAGCGGTTTTCAAAAGTCTTTTGAGGAAGCTGACTACGTGGTTTTGGGGGTGCCCTTCGACGTCACAAGCACCTTTAGAACCGGAGCGCGTTTTGGACCGAACGCCATTAGGATGGCTTCTCTAAACATTGAAACCTATAGTTTCCGCAGCGGCATTGACTTGGAGGATCTGCGGATTCATGATCTGGGCGACTTGCACGTATCCACAGAGACGGAGCAAACGCTAGATAGGCTGGCGAGGGTTGTTGGCGAAGTTTTAGAGGCTGGTAAAATGCCTGTTGTTATTGGAGGCGAACACACTATAACTATGGGTGTCCTGAGGGGGTTGGGAAACAGCCTTTCGCAAACCGCCGTTATCAGTTTTGACGCCCACCTCGACCTTCGCGACGAGTTCATGGGATTGCAACTTTCACATACCACTTTCATGCGGAGAATAAACGAGCAAATGAAGCCAGCCGTCAC
>Ga0185307_1000173_pt1 | contig 45039 bp, 42 predicted proteins | sample LHCtaG_FD_128010 | JGI IMG/M metagenome (GOLD analysis project Ga0185307, IMG submission 128010) | Hot spring microbial communities from Little Hot Creek, USA to study Microbial Dark Matter (Phase II) - LHC4sed_matched (SPADES... | ecosystem: Environmental > Aquatic > Thermal springs > Hot... | reverse complement strand
GTTTTGATAACGATAGCGAGGGCCTCCTACGTCGCGCTTGGGCTATTTGGCCTGGTTCTCTGGGCCACTGGCGTATCGCCTTACAGGGGGAGGCACTTAATAGTGGGGGCTATAGTGCTCGCCATCATAGCGGAAGTGGCGCGCGGGCTTCTGGGTTGAGAGATGAAGGCCGAGTTGCTGGACGTCGAGGGGCTCAGGGGCCTTTGGAGTAGGGTGTTCTCGATACCCACCGGGTGCAAGGCCCTCGACAGGCTCTTGGGAGGGGGCCTCCTCTCCTCCCACGTGACCTTGGTCTACGGGGAGAGGTCCTCCGGCAAGACGCAGCTGTGCCACCAAGTGGTGGCGCACTACTTAGCGAGCAACCCTCAGGCCCTCGCGGTCTACATCGACGTGGACCTGACGTTCTCTCCGGAGCGAGTGGCCAGCATAGCCAAGCGCTATGGAGTCTCGAGCCCGAGGGAGGTCCTATCTAGGATCCTCTGCTACAGGCCAGCGACCTTCGAGGAGCAGGACCGCGTGCTGGACTTGCTCGACGAGGCCTACGAGAGGTCCCCCCACGGATTAGTCGTCGTGGACTCCCTGTCCCCTTTGGCCAGGGGGGAGTACGGGGTAGCCGTCGTGGAGATGACGAGGACCCTCTCGAGCCACGTGAGGAGGTTGCAGGAGTACGCTATTAAGAGGAACGTCGTCGTGGTGGTGACGGACAACGTCCGCTTAGCGAAGGCGCGGGAGAGGGAGTTCCTCCTGCCCGTCTCCTCTCAGGCCCTCGAGCTCTCGATTACGCGCCTTAGGCTGGTGAGGGGGCCGGGCAACTTGAGGCTGTGCCGGCTCGAGGCCTCGCCGATGCTACCTGAGGGAGAGGCCGCCTTCCTCATAAAAGAGGAGGGCTTGGTCGACCTCTGACCTCGCCCTGAAGGGCGAGGGGATGAAAGCTATTTGCAGTTGCTTGCAGAGCTCGAGGCGAAGGCCCTCGTAAGGGCTCACTCCGAGACCACGTACTCCCCCCTGCACTCCTCGCAGAGGAAGTGGCCGTTGACCTCTCTCAGGTCGTCGGACCACTCTCCGCAGACCTCGCAGTACCCGGCTTGCACTTCCTTCACGTAGCTTTCCTCGACCTCCCTCTTAGACGTCAAGACCTCGATGAGCGCTGGCGCGACTCTCAGTATGTCCCTCTCGGTGACGACCCCGACGAGCTTTCCCCTGTCCAGGACCACGAGCCTCCTGACCTTGCTCTTTACCATCTTGTCCATCGCCGCGGTTATGGGGGCTTGGGGCTCGATGGTTATCAGGGGGCTCGTCATTATCTCCCTGCAAGTGACCTCGTCAGCGCTGAGCCCCTTGGCCACGAGCCTCGATACCACGTCCCTCTCGGTTATTATCCCCACGGGCCTGCCCTGGGAGTCCGTCACGATTACGCATCCCGTGCCGTGCCTGTCCATCAGGACGGCAGCCTTCCTGACCTTCTCGTCGGCTCTTACGACGGCCACCTCGCTCGTCATGACATCTGCGACCGTAATTTTAGGCGTTGACACCTCTACTATGCCCCCTAACTGTTGAGAGCTTCTTAAGAGGTGTTAAAAAAGGCATCGCCTCAAGCCCCTCATGCCTCAGCATCGCTCTTCCTCAACGACTTTCTCTCCACGATCCTCGCGGTCCCCGGAGGAAGGACCTTGACGATCTCGTCAACCGCGACTGCCCCCTCGAGCCCCAAGGCCCTCAGGTGCTCACTGAATATCTTGGCTATCCTCTTCGCCGTGCGCCCCTTCTCCTCGTCCCCGGGGATCAAGGTCACGTAGGCAACGGCCTCCTTCGCTATGGCGGATGGAGGGCCCGACAGGACGAGCGCCTCTCCGTCCCTTATTACGAGGCCCACGGCTAGCTTGAGCTCCACCCCCCTCAGGTAGTTCCTGCTGCCCCTTATCATGAACGAGCCCCTCGGCAAGTACTCGCCAGAGGGAGGGGTCTTGGAGACCTGCTCCCCGTAGACCCAGTATACGTCTGTCGAGGCGAAACCGGCCTTCCATGCTTTGGAATAGCAAGCGGCGAATTGGGCCGCCTCCTCTATGGTGGTCCGAGGCACTTCCTTGCCCTCGCACTTCACTATAACCGCCGCCGCCCCGACGACGTCCGCGTGGAAGAACATGTCTCTGTCCTCCAAGTACCTCCTCACCAAGGACTCGTTCTGAGAGGCGTCTCTGCCCGCGACTACGAGGAACCCGTCGCTCGACCTGAACCAGAGGTATCTCTCGTACCAGTGCTTGGGTTCCCTCCTCTTCCTTATCTTCCCCTCGACCTCTCTGGCCATCTCGAATTCCCTCTCCGCTAAGCTCGCTAGCTTGGCCTCTAGGTCTGCGAGGGCCCTGCGGCTCGCCTCCAGCCTTCTCTTGAGCTCCTTCAGCTCGTCGTAGAAGCTCGACACGTTCGACATCAAGCTCTCGTGGGGCCTAAAGGACAGCTCGAAGCCCTCGACCTTCACCTTCACGATTTTGCCCCTCCTATCGACCTCGACCACCTCAACGCCCTCGAGCAGCCGCTCAGGGCTCGGCCGATCCTCGCCCAGAGCCCAAGCCTCTTTGAAGGCCTCGAGGAGCTCTTGAAAGGCCTCAGCCCTCTCCTCGACGAAGCGTATGGCCTTGCTCAGCCTCTCGATCTTGGCCTCGACCTCGGCAATGCCGCTCTTAATCTCCTCCATCGTCGCCTCGACCCTCTTCCTCTCTTTCTCGACCTCCTCCTTGCCCTTGAGGAGGACTTCCTTGACCTCCTCGTAGAAGTAGTCCGCCACCGCCTCGTAGAAGCGACCGTAGGGCCTCTTCTCGCAGTTGGCGTATATGACGAAGTCTACGGGGACGACCGAGAAGGGCCTCTTATCGGCGTAGACTATGCTGGGCCTGAGGTCGTCCAGAGACGCCAAGAGCTCTCTGGCATTCTCCGCGATCTTCTTAACGTCTTCTTGCGAGCCGACCTCGCCCTCTGGGTCCATGGAGCACCTGGCCAAGACCTCGTAGGCCAGCTCAGGCGAGCCCACTAGCGCTAGGGCCACGTAGAACGCCTTCGGCTTGCGCGCCTTGAGCGCCTCGAGGGCCCTCCCCTCGTCCAAGTCGAGGAGGGCGTTGGGAGGGAGCCTGTACTTCGCCCCCCTCTTCAAGGTCCTATCCTTGTACTCGACCTCCCTATAAGCGCCCAAAATGGTCGCGTTCGAGTCGCAGACGACCACGTTACCCTCTCTCACAAGCTCTATCACGAGCTCGTGAGCCCCTCTCTCCCCCTCGGCCCTCACCTTCAATATCCTGTCGAAGCCCACTTGCTCCAGAGACGTTATCCTAGCCCTCCTCATCAGCTTCCTCAGCAACATGCAGAAGGCTGGCGGTCGCGTTGGCTTCTCGACGTCGTAGCTCGTCAGGCTGATCCAGCGAGGAAGCTTAACAGCAAGAATCCTCGACGTCCCGTCGACGCACCTTACCTTGAACATCAAAAGGTCCTCCACCATGTAGACGTTGATCATCGTCCCGCCTACTATCAGCTGACCTACCTCCTTTACCAAGGCCCTGAGGTCCAGCGCGGAGAGGGAGCTCTTCCGCTTTAGCTTTGACGGTAAGGCCGACATCCCACGCTTGAAGCTTTTATTAGGAAGAGCTGGGATTAAAAACTCGCGAGGCTACATGAGGCCCGGGTCAAAGGTTTACGCGACCAGGATAGCCTTCGCCGTAATGGCTGGGGTTCTGAGCGCTGTGATAAACCCGACGCTCTTCAGGACGAGCTCCCAAGTAGCGGCCCACGCGGCCATAGCGTTGATGGTCCCAATACTCATAGCCGTGTTCTTATACGTGGCCTCGTATTACTTCGTGAAGTCGGTCATCAGGGTTTCGCCCGCTTCGCTCAACGACCCCTCGTACATGTACAAGGGAGGGGTCTTCACCTACGTGATTGTGTGGATAGTAACTTGGTCCCTCGCGGCCACATTCGCCATCTACTCACTAGCGCAGCAATAGGTAAAGTCTATGAGGACCGTGATACGCAATTGCAAGCTCTACTTCGGCGGCAAGATCGTCGAGAACTGCTTCCTGGTCATAGACGCCCCCTTGATATCCGACTTCGGGGTAGACCACAGCTCTCGCCTAGCGCACGACGTCGAGTTGGACGCCAAGGGAAGGCTACTGCTCCCCGGGCTGATAGACCCGCACGTACACCTCAGGGACCAGCAATTGTCCTACAAGGAGGACTTCTGGAGCGGGACCGCGAGCGCAGTCCTCGGCGGGGTCACCTCGGTAATAGACATGCCAAACAACGTACCCCCGACGGCCACTCCATCCGATTTGGTCGAAAGGATGAGGTTGGCAAAGGACAGGATACTGGCTAACGTCGGCTTCACGTGCAAGCCCTCGGCCGATCACTCCCTCAACTCGGAGCTCGTGAAGTGCGGGGCCATGGCGTTCAAGATGTTCGCGTACGAGCACATGGATCGCGGGGAGCTCGACTTGTCCTTCGTAGAAGGGGTCTTAGAGTCCCTCTCGAGGCTCGACAGGATACTGATGTTGCACTGCAACGTTAAGACGAGGTTCTCAGAAGTCCTCGAGCTCGTGAGGAACAAGAGGGCCTTTAAGCTTTGCAAGATCGAGAAGGAGCTAGCCGAGAGGGTCTTGGCCGTGGCGAAGAAGTACGGGTCGAGGATCCACATCTGCCACGTCACGTGCCCAAGAACCGTGGAGCTCGCAAACGGCTACAAGGGCCTCGTGAGAGTGACCTTGGAGGTGGCGATACACCACCTCTTCCTCGACTACTCAGCCCTAGACAGCCTCGGCCCGATGGCCCATGTAGATCCACCTCTGAGGAGCAGGTCCACGGCCAGGCGACTCTTAGACATGCTCAAGAGGAGGATGATAGACGCTGTGGCGAGCGACCATGCCCCTCACGCCGTCTTCGAAAAGGAGGGCGAAGACCCCAAGCCTGGCTTTCCCAACCTACAATTGATGACCCCTCTGCTCATGACCCAGGTCAAGAGGGGCAGGCTCGATCTGGGCTTAGTTGTGGATAGGGCGTCGGCTAAGCCGGCTCAGGTCTTCGGGCTGAGGGGGCGGGGCGCGATAGTGAAGGGGTACTACGCCGACTTAATCGAGGTGGACCTCAAGAGGAAGCTGAAGGTAAGGAGCGAGATCTTGATGTCGAAGGCCAAGTACACGCCCTTCGAGGGCATGACCCTCGCGGGCGTACCGGTGAGGACCTACGTTAACGGCGTGTGCGTCAACGACGACTACTCAATAGTTGGGAGGGGAGGCGAGGGGGTAGTGCTCACGCCCGGGTGAGCCCTCGATGTACACGAAGTTGCTCTTAGACGGCATGTGCGGGAAGCTGGCTCGATGGCTCCGCCTCCTGGGGTTCGACGCTGAGTACTCTAAGGACGCCGACGACGAGGCGCTCCTCTCCGAGGCCGAGAAGACTGGCAGGGTGATAATCACGAGGGACCAGGACCTTTACAGCAGAGCAGTCAAGAGGGGCTTAAAGTGCGTGTTGCTAACCTCGACGGACCACGTGGAGAACATGAAGAAGGTACTTCAAGAGCTGAACGCCAAGATAGTCCTCCCCCCCAGGGAAACTCGATGCCCCTTGTGCAATAGCCCGCTCAGAGAAGTGGGGCCCGACGTGGTGACGGCCCTCTTGCCCTCCGAGGACCTGACCAAGCGTTACGACAGGTTCTGGCTGTGTGATAGGTGCAAGAAAGCTTACTGGATAGGCTCTCACTGGCGAAACATTAAGAAGACGCTGAGGGAAGTGGAGGGTTGTGCGGAGGAGGGCTAGACCTTGAACTACATGACGGATGAGGAAGGAGCTTTCTTGGTCAAGCTCGCTAGGAGGGCCGTGGCTGAGTACTTCTCCTCCAGGAGGGTCATAGACCCTCCTCGGGACACGCCGCCGAAGCTCTACGAGAAGAGGGGGGTGTTCGTGACCATAGAGACCTACCCAGGCCGTGAACTGAGGGGTTGCATAGGCTTCCCAGAGCCCGTGTACCCCCTCGTCGAGGCGACCATAAGGGCGTCGCTGGCCTCGGCCTTCGAGGACCCCAGGTTCCCGCCTCTTGATAGGGCCGAGCTGAGCAAGGTGGTCTTCGAGGTCAGCGTCCTCACGCCCCCTCAGCTGATCAAGGTCTCTAAGCCAATCGAGTACCCGTCCAAGATAAAGGTCGGGGTCGATGGCTTGATAGTGGAGAGGGGCCTCTTTAGGGGCCTCCTGTTACCGCAGGTTGCTGTCGAGTACGGCTGGGATGAGGAGGAGTTCCTGACCCAGTGCTGCTTAAAGGCGATGCTACCCCCCGACGCGTGGCTGGACCCCAACACAAAGGTCTACAAGTTCCAAGCAGAGGTCTTTGAGGAGGAGGCGCCCGAGGGCCCCGTGAAGAGGAGGAAGCTAAGTTAAGTCGCCGCACACGCAGAACGACTCGTGTATGAGGTCGTAGAGCCTGTCGAGCCCGATCTTCTTCAACGCCGATATCACCACGACCCTAGAGGCGCGCTCGTACTTGAAGACCAGGTCCGTGAGCTCCAGAGCTAAATCGGAGAGGACGTCGGTTCTCGAGCTCAGCCTCCTCTTGACCTCGTCCACCTTCAAGGTGAGCTCCGACAGGTCCACGACGTCCCCTTTATTGATCACGGCCACGGTCGGTATCTCGAGCCTCAGCTCTATTATCAGCGAGAGCAGCTTTATCACCAAGAGCTCACTCGCGTCCCTTATGGTCTCGGCGTCTACTATGTAGACGGCCACGGCCCTCCTAACCCTTTTGATGGCGCTGCTCAGGGAGGGGCCCAGCCCCCTGAACACGAAGAGCTCCATCTGGCCAGGGGTGTCGACTAAGACGTAGTCCGCGTCGCTCGCCTCCATTCTCTTAACTATCTCGTCCATCCTCTCTTCCATGATCTTTGAAGCCATGATCATCGCACCGTTTGGTCCGAGGCCCAGCTCCTTCATCAAGTCGCTGGTCCTCACCATTTCCCTCACGTCGAAGGAGGCCTCGTAGGGCAAGACCTCTACGCCTGGGTCCAAATTGACGCACGAGGCCCGAAGGCCCAGCTCCTCAAGCCACTCGCTGAACGACTTGACTAGGGTCGTCTTCCCGCATCCCGCCGTCCCCACAAACACGATGAACATGGTCGGTCCCTCTTGTTGAATCTCTCATGGGGGGCTTTAAAGCTCGATAGCGGGGCTATCGACCGTGGCCCTTAAAAGTCGAGGATTAAGAGTCCCGCTCGTACTCTACGTCTCGTTACGTAGCACTAGTAGTGCCAATCACTCGCCTATTTACTAACGCCAGCCCAGTGAAAGGCTTTGTGAGCACTCATCCGTCGACGCCGTTGATCCCTCGGCGCCGCACCTGAGAACCGTCGGGCTAGGGCGATGTGCCCTTCTACCGAGAGCCAGTGATGGTCACCGGCCCACCTCCGCGAGCCCGGCCCCTCGACGAGCAGTTGACTGAGCCCTTTTTAGCACGAGAACCTCTCGATATGCATTATAGTTGTCTTAATATCTCTCAACTTCCTATATTTTACAGACGCGGTGGAGCGAGGATGGAGTACTCTCTATTGGCAGATTTCTACGAGAAGATTGAGTCAACGACGAAGAGGCTCGAGATGACTGACCTCCTAGTGGCGCTCTTTAAGAAGACCCCTCCCAACATCATAGATAAAGTCGTTTACCTGACTCAGGGCAAGTTGCATCCAGACTACGTCGGCGTAGAGCTGGGCGTGGCAGAGAAGCTCGCCTTGAGGGCTCTCTCCTTGGCCACGGGCCTATCGGCAGAAGAGCTTGAGGCGGAGCTGAAAAGGGCTGGCGACGTGGGCGTCGCGGCGGAGCGTGCCCTCTCTAGAAAGAGGGTCAAGAGCCTCTTAGACTTCGTAGGTCCGTCGCAAGTCGGAGTGAAGAAGCTGACGGTCGACGAGGTCTACAATACGCTAGACAAAGTCGCCAAAGCAACGGGCGAGGGCTCTCAAGACGTGAAGACATCTCTGATAGCGAGCTTGTTGAGGCACGCGACGCCTAAGGAGGCCAAGTACTTGATGAGGACGATAACCGGGAAGTTGAGGCTCGGAATAGCCGACATGACCATATTGGATGCTCTGGCGATGGCCTTCTGCGGCGGGAAAGAAGCCCGCCCGCTCATCGAGAGAGCGTACAACCTCTCGAGCGACTTGGGCTACGTGGCGAAAGTGGTAGCTGAGAAGGGGCTCGAAGGGGTGAAGCAATTCGAGGTCACAATAGGCAGGCCCATAAGGCCGATGTTGGCCGAGCGCTTGACCACGGCTGAGGAGATACTCCAAAAGCTGGGCGGGAGGTGCGTAGCGGAGTACAAGTACGATGGTGAGAGGGTACAGGCGCACAAATCGGGGGCCGACGTCATACTGTTCTCGCGCAGGTTGGAGAACATAACTCACCACTACCCGGACGCTTGCGACATCATAAGGAACCACATAAAGGCTAATGAGGCGATAGTGGAGGCTGAGTGCGTGGCGATAGACCCTGACACGGGGGAGATGAGGCCCTTCCAGGAGCTGATGCACAGGAGGAGGAAGTACGGTATAGAAGAGGCCATGAAGGAGTACCCCGTGTCGCTATTCTTCTTCGACTGCCTCTACGTGGACGGGCAGGACCTCACGAACGCGCCTTATCCCAAGAGGAGGGAAGTGTTGACCAAGATCCTTGAGCCTGGCGAGAGGGCCATGTTAGCGACTTACAGGTTGATAGACAGCGTCGAAGAGCTGGAGAGCTTCTTCGAGGAGGCGATAAGCGAGGGTTGCGAAGGGCTCGTGTGCAAGTCGTTAGCCCCCGAATCTGTCTACCAAGCGGGAGCTAGGGGTTGGCTCTGGATAAAGTTCAAGAGGTCCTACCAGTCGAAGTTGGTAGAGCCCATCGACGTCACGGTAGTGGGCGCGTTCTGGGGCAAGGGGAAGCGGGCTGGCAAGTACGGGGCTTTGCTCTGCGCGGTCTACGACCCTGAGGCCGACGTCTTCAGGACCGTGTGCAAAGTGGGGAGTGGCTTCACGGACGAAGACCTCGAGAAGTTGCCCGAGATGTTGCGCCCCTACGTCATAGAGCACAAGCATCCACGAGTCGACTCTAAGATAAAGGCGGACGTCTGGTTCGTGCCCGGCGTGGTGATAGAGATAATAGGCGATGAGATAACCCTCAGCCCCTCGCACACGGCTGGCCTGGGCGCAATAAAGCCCGACGCGGGCCTAGCCATAAGGTTCCCGCGCTTCACGGGCCGCTGGAGGTTCGACAAGAGCCCCGAGGACAGCACGACGGTCAAGGAGCTCATCGAGATGTACAAGATGCAGCTCAAGAAGATAGAGGCCTAAGAGCTTCGCTGAGCCATCTTCTCCAACATCCTCTCAAAAGTCCACCGCACGGCATTCTTAAGCTCTCTGATCCTCCTATCGTCCGTTATGTTCTTCACGAATATCTCCGCCAAGATGTCCCCCTTAGCCTTCACTTCGTAGTCTATGACCTCGCCCTCCCTTATCTCCCCTCTCTCGGCCGCTTCGCGGTCCTTCCTCTTCATTTCTTCGAGCACCTTCTCGACCAAGAACTGCCTGAAGGGCGGGATGTTCATGTTGAGCTCTAGGTCTTGGGCTGGGACTATTCTCAAGTACCCCTCACCTATGTACATCTTCCCGAGCAACTTGTTGCCCATCCTTGAGGATGCTAAGATCAAGGTCTCGGTCTCTAGCCCTCGAGGCTGAGGCGGGGGTGGAGGCGCTTGTTGCACGACCTCCCTCGCGACCTCTAGGGCGGAGGCTGGTTTGAAGGAAGTCCTCGCGAGGGCCTCGTCGACGAGCTTTATGAGGAGCTTTAGGTTTTCAACTTCAGCCGTCAGGGCCGAGAGCCTGTCCTCTAAGTACTTCTTCAAGTCAGCCAAGCTTTTGACTAGATCCTCCAAGCCCCTTCACTTCTCTACACTACGAGTCCCACACATATCTCTATTGCTTAAAACCCCTCACTGCTCGTGACAATTAAACGCTCCAAGGCCTACCAAATGAGTTGTGGTGAACGACCTCCCTCAAGCTCCTCCTGTGCGGAGGCGAGGGCCTCTCTCCTGGTTGGCCTATCGTGATCAACGCTAGAGGCCTCACGTTGGCTGGTAATCTGAGGATCCTCCGTACCTCTTCCTCGTAAAAGGCCCCGACCCAGCACGTGCCGAGGCCTATGGAGTAGGATGCGAGTAGCATGTTTTGAGTGGCCGCGGCGCAATCTTGAATGGCATAGAGCCTTCTGCCTCTCTCGCCGTAGATGACGCCGGTCCTGTCGATATCGGCACAGACGGCTATTATGGCCGAGGCCTCCGTCATCCACATTTGGTTAAGAGAGGCCCTGGCCAGCTGCCTCATTTCATCCTTGTTATCGACGACGACGAACTCCCAAGGCTGGAGGTTTCCAGCGGATGGCGCCCAAATGGCCGCCTCCAACACGTACTTCAACTGCTCCGGGCTAAGCTCTGAAGGGACGTAGGACCTTATGGACCTTCTGCCTTTTATGGCCTCATAAACCTCCAAATCAGGGCACCCCTTCTAACCTCATCTTATTACTATGCTTATTAAAGCTTAGCATAAATGAACGGACAATGATGATCAGCCTCACGTCGCTAAGGACCGTGCTCGATCACCTTAACCCCTTCTCCCTGACCTTACTGCTCGCCTTGGTGCTGGCTCTCGCCCTTCACTTGAGGTTCTCGTCTAAGGAGAAGATCTTGATAGGAAGGGTTTGGCGATTCTTCCCCTTCTACGTAGACCTCAGAGAAGCAAAGCACATAGTGATATTTGGGATAACGGGATCGGGGAAGACCAATACGGCTAAGCTGATAGCGAGCTCGTTTAAAGGCTCCAAGCTCATAATAGACTGGAACGGAGAGTACCTGATTGGTAGAGTCGCGAAGCCCTCAGAGCTCTCAATAAGCCACTTAACCATGCTGGACTTCTGCGAAGCCCTCTCGGCATCTCTCCAGCTTACCGCCCCTCAGTATGCAATGTTGCTCGAGGTTGCCAAGGACTCGAGCAACTTAGGCGAGATAATGGAGAAGCTCCGCAAGTACCCTGCCGAGAGCGACACGAGAAGGGAAATAAAGAACGCACTGCTCAGGAGACTCGAGCCCCTGTCCTACTCGAACCTCTTCTCGGGCTCTTTGACCTTAGACGACGTCGATACCATAGACCTCTCCGGACTGACGTTTGACGCCAAGAGACTCGTGGCCAATGCGATCCTCAGGCTCATATACAACAACCCCACGAAGCAGTTACTCGTCATAGAGGAAGCACAAAACGTGCTATTGCCGCGCCGCTTAGATCAACCCCCCACTAGTTGCGAGATCATAATAGACGAGGTCAGGAAACATGGAGTGAGGGTCTTGGCCGTGGCGCAGATACCGTCGCTCGTCTCGACTACGTATCGAAACGCCGAGTACATAATCCTTCATAGGCTTAGTCTAACGGCGGAAGAGGCGAAGAGCATGAGCCTGAGCGAAGAGGAGAGGCTTAAGATAGCGAGGTTGCCGAACGGAAGTTGCTTGGTCATACGCAGGGGGCAGAAGTTCACGGTCAGGGTATTTAAGGCGAAAGGCTCGAGCACAAGGGCCGTGAGCGAGAGGATGCAAGCCGAGGCGCGGGAAAGAGAGAGCCAACGCCGTCCAGAACCCAAGAGTGAGGCGGCCCTGCTGCCCTACATCATCGAGGACATAAGGGAGATCAATGAATGGCGCAAAGACGTGGCGGACAACGTCAGCAAGTTGACGAGAGAAGTGGACGAGCTCAAGCAGGCACTAAGGAACCTCATCGGCAAGCTCTCTTTTTCGGACGACGTAGAGGCGGTAACTCCCTCGACCATTAAGGCTCTCCACGATAGGATTGAGAGCATCGAATATTCGTTAAACTTCGTGAAGGAGAGGGTCTCTGAGATTGAAGAGGCGTTGCACAGGAGCCTCAAAGGCGGAGAGTTGCGTCGAAGATGCTCGAAAGTGAGCTAAGGGCCCTCTCGCCATACTCCTCTTTGAGGCCAGGGCAATTGAAGATAGCGAAGACCGTGTACATGGCTGTAGCTCAAGGGCTTTGTGCAGTAATCGAAGCACCCTGCGGCCTCGGCAAGACAATAGCGTCGTTGATGGGGATAGCCCTCTCTCTACAAAGAAACTTGACAAGGAGAGTCCTATGGCTTACGAGGACGAATGACGAGAGCGACAAAGTGATAGAGGAAGCGAGGCGCCTGAAGGACCGCGGAAGCCCCCTAAGAGGGCTCTCTTTAAGGGGCAAGTCCTCTTCATGCCCTCTCCTCCGTGGCGTTAACGAGGAGCTCTCCCATTTAGCGTGTCGCGTGCTGAGGGACGAATCGCTATGTCCCTATCTGGATCAAGAGAAAGTGGATCAGTGTGCCGATCGCTTAAGTCGCGAGCACGACCTCGCAACGTCAGTCGAGGTAATCCAAGCCGCTATCAAGGACAGGTGTTGCCCGGTCGCTGTGATGAAGAAGCTCATGAGAAGCAGCAACATCTTAGCCCTCACGTATCCCTACGTCTTCAATCGCTATGTCCATGGAGCCTACCTCAAGTTCTTGCAACTACACGACACCGCGACCATAATCGATGAAGCGCACAACGTCATGGAGTCGGCGATAGAGTACGAGTCGAAAGCCCTCAAGGCCAACACGCTGTACAACTCCATTGACGAGTTATTAAATAGAGAGGTCGAGCTGGCGGCCCCTCTCGTGGACTTAATCGGCGCGTTTGAGGGATTAGTGAACAGTAATCCATTACAAGGAGTTGACGTCTCGCGAGAGGAGATCCTTAAGATAATATTGAGGCACTTCGAGGACCCCTTCGAGTACTTGGAGAGGCTACGAAAAGTCGCCTTAGAGGTGATCAAGACGAGGGCTTTAAGGGGCCTCACAATAAGATGTCCGACTTATTCGATCTTCACCCTCCTAAAAAAGGTGTTGAACGCGGATAGCGATCACATAATTTGGCTTCACTTAGATGCTGAAGGCGGGCTTTGCATGGAGGTCAGGCCATTGACTTACGACTTTAGGCGAGTCGCTAGCAAATTTCACGGCGTGGTCCTTATGTCTGGTACCCTTTCTCCGTTAAGCTCTTTTATCAAGATTCTAAACCTAAAGGCCGAGAACTCTAAGATAATCAGGTACGTCAGGCCAAAGTACGGCCACGTCGTCTTTATAGTCGATCGGTCGATCTCGACTTCGCTCAAGAACAGATCGGAATACCTCTACAAGGCCATAGCCTACAAGCTGAAGGCCATTAGAAGCAACGCTAAAGGAGGCCTAGGCGTCTTCGTGCCTTCGTATGACATTTTGAGGGCACTAAAAGCCGTCGGCTTGAAAGAGCTTATGCAGGGGCTGACCTTTATTGACGAGGGCAAGAGCTCGCCGAGCATAGAGGTCTTCGAGCGCTTCAAGAACTACGTCGAGGAGGGCGCGGATGCGACGCTGGTCTCAGTAATAGGCGGAAGGCTTGCAGAGGGCATCGACATATCCAGCCGGCTAATGTCAGTCGCGGCAATAGTGGGGTTGCCGATGCCAGAGCCCACGCCTTACAACTTAAAGAAGGTCGAGAGGTTGCAAAGCTTGGGCTTTAAGAGGCCCCACAACGCCGTCTTCATAGAACCAGCTATGAGGAGGGTAGTCCAAGCCGTAGGCAGGTTAATACGTAGTCCTCTAGACAGGGCCGTCGTGATACTAATGGACAGGAGGTACAGCGAGCCCCTTATCAAGAAATACATGCCGAAGTGGCTGGGCTATGAGCTACGCGTGTCCGATAGCCCCCCATGCCTTCTTCAAGAGGCCCTGTCTTCTCTTAAGTCTGAAGTATAAGGATAGAAGCGGAACGACGAAGACGAGGCTCGAGATCAACGGTATCTCTATTGGTATCAAAGCCCCGGCGGACAAGAACTCTAGCTCCTCAACGTAAACAACTTTAATCCTACCTTCTTTCACTGCCAGCTCCCACGCCCTCGTTTCCTCGACGTACTTTAAAGACGTGTAGTTCGCGTAAATTATGGGGCTGGCTATGAAGTAGGCCGATGAAGCTATCTTTGGATCTAGGCCTCCAGGGCTCTTTATGTAACAGAGCCCACTTGGGCCCATCTCAATCGCGGCGCCATCGAAGTACGTCGTGTCGACCGGTATCCATCCAACTCGGGGGACATAAACCATGCTCCATGCGTGCCAAACAATTCCCTTGGACTTATAGACGTAATTGCCCTCGTATCTGACCCTCTCGTATTGAGAAGCCGGTTTTGGGATCCCGCCGACTTGCAAGAACGACGGTATACCGACGGCCCTACACATGGTTGTGAAGAGGATGCTCCTGTCGTCGCAATCCCCAATCATACTCTTGTAGGTCTCGTCGGGGTATTGGGGGCCTATAAGCTCCCTCACGTCTTGTCGTAGAGGATAGGCCACGTGCTCTTCTATCCACGCAGAAAAAGCATCTAGTACATCGTAGTACGTTCTCCCACATCCCTCCATAAGGCTAAGCGCAAGGCTGTAGATCGTTGGTGAAATGGGCCAAGCAGTGCTGTTACCAGCATAGTGCTCCGTCAGGCTCGAAGGGACTTCATTTAGCAACGCTCTCTTAAGCTCGTCTATCGGGATGAGTCTATCGCTAGCTCTTTGAGTTATCGTGGCCTTGATGTGTAGCGTGATGATACCTCGATTCTCATCCTTCACGATATCTAGAGGAAAGTCAAAGATCAGTATCGCATTGCCTTGCTCGTCTGGGCTCAAGTACCCTCGACACTCCACACCGTTGACAAGGCACTTTGCTTCTTCGATGAAAATGGTCTGCCTGGTGGTGTTGGGAAATACGATCACTTGATTTATGTCGCCTAAGTCGCTGATGTCGCCTTGTATCACAAGCGTCAAGTTGCACCAATACTTGTAACTAACGATCGCAGAAGTAGAGGCAAGGTCAAGGATTATGCTATAGATCAAGGGAGCTGCGATCGCGAGCGCTAATATTGCTCCGAAGCTTGTGACTTTTCGGAGTACCGACTCCATCCTCTCCCTTCCACCCTTGCAATCCTTAAACTTTTTCCCTTGGCTCTTACAAAGCTAGAGGACGGTGGAGACGTTTGACAGTCAAGGTGGGTTGTTGTGGATGGGCCGTTAGAGGCGGCATGAAAAAGTACTTCGAGGTCTTCGATCTGATAGAGCTACAGTCCACGTTTTACAAGCTTCCATCGATAGAGACTGCCAAGAGGTGGCGCGAAGAAGCTCCCTCGAACTTCACCTACACGATGAAGGCTTGGCAGGCTATAACACATCCGCCCTCTAGCCCTACTTGGAGAAAGAGCGGCCTTAAGGTGCCGAGCGAAGTCCAGGATAACTACGGTCACTTAAAGCCCACCAACGAGAACTACGAGGCTTGGGAGAAGACCTTGGAGATAGCCAAAGCGCTGAGGTGTTCCGTGCTGGTATTGCAGATGCCACCCTCGTTCGTGAAGTCCACTGAAAACGTGTCCAACGTCAGGAAGTTCATGAGCACCGTCGAGAGGCCGCAGGGGCTAGTCGTAGGGATTGAGTTCAGGCATGAAAGTTGGGACCTCAGCACTATAAGAGAGCTATGCGAAGAGCTGAACATAGTCCACATAGTCGATCCATTTAAACAAGCCCTTGCTACAACTCTTGGCCAGGTGGTATACTATAGACTCCACGGGCTGGGGAAGAAGGCCTACGTCTACGACTACAACGATGAGGAGCTCAGGCAACTTTACGAGAGGTGGGTCAAGCCCTATGAAAAGGAGAAGGATGTCTACGTCCTCTTCAACAACACCAACATGGCCAACGATGCCCTGGACTTCAAGAAGATTGCGGCTATTTGAGGAACATCTCCTCGTACTTCCTTAAGTAGCTCACGGACCTCTTGACGTCGATGAACATCTCATGCGCTCGCTTAACGTCATCACTTGTCACCACATTTCTGCCTTGGTACTTGGCTATCTCGAGCGACGGTGCGAGGAGCTGAACTGCATACCTCAAGGACGTCTCCGCGCCTATCTTCGTCAGGACTTCTAAGGCGTCGTCGCTCAACTCCACGTTTTCCTCCTTCGCCCTGACCTTCAGTATCTCTCGAATCTCATCCTCGGTGTAAGGCTTCATCTTTATTATCAAGAGCCTGTCAAGGAGGTCTAGCGGTACTCCATGGGGCGCCTCTACGTCGGTGCCCCTTATTTTTGCCATGCCCCTGTTAGTTGCTAACACTATTATCGGGGCCAGCTCGCTCTCCATGGCCCTGCCGAGATACGCGAACGCTTCTAAGTCTAGCATGTGAACGTCATCGATGAACAGGACTCCTGGGATGATCTCAGCCCTCCCCTCGTCGACCCACTCCTTGACCATCCTGTCGACCCTTTGCCTGTCCTCAGGCGGTATCTCCTTTTCCTCCCTCCCTCCGAACAAAAGGCTGAAGATGCTCGAGCTAGTGCTTCGAGCATAGCTGACGTCTAGCTGGTGAAGAGTGACTGTGTGAATGAACTCTTTTTCACTCGATATGGGTCCGCTGGGCAGGGGCACTTTTTGCGAAACTTCAATGTCGTATTTGTACTCCGAGAGTGCTTCTTCGCACCTACCCAGCCTCGTAACTCGCCCAGTCTCAGCATCGATCCATATGACGTCCCCGACTTGAACCCCTCTAGCTATGAGCTCTGCGGCGACGGTCTCGTCTACGTTGAAGGCCTTCTCCTCAAGCTTGGTCTTCAGCCTTATTCTAGCACCTACGGGCACCTGTTGATAGGGATTGTACGGGTGCTTGCCCATCTTGATGTCGAGTTCCGTCACCATCCCCTCGTAAACTCTCCTGACTTCCCTAATGCGGACGCCTATGGCCTTTCTGAGCGCTTGCATTATGAACTCGGACTTCTTCAGCTCAGTTGAGTAGACCTCTGATGCCGATATAGCGATGAAGGGGACATCTTCCCCAAGCTCTTTGGCTATGGCAGAGGCGAGCGCCGTCTTCCCCGAGCCAGGCGGTCCCACGAGTAGGATGCCCCGCCCGGCCATCTTGCCCCTCTTGACCATGTCCACCACTATGGCCGCGGCCCCTCTGGCCTCAACCTGTCCGACCATGCCGTCGGCCACCGGAAGTGCCTTGCCATTTCGCACTCCGAGGCCCTTTATATGACTGTGAGCGCCCACCCTCTCAAAGCGACCTGCGGGCACGATTCTGGAGGACATCGCCATCCCCCAGAGCCTAAGAGAGTTACTAAAAAGGCTCTGTTAAAATGATATCGAGAGCATCAGAAAGAGAGCTGACGCTCCTCTTAAGCATAACGCCGCTCCTGGCAACGTGTATCGCGGGTATGCCCACGCTCAAGGGACCTAGGACGTCATTTTCGATGCTGTCTCCGACGAAGACTGCGCGAGAAGCCCGCGCTCTGTCAAGGGCCTTCAAGTAGACCAGAGGGTGTGGCTTGCGAAGGCCTAATTGTGCTGAGGTCACGACTTCGTCCACGAAGTCGCTTAGCCCCAACCTTTCAAGAGGCTCTAGGGCCATGCAGTGCTCGGGGACGTTTGAGACGACTACGACGACAAAGCCCGAGCCCTTCAATTTCTCCAGGAAGAAGTGCGCGTCGTTGTAGGCTTTCCGCTCCTCCACGTAGAGCTTGAGAAAAGCCCTTTTCAAGTCCTTGGCCAGCCGGTGATCCGCCATCGAGCTCTCCTTCAAAGCCAGCTCAATGATCGTGTCCAAGCTGACCTCCATTAGCAACTTCCTCTTGATCACCTTGAGCCCTTCATAGACCTTGCTAAATGAGCTCTTTAGCCTAGCCCTTGAATCGTCGTCAAGCTTAGGCATTATCTCGTCGCTTTGAAGGGCTCTGCCGAATACGTCTCTAATGCTTGGACCATGTATCAAGGTGCCGCCCAAGTCGACGAGCACGCATTTCCGCATGTCTGCGCCCCTTAATTCCGTCAGCCCTGCGCGGGCTCTTCATATCTTAAATCTGCCCTTTTGAGCATCATCATCGGGCCGTCCCTCACGTTAAACACTTAAGCGTTGGCTTTAAAGTTTCACTGTGGGTGTCATCTTTGCAGGTTATCAGGAAGCTCGCCTCTCTCGAGCCCAAGTGCGCGCTAGCGATAGGAGGTCTCGACCCGATCACGGGAGCGGGCCTGTACTCGGACGTGAAGACCTTTAGCGTGATGAAGGTCTTACCGCTGGCGCTCGCAACCTGCCTCGTAGCCGAGAACTCCAGCGGGGTCAAGAGTGTAGTGCCTTTCACCTGTGAGCTAGTACGCCTTCAACTCAAGGAGATACTTGAGGATTGTGTGCCCCAAGCCATAAAAATTGGCTTGGTGTATAGTAATGACGTCGTCGAGCTCTTAGCCAAGGAGCTTCCAAAAGGGCCACCGATAGTCTTAGACCCAATACTCAAGAGCTGGGACGGAAAGGATCTGATAACAGCTCAGGGCCTTAAATCGCTCATTGAGTTGCTGATACCCAGGTCGACGGTTGTGACCCCCAACGCCCTAGAGGCTAGCGCATTGAGCGGGGTTGACGTTCGCGATCTGGACTCGGCTAAAGAGGCAGCGAGGAGGATAGCCGAGCTAGGGGCCAAGTGCGTCGTAATAAAGGGGGGCCACGTGTCATCTCAAAGAGTTGTCGACATACTTTATCATCAAGGAGAGTTCTTAGTGGTGGAGAAGGAGCGCCTCTTTGAAGAGCCCTACCACGGCCTAGGCTGCGTCTTCGCCGCCTCGCTGACCGCCCTCTTAGCCCATGGCTTGGAAGTCCCCGAGGCCTTCGTGCAAGCCTCCCACCTTGTCACTTACGCCATGAAGGGGTCCTACAAGCTGAGGGGGAGGGCGAGGATAGCAAACCCGCTGGAGCTCTATTACAAGTCCCTAGACGTCGTCGAAGTCATCGACAACATGTATAGAGCTCTAGAGCTCATAGAGTCGATGAAGGGGCTTGAAGAGCTAACCCCAGAGGTCGGCTCGAACATCGTCATGTGCCTCAGAAGCCCGGAGTCGCTCGAAGACGTCTGCGGTATAGAGGGAAGGCTGAGGCCTGTGAGGGGCTTCTTGAGGGCTCAGGGCCTCATAAGATTCGGGGGATCGAGGCACTTGGGAAGCATGCTCTTAGAGGTGAACAAGAAGTGGCCCTCGATAAGGGCTTGCATGAATGTAAAGTACTCCGAAGACTTGCTGAGAGCTTTGAGGTGTCTAGGCTTCAAAGTAGTGTCTTTCGACAGGACAAAGGAGCCCTTGGAGGTGAAGCTAAAAGAGGGGATGAGCTTGAAGTGGGGGGCACAAGAGGCTATAAAGGGCTTGACAGAAGAGCCTGATGCAATATACGACTTAGGCGATTTAGGGAAGGAGCCCATGATAAGGATATTCGGGAGAGACGCCCTCGACGTTGTCAAGAAGGTAGAGCTCATTGTCTCCAAGCTGAAGGAGCTTCGTTCTTCACAGGAAGCCTCGAGAGGCTAGCACCCTTCTGAGCGCAGGGTCCTTAGAGGCTAAGGCCATGAGGGCCTCCTCTATGCTCTCGTCAGGCCTGACCTCATACTTCAAGTAGACGCCAGTCCTACCCACCTCGTCCCTCCGAGTCAATACCTTAACCCTCTCTTGGACGACGTCCAAGCTGACGCCGACCTTGGCAGCCGCATAGACCTCCCTACCTATTATGGGCTCTTCGTAGTGCCCTCGAGGCGTGGGCTCGATGAGCTTCAACCTCTTGTCTATTCCGCAGACCCTCTTGCCCTTTTTCAGCTCGGCCAGTGTCACCTCACCTCCGAATCTGTAAAACTCTCTCTCGTGTCGCGTGAGGTTGGTTAAGGGGAAAGTTATCAGCGTCCTCTCATCGAGGTACAAGTGGGCCTTTATTGCGTGAGCTGGCGTAGCTTGAGTTATCAATCGCTTAAAGGGCTTTACCCCCAGCTCGTCAGCGATTATCTCGATGCGATACGAGGGCACCACGTAGGGTACGACTATGTCGATGTCACTCGTGGGGCTTACGTCTCCTCTTGCTATGCTACCGTGGACTATTGGGCTCAGTCCCAAGGACTCCAGCTTTTCCATTACCTCCACAGCCCTACTCCGAAGCTCGGATAGCAACCTCCAACGGGGCTCATCGTATATTACCTCGACCCTGTCGCCCACCTTGACTGGCTTCTTTCTCCTGCTCACAACTCCCCCATGGTTGGCAAGCTATAATAATTTAGCTACTCTTCTCGGTTATCAGGCGCACGGTGTTGCAACAGAGAAAACTCGTCGAGGTCCCCACAGACTGGCCCCTCCTTGGCTGTATAGCGTTTGGCATCATAGACCGAGGCACGAACTTGATACAGGTCAGGCCCTCATCGTCTTGCCCCCTCTCCTGCATCTTCTGCTCCACGGACGCAGGCCCCTCCTCAAGGAATAGGCAAACGGAATACGTAGTCGATCTCGATCACATGATCAAGTGGTTTAAGGTCATAGCAAGAACCAAGAGGTCGAAGGGCCTAGAAGCCCATATTGACACAGTCGGAGACCCCTTGACATACCCCAAGATAGTCGACTTGGTTCACAGCTTGTCAGAGCTCTTGAAGGTGAGGGTGATATCCCTACAAACTCACGGATCCCTCCTCTCATACAGAATGATAAGTGATTTGGAGGCCGCTGGCCTCTCTAGGATTAACCTCTCAATAGACGCCTTGGACCCTCAACTAGCCAAGAGGCTCGCCGGTACTCAACACTACGACCTAGATCACGTACTGAAGATGGCCGAGGCCATTTCGAACAGCAAGATCGACCTGTTGATAGCACCGGTCTGGGTCCCAGGCTTAAATGATCAAGAGATACCGAAGATAATTGAGTACGCCTTAAAAATAGGGGCCGGCAAGCGTTGGCCCCCCTTAGGCATACAGAAGTACGTAGTCCACAAGTATGGGAGGAGGCCTAAGGGCGTAAGGCCCATGACTTGGTACAGGTTCTACAAAGAGCTCCGTGAGCTCGAGAAACGCTTCAAAGTAAAGCTCGTCTTGAAGCCCGACGATTTTGGGATAGTCAAAGACATTAAAATACCTCTGAGCTTTAAGAAGGGCGAGAAGGTACGCGTTAGAGTGGTCGGCCTTGGTTGGCTTCGAGGAGAAAAGCTGGCTGTAGACGTTCGTCGAGAGCGCATAATGACTCTTGTGAACGCCTCCCACATTGAGGTAGGGTCTACTGTGCTTGTTAAGATATTGACCTGCAAGGACAATATCTACGTGGCTGAACCTCTATGAGCTCTGATGGAGGGCCAGTGGTCATAAGGAAGGCGCTTCTCTCAGATTTCGACAAGATAGTTGAGGTGGAGTCTTCGAGCTTTAAGAGGCCTTACCCTCCGACCCTTCTCCTCTCTCTATTGCACTTGCACAGCGACATGTTCTATGTAGCTCTAGTGGACGGAGAGGTCGTGGGCTATGTTGTAGGCGCTAGGCGACGCGATGGTAGCGGGCACGTAATATCCATAGCCGTGAAGCCCGAGTGGAGGAGGAGGGGCATAGGCGTTAAGCTGATGGAGGCCTTGCTCGATGCCTTCAAGGAGAGGGGGTTAAAGAGGGCCCTCTTGGAAGTTGCCGTCTCTAACGAAGAAGCCGTGGCCTTCTACAAGCGCTTGGGCTTCAAAGTAACCACACTGCTCAAAGGCTATTACCCTTGGGGAGAAGACGCCTACCTAATGGTCAAGGAGCTCTGAACAACTGGCACGGTAAGCTTATCCAGAGGCTAAGCGTTAGTCTAATGGGAGTTGGCTCATGCCTCAGAAGTTGCTATTCTGGCTCCTCGACATAAACTACGACGTAGAGGGCAGGATCCCGGTCATTAAGATGTGGGGCGTGTCGGAAGACGGAAAGCGAGTTTTGGTAAAGGACTACGACTTCAGGCCCTACTTCTATGTCTTGCCCAAGAGCAAGGTCGAAATATCGAGAGCGATTAAGGACATCAAGTTCGTAGAAGATCCTTCAGAGCTCATAATTTCTGTAGAAGAGGTCCCTAAGAAGTACTTCGGCAGGCCGGTTAAAGCCATTAAGGTCACCTGCCTCTTGCCGGAGTCCATACCCACTTACAGAGAAAAGCTGGCTAGGCTAGATTGGGTAGAAGAGGTGCTTGAGGCTGACGTGAGGTTCTATATGAGGTACATGATAGACAACGGGATAAACCCCTGCGATTGGCACGAAGTAGAGGTCGAGGAGGAGAGAGGGGCCGGAGACATCAAGGTCAATGCAATCTATAGAGCTCTCACGAGGCCTAGGCCCTATCCTAAAGACGAGATACCCAAACTGAGGATATTGGCTTTCGACATAGAGTGCTATAACAAGGCCGGGTCCCCCGTCCCTCAGCGAGATCCGATAGTGATAATTTCCTTAGCTTCTGATGAAGGTACCAAGATCTTGACTGCCGAGGGCTACGACGACTCTAAGATTTTAAGAGAGTTCGCAGACTACATTCAAAGATACGACCCCGACGTCATAGTGGGCTACAATAGCAACCACTTCGACTGGCCGTACATACAGGCCAGAGCCAAGCTCCACGGGATAAAGCTGAAGGTAAGCCGCGACTTCGCTGAGCCACATCAGAGCGTCTACGGCCACGTATCCGTAGTAGGCAGGGCGAACGTCGACTTATATGACTACGCCGAAGATCTAACTGAGGTCAAGATCAAGACCCTCGAAAACGTGGCGGACTACTTAGGCGTCATGCCGAAGGACAAGAGGACCCTGATAGACTACCTCGATATAGCCGAGTTCTGGGACTATCCTTCCAAGCGAGAGGTATTGAAGAGGTACGCCGAAGAAGACGCCATATCCACTTACGGCATCGCGATGGAGGTGCTGCCATTTGCTATGCAACTCTCAAGGCTCACAGGCGTGCCGCTGGACCAAGTGCTAGCGGCCTCAGTGGGCTTTAGAGTCGAGTGGTATTTGATGAGAGTGGCCTTTAACGAAGGCGAGCTCGTACCAAACAGAGTGGAGAGGAAGTACGAGCCCTACAGAGGGGCCTTGGTCTTAAAGCCCAAGGAGGGACTCCACGAGAACATAGCCGTCTTAGACTTCTCGGCCATGTACCCTCACTTGATGATAAAGTACAATATAGGCTTCGACACCTACGTACCTCCTGAGGAGCCCTGCGACCCTGAAGAGTGTCACGTCGCCCCTGAGATTGGTCATAGGTTTAGAAAGAGCCCTTCGAGCCTTTACAGGAAGGCCTTGGAGAGGTTGCTCGAGCTGAGGAAGTCGATAAGAGAGAGCATGAAGAAGCTGGACCCCAAGGACCCTCGCTACACAATTCTCGATGGTAGGCAGAGGGCCGTCAAGACCATGACCAACGCAATGTACGGGTACTTGGGCTGGACAGGGGCGAGGTTCTACTTAAAACCCTGCGCTGAGGCGACGGCGGCTTACGGTAGGCAAACCATAATGAAGACGATAAAGATGGCGAAGGAAATGGGCCTTCAGGTCATATATGGGGACACGGATAGCATATTCGTGAAGTACGATGAGGATAAGATCAAGGCCTTCATAGAGCGCGTGGAGGAGGAGCTCGGCCTAGAGATAAAATTGGAGAAGGTCTACAAGGTGTGCTTCTTCACGGAGGCCGCTAAGAAGTACGCCGGTTTGACCCTTGATGGTCGGATAGATGTGGTGGGGTTTGAGGCCGTGAGGGGAGACTGGTGTGAGCTAGCGCAAGAGGTGCAGACCAAGGTCATAGAGATAATATTGACGAAGAAGGACGTACAAGCTGCCGTGAATTACGTCAGAGACGTTATAAGCAAGGTCCGAGCCGGGAAGGTCGACATGAAGAAGCTGGTCATTTGGAAGACCTTGTCGAAGTCGCTCGATGAATATGAGGTCGAGGCGGCGCACGTCCAAGCCGCGAAGCAGCTCTTAGCAGCGGGCTTCAAGCTAGAGATAGGAGACAAGGTCGGGTTTGTTGTGGTTCAAGGGGCTTCCGACAAGATATCAGAGAGGGTCAAGCCCTATGTCTTCGCCACCATGGATGAGATAGACAAGGAGTACTACGCGAGAAAGCAGATAGCCGCATTAGCCATGAGGATCTTGAAGTACTTTGGGGTGGGTGAAGAGCAATTGCTCTCAGGTACCAAGCAAGCATCACTTTTCGACTTTCTTAGGAAATAGAAACTTTTCGAGGGTTACCCTTCCAACTCTCTTCTCAGGACCTCTTTCTTCTTTTGCTAAGAGCCTGTCCATCAATTCCACGAACTCTCTTTCCCTTCCCTTAGGCACTATACCGCTGGCAGCGGCAGCATGACCATCGCCAAAGCCGCCCAGGTGCTTGGCCGCCTCGGCCAAGACCTTTGAAAGGGGTTCTAGAGAGCCCGCCTCTATGAGCGTCAAGACCTTCTTGGGGGCACGAGCAGACACCTTGACGTAAGAGCCCTCCAGCGCTCCTAGGCCCGGCACATCGTTTCTCATGTTCATCATGCCTACTAAGACCTTGTCATCGTCAACGATCCTTTGGTGCATCAAGTAGCTACAGAATGTTCCTATGACTTTGACGCCCATGTCGTGGAACTGGTCTTCGACGTGGAACCACTGGATCCTCCTCAGCTTGTTTAGCCCTGTGTATTGAAGCCTCGACATAACGTTTGAGTAGGCCCTCTTCCTCTTCTCCTCGAGCAAGCTGAGAAAATTTTCTACCCCGGTCCACGAGCACCTGACGCATGACTCCAGAGCCTTCTGAGGCCCCTCTTGGTAATACCCCACCGAGGCCATTACCGTGAGCTTCGTCGAGAGGACTTCGGGTTTCGTGAACCTGCCGTCCCAGAGGACTTTGGACTTCTTGTCCTTCTCGTCGTAGGTTGCCACTCCAGCCCTCACGGCCTCGCCAATGGCTAAGAGATTGAGGCCCCTAGGCTCTCCTGGTATCTCGACTGAGCCTATCACGGCCAAGCCAGAGTATCTCTCCATGCCTCTTCTAATTGAGCGTGCAAAGAAGTATGCCAAGCTAGCTCCGCATGCATAAGTCCCGCCATCAACTCCATAAATCTCAGGGTTCAGTATCATCACTTCTTCGCCGATCTCACCCTTTAGCTCTAAGTCATGGTGATCTACGATTATTATGGTCCTCTTCAACTCATTTAGTTCCGATATGAGAGGCGCGTGCGGGCTTCCGAGGTCGACGTATATTATGGGCTCCTTGCCTTGAGCTTGTAGCTTTTTCACTATCTGAGGATAGGTCTTTTCTAAACACACGATGTGCGTCGAGAACTTCCCTTCGAGTGCGAGCTTGAGAAGAGCTCCGGCCGCCACTCCGTCAGCGTCATCGTGATGAACTATCACCACCCTATCGGCATCGACCTCGAGTAACCTCTTGGCGTACTCCTCGCTATCCTTGAGTACCTTTTCGATACCTCTTCTTACTTGCTCGTCCTCTCTCAATTCCATCGTCATCTCAAAGACCAAAGTCGTTAAATGAAAGGATTTCTAGCGACGTGGGCTTGTGCGTGATGTTGCCGATCCTTCCGCCTACTAAAATCTTCACGCCCCTTGCCTCAGCCACTTCCACAAGCCTCTGAGTAACCACTCCATCGAAGACGACGTAGCTCACGGGATCTTGAGATGACTGTAGGTAATTCGCCAGATCCTTCACGGGTATCCTAGTCAACAACTTCCAGTTCTCATCGTATACTAGGGCTTCTAAGCTACCCACAAGTTTTTCAGCCTCTCTCAGCACCTCGGGGGGTATCTTGCTCTTGAGAGGGACGGCCTGCGCCTCTGCCACGGTGTGGGATTGGGGTGGATGGGGTTGGTGGAGCAGAGGGGCTTGAGGACCTCTCTCTAACATGGCTAGGTACTCGCTTACTGGCACTTTATCTCTCAAGCATTTGGCTATCTCCTTCCCCGTCAGCTCCTCCACTTCCTTCCCCGGGGGCGCTCTTGCCACGTAGTCTATGTCGGCCACCTGAAGCAACTGCCTCAAGACCAGCTCCCCGCCCCTATCACCGTCGACGAATGCTATGGCCGTCTTCTCCTTGCACAGATTTATTATGGTCTTTGGAACTGAGACCCCCTCTATTGCAATCACGTTTCGGTAATCGTGTCTCAACAAGTTAACGACGTCTGCTCTGCCCTCGACAATTATTATCGTGTCGCTCTTGTCGACGTCTGGCCCTGCTGGTAGCTTTTCGGGACCATAGGCCACGAGTTGAGCCTCTCTGACGGTCTTAAGGATCTCCTCTGTTATCTCGCGCGTGTCCGGCATAGCCTCCTTCCACTTCATTAATAGCTCCTTAGCCCTCTCCACCACTTTCTTCCTTTTCTCCTCTCTGACGTCCTCTATCTTGGTCACGGTTATCTTCGCGTCGTAGGGGCCCACTTTGTCAACGGTCTCTATCGCCGCGGCTATCAGCGCGGTCTCGACTTTGTCTAAGTTGGATGGTATCTCTACTTGACCAAAGCACTTGCCGTTCCTCTCCTCTAAGGTCACTTGAACCCTGCCTATCCTTCCCGCTTTTTGCAACTCCCTCAAATCCAGCTTGTCGCCTAGCAAGCCCTCAGTCTGCCCGAAGAGCGCGCCTATGACGTCTGACTTGTCCACTATCCCATTTATCTCTATCGTAGCGTAGATGACGTACTTAGCGGTAACAGCAATACCTCCCATCATATATCACCAATGCTTTAGACCGTTAACTTTGCAAACTTTTCATAGCGTTATGTAGTCTAGCTAACTCAAAAATAGTCGCAAGCTCCTTTATCTAGTTATCGTAGCGCTCTTCATGGCTTTGAGTAACTCTTCAGCTTCCTCGTTCGACTCAAAGTAGTTCCTGACGGGCTCGAGTACTTGCGCCAAAGCCTTGGCCACAGCCCTCTTTAGATCTTGCGGGTGCAACTCTCCCTTGCTATACAAATAAACTAGCTCGTCGAAGCTCTCAACGTACAAGTCTCCTCCATGCTTCTCCTCGCGCTCAACGTACAATTTGAAGCCTGGTCTAGCGAATAATATGTACCTGCATATCTCTATGACCGGGTTCATATCGATAACCCTCATGGGGCAGTAGGCGCTCTCTATCTTCTTCTCTATCTCTTCAGGGGCGTCGTGGACGAAGATACAGGTCTCCGGCTTTGACTTGCTCATCTTTAAGTCGACTTCGTCTAAATTCTCGCCGCTTAGAGGAGGCCTCAGGCTTATTAGCAAGGGGGTGTGTATGGCGACTGGCTTCTTCCACCCCTTCTTCTCTGCTATCTCTCTTGCAAGCATGTGAGCCTTGCGCTGATCAGTTCCTCCCAGACAAACGTCTAGGTCCATGTAAAAGATGTCGGCGACCTGCATGCAGGGGTATATGAGCTTTGAGAAGTCCAGTATACTCTCACTCTCCTTCCTGCCCATTATTGTTATGGCTCTTCGAACCCTCGCCAGCGACAAGTTTTTAGCTATGTTAATGACCAGCCTCCAATACTCGGAGTCGTTCACCAGCTCCTCGGCCCTGACGTACTCTACGTCACCCTTATCGATCTCAAGTGCTTTTAACACCTGCTCGATGTAGTCGGCGCATTTGTGTATCATTTCTAGATTCCCGCCAAGCTTGTCGTTGATCCAGGCGTGCCACGTGGCCTCTAATATTTTCATCTTTATCCCGACGTCTAAGAGGTCCCTGACCTTTTGGGCCCAGATGAGCCAACCTATGTGGAAAAGTCCTGAGGGCTCGACGCCTATGTAACCCTTTGCCTCTCCTCCCCTTAGAATTTCAGCGAGCTCGGAGAGCACCACGACTTCGGACGTGTTCCTCGTTGCTATCTTGATCTTGTCTTCGACCTCCATGGTGCTGACCTTCCTTGTGTAAAGCCGCGCCGGCTGTAGCCGCGCATTGACCCACCCAATATCATAGTCTCGGGCCTGATGCCCCCTCCATGGGGACTCCCTATGCGCGGTTCTCAAGGCCGGCGCGGCCTAAGATATGAAGGCGAAAGCCCCTATAAAGGTTGAGTTAGGGCCGCTGAGTCTGTGCCGCAGGTGGGTAAGGCGGGCGGTCATCCATTAGGGCCCCCTTCACGGTCCCTCCGCCCCGTCGCTGCGGCGATCTACGACTCAGCGGCCTACAATTTAATGCCTAAAGGGGTATTAATAGCCTACACTCCATGCTCTATACAGTCTTGAGAGACTTATCTCAAAGGCCGCTACGGGCGTCTGCAACCCGAACTTCAGGAGGACCTCCGGTTTGACCTCGCCAATAAAGCCTATGACCTCGCCGTTGACAAGCACTGAGGCACAGCGGCCCTCTATCATTAAACCTCTGCTATCTCTCCTCACCCCAAACCTCACGTTCAAGACCCTCAAGAGCGAGTATAGCACTGCTTGAACATCTTCGTAGCTGGCCTTATAGTCGGCATACAGCGCCGCTAACCTCTTGTCTTGTAGGCTCCTCTCATCGAGGCTCTCATCGACTAGCACCACGTCGCCAACCTCAAACACCTTTTGAGGGCACTCTACGTGGGTGTTCTCCGACAGGAAGTCGAGCAGAAGGGGCATCAGGCTCGTCCTGAGGCAAGTGTAGTCGGACGAGACTGGCTTGGCCACTCTGACCCTCTTCTCGTACACGCAGGCGTTGTCGAGCTTCTTGTCGCTCGTGAACATGTAGTTCAACACTTCTTGGAAGCCATACCCTATCATTAGCTCGCGGCAGAGCCTAGAGAAGCTGACGAGCTCGAGCTCTCGTCCTTGCGTGGTCACCGTAGGGACCTCAGGGACGATCCTATTGTAGCCGTAACCTATGGCGAAGTCCTCGGCGACGTCGACATCGTCCATCACGTCAACTCGATAGAACGGTACTATGACGTCGAGGCTCTCGCCTCTTGCGATCACATCCAGTCGAGATTTCATCAAGCATCTGACAACCTCGCTCAAGGGCACCTCTATCCCCGTTATTTCGACTAACCTGTCGTAACTGACCCTCATTACTTTACAATCAGTCTTAGGCTCAACTCTCTTGACATTCGGGCCATCTAGCACCTCGAACTTGACTATCTCACCTCCCCTCTCGGCTAAGTTCGCCACCAGAATCGCTAGAGCGTCCTCCACGGCTTTGAGGTCTGTTCCTGTGACATCGATGAGCAGGTTCTTGGTCCTCGCGCTCACTTTGGTTAGGTCTGAGTTTATTATTGGGGGCATCGAGAGAACGTTGTTGTTGGCATCTATTAGCAGGGGGGCTAAGCCCTTATCCCTGATGATCCACCCATACTCAACCCCTTTAGGATGCCTCTCAAGGATTTCCAGACCGTTCATCTCTCTGTCTCCTTCCAATGGCGTGAACCAGAATTCATCGAAGCGCTTGGCCGTGTACACTATTGGGGTTTTCACCACGTCGAAGTTGTGCAAGCCTATGGCGAACTTCTTGCGATTTCTTCCGTGAGTCTTGTGCAGGACTTCTTGGAGCTGTATTAACTGCCTCAGCCCCTCTTCTCCGAGAGGACAACCCAAGACCGCGGCACATGCAACAAACGGCCTGACGCCCTTAACTGATTCGTCTACCTTGACCACGAAGCCCTCATCAGCCCCTCTTATGGGGTAATTGGGAACGCCGAGTTCCACCTCGAGAAAGCCCTTTAAGCCCCTCGCGATACCCTCTGCAGAGAACATATCAGCCCTATCAGCCGTCACTTCGAGCGTTATCTCGTCGAGGCCGAAGGCCTTGACCTCTGCTTTGACCATCTCTAAGGCCTCGGCCAACTCATCGTCGCTTAGATTCCGCTTGCCCACGAGCTCAAGCAAGTCCTTCTTGCTAACGCTTATAGTGGGCACTGAGGTACCACCGTCCTCGTCCTGAGGAACCTTAAATCTCGGGAGTAGAGCTCTCGTATATCCGATATCTTAAGTAATGCCATTGCGAGCCTGTCTATCCCTATGCCCCACGCCGCGACGGGGTAGTCTATCCCGAGGCTTTCGAGGACCTCAGGCCTGAACATGCCAGCGCCTAGGCATTCTATCCAGCCGAGCTGGGGGTGATATACAGAGCCTTCGACGCTCGGCTCCGTAAAGGGGAAGTAGCTCGGCTTAAACCTCACCTCTTCGAATCCGAGCCTTCGTGCAAAGTCTTGCAATATTCCAAGGAGCATCCTAAGGTTTACGCCTCTATCGCCGTAAATTCCATCCACCTGCGTGAACTCTATGAAGTGCGTGGCGTCTATGACGTCTGGTCTAAAGACCTTTGATATGCAAAACATCTTTACCGGAGGCTTTGGCCTTTTGGCTAAGAACCTAGCTGAGACGGCAGTCGTGTGGCTCCTGAGTATCAGCCTGGAGGCTCGCTCCTCGCTCCAGGAGTACCCCCACTTGGTCTCGTGGACCCTCTTGACTGCCTCAACTAGCTCTTTGTGAGGGAGACGGCCAATCGAGGGCTCAAGCAACACGAAACAGTCGTGAATCTCCCTAGCAGGGTGGTCTTGGGCTTGGAAGAGCACGTCGAAGTTCCAGAACTCCATCTCAACGTAGGGGCCCTCGGCTTCTATGAAGCCCATCTCCACAAGTATTCTGCGAACCCTGTCGAGAAACTCTACGTAGAAGTGCTTCCTAGCCGGGTATACCCTAGGAGGCTCTGCTGAAACATCGTATGGCTTTAAGTAAACGCTCTTCCATTCCCCGCTTTTTATCAGGTCTGCAGTTAAGGCCCCCACAACCCTTATTTGTTGAGCTCGGCTCAAGGCCTCAAAACCGCTGTCCGTGAGCACTGCAAACCTTCTTCTTTGTTGCACGATCGAGACTAACTTTCGAGCCCTCAGCTCTGACAAGACCTCTTGGGGTACGTCTTTTACGTGCATCTTGCCCTCGCTCGCTAGCCTCCTTAAGACCTCTTCCACGGGATCTTCAGGGAGGGCGCCTCTTGCCTTGATGACCCTCTCACCATTTAATGCTATGACCTCTCCAAGGCCTTTCCTGCGGATCCAGCCTAGAGCTATCTTCAACTCTTCATCGCTAATCCCGACGATCCTCTTAACTTCCTGGAGGGCTAATTGTCCTCCAAGGTCTAAAACTCCCTTCATGACCCTTCTTTCGGGAAGTCCCTCTTCAGCGTACCTCCTACCTTCGTCTGTTAAAACTAAGTAGTCCTCTTCCTCTGCCAAGAGCTTCACTAAGCCTTTTTGGCCCAACGCCTCTAAGTAAGACATCACCGAGCTCAGACTGAGCTCTGCGCGCTCGGCTAGCTCGTTAACTTCTAAGGCCCTTTTGGCGTCGCTAAGGCACTTCAGTATCCTAACCTCTCCGTCTGAGAGCTCTGGCACCATTCACCTAGCACCACTCAGCTTCGAAGGATAGCGCTATAAGGAAGCTTTTAATTTTCGCCTTAGAGCTAATGGTTAGAAGTCCTCGGTGATAAGCTTGAAGAAGTCCGGCGCCGGGGTCATAGACCCATGGGGTTCGACGGAGATAGAGAGCTACGAGAGGTTGTTCGAGGAGTTCGGAATCCAGCCAATTGAGGGAGTAGCTGATAAGTTGCCTCACAGGCCTTCCTTCATCCGAAGGAAGATAATATTCGGTCACCGGGACTTCGAGCGCATAGTCGATGCGATAAACGATAAACAACCCTTCGCTGTTATGAGCGGGATAAAGCCATCTGGCCCCCTGCACATAGGTCATATCCTCACGATTAGGGAGATGATATTTTTCCAAAAAATGGGGGGCATAGTTTTCTACTGCGTAGCAGACATAGAGGCCTACGAGGACAACGGCATTCCATTCGAGGAGAGCGAGCAGATCGCCGTGGACAACCTAGCTGATGCCCTCGCTCTAGGGCTAGACCCAACGCGCGCCTACATATACAGGCAGTCGAAGGAGAGCGACGTTAAAGACTTGGCTTTCATATTCGCCCGGTCCGTAACGCTCTCGACGATAGAGGCTATTTACGGGACGCGACATATGGGCCTCTACATGTCGGCTCTAGTCCAAGCTGGCGACATCCTCCTCCCGCAACTGAAGCGCTTTGGAGGGCCCAAGCCCACTCTGGTTCCTGTCGGGATAGACCAGGACCCTCACATCAGGCTTTGCAGAGATCTGGCACACAAGTTCAGGGAGAAGTTCGGCTTCATATTGCCCTCAGCCACTTACCATAAAATCATAAGGGGGTTGGACGGTAGCCCGAAAATGAGCAAGAGAAGTCCCATGAGCTATTTCACCTTGGACGAGGACATCGAGAGCATAGCCTATAAGCTAAGGAATGCCTTTACTGGCGGAAGGCCTACTGCTAAAGAACAAAAGGAGCTCGGAGGGGAGCCAGAAAAGTGTCCCATATTCGACTTGTACAAGTTCTTCTTCGTAGAAGACGACGAGAAGTTATTGGAGATATACATGAAATGCAGGAACGGGGAGATGCTATGCGGCGAGGACAAGGCCTTCGCCATCGAAGTGGTGACGTCCTTCATAAAAGAACATCAACGCAAGAAGCAATCTCTCATCGACAGGTCGAGGGCTATATTGGGTCTAGGCTAAGCCCTCGCTAGGGGCCTGCCCTCCGCATCTATTTCTCCTCGCCTTATCCTAGTAGAGGAGATGGGCTTGCCGTCATAGGCTAGCACGAGCGGAACCACCACGATTATGAGCGGCCTAAGACCTTTGCTCGTCCTTATCTTGTTTATTATGGCCGCTCTTTGGTAGGTCTCCTCGCTTACGATCAGGGCCTCTAGCTCTTTGTCGTGGATCGCTGTTCCGTAGACGTCATTTATCACCACAACATCGTACTCTGCCAACTCGTCCATCTTCTCTTCTTTAATCCAACGTTCTAGGCACTCCCTCCTCTTAGAAAGGGGATCGACCCTCGCATCGCCCTTGCTCCGTGTCGCCATCTCGTCGCTAGTGAGGCCTATAACGACTTTTTGGCCTATCTTGAATGCCGTCCTTAAAAGCTCTTTATGTCCCTTGTGTAACTTGTCGAAGGTCCCGCCAACCGCCACTACGCTAAAGGGCTTTTCCCTCATGTCCCCGACCTGCCCTCTTTCTACCCGAAGGGTTATTATCCTTTCCCCCTTCAAAGTGCTGTGGTGCATTCGCGCGTTGCTCACTGAAAAAGAGCTAAGTTGCTTGAGGAAAGCTGGTAGGGCTGCTTCTCAAGCCCTCAAGAGCGTGATCTACAAGATCCACGAGGGGATGCCGTTGATAGAAATATGCGAGCAAGTCGAGCGTTACATTAAGGCGATGGGTTGCGAGCCTGCTTTTCCCTGCAACATCTCGATCAACCACGTGGCAGCGCATTACACATCATTTTTAGGAGACGAATCCACCATACCCCCCAGAAGCCTCGTGAAGATAGACGTTGGAGCGCACGTCGACGGCTTTATAGCCGATGTCGCATCGACTGTCGCGCTTTCAGAGGACTATGAGCCTCTCGTTCGCGCAGCGGAGAAAGCCCTCGAAACGGCCATTAACTCTATAAGGCTGGGGGTCAAGGTGTCGACTCTTGGCTCCCTCATAGAGACTACCATAAAGAGCTTGGGCTTTAAGCCTATCAAAAACCTATCAGGCCACATGCTCAAGCAGTACACGTTGCACGGGGAGAAGAGCGTGCCCAACGTAGCCGTCGAAAGCAGAGCGTCGATGGAGGCCTACGAGGTCTACGCGATAGAGCCCTTCGTCACTAACGGCCTTGGGGTAGTAATAGACTCTCCCGAAGTGTACATATTCCGATATCTGAGCCCAAAGAAGGCTAAGAAGGCTGATAAGGAGATCTTGGCGACCATATGGCACCGATTCAAAGGCCTGCCCTTTTGCGACAGGTGGGTCAGGGACTTAATTCCGCAGGATACGCTTCCAAAGCTCTTGGAGCTCTCGCGCACTGGCTCTCTCTACGGTTATCACGTGCTAGTAGAGAAGGGTAGGGGGCTCGTAGCTCAAGCCGAGCACACGATCATAGTCCTCGAAGACGGTGTCGAGGTTACGACAAGCTTTTAATAGCCATAAGGTCTCGGAGGGGCCTTCTCAGGAACGCCGTAAATCGTGGATATGTAGAGGGGCCCCTTGCACTTCGCGCACTCGCCCACCCTCTTCAAGACGTAATCGCCCACCTGGAACTCTCTCTCTTCCTTGTAATCGCATCTCTCACACTGCAAGACCGTTATCGTCCTTGCACCTCTTAGAGTTATCAAGACCCTCCTTCTCGTCGCAGAAAACAGCGCGCTAAATATTATGAGCATTACTAGCACCAAGAACAAGTACCAAGTCAAAAACTCGCCGACCTCCCCGTTTGTCGATATAAATGATGGCCACGGCATATGCTATCCTCCTACACTAGCCATTGCCAACGCCTATAGTATTACCTATACCAGCTATTATAGCGACCTCTCCTTCTGCCACCTTTTCCCTGACGACCCTCTTCACGACATCTACTGCCCTGTCTACGGCCTCTGCCAGCTCCTTCTTCATTGTTGACAGGGCCTCCTCAAAGGCTTGCTTAATTATGATAGCGTCTAGACCGACTCCTAGTTCGAGGGCTACCTGCTCTATCTTGTACTTCTCAGGACCTGGATCTCCTATGGCGGCTCCGACGCCCTCGGCTATCTGGCCTGTGTTCTCGCCCTCCATCTTAACGGCAGCGTCGATTGTTATTATCCTCTTTAGTCTATCCCTGTATTGCTGAGCCAGCTTGGCTATGGCCTCACCCGGCTTGCCTACTCTACCACCAGGTCCCTCGGCCTTGACCACGACGAGGAGCCTGCCCTCGAATGGCACTTCGGCGGCGACCATCTCGTCTCCAATACTCTTACACGGATAGCCCTTCATGAGCTTTGCAGCGACCATGGGGCCCACGCTATCGCCTATGGGCTTGCCTTTCGTGAACGCGTCGAGCGAGTTGAAATACGCCTCGGCCAGCCTCATGATCATCGGCAAGTTGTACGCTATCTGCATTATCACTAACATGCTCTTAGTCTTCTTGCCTAAGAGGGTGTAATGTCTGACGATCTTGTATATGTAGTTCACGGCCCACGTGGCGGCAAAGGACGATTCCAAGTTAGCCCTCTCTTCGCTGTTGGCGTTTGGTGCAGCCCTTGCCACCACATCTTTAAACTTCTCTCTCTCAATGTCTAAGAGGTGCTCAAGCCTCTTCAATACACCGAACGGATCTCTGTCCACGGGCTCTATGACGAAGAAGTCCATGAACTTCTCAACTTCCTCTGAAGGATCTTTTTGAGGCTTTCCCAGCTCCTTTATCGCGTTCACGAGAATCTCCTTGCTCTTCTTGGCCATCGCCTCGAGCTTTAAAGTGGCCCTTTCGGCATCACGGAGCCACATGTAGACTTGGTACCTCTGCCCCAAGAATAGCCACATAAACGTTAGTGCTATTAGGGTGATCAGGTACACGATCAGGTACGTGTAGTCCCCTCCTGTTGGCATCAACTGACGGACTTCGCTCGCGTCAAGGATGACCATCACAGCTCCTTACGCATCTCTCGGAGACTCTCAATGCACAAGGAGAAAAGCTTTTCGTGGGCGTTCGTATCTTTTTATTTATCGAAAAAGCCTTATACTGGGTGCTTAGGGAAGAGAAGTGGGGTTGTCGCCGGCCATAGTGGGCGGGACCCACCCGGTCTCGTCAGAACCCGGAAGTTAAACCGCCCAACGCGCACTCGAGTACTGGGCTCCGCGAGGGCCTGGGAAAGGGGCGTGCTGGCGGCAACCCCTCAATAAAAATTTTTAAGACTCACATGGGAAGACTCCTAGTGCGGGGCCGTGGTCTAGCAAGGTAGGACGACATCGGGCCTCGGCCCGACGTTAAGGGCTCCAGAAGTCCACGACACGGGTCTGCGGACCACAGGGATGACGATCTTCTGGAGCGAGAGACCCGTTGGTCGGGGGTTCAAGTCCCCCCGGCCCCACCAAGGACTTTGAGAAATGCAACTGAGGCTTTTAGAGCGCTCATCCTTAAGGAGAACTCGGTCGGTTCTGAAGAGCTTCGATAACGAGAATGACTTGAAGCCGGGGAGGGGATTCGAACCCCTGTAAAGCGGGTCTGCAGCCCGCCGCCTAACCGCTCGGCTACCCCGGCCTACAAGACAAAAATTTCAAACCTCTCTTATAGCTTTCGAGACATAGTTCTTTTCTTCGCAATGATAGGAAGCTTTTAGACGACCTAAATAATTAGAGTAGTCTCTTGGGGGCCGTAGGCTAGCCTGGTAGACTGCGAGGCTCGGGCCCTCGTGACCCAGGTTCAAATCCTGGCGGCCCCACCAAAATAGCCTGAGCATGACGTTGTCAAGCTCAGATCAAAAACAAGTGGTCTATGCATTGTTCCTCTTTGACTATGAGATTTACAGGCCCGCTTGCTCGCTTTCCTTGAACATCATTCCAAGAATGCGCAGAGTATGACGGCGCAACTCTCTTATCTTTCAAAGGAGAAACATTACACGTGGTCAGGGCTTACATTCATATCAGGGTCGAGCCGGGCAAGGTGCCTGACGTCGTGAAGCAATTGAAAGCGTTGCCAGAGGTGAGTGAGGTGCACTCAGTTACAGGCCCCTACGACGTAATAGCCAAAGTCGAGGTCGCGGACACCAAGGCGTTGACTGACTTCCTCATAACTAGGATACATAAAATAAGCGGGATAAGGAACACGATGACTTCGATCATCCTCGATTAACACCTTCGCTACCTTTTTTATTTGACGAGTTAAGGATAAATTCAGCCTTAGAGCGTTATAGGGCTTGGCGAAGCAGATGGAGGATTTAAGAGCCGACGTCGTCATAGTCGGTTGTGGGCCAGCGGGGATATTTGCCGCCCTCGAGCTGATCCAGAAAAGCGACCTAAAGGTAGTAATGGTTGACAAGGGACCCGACATAGATAGGCGCATATGCCTCGCTCGAATGGGTCGCGACTGTGCTAGTTGTAGCCCGTGTACCATGCTATGCGGTTGGGGCGGAGCAGGAGCTTTTAGCGACGGCAAACTGACTCTTTCAGCTGACGTGGGTGGTTGGCTAGAGAACTACGTGGGGAGAGAGGAGCTCACCCGACTTATCGACTACGTCGATAAGATATACTTGGCCTTCGGCGCCCCCATCACGGTCTTCGGTACCGACGTCGACGTCATAGAGGAGTTGCAGAGGCGAGCCCAGCTGGCAGGCTTGAAGCTCATCCCGATGAGAATCAGACACCTCGGTACCGAGAAGTGCGCCGACGTAATAAAGGCCATAAGGGACTACCTCTCCAAGCGGGTGAAGATACTCACTGAGAGGCAGGTGGCGAAGGTCTTGGTGGACGGCTCAGTGGCGACGGGGGTCGAGCTTGTTGATGGAACCAAAATCCACGCCAACTACGTAGTCCTCGCGCCCGGGAGAAGCGGAGCCGAGTGGCTCAAGAAGGTAACTAAGGAGCTCAACCTTAAGGCATATAACAACCCCGTTGACATAGGCGTAAGGGTCGAGGTCCCGGCCCCGGTCATGGAACCGCTAACGAAGTACCTATACGAGCCCAAGCTAATCTACTTCTCAAAGTGCTTCGACGATCAAGTGAGGACCTTCTGCTTTAACCCCTACGGCGAGGTGATAACGGAGTCCTACGAGGACGTTGTGACGGTTAACGGCCACAGCTTCCTTAACAAGAAGACGAAGAACACCAACTTCGCAGTTCTCGTTAGCACTTCCTTCACCGAGCCGTTCAAAGAACCCATAGCCTACGGGAAGTACATAGCCCGTTTGGCCAACCTGTTGAGCGGAGGCATAATAGTCCAAAGGCTTGGCGACCTCGAAGAAGGTAGGAGGTCGACGCCCGAGAGGATTAAGAGGAACATAGTGGAGCCCACCCTCAAATCGGCCACTCCAGGGGACTTGAGCTTCGTCCTCCCCTACAGGTACCTGGCCAACATATTGGAGATGCTTCAAGCGATGGACAAGCTGACCCCTGGCGTCTACTCGAGGCACACGCTACTATACGGCGTCGAGGTCAAGTTCTACTCCTCGAGGCTAGAGCTATCAAGAGAGCTTGAGACCAAGATTTCGAACCTCTATGCCATTGGCGATGGCGCAGGAATAACGAGGGGCCTCGTGCAGGCATCTGCATCGGGCATAATTGCCGCTAGGAGCATACTCCAGAGAGAGGGTTATTCGCCAGAGCTTAGCAGCGAAAACCTTCCCAGATACGTCCCATCTAAACCATAGACGTAACCCCTTCGCGGATTAACAAGCCTCCTGAAGATAGGGCTAAGCCTTTGAAACGAGCTCTTGCGCAAGGGGCTGTGTCCCAGATAACCGTTGTATGCCGGATGGACTATTAGCCTCTTAATGTTGAAGTCGGCCCCGAGCAGCTCCCTCGCCCTCTCCCTCGCCCTCTCCCCAAAGTAGTAGATGATCCACACTCTCTTCTCTCCATAGGGCACTGGCACTGAAGGGTGGAGATGCCCCATCATGAGGACGTCGCCTCTAAGTAGCTCTGGCTTAGGCCATGCGTTGCCGTGGGCAAAAGATATGCTGTCGATCGAGACGCCAGAGGCCTCGTAGACCTCGACGCCCTCGAGTTTTAGGCGCTTTAGTGAGCCGTCGTGGTTGCCCATTACTATGACAATTCTTTTGACCTCATTCAACAAGCTTTTGATCACTTTCTCTACCTCTGACCTTATCTCCCTCCTAAGGCCTTTGATCTCGTGCTTCACGTCGCCGAGCATGACCAAGACGTCGGGCTTGGCGATCTCCAACAGGCTAAGCAAGCTTTTCGCCATTTCGTCGCTTTGTGATGGAACTTTAAATCCGAGTTTTTGAAACTCGTGCTCCAGACCTATGTGGAGGTCCGAGACTGTCAATATTTTCTTGCTCCCAGCCACCACCATAGATGCTGGTGCGTTGAGTAGGAACTTGACCGTAACCATGAAGTCTCGACCTCTTCGACCAATCATATTTATTTAACGCGACTTACCATTAGAGTTTATGCGATCGATAATGCAATTGCTCCAAGAGCTGGGCCTTCCGATTGATGATGTGTCGCTAAAGCGCTTAAAGAAAGCCATCGAGACGGTTAACAGAGGAAGGGTGAAGAAGTACGTGTTCGTGCCTAGCGGGCGGGTAACGTGGATAGTTGTCGGTAGGAGAAGGGATTACTGGGTCATACCAAGGCTCTACTGCTCTTGCGACGACTTCTACATAAACGTGATTTCTAGGAGGAGCGCGCCGCTTTGCTATCACCTCTTAGCCCAAGCAATAGCTGAAAAGCTCGGTAAATATGACGTCTTTAACGTCAGTGATGAAGAAGGGAAAAGGCTGGAAGAGGAGTGGCGCAAAGTTCAATGACTGCTAAGTCAATATCATCTTTAAAAGGGCCATTCTGACCAAGAGGCCGTAGAACACTTGCTTAAAGTATTTGGCATGAGGCGTTTTGTCTATCTCCCAGTCGAGCTCGTCGACTCGCGGCAAGGGGTGCAGGATCATTAAGTCATTTCTTGCGCCTCGAAGATGTTCAATGGTCAGCTTATAGGACCCCTTCACCTTTTCATACTCCATGGGATCTGCAAATCGCTCTCGTTGTATTCTGGTCACGTATATGACGTCGGCTTCTTTTATGAGCTCTTGAGAAAGCGAGGTCGCCTCTACGAAGGAGGCGCCCTGCTCTCTGAGCTCTTCCCTTACTTCTTCTCTCAACTTTAGGAGCTCAGGTGAGACGAACACAAAGTTTACGTCAAAGTTGAGTAACCCCTGAACCAGAGATCGCACGGCTCGACTGTACTTGAGGTCCCCGAGAAAAAGCACGGTCAAGCCGTCTATCCTCCCTTTCTCCCTCCATATGGTGTAGAGGTCCGTGAGGGCTTGCGTCGGGTGCGAGAGGGCCCCCGAGCCTGCGTTTATCACTGGAATCTGAACCGCGTCGGCTATCGCCTTAGCGGCGCCCTCAAAGGGGTGCCTCACAACCATCACGTCAGCGTAGTTTTCGATGACCTTGACGGTGTCCATCAAGCTCTCCCCCTTGGCTATAGAGGTTATGGAAGGCTCTTCAAAACCTATAACATCGCCGCCCAACCTCTTCATGGCAGTTTCAAAACTCAATCTCGTCCTCGTGCTGGGCTCGAAGAACAGCAAGGCCATGACTTTCCCCCTCAGTATGTCACTCTTGGACCTAGCGTACAGCTCCAAGGACGTGGCTTCCTCAAATATCCTCAACATCTCCTCCTTTGTGACGTCTTTGATCGATATTATGTCCCTACCGCGCATGGACATCGCTAAACTAACCCCCTCAGGAAATTATTTAGAGCACTATAGCTTAAGTATTTAAGGTGTGGCCTTGGAATGATGGTAGATCGAGAACTGCGCGTCCAAAAGATAAGAGATGGAGTGGTCATAGACCATTTAAGGGCTGGCACTGCGCTCAAGATCTTGGAAATGCTAGGGATAACGGGTAAGGAAGGCTTCATAATAACCATCGCAATGAATGTGCCGAGCCAAAAGCTTGGTACCAAAGACATCATAAAAATCGAGGGCAGATATTTGAGCCCATCAGAGGTAAGCAAGATAGCGCTCATAGCCCCTCGAGCGACCTTGAACATCATAAAGGATTACCAAGTGGTGAGGAAGGAAAGGCTGGCCCTTCCGGACGAAATTGTCGGAATGATAAAGTGCAGCAATCCGACGTGCATCACGAATCATGAGCAACAAGTTCAGAGCAAGTTCCAAGTCGTAAGCCGAGAACCCCTAAAGATTAAATGTGAGTATTGTGAAACTATAATGGGTCAAGAGGAGATAGCCAGGAGGCTTAGCTGAGGCATCGTTGTAGGTGAGCACAGGTGAAGATAGTTGCTGTAGGAAGCCAAGACTTCGTTGCGGGGTTGAGATTGGCCGGGGTCGATGAAGGCTTTGTAGTGCACAATAAACAAGACGCTGACGCGAAGCTCTCGTCTTTGATAAAGAGGGATGACGTTGCCTTGATTCTAATAGAGGAGGGCTTGACCTTTGAAATTCCAAACTTCTACGACAAGTACTTAAAGTTAAAGAGGCCAGTAGTAGCAGTTATACCCGCTGGCAGAGCTAAAGAGGGTGCGCGCGACTACATGAGCGAGCTCATTAGGAGGACCGTAGGAGTAGAGGTCGTGATAAGATAGCCATGGTGATGGACATGCCAAACATAGGGAAGATGGTCAGAATAGCAGGGCCAGTCGTAGTCGCTAAGGGCATGAGAGGTAGCCAAATGTACGAGCTCGTTAGGGTCGGAGAACTTAATTTAATAGGCGAGATAATCAAGTTGCAAGAGGACTTGGCTACGATACAAGTCTACGAGGAAACGAGCGGGCTGAGGCCGGGAGAGAAAGTCGTGGGCACAGGGCAACTCTTGTCTGTTGAACTTGGTCCAGGCCTTCTAACGCAAATCTACGACGGAATCCAAAGACCTCTCGAAATAATAAAGGAGAGCACAGGGGACTTCATAGCGAGAGGAGTATCGGCTCCGGCCCTGCCGAGAAGCAAGAAGTGGTTCTTCACACCAAAGGTTAAACCTAGAAGCAAGGTCGTGGGCGGAGACGTGCTGGGAGAGGTGCCTGAGACGCCACTTGTGACGCACAAGGTGATGGTTCCGCCGGACGTCGAGGGCATTCTAGAGGAGATAGCCCCTGAAGGCGAATATACGGTCGAAGATATCATAGCCAAGGTCAGGACGCCTGACGGCTTAGTGCGAGAGCTCACGATGATGCAGAGGTGGCCTGTTCGCAAGCCGAGACCCTACAAGGCGAAGCTCGATCCCGTACAACCTTTGTTGACAGGTCAGAGGATCATAGACGCTCTCTTTCCCATAGCCAAGGGGGGGACGGCAGCGATACCGGGCGGCTTCGGGACAGGGAAGACCGTGACGCAACATCAACTAGCCCAGTGGGCCGACGCCAAGGTAATAGTCTACATAGGCTGTGGCGAGAGAGGCAATGAAATGACCGAGATGCTCGAGCGCTTCCCAGAGCTCAAGGATCCTAAGACTGGAAGACCTCTCATGGAAAGGACCGTGATGATAGCAAATACCAGCAACATGCCCGTGGCGGCCCGAGAGGCGAGCGTGTACACCGGGGTCACGTTAGCCGAGTACTACAGGGACATGGGCTACGACGTCGCCTTAATGGCTGACTCCACTTCGAGGTGGGCCGAGGCTCTTAGAGAGATATCGGGAAGGCTCGAGGAGATGCCAGGAGAGGAGGGCTATCCGCCCTACTTGGGTGCTAGGCTAGCGGAGTTCTACGAGAGGGCTGGCAGGGTCATTACCCTCGGCTCCGAGGACAGGATCGGCTCGGTCTCGATAATTGGTGCCGTGTCGCCGCCAGGTGGTGACTTCTCAGAGCCCGTCGTGCAAGCGACCCTCAGGATAGTCAAGGTCTTCTGGGCTCTAGACACGGCCCTCGCTTACAGGAGACACTTCCCCGCTATAAACTGGCTGACGAGTTACTCGCTTTACCTAGAGACGCTAGAGGACTGGTATAGAGAGAACGTCGCGCCTGACTGGCCCGAGTTGCGTAAAGAGGTCATGGCAATTCTGCAGAGGGAGGCCGAGCTATTGGAGATAGTGAGGCTCGTTGGTCCGGACGCGCTACCAGAGGCCGACAGAGCGACCCTCGAAGTCGCGAGGGTGATAAGAGAGGACTTCTTGATGCAACATGCATATCACCCAGTAGATACTTACTGTCCAATAGAGAAGACGTACTTGATGCTCAAGACGATACTTCACTTCAACAGAAGGGTTAAGGAAGCCATTTCGAGCGGTGTTTCGCTGAGTGAGATATTGAGGTTGCCCATTAAAGAGGACCTAGCTAGGATGAAGATAGTACCCTACGACAAGGTCAAAGAGTCCATGGAAGAGGTAATGAAGAAGATAGACGAGCAGATGGGCTCTCTGATAAAGAGTCGAAAAGCCGTGGTGATTTAGGAGGTGAGCCTGCGTGTCGATCTCCTTGTCGGCGCTTAAAGCTAGGAAATACAGGACAGTGAGCGAAATAGCTGGTCCCTTATTGATAGTCAAGAACGTCAGCGACGCGGCGTACAACGAGCTGGTCAAGATCGAGACGGGGACTGGGGAGGTCAGGACGGGGGTCGTCTTGGAGAGCGCGGAGGGCTACACTGTCGTCCAAGTGTTTGAAGGTACGAGCGGCCTCGACGTTGACAAGACAGCCATCACGTTTCTGGGAGAGACGCTGAAGGTGCCCGTCTCGCTGGAGATGCTCGGAAGGATATTTGACGGCAAGGGCCAGCCGATAGACGGCGGCCCACAGATAATACCTGAAGAGGAGCACGACGTCTACGGCTCGCCGATCAATCCATCCGCACGTGAATATCCCAAGGAGTTCATTCAAACCGGGATTAGCGTCATAGACGGCATGAACACTCTCAGCAGAGGCCAGAAGCTCCCACTATTTACGGAAGCGGGCCTGCCTCACAACATATTGGCCGCGCAAATAGCACGTCAAGCCACGATTCCTGGTAAGGAAGAGGAATTCGCAATAGTCTTCGCCGCCATCGGGATAACAGCTGAAGAAGCAATGTTCTTCAGGAACGAGTTCATCAGGACAGGGGCCATCGAGAGGCTCGTGACGTTCTTGAACCTGGCTGAGAACCCGGCCATAGAACGAGTGATAACTCCTCACGTGGCATTAACGACTGCGGAGTACTTGGCCTTTGAGTACGACATGCACGTGCTGGTAATAATGACGGACATGTTAAATTATGGCGAGGCGCTTCGTGAAATAAGTGCGGCGAGGGCGGAAGTACCTGGCAGAAGAGGCTATCCCGGCTACCTCTACACAGCACTGGCCCAGATCTACGAGAGGTGCGGGAGGATTCGCGGAAGAAAGGGCTCTATAACACTGATTCCCGTGGTTACGATGCCCGGAGGCGACATCACCCACCCGGTTGTTGATCTGACCGGCTACATAACCGAAGGGCAACTCATATTGAGCCGAGAGCTACACCGTAAAGGCATATACCCGCCACTGAATCCCCTTCCATCGCTCAGTAGGTTGATGAAAGAAGCCACGAGGTACACTAGGAAAGATCACCAGCAATTGAGCGACCAACTCTATTACTGCTATAGCGAAGCCGTAGACCTGAGAAGCCTCGTGGCAGTGATAGGAGAAGAGGCTTTGACTGAACGTGATAGGGCCTACTTAGCCTTCGGAGACGCCTTCGAGAGGCACTTCATAAACCAAGGAGTCTACGAGAACAGGGATCTCGACACGACGCTGGAGATAGCGTGGAACCTATTATGCGAATACATACCCGAGTCTGAGTGGAAGCGCCTGGATCCTGGAGTCATAAAGGCGTATTGTCCGAGGTATATAGAGAGAAGGCCTTCTTAGAGTCCCTTCCTCTTTTTCCCTCCTGCGAGCACGCCGCTCACTATGTCCCTTAGCTTGCGCTCTACATCATCCTCTTCGAGGACGGTCCCCGTGACTATTATATCGGCCCCAGCTTCGGCTAAGACCTCTGCCTGGTCCCCCCTCCTTATACCCCCACCTACGATTAATCTCACATCTATGTAGTCCCTCACGACCTTCACAGTACTTGGCGGTACGGGCTCGGAGACGCCAGAGCCTCCCTCTATGTACACAAACCTCATGCCCAAGTACTGCGCGGCGAGGGCATAGAGGGCTATGATTTCTGCCTTACGTGGGGGCAGGGGCCTCGCCTGACCTATTATGCCCACGGTCCCGCCATCGCCTACTATTATGTAGCCCATGGGTAGGGCCTCGAGGCCGTACTTCTTAACTATGGCCGCACCCTGCACCTGCGCACCTATTATAAAGTAAGGGTTCATGGAGTTTAGAAGCGACATGAACCATATGGCATCGGCGTAGCGGCTTATCGTGTTAACGTTGCTTGGGAAAATTATGACTGGCAAATTACAGTTCTCTCTGATTATCTTTATTGTCTCGTCCATTGTGCCCTCGCTGACGTTGAGGCTACCGCCGACCATTATGGCGGAGCTCCCTGCCTCCTCCACGATTTTTGCAAGCCTAGCAACCTCTGCAGGGCTCAGCTTTTCGGGGTCGAGCAACGATAAGTGAATCGACCCTTTAACTTCTATCTCATCATTAAGGTACCTCTCTACCTTCAACCTCTCCACCTTTAGCGCTTAATTCACCCGAATAATACTTATCAA
>Ga0185307_1000172_pt1 | contig 45425 bp, 42 predicted proteins | sample LHCtaG_FD_128010 | JGI IMG/M metagenome (GOLD analysis project Ga0185307, IMG submission 128010) | Hot spring microbial communities from Little Hot Creek, USA to study Microbial Dark Matter (Phase II) - LHC4sed_matched (SPADES... | ecosystem: Environmental > Aquatic > Thermal springs > Hot... | reverse complement strand
GGCTCCTCTACTACCTAGCTATTCTCACTTCAACGCTAGTGTATCTCTCGGGTATACCCTTAAGAGCCTTTAGAAGACCGTCGATGACGGAGCTAAGTACGTTCTTGACGAACGGATTCAGGGGTACCTCACGACCGTCTACAACAAGTTTTACGTCAAGTACTCGAGGGCATACCCTACTACCCCCCTTGAGAACGCTTAGAGCTAGTTCTTTACAGGTGCTGTACCCGCAGTACCCGCAGTTGAGCCCTGGAAGCTGCTTGAGCAGGTGCTCTTCAGCTCTCTCAGCTATTACCGTAGCTAGCTTATCGGTATCCTGAATTGTTAGAACCCCTTCAGCCTGGGGTAATTCCTCCTTAGAGCTTAGCACTACGGCTATGGTACTGGAGTCTACGAGCTCTACTGCCTCATCTAGGTTCTCCGCTACGACTACCTTATCACCCACATCCGCGTTCTTAAACCCTTCAACGAGCACTATAGGCTTCCTCAGCAGCTGTATCGTAGCTACTAAGTCCTCTGGTACCTCCCTACTGTAGATGATGGTCAGATCCCTACTCGATACAACTACTTCCCTCACCCCTACCTCTAGAAACCTCCTACTGTCATTCTCCTCGAGGTCCACACCTCTATGTGAGTGCTTAACTGCAGCTACAGCTAAGCCTAGCTCTAATAGCTTCCTAGAGACCCCGGAGATTAGGGTAGTCTTACCGACACCCGACCTTACTGAGACGAACCTAACGACGTAGGGCTCCACCATCCCACCGAAGCTCAGTTAGGCATAGGGTGGGTAGACTCTTAGCTCTCTATCTCCAACCCTAGCTATGACTTCGAAGTAGTCAGCTACTCTTGTAGTAGCTATCTTAGGCTTCAACACGGCCTCTATCTGGAATAGACCTGCGTAGTTATCCATGGAAACAGCTATAGCTACGGGTCTTGAAGTTCCTGGGAGGATCTCGACTCTCTTTATACTTATAGCCGATACGGAGTGCATATCGATCTTACCTAGCTTATACGGTATCCTAGCTCTACCCTCAGCCATATCCGTACCGTCGGCTATCTTAACGGAACTCGCTTCAACAGTTAGAGCCTGCGTATTGGTCTCTGTAGCGTATATCGCGTGTAGTACCTCCTGCCTGATCATCCTCCTCCTTCTACTCTCCGCACCAGGCATCACGTCAGTAAGCATTCTATCGACTATATCCTTAGCTAGCAGAGACCCTATGAACTCGTGGTTTTCCCTATGTACTGCGTTACCTATATCGTGTAGATACGCTCCAGCTAGAGTTATTAACATGGCCTCCTCTAAGTTTTTCGTAACGTTGAACTCCATGGATGTAGGTCTAATCCCAGCCTTGATGAGCATGTCCAGGATCTCTAGAGAGGCTCCGCTAACTATCCTAGAGTGCACTACACCGTGGTCATTGTACCGCAACCTACCGACAGCCATTATGTTCGACATCTCAACTAAGCTCTGAACCTCCTCATCGCTCTCTAGGAACTCGTACACCTTCCTTAGGAGATTAGAGCTCTCAAGGAACTTCCTAACTAGGGTAGGGCTTACCACTACCACACCGTATCTCCACCTACAACTGAGTACCTAGCTCTTTTAGATTGAAGAGCTAGGTAGTGGGGCCGCCGGGATTTGAACCCGGGACCACCAGCGCTCCGGCGGGGTAGCATCCCCAGGCTGGCATCCTAGCCAAGCTAGACGACGGCCCCACGTAACTCTACTACCAACAAATTTTAAGTTTTAAGCTCTCTACGGCTTGGTGATGCGGTGCTCAGGCTATTCATAGCTGTGGAGGTAGAGGACGTAGAGGTCTGGAGGAGGATACTGGAGTTTAGGGATGCTGTAGTGTCGTGCTCTATTGACAGTGGAATAAAGCCTGTAGAGGATGAAAACGTACACCTAACGCTTAGATTCATAGGTGAGGTACCGGAGGCTTACTTACCGAGGATCTCTGAGTGCATTCAGCTTTGCAGTAACTTCACTGAGTTCACTATGGGTATACGCGGAGTAGGGGCTTTCCCGAGCTTAACTAGGCCGAGGGTTATCTGGGTTGGGGTTAAGGAAGGAGCCGAGGTACTTAGGAGTATTCACAATACTCTTGAAAGGTGCGTGAGGAGCTATGCTGTTGAAGATAGGGAGGAGTTCGTACCTCACATAACTGTTGCTCGTGTTAAGGGTAGGTACAGGGCTGACTGCCTCTTAGACTACCTTAGGAGCTATGAAGCTAAAGACTTTGGTACTACTAGAGTAACCCAAGTTAAGCTTAAGAGAAGTCAGCTAACCCCTAAAGGTCCGGTGTACACAGACCTCGTAGTAGCTAGGCTGAAGAAGAATGTCTAGCCTCGAAGAGGTTCTAGCCGAAGTACTAGCTGAGGTAAAACCTACACCCGATGAAAGGGCTGGGGCTCTCGAGCTTTTTGATAGGGTAAAACACCTAATTGAGGAGAATCTTAGGATACCCTTCGAGTACTCTATAGAGCTTCACGGCTCGGTAGCTAAGGGCACTGAACTACGGGGCGATATAGACCTAGACGTGTTCATACTGATAAGATACGAAGACCTAAACGAGGTATGGCTGAAGGACCACGTTATAACACCTCTTTACGAGGTCTTCAGTAAGGTCTACGACAGTACGAAGCTAAAGTATGCTACTCATCCATACATAAACATCGAGGTAGGTAACTACAAGATAGATATAGTACCAGCCTACTGGGCTAGGGATATTAGCGAGATAAGAACAGCTGTTGATAGAACTCCATTCCACACTAGGTACGTTGTAAGCAGGCTTGACGAGAGGTCTAAGGATGAGGTAAGGCTCCTTAAGTCCTTTCTAAAGGGTATCGGGGTCTACGGAGCTGAGATCAAGGTTGAGGGGTTCTCCGGCTACTTAGCCGAGTTATTAACCATAAAGTACGGAAGCTTTATTAACGTAGTTAAAGCTGCTACCTCCTGGCGCTATAGTGAGGTTCTAATAGTGGAGGGGGAGGTAGATAGCTTAACAGCGTCTAAGCTTAGAAAGACCTTCAAGGCACCCCTCATAGTTCTAGATCCCATCGATAGCCGTAGGAATGCTGCTTCAGCTGTTTCAGCTGAGTCCCTAGCTAGGTTTGTAGTAGCCTCTCAGATGTTCCTAGAGCACCCCTCCACCAGTTTCTTCAGAACTTCACGCTTAGAACCAGCTGTAGCTCAGGCTACGAGCTCGCTAAGGCAGGTAGTGGAGGCTACGGACCGGGAGCTTCTTGGAGTAGTATTCGGTGTAGCTAGGGGAACTCCTCCAGACGTTATCTGGGGTAAGCTGAGGTCAGTAGCTCGATCCCTACTTAACCTACTGAGGAAGTACGGCTTTACCAGCGTAAGCTACTTCGTCTGGAGTGATGAGGAGACCGAAGCTCTGCTACTAGTTACTGTACTACCGCGTGAGCTACCAAGGTATGAGATACACGCAGGTCCTCCACTGGGTAAGCAAGCTGATATAGCCGCCTACATAGCAGAGAATAGCCGGAGGTTAGGCGCTCTAGGTCCCTACGTAGATCCAGGTGGGAGGCTGTTCTTCCTAACTCCCAGGAGGTTCCGCTACCCCTATCAAGTTGTTGAGAGCTACGTAAGCTCTCTAAAAGATCTCGAGCTACTTTACCCCACGAATGTGCTTAGGAATGCTGCAGAGGTTGAGAGCTACGTAGCTCAGAAGCGTAGTAACGAGCTCATAAGAGCTCTCGAGAGGATAGTACTGCTAAGGATAATCTAGAGTTGGAGCTTCACTACCTCTTAGGGCAGAGCTCTCTAGGGACTATCCGCGAGCTACCTAATTTCACCTTCAAACACGACCTCCCAGATTCATAGATATGGGTTGCGACTCCGCGTTTTGATGTTCTTTGTAAGTAGTTTTAGAGTGTTTCCATCCACTGAGGCAAGTACATAAACCCCTGCTAAACTTAATGGAGATTGGAGAGGAGGGCTTAGTAGGGATTTCACCGCTACGCTAACCTCATTACGAAGGTAGAAAACTAGCTGTAGCAAGAACTATGCTTTAGCTAGCGAGGAATCCTACTCACTTTCTTCCTTAAGCACTCTCTCAAGGAACTTCTTCCTCTGCTCTCTTACCCAGAGCTTCATTGAAGTATCGTAAACTAGTTCAACAAGCTGCTCCTCGTAGGGGAGTCCAACGAATGCTACCTGCCTATTTATAGCTACTGTTGGGACGCTCATAACGTTGTACGCATCTGCGATGTCAGGATTCTCGTAGGCCTCCACGATGTCGGCTACAACAGCTCTATTACCGGCCTTATAGGCCTCGAACGCGATCATATTAGCCATTAAGGCTACGTAGGGGCAGTAGGGACACGTAGGGGTTACGATTACCTCTATATGGACAGGGGCCTTCAGCTCCGAGATCCTCCTAATGGACCTCTCCGAAAGTCCTGACTCACCAGTGCTTAGCCTTATTATAGTTTCCACCAATCCCCTAATCTCCTCTCCTGCAGGCATACCGATATACCTTATGTAGCCCTCTAGTAAAGCTATGGACGGTATCCTAGAGATCCTAAACTTCTCAAAGAGATCATCATTGACCCCCTTCTCAGCTATTACGTAGTTAAGTAGGGGAGGAGTTGAAACCTGAGCACTAGCCTTAGCTAAGCTTTCCACCAGCTTAATGGTGTTATTGCAGTACCTACACCTACTCCGGTCCCTCTCTATGAACACATAGAGAGTTACAGGCTCCTTCATCTCTCTGAAGGCCTCGGCAATGCTCTCTATGTCATCTTGAGTAAACGAGACCTCGAACATCTCATCTATGCCGAACACCCTAACCCACCCACTTAGATACCCCCTGGGGGTTATAACTGACCTCTTCCACGCTCTCAAAGGGTAGGGTCCTTAGCTGTAATCGGTGAGGTCGAATTTCGAAGGGATTCGTAGACCCTAACCACAGATTCCACGAACCTCCCCGAGTTCAATAGCACGGGACCCCGCCGAGGACTTCAGCCCCAAACCGAGGTCGGATGCTGCTAAACGTCCCTGGGTAGTCGTGATGAGCTTTACGTAACCCCTTTAGGAGAGTGGGACATAGCTTTGGAGATTCATGAGCTTGAGTTTTAACTATGTTGGCACTCCTTAACTTGCTGCTTCACGGTTTCGGAGCTCTTCTCGACTACCTTATCGAGGGGCATTACAGCAACGCGCCATGGTGCTTCACTAGGCTCTCTACACCTTAGTGGGTACTTCAGGTCTACTCCTAGGCTCTCAGACGCCTTAACTATCGCACTCCTCGTAAAGCCCTCGGAGCTAGCGGTAACGATGGCTCTCCCGATGCCCCTATCGCCTAGGGCTATCAAAGCCTGTATAAAGGCGTGGGACCACTTAAGGGGCTCTACAACAGCTCCTTCAAGCTCCTTTTTAAGTAGCTTGACCTTAACCTGGTAAGTCTCCTCCTGTACTAGCGGTAGTAGTTGAAGAGGTGTGTGAGGCTTAGGTATTAAGGGGTTTACGCTAATAGATATCCTCCTACCTAAGCCTTTTGCGTAACTAACCAGCTTCTTGAGATACCTAACTGCGCTATGTAAAGTCTCTGCACTCTCTCCCGGGATACCGACCATTAGGTAGAGCTTTAGGTCAAAGCCCCGTCTTAAAGCTTCCTCAGCTAACTCAGTAAACCTATCCTCAGCAAAGCACTTACCCAAAAAGCAGCTGAGGTAGGTATCAATAACCTCGGGAGCTAGGGTGAGGGTTCTCTGTGAGGAAGCTGAGATAAGGTCTAGGTCCTCAACTCCTACAGTATCCCACCGTAGTGATGGCAGTGAGAAGTCTATCTCGTTGTTAATGAAGTACCTAAGTAGCTCCCTTATAGCTGGGTGGTCGAAAGTCGATAGGGAGTAGATAACGACCCTCCTAGAGGTGACTTTACGTAGCCCCTCCTCGATAAGCTTAATCAGCGTACTTAAAGACCTAATTCTGTAGGGGTACGTGATAAACGACTCTAGGCAGAACTTACACAGCCACCTACACCCCCGAGATATCTCCACGTAGAACCCATCTCCGTATACAGGTTTAATGATCGTGGACCTTATCTCCGCAGTTGGATGGGGTGCTGAGTCTAAGTCCTCTACGTATGCCTTTGCGACCTGGCCTACCCCCCTATAGAGGCTATCCCCTAGGGAATCTAGGAAAGAGTCGGCATTACCTGGTAGCAGGTTTATGGACTTAACTAAACGCTCTAGAAGTACTTCTCCATCACCTACGAACACCGCGTCAGCTATCTCAATAAAGGGCTCCGGGTTGGACATAGCGGCTAGCCCACCTATAACTACGAGGGGCCTACCCCTCCTACTGGTAGCTAAGGGCTTAACACCGCCCTCCTTAAGTAGCTTAACTATGTAGAGGAGGTCCAGCTCGTAGTTAGCACTAACTAGGAGTAAGTCGAAGTCCCTCAGCCTCCTTCCACTTAAAGCACCTCTAACTGGGTTATCTAGGGTAAACCTATCTACAAGAGCGTCGCTCCTCTCGATTATGTAGCTATACGCTAGGTGGGTAAAGAGGTTAGTTATCGAAGCTTGATAAGTACTGGGGTAAGCTAAGGCTATTTTAGGGCTTCCACTTACCCTCAGAAAGACGTTATACTCCTTAAACCTACCTACGTACCCTACAGCCGAGGGCCCCGCCTTTTAAGGCGGGAGGCGAGGTATATAAGCTTAGACCTTACGTACCTGAAGTCCTCTAGTAGCTACCTGGCTACTTCCCAACCCATAAAGGTGTGAAAGGAGGTAATCAGTTCCACATACGGTTTTACTCCAACTAACAAACAGCTTCGTACAGCCCTATAGATAGCTGTGAAGGTCTACATCGTAGTAAGGAGCTTCAGCTAATCTTTTAAAGCTTTAAGTTCCTACCTTTTCTGAGCGATTCTAACCCTCTCTAGGAACTCGTCGACGAGCTCTTCTATGGAAGGTCCTTCAACTACCTTTAGCTCCCACTGTACCTTCACTATGGGTACGCTTACTTTAAGGAGCCTGGATATATCGGCAGGGGTTCCTAACACTACGGCGTCCACATCCATAAGTCTAAGGGTTTCGTTAAGGTCAGCTATCTGCTCCGGAGTGTAGCCGGTTGACGGTACAACAGGTCCCATGTGCTTGTACTCCTCGAGCATTGCCTTTATTATGCCGACGGCGTAGGGTCTCGGATCTACAATCTGAGCCGCACCGTATTTCTCTGCTGCTACGTATCCCGCGCCGTAGGGGAGGCCTCCGTGGGTAACTGACGGCGAGTCCTCAATAACCGCTACCCTCTTTCCCTTTATTAACTCCGGTCTCTCAGCAGTTACCTCCATATCAGCTAGCAGTATTTTAGCTTTAGGATTAACCCTCTTAACGTTAGCGACAACCTTCTCAACGTCCTCCTTCCTAGCCCTTGAGACCTTATTTACTACTACAGCATCAGCTAACCTAACGTTAATCTCCCCTGGGTAGGCCCCTACCTCCTGGCCGGGCCTCATAGCGTCAGCTACGGTTACCATGTAGTCGAATTTTAGGAACGGGTAGTCATTGTTACCTCCATCCCACAGAATTACGTCGCCCATTTTCTCTGCTTCGAGTAGAATCCTACCGTAATCTACTCCAGCAAGTACTGGCAATCCCAGTCTGATGTACTGCTCGTACTCCTCCCTCTCTTCAATAGTTATCCCGTACTTCTCGAAATCCTCCTCAGTACGAAATACCTGTACAGCTGACTTAACTAAGTCCCCGTAGGCCATGGGGTGCCTTATAGGTACTAACCTAATACCCCTCTTAGTTAACTCCTTAGTTATAGCCCTAGATACGGTAGACTTACCGGCTCCAGTTCTAACAGCTGTTACAGCTACCACAGGCTTTATAGACCTTAGCATGGTATCTGAAGGTGAGAGTAGCCTAAACGAAGCGCCGGAAGCCAGGACTATGGAGGCTAACCTACCTACGTCTTCGTACGTTAAGTCGCTATATGATAGTACTACCTCATCAACCTTAAGCTCCTTAATTAGCTTAGGTAGCTCCGACTCAGGGTATATCGGGATGCCTAGGGGGTACCTAGGACCTGCTAACTCCGGTGGAAACCTCCTCCTCTCAATACCTGGGATCTGAGTTGCTGTAAATGCTACTACCTCGTATTCCGGGTTATTCTTGAAGTACGTTAGAAAGTTGTGGAAGTCCCTACCTCCCGCCCCAGCTATTATAACCCTCTTAATCACTGAATCCACCGCCAAACACACCGTTAGAGGTTAAATAAACTTTTTTCAAGGTATACCGCATTTTTTACTAGGTTAGGTTCCTCCCTCGCTGGGCAAGTCTATGTAGTTCCTTTAAGACCTTCAGAACTTTAAGAGCGTCCTCTAGAGTAGGTGCTTTAAGGTCTTCCCCGTAGCACCTCTCGATAAATACCCTAAGCTCCTCCTTTAGGGGCTCAGCGTCGTTTACTCTAAGCTCAGTGGTCTCAGATTCCGATAGTATTAGGATCCTCCTAGATATGAAGTCCGCTCTAACTAAGGCTCTTTCGGAGAGAACGTCTACCTCCCGAACCTTAATCGGTAGAATTCCATCGGCCTCGAAGAGAGCTTCTAGGTCTCCGTACTCTACCACACCCAAGGCCCTCTGAGGAGGTCCGTCCCTCGGGCTTAAGTACGAGGAAAGCACCTTAAAGTTCTCCAGACTTAGGATGTGGAATGCTAGGTCTATATCGTGCGACATGAGGTCGAGGGTCACCGGGTATTTCCTCATGTGAAGAGGTCTTCGAGAAAGCCTCCTAAACCTGAGGGCGTATGGCTTGAACCGGCTAACTAGCTTAGCTAGCTCTACGCTTACCGGGTCGAACCTTACGAGGTACCCTACCTGATCTACTAGACCTCTAGACCTAACTTCGTCGAGAAGTCTTTCAGCTTCCCCCACACTTGTAGCTGCAGGCTTCTCTATGAACACGCAGCGAGCTCTATCCACTACCTTAAGGACCGTGCTAAAGAGGGAGTCTATCGGAACGGCTACCAGGTAAGCATCCCCACTTACTGTAGCAGGATCCCTCCCAGCTACCTTAAAGCCGTAGGCTTTCGAAACTTCAACAGCTCTATCCAGGTCGAGGTCGATTACAGCGTAGAGCTCGATTAGCCCCTCTGCCTCCAGCTCCTTAAGAGCTCTAGCTATGTTAGAGCCCCACCTACCAGCACCTACGAGGACCACCCTCAGCCCCTCGCCATAGCTTACGTAGCTACTGCGCATAGTTGACACCAAGGTCTCGAACTAGCTTGGCACACTAGTTTGAGCTACTCCCCTACTCAATAAGTAACCGAGGAGTCCCTTGATAACCCTGTACGTAGACCCTCTGAATGCCGGTAGTGAATCCTCAAGGTACTTAGCGTAGGCTAGCTCCAGGTCCTCCCTAAGCACCTCGAGGTATACCCTCTCAGGATCATGTACACCGCTGGAGAGGAGTCTCTCTATGAGGTAGACCCACGCGTATAGCTTATCCTTAGTTCTCTGTATGAAAACCTCGGGAGCTTCAGCAACAACACCGTAGTGGGCTACTGTAACGCAGTTTGGTCTAAGCTCTGCCATTTTCCTAAGGCTACTTAGGTACTCCAGCGCGTTAAATGGGTACACCGTTACAGGGTAGGCCCTACCGTTGAAGTAGTTAGCTATTGAGTCCCCAGCGAAGAGTACTCTAGAGGGCTCCAGTAAGTAAGACACGTGATGCGGTGAGTGCCCCGGGGTGTGAACGGCCAGTAGCCTTAGATCTCCTAAATCGATCGTAGCGCCATCCTCCACAGGTACTATAGCTTCTGGGGGTACCGGCCTAGGCTCACCAAAATCCCTAGCTAGGTCTCCGAGTACCTCCAGAGAGGATTGCCAAAGCTTTGAGGGGTCTATGAGGTGCTTAACCCCCCTAGGGTGGACTAAAACCTTAGCACCCGGTAGAAGCCTAACGAGGTCCCCCACAGCCCCGGAGTGGTCTATATGAATGTGAGTTAAGGCCACGTAGACTCTACCTAGTCTACCTGAGGAGCCTTCAAGTAGCTTAACTAAAGTATCTGCTGAAATTCTAGGTCCAGGATCAACTACGACTAAAGCTTTAGTGCCGATGGCTACGTACGTCGACATCCAGCCGTAGGTATCGAGAGGACCTAAGTCCGTTACGTACAGCCTCTCGGCTACTCTCTCCACCTTAGCTGTACCCATAGCATTACGCCAGTAGCATATGACTTAAACTAAAATAGGTTACCTAGGAAGCGGTAATGCTAGCAAGACTTATTACTCAGAGACTCTCTAAGGCTTGGGGTAGGTATTGAGCTCTTCGAGGAAGTACCGGCAGGTTGGAGTTGCCTCAAGGATAGTTGGTACTCTAAGGAGCAGTAAGTTCATTATGGTGCTAGGCTACCTTGTTCTGATAGCATCCATAGTTTACGGCTCGTACCTAAGGCTTCAGATAGTCTTTAACTCGTCTAGGCTAGGCTACGGCCCGACACTCTACGAGCTAGACCCCTTCCAGGAGTACTTCGTAGCTAGAGTACTACTTGAGCACGGGTTCGACTACCTAAGCCAGTTAAACCACTACAACAACATCACCAGAATCTTTTGGTACCCGTGGGGTAGGGACTTTACCCACAGCGTCTACCTCGGGCTACCTCTGTTCTCGGTAGCTACCTACCACATAGCTAAGCTGTTTAACCCAGCTCTAGACCTCTACGAGTGGATGGTGTACCTTCCAGTAATGTTCTTCGCTATAACTGCCGTAGGCCTCTACCTATCTGTAAGGGAGCTCTCCAGCGACCTACCAGCTGGGCTAGCTACCCTAGGCTACTCCCTCGCGTTCAATAGCAGGCAGCTCGCAGGCTTTACCGTTAAGTACTCCATAGGGTTAGCCTTCCTATCCATAGCCATATTTCTCCACATAAGAGCCTGGAGGAGGCGGGACTACATATCGGCAGCACTAGCAGGAGCCTTCCTAGGGTTCTCTGCACTGGGGTGGGCAGGCTTTAACGTGGTCTTCGCAGCTATGGTTGCTCAGGTAGTTCTCCTACCGCTAATTAGAGAGCCTAGAAGGGAGGACCTGCTCATCTGGGTTCTGGAGTACATACCGCTGTTAGCTCTCCAGCTTTCAGCACCTACCTACGGCTTAAGGTACGTAGTTCGCTCTGTCGGGCTCCTAGGACCAGCTTCTCTAGTAGTTTTAGCGATAGCCTATCTACTCTACGTAGCTTCGAAGAGAGCTTCGGTATCTAGGGAGGTGTTAGTATCTAGGCCTAGACTTATCTACGCGCTATTCCTAGTCGTAGCTACCTTAGGTGGGCTCTATCTAGCTCTCTCCGGAGGTCTAGCTCTAGCTGGTAAGGCGCTAGCAGCTGTAGGTCTAGGTACCCTAGCGCACGTACTCGTTGAGACCGTCGCTGAGTACCAGCCATCCGGAGCGCAGGATGTGCTAGTGGGTGCTGGTGTAATAGCTGTGTACGGCACCCTGGCAGCCCTCTATGTAATCCTTAGGAGCCTAACGGAGAGGGGAAGAGGCTCTAAGTACGGCTGGTACGTAGTTATAGCCTCCTTCGTAGCGTTCATAGCATCACTAGTCTACAGCCAGCAAGCCGAAGCTATCGGTAGGTTTGCTCTCTCAGCTACTATAGCTGGCGGGCTTATCCTCTCAGCCCTAGGTGCGAGGACTAGGGACGAGGAGCTCTTCGCGATCGTGCTACTAGCCCTATCGGCTATAGGGACGATAAACATAGCCTACTTCACATATCTCTTCGCCCTCTCTGCAGCTATACTAACCGGCTACCTCCTCAGCGTTCTACTAAACCGTCTACTAGCTCCGAGGTCGGGGTTCATGAGTAAGCTGATCTCAGCAACCATGGTCTTAGCTTTCCTACTAGCCCTCCTATCCCAGGCATCGCTTATATGGGTTAGGGCCTACAGTGCTCAGCTACCTACGATCGTCGAGGCCTCACTAGGGTTAAACGTCGAAGCTCCAGTGTGGTTAGATGCTCTAAGGTGGGTTAGGGAGAACACTCCGGAAGACTCCGTAGTAGTTTCGTGGTGGGATTATGGCTACTGGATATCGGTAGTAGGTCGGAGGGCCTCCGTAGCTGACGGTGCTACGATAAACGCTACCCAGATAGAGATCCTAGCTAAAGCCCTAACCAGTAGTGAGGAGGAGGCTCTCGATACCCTAGTCAAGTACTTCAGGATCAGACCAGATAGGCTCTACCTAGCCGCTTATGAGGTGTTCCTCGTTGATAGTGCTACTAACTCGTTCTACCCAGGACCACTCCTACTCGGAGGTTCCTTCATAGGTGCGGATGCTGCTAAGGGTATAGCCGCGATATACAGGATAGCCGGTAAGGAGCCGCCAGTGTACGTATATACAGACCCGAATACGGGAATACGCGCAGGCTTCCCTGACTGGACCTCTGAGGGCCTGAGGTCAGCCCTCCTGTACAAGGTGCTCTTAGATGCCGCTTACAAAGTCTGGGGAGCTTACGGTTATAGAGCTAGGTTCGTTTACCGTGAGCCTTATAACCCGCCGGAGATCCCACGCCCGACCATGACCTTCTTCGAGCCTGCTTACATATCTACCTCCTTAATCTACAGTGGCGGTCAGTACTCCCTCTACGTACTCCTAGCTGTCTACAAGGTTAAGGTGCTCCCATGAGGGAGGTATGTGCGCACTACGTAATCCTAAGCCCGGAGACCTACCTAGAGAATGCTTGCGTAACCTTCAAGGAGTCTGTAGTTGGGGTTGAGGTAGAGCGGGGAGCTGAGGAGGGTACCGTACTATCATACGGTTTTGCATCAGCTCATACGCATTTAGGGCTATACCCCCTAAGGACGTCCTTAACCGGTCTCCCCTTAGATAGGTGGGTTGAAAAGTATGTGTGGCCTTGGGAGAGGTTACTTAGGAAGGAACCTGATCTCAGCTACTACTCAGCTCTCCTAGCTCTAGGTAAGCTACTAGTAGGTGGTGTAACGGCCGTTGCCGATATGCACTTTAACGAGGATAGGGTTGCGAGGGCCTTCATAGAGCTAGGGGTTAGGGGAGACCTAAGTGTAGCTATAATGTCTAGAGGGGTCTACGACAGCTTTGAGGAAGGTCTTCAGGAGAACTTAGCTCTAGTAAGGAGGGTTGGAGGTAGTAACCTACTAAGGACTAGGCTAGGAGCTACTACTCCAAGACTCCTAGCACTAGGTGAGTATAAGGAGGTGGTTGATATAGCTAGGAAGCTGGGGGTAGGGGTACACACGCACATAGCTGAAGTACCTGAGGACTTGGAGCACTTGAGAGACTCTTACGGAATGAGCTTAGCTGAGTTTATAGAGTACGTAGGTCTAGCCAACGTGGACTCCCTAATAGCTCACGGGATCTGGCTCGATAAGGATGCTATAGCTAAGCTAAGGAGCTCTAAGGCTACAGTAGTCCACTGCCCCCTCTCTAATACTCTTCTAAGAGACGGTGTAGCCCCTTTAAGGGAACTACTAACCTCCGGTGTTAGGGTAGCTCTAGGCTCCGATGTCTCACCATCGTATAGCATCCTAGATGAAGTTAAGGTCTCCCTCTCAATGCACCTAGGTAGAGGGGATATCGAGGTTAGGGAGCTCTTCACTAGTGCGACAGTCTCCGGGTACCAGGCTCTAGGCTTTGGTAGGGGCATTATAGCACCGGATGAGCCAGCTGACCTAGTTCTATGGGAGGTAGGTGAGCCCATTCAAAACCCCTACCTAGCGCTTCTTGCAGCTAGGGGGGTACGTGAGGTGTACGTAGCTGGGCGGAAGGTAGTTGAAGATGGGGTGGTTACCGGGGTCTCGGATGATGTGCTTAAGGAAGCTAAGAGGGAGGTATTCGGCTGGTTAAGGAACCTCTCAGCTGGGACCACCTACCGTTAGTGAAGGTGACGGGTACGTCCTACGTACTTCTAGCTTCCGTAACGGTAACGGCAACTGCTACTCCAACTAAGGTTGTGGAGGGGGTTAGCAGGACCTACGTAGCCGTTTTGGTAGTAGCCGGGCTCGTACTTATACTCCTAGGTCTTGTGCTAAGTAGAAGAAGCCTCCGCAGTTCCAAGGTAAGCAGTACTCCTGCTACAACCACGGCAAGGGCTAGATGAGGCTTATGGAGGTAGTAGCCGGCTCTAAGGCAGAGCTATCGCTCGTTAGAAGCCTCCGCGAGCTCCTTACCTTAAGGGGCTTTGAGGTTAGGGTTACACCTATAGATGTTATTGAGTGGTCTGAGGTTGAGTGCTTTATTAACGACCTACCGTGCACAGCCCAACCCCCCGTAGTCTCTAGCTACTCCTCCGGTACCGTAGGGCGTGACGTACTACTATCACCCACCACCGAGGATCCCGATAACATGTGGATAATCTACGGTAAAGCCGCTAGGGAGGGGTACTCCACCGTAGTCTTCTACGATAGCTACCTACCAGTTAGGAGGAGGAGGGTAGTCGTAAATGAGCTCCCGAGCTACAGCTTCAGCCTTAGAGTACGTGCTGAGGTACCGGCAGTACACATCCCTAGAAGTCACGTGCAGAGCTTTAGAAGTTCAAGTAGAGTAGATGTACACGTAAAGACGATCAAGAGGCTATCCACAGGCTACATAGTAGATGCAGTTCTCGGGGAGCTACCGAGGGTGGCTGTAGTAGTACACCACGACCGCTGGTTAGCTGGGTTCAGGGATGATGCTATCGGGGTCCTTACAGCCCTTAAGCTTGCGGACTACTCAAGTAAGCTAGGTATCCCTCTACGCTTAATCAGCTTTACAGCGGAGGAGTACGGCGACCCTTCGGAGAGCTCATTCTACTGGGCTTACGGCTCCCGCGAGTACTCCAAGCTGATTGAGGGTCTAGACCTAGCATTCATCGTGGATACGGCATTTACCGAGCCTGTGGAGGTGGATGCGGTAGGTATAGACCTAGCTAGAGACGCGCTAGAGTACGTCGACACTAGGTACCCAGGTCTTGGTGTGGGGTACACGGATGGAATTTCACTAGTAAGGCGGGGCATACCGTCGGTAGTACTACACAATATCCAGGAAATAAAGCCGTACTACCACACAGACATTGATACCTATCCGGGAAGGGAGGTCGACGGCTTCATAGAGAGATTGGCTAGGAGTGTAGCTAGGTTAGTAGTTAGGGCGGGTTCCGAGGGCTTGAAGTCTATGTTTAGAGCCTACGTAGATAGGTTGCTCTCCTCACTACCACCTAGAGTAGGGTACAAACCTCCAAGCATCTTAGATCCCGTTGAGTATAGTAAGTGCTTAATCAAGTACCTACTTATTCCAGCTATTCGTGGGAGCTATGTAGACCTAGGTACAGAGATACTAACGCTAAGCTATATCGACGTAGTTCGAGGAGTAAGTGAGGGAGTCAAGTACACGATACTAGGTACAGACGAGGAGGTAGGTCCGGAGAGCCTTACCAAGCTGGAGGGAACCCTTGTAGAGCTCCTTGAGGAAGCTACTAGGTGTTATAAAGGTTAACCCCTCACACCGTTCATCTCTAGATGCTACTTCCACTGATCTACGTTCGCTCATTGCATCTAGGGACCTCTAACTCACCTACATCTCACGGGCTATTGGTGTAGGGTTGCGGATAGCTGTCGAGCCTAACAGCACGGGGCTTCCATCTACGCTTAACCCACCTAGGCTTGGAGCATAGCCCCCATTGCTTAGGTGGTCCGGGATGCTAAAACATCGAAGCTAATAGACCTAAACTTTAGCAATTAACTACAGAACAGCCCACAGAGAGCTGCGCTTCGCAGTACGAAATTTAAGCCTTCCTCAGGGTCTTCACATGGGTGTGTTGCGGTGTACGTACGTGAGCCTACGTACGAGGTTAGCTACATGTTTAGGAAGCTGCTCGTACCCTACGACGGCTCTTCTCACAGTGTTAGGGCCCTAGCAATAGCTCTGGACTTCGCCAAGAGATACGGTTCGAGTATAGTAGTCTACGTGGTTGACGATGGGACTCTCGGGCCCGTAGAGCGCATAACCGATTCAGTACTACAGATCTCTAGAAAAGCTGGGGTTAATGTGGAGGTAAGAACTACTAAGCTAACTCCAGACACCTCCATAGCTACAGCAGTAATCGAGGAAGCCTCTAGAGGGGGTTACGACGCGGTCATAATATCTGCTAGGGGGAGGACTGTTAACCCGGACATAATGATAGGGTCAGTAGCCCTCTCAGTAGTAGTAAATGTCCCGATATCTGTATTCGTAGTAAGGTAGTGGAGCCTCCGGCTCTACTTCAGAGACCTACACAAATACAACCGAAAGTCTCGCCTCAAAGGGTGGGAAGGAGGTATGTTCTGGGCTTGAAGAGTCTGTAGGTAGTACTTCGTAAAGTAGGGGAACGAAGGTGCTAAAAGAAGCTACTAGCTTAGAGGTTTAGGGTATTTCTCGACCTTAACCTTACCGTACCTAGAGATAATATCGGCTAGCCTCTCCGGATCGGTACAGTATATCCTGTGGAGAACCTCCACTCCTCCCTCTTTTTTAACGAATTCAACGAACTTCCTCACGTAATTGACCCTTACAGAGTAGCTCTCTACGGGGAACTTTAGTGCGAAGCCTGGTAGTCCTACTATCCCTGTGGTGTAAACCTCAGCGCTTCTCAGTACGTTGAGGTAGATTCTCATCAGCTTTCGACTTAGGAATTGCATTGACATAGATATGACTACCGGTACTTCGTACAGAATTAGGAGGTCAAGAACCTGCTTTACGATGCCGTTGCTGAAGTCCGATCCGGTTATATAGGGCCTTACTAGGGTTGGGTAGAGGGCGAAGAACCATAGCATGACTACGACCATAGATAGTATGGAGAGACCGCTAGCCTTTAGTAGAGGCTTCAGCTCGTTAACTAGCTCTAGATCCTTGGTCTGCAGTCCGGATACTTCCTCCTGCTTTATCGTTAGCAGCTTCCTACCGGATACTATATCCCTGGTTAGGCTCCCTTTAGGCTTCTGCCTGTACATGGAGTAGGAGAATATAGCTATGAAGACTATGAAGTACGCTGTAGTGATGATACCGCGGTACTCTGAAGGTACGAAGAGGTTTATAACTATGAAGAGGGATATTATCCCCTGGCTAATCGCTACGGACTTCAGCAACCCCCTCCTAGTAGGGTAGTACGACACCCTCAGCACCTTCTAGGAGTTACGTAGCGAGCTTTAAACCTGATGTACTTACAGGCTTTAAACGTAAGCGCGTGAGAGACTCTTTCAGGTGAGCTAGGATTAAGGTACCGGTTGAGCTAGAGGTTTTAGGTACTATAGCAAGATACGGGAGCATAAAGGGCTTGGTGAACCTACATAGGCTGATCTACGAGCTTCAGAGTAAAGGCGTGTTGAAGACCGACTTCACGTTCATCAGGTACAGCTTCGGCTACTACAGTAAGGACCTCGAGGAGCTGTTAAGCGCTCTTCGGAGACTTGAGCTAGTTAAAATCCATAGGTTAAGCGACGGAACTGAGGTTATTGAGGTTACTGAGAAGGGGTTAAAGGTCCTAGAAGCTGTAAGAGGTTCTAAGGAGAGCTCCGTAAGCTACGCCTAGATCCTCCGGGCGGTCTATGTCGAGTACGGCTCCAGGGTCGTCTACATCTACGTAGACAACCCTATCTCTTTTTCTGGAGATCAGGCCTTTAAGACCTAGCTCCTCTTCAGATAGGTTTAGAAGCTCTCTTACAAGCTCTCCAGACACTACTAGTGGGTGCCCTCCTCTTAGCCCGTACCTAGGGATAACTATAACACCCTCTCCACTGTTGTAGGTCGAGGCTACACTGACTAGGAGGGAGATGGTCGAGGTCTTTATGAATGGTACGTCAGCTGGATGAATAGCTACCAGAGAGGAGTACTTAACCACCCTCCTTACACCAGCTATAACCGAGGTGCTCATCCCCTTGGTGAAGCTTGGGTTGTATACGAACTTCACATCCAGATCCTTGAGGACCTCGATAACCTTACCGTACTCGTATCCTACCACAACGACTACTTCATCAAAGCAGTTGCAGTTAAGGAACTTCCTAACTACAACCCTAATAATACTATCCCTACCTACTAACGGGTCCTCAATCTCGTAAAGTAGCTTATTACCCGGGAAGCGCGTAGACATCCCGGCAGCAAGTATTAATGCTGATCTCAGGGCCTCTGACCCCTATATACCGATTGAAGCCCGCTTTTAAGGTGGGGAGGTTTTGATCTCTACCTTAGTGGAGCTTTAGCTCTTTAAGGTGGGGAGGAGTTCCGGTATCTTATTTAGCAAGCTAGCTACGGCCTTGATTACTCTGGGGTAGGTTCCGCACCGGCAGATATTCCCCTCGATAGCTTTAGCTATATCTTCAGTAGAGATCCCCTTCCTACCCTCGTAGACCTTCTTAACGTATGCGTATATCGTTAGAATCATTGCTGGGGTGCAGTACCCGCACTGAATGGAGAAGCTCTTAACGAACTCCTCAGCTAGAGCTCTGAAGAGGGGATCGGACCTCAGCCCCTCGACTGTTGTTACGTCCATACCCTCCACCTGTACGGTTAGTAGTAGGCATGAGACTACGGGCTCTCCGTTAAGGAGAACTGTGCACGCACCACATTCACCTCTCTCGCAACCTCTCTTTACACTTCTAATGCCTAGCTTAAGCCTTAGAGTATCCAATAGGAACTCCCCGGGCTCTACCTCAACGGAGACCCAGCTTCCGTTTAGCCTAAAGCTTACCTGCACTTTAAGACCACCTGAGGGAATTCTTAAGCGAGTCAAGCGTGAGTCTATAGACCATCTCACGCCTATACCAAGCGGATGCCCTAACATCATCTATAGGGGATACCTCCTCCCTAACGATCTCGGCAGCCCTCTCGAGAACGCTGTGGTTAACCTCCCTACCTCTAAGGTACTCCTCAGCAGCGTAAGCTCTAATAGGTACTGGGGCTACAGAGTTCAGCGCGATCCTCACATCCTCAAAGGTCCCATCCCTAACGGAGGTGAGAGTGGCTACTGAAACTACGGATAGGGTAAAGCTACTCCTCCTACCGAGCTTAATGTAGGACCAGCCGCTCCACGTACGCTTCCTAATCACAATATCCTTGAGTATCTCACCTTCCTCTAGGGCAACCCTTCTATAGCCCGTAAAGAACTTGGTTATCGGTACTACCCTACTACCTTTAGGGCCTACAATATGGAGCTCGGCATCGTAAGCTAGGAAAGGAGGTGCTGTATCAGCAGCGGGGGAAGCATTGCAGAGGTTACCACCTATAGTTGCTAGGTTCCTTATCTGCCACGAACCCATAACTTCAACAGCTTTCCTAAGTAGGGGTAGTTCCCTAGCTACTACGTCGGACTCTACGACCTCCTGAAGCTTCGTAGCAGCACCTATCCTAATGCGGTCCCCCAGGTCCTCTATACCTCTAAGCTCTCTGAGGGATCCTATATCTACTAGAGCCTCAGCGCTAGCTCTCCCAGTTTTCAGGTCTACTAGTAGGTCCGTACCTCCAGCAAGCACTCTAGAGCCTCGGATCTTAGTCAGTATCCCTATAGCCTCTTCTAGAGTCTGAGGCTTGAAGTACTTAACCCGGAGAGCCTTGTAGTACACTCTCTCACCTCCGCGAGAGCTTGATTAAGGAGTAAACTCTCTCAGGGGTTATGGGTAGCTCGGTAACTCTAGCTCCTATAGCGTGGCTTACAGCGCTAGCTATCGCTGCTGGCATGGGTATTAGCGCCATTTCACCTACCCCCTTAGCCCCCAGCGGACCGTACTCCCATAGGTCTTCCACGAGTATCGCCTCCTCGATCTCTGGCACATCCAGTGACGAGGGTATTACGTAGTCCGTTAAGTTATCGTTAACAATCCTACCGCTCTGGTCGAAAACTAGCCTCTCCATGATGGTGTAGCCCAGCCCCTGGATTACAGCCCCCTCGATCTGGGTCTTAACAGCTTCCGGGTTAACTATCCTACCTGCAGCTAGAGCTGGGTATACCTTGAGGACCCTCACCTTACCTGTATACGTATCGACCTCCACCTCAGCTATAACGGCTATGAAGCTGTAAGCTGGGTACGCAAACCCCCTACCAATATCCTCCTGGAAGGTACCCTTGGGAAGGAAGAAGTAGCCTGTTGTAGATAGATCTACCCCGCGGCTGTAGGCCAGGGTCACCAACTCCTCCCAGCTCATCTTAGGTTCACCCCCGATGTAAACCTTACCATCGCGGAGTTGCACTCCCTCCACGGGGACTTTGAAGTACTCGGATAGGAAGCTCTCGAGCCTTGACCTTATTCTGCCTGCGGCTACGAGGATCCCGATGGCTCCAACGCTAGTACCTCTAGAGGCGTGCGTAGCACCCGTATCTGGGGCTTCTGTAGTCCCGAATACCACCTTAACCTTCTCCATAGGGCAACCGAGGACCTCAGCAATTATTTGGCGGTGCGAGCTCGAGGGAGAGCCTTGCCCCATCTCAACTATACCAGTGTACACCACCACAGAGCCGTCTCGAGCTACCTGTATGTATGCGTTGGACCAGTCTGGTACGGCCCTACTGGTGCTGTTCCCGTGCCACGCGACGGCTACCCCTATACCCCTCCGGAGGCGTCCCGTTCTCTCGGCTCCGTACTGTTCTCTCTTAACCCTCCACCCGCTGTGGTCTGCGAGCTTTCTAAGGGCTTCGCGCACACCTACCGATGAGGTTAGAACCTGGTCGGTTATGGTTGCACTACCTGGTCTTAGCATGTTGAGTAGCCTGAACTCCACGGGGTCCATCCCGAGCTTCTCCGCTAGGAGGTCCATCTGAGCCTCAGCTGCGAACTGTACGGACGGGTTACCGAAGCCTCTGAAGGAACCCTGCGGGACCTTGTTGGTGTACACGCAGTAGCCGTCAACCTTCGCGTGTGGAACTACATAAGGTCCGGAGGCATGCATCGTGGCTCTCCACAGTATAAAGGGGCCTCTATTGGCGTAGGCCCCCGTATCGTGAATTATCGTGACGTCTATCGCCGTTAGCTTCCCATCCTTGGTGGCGCCCGACTTGTACCTTATTACAGTGGCCTCGCGCTTAGGGTGTATCTGGATAGAGTCCTCCCTGCTGTAGAACAGAAGCACGGGCTTACGTAAGTAGTACGCGGCTAGGGCTGCTCTAGCAGCTACGAGGGGCCCCTCATCATCCTTGCCCCCGAAGCCCCCTCCTATGTACGGTGCTACGACCTTAACCATCCCAGCGGGGATCCCCAGCACCTTGGAGACTATCTTCTGCCCTAGGTGGGGGTACTGTATGGTAGCTAAGATCGTTATTCTGTTCTCCAGGTCCGGTATAGCTAAAGCTGCCTCGGGTTCTAAGTACAGATGCTCCTGATGGTGGGTTCTGTAAGTATTCTCCACCACTACGTCAGCCTTGCTAAAGCCCTCCTCAACGTCCCCCTTCCTAACCTTGGTTCTGAACGCTATGTTACTCCCGAACTCCTCGTGAACCAGCACATCCGTTCTTTCCATAGCCTCCAGGGGGTCTAGGAGTGCTGGAAGAGGTTCGTAGTTTAGTCTAACTTCCTCAACGGCTCTCGCAAGTGCGTCGGGGTCCCTGCCGACAATTATGGCTACCGGCTCCCCGAAGTACCTAACCTTACCCTCAGCTAAGAGAGGTTGGTCAGGGATCGCGTAACCTACCTGGTTCTCACCGGGTATATCTCGGTACGTAAGTACCCTCAGAACCCCGGGTATTCTCATAGCTGGCTCAGGATCTATGCTTAGTATCCTAGCGTGAGCTACCCTGGATATGGCTACCCTCGCGAGCAGGTAGCCCTCCTCAAAGAAATCCTCGACAAACTTAGCCTGTCCGAGAGCCTTCTCTAAGCTATCGGCTCTTTCAACGGACTTCCCTACAACGATGTAGCTCTCGGCCGAGAGCCAGCGCTGGATTATAGTCCTATGGTCTTCCGACACTCAAGCCCCTTTTTGTTCCGCTAGATAGGTAAAATAAGCGCTATTGCAGAGTCAGCTCCGGAAGCCCGGCTGGACCTCTCTGGATCTAAGCTGCTTGTAGGTTAGGGTAATATTCTTCGGTAGGTTCCCGTAGACTGTATCCAACCTTCTAATCGAGGTGTTGACCGGCGCGTTCCTAACTCTATCAGCGCTGCTGTAGGCTTCCTTAACTATCTCCTCGTAGGCCCTGGCCAGGCGGTCGATGTTCTCCTTAGTCTCGCTCTCGGTTAGCTCAATCATGTGTGCCTCAGGTACTATTAGGGGGAAGAGTATCGTAGGTGCGTGGAAGCCTCTGTCGAGTAGTGCCTTAGCCACGTCCTCAGCTCCGATACCCGTCTCCTTCTGTAGCTTTTCGAAGCTTACCACGAATTCGTGCTTCCTCCACCTACCGTATCCATACACTAGGTCTACCCCTGGGAGGGGCTCCATCTTCTTAAGCATGTAGTTAGTGTTTATCGTAGCTACCTCAGCTACCTCCTTTATACCAGGTCCGAGGGTTGCTATGTATAGGAAAGCCTTAACAGCTGGGACTACGTTTCCGTAGAACCAGCTCACCCTTCCAATACTCTTAGGTAGGTCGTACCTGAAGTAGTACTTCCTACCGTCGAAGTCTACTACGGGTACCGGTAGGTAGTCTGATAAAGCCCCTCTAGCACATATAGCTCCAGCTCCCGGACCCCCTCCTCCGTGGGGTGCTGCAAAGGTTTTATGTAGGTTTAGGTGAGCTACATCAAAGCCCATATCACCGGGTCTTGCGTAGCCTATTATACCGTTGAGATTGGCCCCATCGTAGTAGAGAAGGCCTCCTACCCCATGTACCTCTCTGGCTACGTCCAGTATGTACTCCTCGAAGAGGCCTAGGGTGTTCGGATTAGTTAGCATTATACCTGCAGTCCTACTGCTTAGAACGGCTTTTAGAGCCTCTATGTCGGTGTTACCTCTTCGGTCGGTAGGTACCCTAACTACCTTGAACCCAGCCATAGCTGCGCTAGCTGGGTTACTTCCGTGAGCACTGTCCGGTACTATCATCTCGTCCCTATGTACATCGCCTCTGTCTAGGTGGTACTTCCTTATCATAAGGGCTCCGGCTAGCTCCCCAGCAGCTCCTGCAGGTGTTTGTATCGAGCATACGTCCATACCTACTATCTCGGCAAGCCACCTCTGTAGGGTGTAGATGATCTCAAGGATCCCCTGAACGTCCTCCTCATCTAGGTAGGGGTGCGCCTCGGATATCCGGCTATCAGCAGCAAGTTCCTCGCAGATCTTCGGGTTATACTTCATGGTACAGGAACCTAAGGGGACTGGACCTAGGTCTACGCCGTAGCTCATCTGCGAAAGCCTTGTGTAGTGTCTAACTACCTCTACCTCGCTAGGAGACGGTATACTCGGAGGACTGCTCCTTAGAAGCTTCCTAGGGAGCTTACTTAGGAGCTCATCAACGTAGCTAGAGAAATCCTCATCTACCTCTGCACCACCTCTAGCGAAGGCAGCGACCTCGAAGATCGGAGGTTCATCCCATCTAGCTTGCCTAAACCCCACCCTCACGCACCCCTTAGGAACTCCCCGACGAGGCTTGCTAGAAGGTCTATATCCTCCTTGGTATGTAGCTCAGTAGTGCACACCAGGCTGCAATCCTCTAGCTCCTTGAAGAACCTACCTAGTAGAGGGCCTATGTACACGCCCCGGCTCTTCAGAAATGTTTTAAGCTCAGCTATCCTAGCATACCGCACAGTTACCTCGCGGAGGAACACTCCTTTCTCGAAAGCTGGTTCGAGACCGACTTTCCTAAGAGCTCTTATGAGGTACTCGGTCCTACCAGCTAGGGCCTCCCCGAGCTTCTTAAGCCCGTGAGAGCCTAGTAGTGATACGTATATTGCCGCCTTAACCGCTTCAAGGGCTGAGTTGGTAGTAATGTTTGAGGTAGCCCTCTCTCGCCTAATGTGCTGCTCCCTAGTTTGTAGAACCATTATGTACCCTCCCTCGGAGCTGTCTACGGTTCTAGTGTAGCCTATGAGGCGGCCGGGCAGCTGCTTCAGTAGCTTACCCTCGGGATCCCTGATCCCAAGTATACCAGCTGTAGGTCCCCCGTAGTTCAGCCCGCTACCTACAGAGGAGGTGTCCCCAACAACTATATCAGCCCCTAGGTTCCCAGGAGCCTCCAGTACGCCGAGGAATATGGGGTCCTCGTACACTATCAGCAAAGAGCCGTACTCCTTAGCTAAGCTCGCTACTTCACTAAGGTACTTCTCAACAACTCCAAAGAAGTTAGGTGTCTGAATAATGACAGCCGCCGGCTTCCACTCCTTAATAGCTTTCTCGAGCTCTACTAGGTCAACGTACCCACTCTCTTTATCGTAACTAGCACTAACTACGGATATGCCAACTGGCTCAGACCACGTTCTAGCAACTTCGTAGACCTCCGGGTGCACGTTCCTCGGTAGAACTACAGCCCTCCTACCTGTAACTCTAACAGCAAGTCTAATAGCTTCAGCTGTAGCTGTAGAGCCATTGTACATCGACGCGTTAACTACATCCACACCGTAGAGCTCTGCTATAAGGCTCTGGTATTCGAAGAGAGCTTGGGTTACCCCCTGAGTTACCTCGGGCTGGTAGGGGGTGTAAGCCGTGTAGAACTCAGACCTACTAGCTAGGTGCTTTACAGCAGCTGGTACGTAGTGTAGGCACATCCCACCACCTAGGAACGGTGGTACGGAGTACCTAAACCTATTCTTACTAAGTACCTCGTTAAACAGCCTCCTAAGCTTGTACTCGGGTAGAGGGCTACCGTAGCCTACATTAAGCTCTCTTCTAAGTAGTAGCTCCTGCGGGATATCACTGAAGAGCTCTAGAACTGAGGGTACTCCCAGCTCCTTAAGCATGAGGTCTTTTATGTATGAGTTAGGCATCCACGGGTGAGGCATACAACCACCTCAGGGGAGCTGAAGGGTAGCATGGTTCCCTAGCATTAGATAGGCCACTACGTGGAGGTTCTGAAGTAGGCTTACCCACTTGAAGTATACGGACTACAGTTAAGCTTCATCACCGAGGAGAGTATAGTGCAGGAAGTTTAAAAGTTCTTAGCTGTACCCCACTTTACTAAGGTCTCTGCACTGCAGTCGACAGGTCCTTATGTTGAGGGGGCTGTCGGCTACGCGCTTTATTGTGCTCTCCTAGTTGAACAACCAAGCTCTTACCTAGCGGGTCGTCAACTATTAGGGTGAACTCAAGCTCTCCTTCTAGGGCCTTCTTAACCTCCTCCAATTTACTCTTGCACTCCTCGCTAGCCTCTGTACATACAAGCAAGAGGACTTCGAGAACTCTCTCAAGGATCCCTCTAGCTGTTGTAATGTAGCCGAGCGCTGCCGGTCCCGGTGTTATCTCTATACCTAGCTCGGGGATTATTACAGTAGCTGAGGAGGACTTTATGAGTAGGTAATCGCCGAACTCCCTAGATACTTTAACCTCAAACCTCTTCCTCTCACCATATTCAGCTACGTAAATATCCCTGTAGAGGAATCCGCAGGACGGGCACCTACCGACCTCCATAACGACGTTACCGAAGTAGGGTACGTTATGCATGTGCATAGAGACCTCGAGCTCTCTGTAACCGCATTGAGGGCACTTTATGACCTCCCTGCCGAGTGAAGTTGTTGATGGGGCTGCCTCACCCTCACCAGTAGGGTCCACCACCATTCTAACCACGCTTAGCGGTATACGTACAGGGGTTCGGCTCTTATGTAGGTTTATATTCTCTGATATCATTGCCTCATCCTGTTTCCTCCCGCATCCCGCTCGGGGTTTCATCGGGCTTGGGAGCGTTCAGGGCCACCCCAGAGACCCCACATCTTGAGTGCTCGGTGCCTCCCTTACTTCTAGCTCCCTTAGAGCTTATAAGCACCTCTCATAGTAGAAGAGTAAGGCGATCCATATAAACCACCGCAAACCAATATAAAACCAAAACAGTTGCAAAAGGCTCTTATACTGAAGCACTCTGCAGTTAGCTTTCTCCCACCCTTTAGAGCAGGGGGCTTCAGCTGTAAACTTCTCCCCTTTCTGCTTACTTTTATATTCTTGTGTAGGACGTAGTACCTGGAGGTACTGTGCTACTAGATGCTCTAAGAGCGCTGCTAAGTGCTATATCCCCGTTCGGTGGGTACTTAGGAGTATTTACGATAAGCTTAGTTTCTAACTCAGTACCGTTCCTAGGGGTACCGTACCTACTCTTCGTAGCTGGGTACATAGCTAGGGAGGCTATAAGGCTGGGGCTACCAGCTGAGCTGACCCTAATCGCTCTCTCAGCTCTCGGCGCAACTCTAGGTAAGCTCGTAGTGTACTTCGTAGCAGCTAGCTTCAGACTAAAGCTTAGCAGTAAGACCAAGGATAACCTAAGGCTATTCGCTAACTTCTCCAAGAGGCTGGCCCTCCCGCTAGTAGTACTCTTCGCAGCTACGCCAGCACCGGACGACCTACTGTACGTACCCCTAGGGCTGTCGAGGTACTCCCTAGTCTACTACTTCACCGGGGTTTTCGTAGGTAAGAGTATAATGGTCTGGATCTCCTCAACGTACTTTAAGGCCGTTAGATATGTACTTGGTGAGGACTTCCTAGCTGACCCTCTAGCATCAGCTGCGGTAGCCGTATTAACGGCGTACCTATGTATAGTCGTACTGAAGATCAACTGGTCGAGAGTAGCCTCCAGATACTCTGAGGAAGGTCCCTTAAAGGCTTTTGGAGGGATCTTCGTGGAGTACGTAGAGGTGAACAGAAGCTTCCTTAGGAGGTTAAGTACGTGGTTAAGAAGGTTAGGTACAGCTAGTAGAGTTACTCCACGTGTGTAGAGCCGTCTCCGATTCTACTAAGCTCTAGAGGCTACAACAGGTTTGACGATAAGTTTAAATATCTATGAATGCTTGAAATACTTGGGCATAGAGTGTCAGAGAGGTATCTTAGTACTAGGGAGTTTGCTAGGGTTCTCGGTGTTTCAAGGGTTACCGTGATTAAGTGGATTAAGGCTGGTAGGATTGTAGCGTATAACGTGCACGGTAGGTGGAGGATCCCCTACAGCGAGGTCGAGAGACTACTAAGGGGTGGTGATAAGAAGTAGTGAAGCTGTTGAAGACGCTGACTAGAACCGTTGCCGTGGAGTGCTAGCTAATAGGTACGCTAGGAGGGCCCTCAGAGAGATTGAGAGAGCTTATAGAGAAATGCTTGAGGAGATGGTGGATTACGCCGTTAAATACAAGGCGTCGCAGAGCACTCTCCACGAGGTCTTCTACTCGAAGTTTAGGGAGAGGTATCCTTGGGTACCGACTAGGGTAATCAAGGGTGCCTATAGGGACGCTGTTAGGAGGGCTAAGAGCTTTAGGGAGCTCAAGAAGAAGGGTAAGGCATATACTGATAAGCCGAAGGTTAGGAGGATCACTATAACTTATGCTGATTCACAGGACTGGGGAATCGAGGACGGAGCCATTAAGCTTAAGACACACGTTGGCTGGGTCCAGCTCCACTACAGAAACCACAAGCATCTACACAGGTACCTCTACAGTGACTGGAGGCTAGCTGAGGAGCTGAGGTTCAAGCTCGTAGGTAGGAAAGTAGTAGTGTACTTAACGTTCACCAAGAACGTCGAGGTTGATTACGACCTGAATAACGTTGTCGCAGTAGACATCAATGAAAATAACGTTACAGTTGCTGTGTTCAAGGATAGCACTCTTACCGAGGTGTACAGGGTTGAGACGGGTTTGGGTAGAATTGTTATTGCGTATGCTGAGAGAAGGAATAGGATCGCAGAAGGTAAGTCAATAAAGACTAGAGAGGTTAGGAAGAAGCTTAGGAAGCTACGTGAGAAGGAGAGGAAGCTCGACACCTTAAGGAAGGTAGCTAAGTTCGTTGAGGAGCTAGCAGTTGCAAATAGAGCTGTAGTCGTGGTCGGCAAGGTAAACAGGAAGGCTAAGGAGAAAATGGAGGAGAATAAGAGCAGAAAGCTCAAGCACAGGATACACCAGTGGAATACATCAACTACGATCAAGCTGCTAGAGGAGAAGCCTATACACGTAGTCAAGGTCTCCGAATGCGGTACCTCATCAAGAGACCCATTCACAGGCACTAGGATTAACGGCTTCAAGCCTCTGATGATCTGCTATGCGGTGAAGGGGCTGAGAAGGGTGAGAGTGATGAAGCTAGTGTTGAGAGTAGCGAGGATAGGTGGGAGAGCCCTCGAAAGAGATGTCGTTGGGTCAATCAACATCGGGTTGAAGTACCTCTCCACAGATGGGAGCCCCGTGGCGTTGGGCTCGACGGGAGCCCATGAAGTGCGGGTGAAGCTAGTGAACCCGCACAGAGGTGTAACCCCGCAAACGGGATTACAAGTATTTACGAATACCACCAAGTACCGTTAGCGGGGAAACGCTTTCGGACACTAGCTCGATCTTGCTTACCTACAGTACAGCCGAACCCCCTCGACCTTTTAAGGTAGGGGCTAACAATTACGATGATTGAGGTATAAATTGATATCGCATGTTCTATTCTGTGGTGGTGTCCTGGATGAGCAAGGAGCTCGACTTCGTTATCACCACCGACAGGAGCATGATGAGCGACCATCACGGCCGCGAGTTTCTGGGCTTCATTGCAACAGGTCCCCCGCTCTTTCTTCCAGAAGCTCTCTGGAGGCTTATTTGCTGCCCTAAGCCTAAGGTGGATGAGCTTGGGAGACCTATTGAAGCTCCCTACGGCTTGAGGAAGATCGAGGCAGCTCTCCTCGACTCGGGGTTTAAGGCAGCCGTAGTGGATCCGGACTACGTTGATAGGTACTTGAAGAGAGCTAAGGCCGTTATGATAGGCCACCACGATTTCTTTGCCTACGGGCCACCCTCATCTGAGTGGTGGCTGATTACAGGTAAGGTACCGGAGAATCGTAGGCTCTTCACAAGGCTTATGGAGAAGATCTCCTCCTATAAGAGGAGGTACGGCTTCAGGATCATCGTAGGAGGGCCTGCTGCTTGGCAGTGGCTATGGGAGGAGGATAAGGTAGACCTATGGGAGGTTGATACGGTAGTTGATGGAGAGGCTGAGCTAGTAGTTAAGGAGCTAGCGGAGAGAGTAGTCCGCGGTGAGCCCCTACCTAGGTACGTCTACGTAGGTGTTGATAGGGTACCCAAGCTCAACGAGATCCCGGTTATCAGGGGTGCCAGCGTTAACGGCCTTGTTGAGGTAATGAGGGGTTGCCCGAGAGGGTGCTCCTTCTGCAGTGTTACCCTTAGACCTCTTAGGTACATCCCCTTAGACCACATAGAGAAGGAGATCCAGGTCAACGTTGCATACGGTGTAAGAGGAGGTATCTTTCACTCCGAGGACGTACTCCTCTACGGAGCTACCGGGATCATCCCCCGTGCGGAGCCCCTCTTAAAGCTCCACGAGCTAGCAGTAAGGTATTTAAGGAGCTTAGCGTGGGCGCACCTATCCCTAGCTTCACTTGTTGTGGCGCAGCGCGAAGGGCGTATAGTGGGCAAGCTTACTGAGCTCATATACTCCAAACTCGACCAGGACTTCATAGGGGTTGAGGTAGGGATAGAGACCGGGTCACCAAGGCTAGCTGAGAAGATAATGCCAGGTAAGTCCGCCCCGTTCCCACCTTCGAGTTACCCGGAGGTAGTTGAGGAGGCCTTCGCTATAATGCACGAGCATAGGATAGTCCCAGCAGCTACATTCATACTTAACTTCCCCGGCGAGACAGCTGAAGATGTTATTAAGACAGTAGAACTCCTCGAAAGATTGAGGCAGTACCGCTCAATTATCGTACCCATGTTCTTTGTACCTATGGGAAGGCTTAAAGGTGAGAGGGAGGTAATCGCGCGGGTTAGGTTAAGGAGGGAGCATCTAGACGCGATGAGGGTAGCCCTAGAGCATAGTCTAATCTGGGCCGAGAGAATAATGAAAGAGTTCTACCTAAAGGACTGGGAGCAGGCTCCCGTTAGGCTGCTCCTGAAGTACTTCATCAAGGCGGTTAGACGGAAAGCTATGAAGGTCCTAAAGGGTTTGGAGAACTTCACTGAGAAGGAGCTAGTAATACCGAAGTTGTAGAGTTTCGACAGCCCTTATCCATAGTTAGCGTAGCAGCTCTTACTCCCTATAGTAGTCCGTAGCTTCCTTTAGGGAAAGCTCACGAAATAACTTGATAACCTTTAGGTAGTGGTTTTCGGGTATGCAGAGGGTAGAGCAGTTCCAGACAACGGAGATCGACGGATTTCTGTAGCTCATTCGAGGCTGGGTATTTGAGAGGTAGACTGTGAGTATCCTGAAGTCAGTAGACGTGAGGAGCTGTGATCTACCGTATACCGAGGAACTACGTAGGCCTACGCACCTATGGGAGGGGCTGGCTGTAGCTAGTCCTCTGCCGGTAGGATATTAAGTACTTTAGGAAGGTCCTGTAGGCTCTCCAGAGTAGGTACCAACCTAGAGCACACTCTATCAGCCTCAGCTTTCCTAAGCTTAAGTAGGCCTACGTAGTAGATAGCTCTTAAGCCACTACTTAACGCTCCCAGGACATCGTCAACGCAGGAATCTCCTACGTGCACTACCTCACTACCTTCATAACCTAGTTGCTCTAATAGCTTTAGGAATATAGCCCTCTGGGGTTTAGTTAAGCCTACGTCTGACGATGATAGCACGTAGTCTACGTACTCGCCGATCCCCACATTATTCAGTAGCCTCCTAATGCCCCTAGCTGTAAAGCTGGTATTGCTAACTATAGCTACCTTCAGTCCAACTTTCTTCAGCTTCGGCAAGACCTCAGCAGCCTCCTCGTTTAACCTCGGGGTGAAGCTATCTGTGGAAGTTTCGTAAGCTCTAGCTATCTCCTCGACTAACTCCTTGTCTCTAAAGCCTAGGGCTGTGGAGATAATGGATGCCAGCTCCCTAACTGAGAGAACCATCCTAGAATGACCAAGGCCCCTGTACACCCTTAGGATCAGCTCCTTAGGGACTTCATAGCCCCTAGATCTAAGCACATTCTGTATGGAGCTTACCCTTAGGTCGGTGTAGAGCTCTTCATCCTCAGGATGCTTCTCCCATATTAGGGTGAACCAGAGGTCAAATGAGATAGCTCTCACCATAGCTCTGGACCCGTAACCTAGGGTGTATAGGCATATAAGCCGTATTAGAAATCCTTGAGGCTCTTCAACCTATTTTAACGTATATGTGTTAACTAGTACGCGACTCCTACTTAAGCGTTCTTATAAGCTTATACAACACTATTGTAGTGGTGGTAAGGTGAGCGGTCTACGTATAGGTCGCGTACACGCTTGGCTAGCTGTAGGGTTAGTTGTAGGGGTAGCTATCGGGGTAGCTGCAGGCTGGTACCTAACCTCTAGTAGGGGTCAGGCCGCTCTAGCACATATTAGGTTTACCCTAGACTGGGCGTATCAAGGTCCTCAAGCACCCTTCCTAGTAGCTCTTTACAAGGGGTTCTTTGCTGAAGAGGGGCTCTCAGTAACTATAGATAGAGGTTACGGCTCCGCTAAGGTTATAAGCGACGTAGCTGCAGGTCTTTTCGATATCGGCTTCGGGGATACGAACAGCCTCATAGAGTTCAAGTCCAAGAACCCGGACGCTAAGGTGAAGGCTGTAGCTGTAATACACGTGAAGTCCCCTCTAAGTGTTGTAACGCTAAGGGATAGGGGTATAGAGAGCCCGAAGGACCTAGAGGGTAGGAGGCTCGGAGCACCTGCTGGAGATGCTGCTAGGAGGATGTTCCCAGCTTTTGCTAAGGCTGTAGGTATAGACCTAGACAAGGTAACGTGGGTGACTATGGACATACCTATGAGGGAGCCTATGCTAGTTAGAGGTGATGTAGATGCTGTTACAGGGTTCTACTACACCGTAGTAATAAACCTACTCAACTTAAACGTCTCGGAGAAGGACATCATAATATTCAAGTACGGGGACTACCTAGACATAGTTGGTAACTGCATAGTCGTAAACGAGGACTTCCTAGCTAAGAACCCAGATGCTGTTAGGAGGTTCCTAAGGGCTGTGATTAGGGGGATTAAGTACGCTATCCAAAACCCAGATGAAGCTATAAGCATACTTCTTCAGAGAGACCCAACTCTAAGTAGGGACGTTGAGAAGAAGAGGTTACTAATGGCTCTCGAGATAATATACGTTAAGGGGGTAACAGATAAGTACGGTTTCGGGTACGTCGACCCAGCGGTGATCGAGAGGAATATCAACACCATAGTATCAGTCCTAGGCTTGGAGAGGAAGCCCTCCCTCAATGAGGTAGTAGATTTCAGCTACCTACCCCCACTGGAGTACAGGTTACCCTAGGGCCGGCAAGCTATGAGATACCTGCTAAAGCTTAATGACGTTGAAGTGAGGTACAGCAATAGAAACGGCGGTCTTACAGCAATCACTGGGATTAACCTAGTAGTAGCACCTGGTGAGGTTGTCGGAGTCGTTGGGAAGAGCGGGTGTGGTAAGACGACCTTACTTAAGGTTATAGCAGGCCTCGTTAAGCCTACCCGAGGTGAGGTGATTTACAACGGTACTCAGAATGGTGGAGGCTTTAAAGGAGTTGGAATGCTCTTTCAATCTCCACTGCTACTACCTTGGAGAACAGTTCTCAGGAACATCCTCCTACCTATAGAGCTAAGAGGGGAGGATGTAGGTAGCTACGTTAGTAGGGCTCTCGAGCTAATGGAGAGAATGGGCTTAAAAGGGTTCGAGAACAGCTACCCGTGGGAACTCTCCGGTGGTATGCAGCAGAGGGTAGCCCTCTGCAGAGCTCTCATACATAGACCTTCGCTTCTCCTCCTCGACGAACCGTTCAGCTCCCTAGATGCTATAACCCGGGAGGAGATGTGGGTACTACTACAGGAAGCCATATCCTACGAGAATTACACGGCAATACTCGTTACGCACGATATTAGGGAGGCCGTTCTCCTCTCTGGTAGAGTTGTCGTAATGAGCAGTAGACCCGGGAGGATTAAGGCTGAGGTCCCAATACCGTTTAGGAGGCCGAGGAGCCTCGAGCTTCAGTACAGTCGGGAGTTTAACGACTACGTAGCTCAGATAAGGAGCCTTCTAGGTGATTAGTACGTCCTCCAAGGTTAAGGCTGTAAGCTCCATCCTAGCTTTGCTCGCGGTATGTGCAGTCTGGGAGCTCTCAGTACGCTTACTCAATATACCTCGTTACATACTGCCAGCACCGTCAGCTATAGCGTTAACTATAGCTAGGTACAGGGACTACCTCCTGCTAAACCTCTTCGATACCTTACTTACCTCAGCCCTAGGTCTAGCCTTAGCAGCAGCGTTCTCGCTGACCTTAAGCATAATCCTAGCGTACAGCGATAGCGTTAGGGAGGCTGCCTACCCCCTACTATCCGGGTTTAACGCTATCCCTAGAGCAGCTTTAGTACCTCTACTAGCTCTGTGGTTCGGCCTAGGCATGGTACCGAGAGTTCTAACGGCATTCCTAATAGCGTTCTTCCCGATCCTAGTCCCAACATTGACGGCCATGGTGACCATAGAGAAGGAGCTTTGGGAGATGCTTACAGCCTTCGGAGCCACTAAGGCTCAGGTACTGACTAAGGTAGCTATACCGAGGGCTACACCCTACTTCCTAAGCTCCCTACACATGGGCCTTACGAGCGCTGTAGTGGGATCAGTAATCGCTGAGATGGTAGCCTCCGATAGGGGTATAGGCTACGTTATACTCTCCTCAACCTCGAGGTTAGATACCTCACTAGCTTTTTCCTGCTTGCTACTTTTAGCTCTCACAACGTTCGCTGTATCTAAGGTCTTGGGCTTGGTTGAGAGGAGGGTTGCGAGGTGGGCCTACAGAGCAGGTCTCTGATCTTCAACCCGGAGCTATGCACCGGCTGCGCTATCTGCGAGCTAATATGTAGCTTCACTAGGTTCAAGGTCTTTAACCCGAGGCTCTCTTTAGTGAGGATAGAGTACAACTACGAAGTAGGTAAAGTAGAGAGGGCTACGTTCTGTACGCAGTGTGGTGAGTGCAGTAGGGTTTGCCCTACCGGAGCTCTCTACATAGCTAACGGTGTAACCCTCCTCGACTACTCCAAGTGCATTTTCTGCTTGGCCTGCGCTGGGACCTGCCCTACCGGGGCTCTTAAGGTTATCGATGGGAGACCCGTTAAATGTGACCTATGCGGAGGTAACCCCCTCTGCGTGAGGTACTGCGTTAGGGGTGCTCTCCGTGTATCCTAAGGGCTACGCAGGTAGGATACTCTACGTAGACCTCAGTAAGGGGAAGTACTGGGTCGAGCAGCTACCGGTATACCTAGCTAAGGCGTACGTAGGCGGTAGCGGTCTCGCAGCATACCTCCTGTGGAACCTTACCGACGAGAGAACAGACCCACTAAGCCCTGAGAACCCCCTCATCGTAGCTACCGGACCAGCTACCGGAGCGCTAGCCCCCTCATCAGGTAGGTTCGCAGTGGTATCTAAGTCACCGCTAACCGGTATATGGGGGGAGAGCCACGCAGGGGGGTTCTTCGGGCCCCAGCTTAAGTACGCTGGGTACGACCTCCTCGTAATAACCGGTAGAGCTCCCAAGCCCACCTATCTAGTCATAGATGACTCCTCCGTAGAGCTCCGCGGAGCTGAGGACCTCTGGGGGTTGAACACTAGGGACACTACTAACGAGATAAGGAGTAGACTCGGCAAGGACTACCACGTCATGTGCATAGGACCTGCTGGAGAGAGGTTAGTTAGGTACTCGTCGATCATGGTAGACTACTACAGGGCTTTCGGGAGGACCGGGATGGGGGCAGTTATGGGGTCTAAGAACCTGAAGGCCGTTGCTGTTAGGGGTAGTAGAGGTGTTGAGGTCTACGACCCGGATAGGTATGTGGAGGTCCTGGAGGACGTCCTCTGGAGGAATACTGAAGGCCCTTGGGCCCTCCCAGCTCAGATGAGCCTAGGTAGGTACGGGACCCCCTGCCTAGTAACAGTGATAAACGCTATAGGTAGGCTACCGACTAAGAATCACTGGACAGGGTACTGGGAGGAGGCCGATAGGATAAGCGGTGAGGAGCTACTGAAGTACAGGGTCTCTAGGGGTTCCTGCTTCTCCTGCATGATTATGTGTAAGCACATAACTAGGGCCCCCGACGGTAAGTACGAAGGGGCCTTCTCTGGAGGGCCCGAGTACGAGACCGTGGTTGCACTAGGCTCCAACCTACTGATATCCGATATAAGAGCCATAATATACATGAACCAGCTCTGCAACCTCTACGGGCTTGACACGATCTCGACAGGTAAGGTGCTGTCCTTCGTCTTCGAGTGCTACGAGAAGGGTATACTGTCTAGGGAGGATCTAGGGGGTATGGAGCCCACTTGGGGTAACGCTGAAGCCGCTATAGAGCTCATCAACGCGATAGCCACGAGGAGAGGGATAGGTGACCTACTTGCTGAGGGCGTCGCTAGAGCTGCCGAGGCTATAGGTAAGGGTTCGGAGGCCTACGCTCTCCACGTTAAGAAGCTGGAGGTCTCAGCCCAGGATCCGCGGGCGCAGAAGTCCGTAGGCTGTACGTGGACTATATCTGTTCGAGGAGCAGACCACCTACGCTCACTAACAACAGTTGACGAGCTTGGCTACAGGGATATAGCAGCTGAGAGGTACGGTTTAGATAAGGTCGAATGGGTGTGCGATAGGCTCTCGGAGAAGTACAAGGGCTACATAGTGAAGGACCAGGAAGATCTATTCGCACTGGTAGATTCAGTAATAATGTGTAAGTACGGCACTATGTGGCCACCTATGTACTACTTCGACTTCATAGCTAAGTTGCTCTACCCCCTAACGGGGATTGGAGAGTTCGGGGACGTTAAGTACCTTAGGCTTGCAGCTGAGAGAATAGCTAACCTAAAGAGGTGCTACAACCTAAGAGAGGGTGTTGGGAAGGAGTCGGAGGTACTACCTAGGAGGTTCACTGAGGAACCTATGCCTACAGGACCTTCAAGGGGTTACGTATGTGATTTAGAGCCAATGCTTTACGAGTACTACGAAAGCCGTGGATGGGAATACGAGAGCGGTTTACCTTACGAAGAAACCCTAGAGAGGTTAGGTCTAGGGTATGTAGCTGAGGTCCTTAAGAAGAGGTACAAGCTCCCGAGGTTAAGCTATGGTGGTGGTAAGACTTCACGGAGTGCTTAGAGAGGGGGTAGGACTTACGGAACTCGAGGTCGATGGAGCGAGTTTAGGGGAGGTTCTTCAAAAGCTGCCTGAGAAAGTTGGGGAGACGCTGAGGAAGTACTCTAGGTACCTGGTCTTCATAGTAAATGGTAGGGTAGTGAGCGATGTGGGTACTCCCCTCAAACCCGGTGACGTTATTGATTTAACGATATTTGTAGGTGGAGGTTTTAGCTGTAGAGACTAGGGTAGCATTGTAGAGCTAAGAGTTCCACGATTAGCTGTTTTTAGCTATAGAGCTTAGTAACTAGGGCTACCGGAGATGGTGCAGGTAATTAGCCTACCCGGGGATCCAGGTTTAGGTCCTGAACTAGCTCGCTACCTAGGCACAGCCTACAGTACGTTCTTCTCGAAGAGGTTCCCCGACGGTGAGGTCTACATAAGGATGGTCGAGCCTGTCTCTGGTGATAGGGTACTGCTCGTTCAATCCATGTACCCTAACCAAAACGATAGAGTAGTTGAGCTACTCCTAGCCTTAGAGGTACTTGAGAGGTACAGAAATGAGGTAGTGCTTATCTCCCCATACCTAGCTTACTCTAGGCAGGATAAGGAGTTCCTTCCAGGGGAGTCGGTAAGCCTTCGCTCACTAATGAAAACCCTCTCTTTACTAGGCTTAGGTACCTTGGTAACTGTAGATGCACATAACCCTACCGCGGTTAGAGACTTCTTAAGCGGTAGTAGGTACCTTAACGTAGTCCCCGTAGAGGTATTTGCTGAAGCTTTAAGGGGCTACCGAACTCAGGAGCTTACGGTGGTTGCCCCAGACCAGGGGGCTTCCGAGAGAGCTAGGGCGCTAGCTGAGAAGCTAGGCTGCAACTACACCGTCGTTAGGAAGAGTAGGGATAGGGTTACCGGTGAGGTTACACACTCACTAGAGCCTCTAGAAGGGCTAAAGGGGGTGGCGGTGGTCTTCGACGATATAGTTAGTACCGGAGGTACTGTAGCTAGCATAGCCTCGTTTCTAACTAAGAGAGGTGTGGAGGTTGTTCTAGCTGTATCGCACGCGCTACTTGTCGGCAACGCCTTGGAGAAGCTCGTGAGATCCGGAGTTCGCGAGGTCTACTCGATACCTACAGTACCCATAAGGATCCACGGTGTTAAGTACCTAGAGCTAGCACAGTACCTAGCTAAGTTCCTTAGGGAGGGAGGGGTTGTCTAGCCCTATGCGCTTCTAGTAGCCCTCTCGGATGTAAGTATGCTGCTAGCTCACGGTAATCTACTCTACGCGTATCTCTCCGGGTTTCATAAGACCCTACCGAAAGCTGAGGTACTAGCTATAGCTGAAGCCGAGGGGGTAAACCTACAGGTGGTTCTAGACCTAGACCAACTCCTTCTACTCCGAGCAGATCGTGAGTTAGTCGACCTCCTAGGTGCTAGGGCTGCGTTTACTAGGAGGATCGGTAGGGTTCTATGGGTAGGCCCTACTGAGGAGTACATCGACGGGGTAGACGTAGCCGCAGGTGTAGTCGTCGAGGAAGGTCTTGGAGCAGTAAGGCTGGAGTTTAGGCGCCTTAGAGGCTACTCAGATTACCCCAACTACGAGGACGTAGTAAGAGCTCTACTTAACCAGAGTATTCGCATAGATAGAAGGAGTAGTACCGTCTTAGAGTTCATAATCTCTCAGGGAGTACTAGTCGTAGGGCTACGGCTACGTGAGATTCGGGTTAGTGACTTTGCCAGTAGGTGGACCAATAAGAGGCCTGTCTACCTCCCAGGAGCTCTCAACCCCGATATATCAAGGATATTCGTCAACTTAAGCAGGGCTAGTATTAGGAGGGGAACCACATACTACGACCCCTTCTGCGGTGTAGGGAGCTTCCTCTTAGAGGCCTGTACCATGGGGTTGAACTACGTTGGGAGCGATATCGATGAGAAGTACATCCGTGGTGCTAGAGCTAACCTAGAGTACTATGGCTGTAGCCCTAACGTTGTACTCGGAGATGCGTGTAGAGCTCCCGTAGATAGGGTTGATGCTATAGGTACGGACATGCCTTACGGAAGGCAGACTAAGCCGTCTAGGGCTACCACAGTAGAGCTACTGGAGTGCTTCCTAAAGAGCTCTGAAGGTATCTTAAAGAAGGGTTCCTACCTAGTCTTCGCACAGGATAGCGATATAGAGGAGGAAACCTTAAGTATAGTTAGGAAGTACAGCTACGAGCTAGTAGAACTACATAGGAACTGGGTTCACGGTTCCCTAACTAGGAACATATACGTTCTGAGAAGAACCTAGTTGGAGGTGATCGTAGTTAGGGTAGTACTACTACTCACACTCTACGGTATAGCCTTCCTAGCCCTACTACCACTCGTAGTTAAGCTCCTAGTAAACCTAGAGAGGGTACTAGCAGCAAGCCTAGGAGCTTTACCAGCGGCTATAGCGATCCTAGCACTTCTCGGGGCTCTAGTGGCAGTAGCTCTCTACGTGTGGTTCCAGATAGCTAGAGCTACCGTTAGGAGGGCTTGCAAAGAACCCGCTACTACCACATAGCTACGGTCATCCCTCACAGCTATTTACCGTACCTCACTTACTGAGTGCTTAACTGCTTTAAGGTTTTCTAGTAGGGTAGTTAACGGTGGTTGAGTTGGCGACAGAGCTCCTATATCAGAAGGATAGTTACCTAAGGGAGTTCTACGCCTACGTTATCGAGATTTCAGGCAACGCTGTTGTTCTAGATAAAACAGCCTTCCACCCAACCTCCGGGGGTGTGGATAAGGACCTAGGCTTTCTATATAGAGACGGGAATACCTATAGAATCGTTGACGTAGTTCTTGAGGAAGGTGGGGTGGTTAAGCACGTAGTTGAAGATCCCTCAGGGCTCCACCCAGGGGCGCTGGTTAGGGGGGTGATAGACTGGGAGAGGAGATATAGGTTAATGAGGTTACACACAGCAACTCACATATTATCGGCAGTGATGTACAGGAGGTACGGTGCTCTAATAAGCGGGGGACACGTGTACCCCGAACACGCTAGGGACGACTTTGACTTAGAGCTCTTCGATAGAAGAATCTTTGAGGAAGCCTTTGCTGAGGTTAACGAGATAGTGAGGAGGGATCTGGAGGTCAGGATCTACTGGCTCCCACGCGAGGAGGCTCTGAAAATACCTGGAGTGTTTAAGCTAGCCGGAAAATCCCCACCTAAGGAGCCTGTACTGAGGATCGTTGAGATACCTGGAGTAGATGTGCAAGCTGATGGAGGCCCCCACGTGAGGAGGACATCGGAGATAGGTAGGGTAGTGATGCTAGGTGCTGAGAACAGAGGTAAGAGAAGGAAGAGAGTTTACTACACTGTAGAGCCCTGAGAATCCCCTAGAGAAGTCTGCAACTGCTTTAAACTTAGATTACAGTGTTCTAACGGTGATGGAGTAGCGTGTCAGCACTTTACCTCAGGATCCACCCTAGCCTCACCCTAACCTATAGATGGGGTTCCCGAGAGGTAGTGCGACCCGGTGAGGGCCCTGTACTAGGATTACGCGGGGTGCTACCTCATTGGGCTTGGCCGCGGTAGGTAACCAGGTTAACCTGCTGGAGCTATCGGGGGAGCAGATTTCCGAGCTACTAAAGTCCGGTAGGCTTTCCATAGCGGTATTCGGTCTTGGAGGTGTAGGGATGGCTGTAGCGGCTGTTTGGTTAAGAGCTGGAGCTAGGGTTATAGGGGTAGATGTAGACATTCGGAAGGTTGAGGTGATAAGGTCCGGTAGGATCCCACATCCTGAGGAGGTTGTTGTTACAACACTGCGGGAGTCCTTAAGTAGTGGTAGGTTCAGCGTTACTACTGAAGGATCTGAAGCTGTGAAGTCCACTCACGTAGCTGACGTAATAGTACCCCTAATCTACAGTTCGGAAGGTCCTGACTTCGCACCCCTGGATAGGGCTGTAAAGGTCATCGGGAGTAGTATGAGGAGGGGGTACGTAGTAGTAATTGAGACCTCCTTACCTCCACTTACGACTGAAACAAGGGTTAAGTCCACGCTGGAGAGGCTTTCAGGGCTTCGAGCAGATGAGGACTTTGCCCTGATCTACAGCCCAGAGAGGGTGCTAGTAGGTAGGGCTATCGAGGATATAGAGCTCAGGTACCCGAAGATTGTTTCAGGCGTAGGTCCCAGATCTCTTAGGGTTGCTGAGGCTCTGTACTCTAACATAGCAAGAGCTGGGGTACTGAAGGTATCCAGCCCGCGTACAGCTGAGTTCGCTAAGCTAGCTGAGGGGGTTTACAGGGACGTTAATATAGCCTTAGCTAATGAGCTAGCTAGGTTAGCTAGAGTTCTCGGAGTGGACTTCACTGAGGTTATTAGTGCAGCTAATACACAACCCTACTCCCACCTACATAGACCTGGTGCTGGCGTTGGAGGACACTGCATACCGGTGTACCCAAGGCTACTTAGCTGGGTCGCGCAACTCTTCGGGGTACGCCTAGAGCTAGTCGACCACGCTAGGAGTATAAACGAAGCCCAGCCTCTTGAGGTAGTACACCTACTAGTGGAGGAGCTAGATAGGTTAGGGTATTCCCCAGCTGATGGGCTTAAGGTATCCGTACTTGGGCTAGCCTACCGCGGGGGAGTTCCAATAGCTACTAACTCCCCTACTTACAGGATCGTTTGGGAGCTTCTAAGGCTCGGCTACCAGGTATCCGTACACGACCCGCTAATAGAGTCTGATGAGTACCTGAGGTCTACTGGGGTAGAGCTATCGAGGGACCTACGGGAGGCTTTACTAGGCTCTGTAGCTGTTATCGTAGCTACAGACCATAGGGAGTACTCTAGGCTAACGCCCTGCGACCTAGTTGAGCTCTCAGGTAGTAGTGTAGTGGTAGTAGTTGATGCTAGGGATATTATGAAGGTTGACCCGTGCTGCGGGGCTGTATACGTAGGTATAGGTAGGGGTAGGAGGTGCAGTGCTACAGAGGGTTAGAGTCTCCAACTACGTGAGGTTCCGTGAGGAGGGGTAAGATATTCTTAAGAAGGCACCTCATGGTTCGGGGGGAGTTTGTTAAGCCCATACTCGAGGGGGTTAAGAAGGCTACCATACGTATAGGGATCGTGGTACCTAAGTACGATGAGGTTATAATACACGGTGGTGGTAGGCCCATAGCTAAGGCTAAGATAACTGAAGTTACCTATAGGAAGGTCTCAGAGCTTACAGATGCTGACGCAGCTTTAGACGGCTTTAATAGTAGGGAGGAGCTTATAGAAGCTCTTAAGAAGGTCTATGGGAGGGTGTATTCGGACGACGTAGTAACGATAATAAGGTTTGAAGTTATCCAAAGACTCGATGACGTAAGGTCTGATGACGTGTACTGCGGGCTTAGCCCTTCGGACATAGCTAGGATATACCTAAGGTACCTAAGGGAGGAGGCGAGTGGGGAGGATAGGGAGATACTAGAAATGCTGAGTAGGGGGCTATCTATACGTGATGTAGCTAAGAAGCTGTACGGCTCCGCTGAGAGGAGGGCTAGAGTACGTAGGGTTGTTAGGAGAGCTCTGAAGGAGCTTATTAGTAGGGGGGTACTCAGCAAGTGTAGGAGGGATTGAAGCTGGACCGCGTAGGTTCCGGTAGTACTCTGGAAGAGGTACTTCTAGCTGCGGCTACGAGAGCTGTAGCCTACCTAAGGTCTGCTTTTGTAAGTAGTGAGGTCGTGGGGATCGGCGAGGGTGGTGATTTAACTAGGGAGTTTGATAAGGTCGCAGAGAGGATTGTACTTAACACCCTTAAGGAATACCTCGGAGACGTTAGAGTGATCTCCGAGGAGGCGGGGGTCGTCGGGCGCGGCTCCTGGCTAGCCGTAGTGGACCCCGTAGATGGAAGCGCTAACTTCGAAGCCGGTATACCGCTGGCATCAGTTAGTATAGGGTTAGCTAGGGACTCGGATAACGTGAGGATTCGTGATATGGTTGCTGCAGTAGTAGCAGAGGTCTTTAGAGATGCGATATACTACTTCGATAGAGGTAGGGGCTTCAAGGCTATAGGGGTAGGTGTTAGGCGTAGAAGCCCTCCAGCGGACGTGGTCTTAGGGTACTTCGAAAGCTTAGAGTCCTACCTACCGTTCCTAGAGTTATCGAAGCTCTTGGGGCGAAGGCCTAGGTTAAGGTCTCTGGGTAGCGCAGCTCTTGACATAGTTTACGTAGCCCTGGGGTTGGCTCTAGGCTTTATGGATGCTAGAGCTAGGTTGCGGAACGTAGACGTAGCTGCAGCTATATCAATAGCCAGTAGCTTAGGTGCTAAAGCCTACCTCTGCAGTGGTGTAGACGCACTAGAGGTAGAGCTAACTAGGCTAGGTAAGGTTGATTGCATAGTGGTAGGCTACGACGAGGCTATAGCTAAGACCATGCTTGAAGCCGTTAAGAGAGTAAGGTCTGAAGGTTGAGGTCTCTAAGGGTACACCTCTAGAACCATCCCCTCTATCGTTACAGGCCTTAGGGCTTCAGCCACCTTTAAAGCTTCCTCAAGCCTGCTCTCGGAGCTGCTGTAGATCTCTAGAAGAACATCACCAGACCTAACCCTGTGCCCCTTCTTAACTCGTAGTTGTACACCAGCTCTCTTATCTACCGGTGCTCCAGCTGCAATAGCTATCTGAGCTACGACCTTGTTGGATACCCCGGTAATGTAGCCGTCGGTATGTGCTCGGATCTCAGCTTTATACCTGCCTACCTCTACATCCTCAGGACCGACGTTCGGGTTCCCACCCATAGCCTCAACAATATTCTTGAAGTACTCGTAGGCCTTTCCAGACTCCAGTATTCTAAGAGCTACACTACGCCCACCTCCCTGTGGTGCGAGCCCTGCTAACTCCAGGACCATTCCAGCTAGAGAAGCAGCCTTCTCCCTTACGGATGTAGGACCTCTACCAAGTAGCGTCTCTAGAGCCTCTCTAGCCTCCAGAGCTGGGCCTACAGCATAGCCTACCGGTTGGTCTCCGTAGCTTAACGCACACTTAACTCTAATCCCAAGCTCCCCAGTCACCTGGATGAAGAGGTCGGCTAGCTTCCTACCGCTTTCCAAGCTCTCAACCTTAGCCCCGCTACCGATGGGTACGTCAATAACCATATTCCTAACGCTCATGCTTAGCTTCTTGGAGAGTATGGATGCTATCATCTGTGAGGTGGGGTCTAACTTAAGCCTATGCTCTACTCGTATAAGTATGTCGTCTGCTGGAGCTAGGTTAAGAGCTCCTCCCCAAACTATGAACCCTCTAACCCTCTTAGCTAGCTCTTTGAGCTCTTCGGGGGTAAACACTACTGGGGCCAGTACCTCCATCGTATCAGCGGTACCTGCTGGGGAGGTTATAGCTCTTGAGGAGGTCTTGGGTATGAAGACACCGGCTGATGCGACTATGGGTACAGCCACTATGGAGACCTTGGAGTTCCCTGGAACTCCCCCTACTGAGTGCATATCGAAAGCTTCTTCACCAAAGTCTATGACGTTACCGGTTTCCACCATGGCCTTAGTTAGGTTAACTATCTCACCAACGTCCATCCCGACTACTGCCTGAGCTGCTATGAATGCCGCTATCTCCGCTTCACTAAGCAAACCTGAGACTAGATCACGTATTATAGACCTTATCTCCTCGTAGCTCAGCTTACTGCCTGCTAGCTTCCTCCTTATGTACTCTACGGACGGTGTACCAGTGTAGAGCTCTACATCTATCTCTCTAGGGGACCCCAACTCCTCGTAGAGATTGCGTGGAAGTGCTAGAGAAAGCTCCTCACCCTCCGAGATAGCTACCCATAGAGAGAGCTCTCTGGAGCCTACGGTAGCCTTAAGCCTACTACCACTAGTAGCGCCTAGGAGTTTAGCTAGTCTCCCACTTAGAAAGGCTATCCTCAGGTCTCCGGAGTCTAGGTTAAGAGGGCTTACCGGTACTCTCATAGTCTGCGTAGAATCTACGTGTAAGAACCTTTTTAAGTACCTCCATAGACTTAAGTAGCTAGCGCTTGAGAACCCTCTCCTCAAACTCCCTTATTATTTCGCTTACCTCCGAGCGCCAAGCAGGTAGCTGGCTCGGTGTCTTGGGATAGTTCTCGTACATCTCCCTTACTCTACCCATATAATCCAGGACCCTCCTTAGCCTGACCAGTAGGGAAGGTCTCCTAAGTCCTGATACTAGCCGTAGGGCTTTCTCGGCTACCGAGAGCTCTAGCTCTCCCCTAAGAGATAGGGAGTTTAAGTCCTCCTCCTTAACTATGCCAGCACTCATACCGAACTCGAGATCCTCGTCACTCAGCTCCTGGAGAAACCTCCTGAAGACGTCTAGAACGGCCTGCTTCGTTCCGTAGCTACCTATGTAGCATATGTTAGCCTTCCAAAGGTTCTCCGCACTTACATTCCCTAGCTCCAGGGCCTCTATTACGGCATCAGCAACGCAGAGGGACGATACCATTGAAGAGCCCTTACCACCTCCGTGAACCGGGTTAACGGTGTAGGCAGCATCCCCTACAACGGCCACGCCGTTCCAGACTAAGCTACTCAGGGGACCTCTAGTTGGGACTGGAGCTCCACCAGCCTCTACTACGGTACTACCTGCAAATACTTGCTGACTCAGTACGTAGCGGTAGAGTAGGTCCCTAGGGTGGGGGTAGCCCCTACCACCCTGAACACCGAGCCCTACGTTAACGTAGTTCCTCCTCTCGGAGTAGGGGAAGAACCACCAGTAACCTCCGGGAGCTACTACATTGTTTACGTATATCCTAAGTATATGAGGCTCCTCAACTTCGTCCTTCAGTACCCTAACCTCCCTGTAAGCTATGTTGAAGTCCTTTGGATCGGCCTCCTCACTTATAGGCCAGTCCTTTGGAAGTCTCCTAGCTATAGCTCTAGCGTTACCTGTAGCGTCTACTACTACCGAGGACTGGACTTCGTACGTCCTACTACCGAAGTGTAGCTTTAAACCACGTACGTACCCTCCGCTAATTAAGGGCTCAACAGCGGCTGTCCTACCCCTGAATTCCGCTCCTCTATCTACAGCTCTCTTGAGAAGGTACCTGGCTAAGCCAATCCTATCGACCTCAAGCCCCTCACCGAGTACCCTAAACCTAACCCTCCCACTTGGCGAGTAGATGTCTATGCCCTTAACATAGCCCTCTATTATATCTTTGGGAAGGTTCCTTAAACCTAGAAAACTTAGATGGTGCCCTCCGATAGCATCTCCACAAGGCTTGTCTCCGACCTTCTCGAACTCCTTAATGTCTACAATTAAGACCTTTAAACCAGCTGAGGCAAGCCTGAAGGCCGCATAGGCTCCAGCTACTCCTGCTCCAGCTACCA
>Ga0185307_1000171_pt1 | contig 45467 bp, 46 predicted proteins | sample LHCtaG_FD_128010 | JGI IMG/M metagenome (GOLD analysis project Ga0185307, IMG submission 128010) | Hot spring microbial communities from Little Hot Creek, USA to study Microbial Dark Matter (Phase II) - LHC4sed_matched (SPADES... | ecosystem: Environmental > Aquatic > Thermal springs > Hot... | reverse complement strand
ACGCTGATATCAGCCCTCTACCCCATGCAACTTTTGTAGGGTTTAAGACGAAGGGGCTCGAAGCTTGTGGGAACGTTAGCGTGAGAGGTCTTGAGCCAGTGATCGACAACAACTAATCGTTTAATCGAGTATCGAATCTCCAAAAGAGTTTAGTACATGTCTTATGTAGAACCAATATAATATGAAGTTTTGTCTAGACTATAGTAATTTGATTATTATACACTATAGTACTATAAGCTTAATTAAGTACAATTTATAATATAACTCTACAAAAAGAGTTATGAAATTGTGCTTACAACTTGTTTTCAAGAGAGGGGCAAGCTGATGGCAATCATGAGCAGGCAATGTATATGCGACGTGGGACTTGCGAGTCTGATAAACAAATTTGCAAGTAAAGTGACATCAGGGGTTTGTAGACAAGAATGTGATGTAGAAAGCGAAGGAGGCCCTATGTAATATGATAGGGGCCTCAAGCTCGCAGGCTCAATAAGTTAGTCTGATAATTAGATATGAAAAGCAGCTTTGATTAGCAAAATTGCTTGCGCACGGTTTAAGTGTTACTTCAGCGACCAAAAAACCGTGAAGTGTCCAGAATGCGAATCACCTCTTGCTCTAGATCAAAGTGGTTACCTTGTCTGCACCAATTGCGGTTTAGTGGTTGAAGACTCGATGTTGCTCACGAGCCTTGAGAGATCCATTTACCACAAGCCCTCAATGAGGCAACGCAAGGTTGCTGAGAGCGAAGAAGAGAGACTTAGGGCCAAGCTCGCATGGAAAGACAACGCTAATAACTATAGGATAGAGGTTAGGAGGCTCGCCAGGAAGTACAGCGAGCCTCAGGGATGGAGGAATGCAGAGCCTTTCGTTGAAAGGCTTTCTTTGCGTTACCCCTTCCTGGCCTCGGCTCTAAGGTATGTGCTCAGAGAGCTGAAGCTGGAAAGTCGGGTTAGGACTAAAGGTTCTAAGAGAGCAAGGAGGTTTAAGCAAGTCCTCGTGGATAGGTGCTATAGAGTCCTCGTTGATGGAGGAATACATCCAAGCTTTGCCGTGAAGGCCATTAGGGAGGTATTGGAGGAGCTGGAAGAAGGAGGCCTTCCAAGTTATCTCGCACCAAGGTCGAAAGACTTAGAGAGGCTAGTAGAAGAGAGGAGGCAAGAGAGGCTCAAGGCGATAAGGAGAGCTTGGAATTGGAGCAAGAAGGTCGCGAGGCTCCTCTCAAAAATAGCAGAATTGCCTGAGTTTCAAGGCCTTGACTTAGACGTAGTAGAGCAAGCGATAAGAGCTTGCATAGGCTTGAAGCATAGAATTAGTTCAAAGAAGAAATTTGACCTAGCTTATGAGAAGCTGAAGAGGTTATCGAGAACCTCTGTCAGGAGGCTAATTGACGAATATAACTTCACTATTGAGGAAGTCGCTTTGCTAAAGAGGAAGTCAGAGGAGAAGGTGAGGGAGGCTTATCGCGATGAGAAGTTCCTCCATAAGAAGGCCAAGGAGATGATAAAGCGCGTGAAGGAGTGCATGGAGGAGTTTAAGTTCTCCGGAGAGGCTATAGACTGCTATGTGCGTTTTCTGAAGAACTTAGGCGTCATACCAAGCCACTAGCGCAGGAGCCGATAAACGAGTGCCCGAGCCTTCTAAGATTATGAGGGTAAAAGACTTGCCTAGAAATTGATCACTACAAATCCCCAAGCCCTCTGAGGTCATACGAAGTCACTAAGCGACGTCTCCACTTAGGCTCTATGGCGTTAACTAGCGTGGCCCTCGTAATCATTAACCCCTATTTGCTTTACATACTTTCTCAGAGATGAGGCGAGAAGGCTCTTCCATCAAAATAAGTTGCTTAGAGTCGATGGAGGGGTGAGAGAAGGGCATAATCAACTTCGAACCCACGAATTTGCACCACTGTGTTCTTGATCGCGTGCGCACAGGGGCGGAGGACAGTTTCGCGTTTCTGGCCTCTCGTTTAAACACTTGTTTAAATTACTTTCAAAAAAGTGGGGATATATTTTTCGAATAGTCTGAGCATTTGAGGGAACTTGTTTTGAAAATTTTTACAGAACGAGATAACAGGAGGGTAAGGGACGAATAAAAGAAATCGTTCCTCAAAACGTTTTAGTAGTTTATATGAGAACCTTCTAATTCCTCGATAGGGGGCAAGAGATCTAATGAGCGAACTTGAGCTCTTAGGCAGGGGGCTGTTGTATGTGGGCGAGAGGAACGTGGTGAGAGAAAGCGAGAGGTTCAAGGTATACCTGCCAAAAGGGCTGAACAAGCTTTGGGAGGAACTTGCTAAGGACGATAAGAGGGTCAGGGTCTACATAAAGGTCGTCGGCATGCCTCGAGAGATCTAACGTGTCTCAGAAGAGAAGTCAACGACCTCGATAATGTGGCTTTCAGTAAGACCTCATGCTTCAAGTAAGACCCAAGAGGATAAGCGACAGGAAGCTGTGAAGATGTTTGACTTGAGTGCCTCACGCTATCAAACCTCATCGAGGGTCCACGTGGAAAGAGTTCAAGGACTTGCCAAAGGGATACAAGCTCGCTTCTGAGTTACCGTCTCATAGTCATTGCTGGTCTTTGGTAGTTCTGTGCAATTTCTGAGACCTTCGAGTACAAAGCTCAAAACTGCGAAAGGTTGGCAATAAGGGATATACCTCAGCCTAGAGGTCGGGTAGAGAGCCTCACATCGATGACCTTCAAGAGTGCAAAAACTCACGACTACTGCCTCACGCTCAAGAAGCCTCAAGAAGCTCAGCCTTCCAATAAAAACTCGAGGCGTTGTCTGGAGTAATAGACTTACGGAGCTTTACCATAAGCCTAACCGATAAGACTGTGTGTCAAGCATATTCTCACTACATCATCCACCTCGACTATCATAGAAAAGGGTTACTGAGGGGTAAGTGCTAATGACGAGGATTAAATGAGCTGGTGGGGCCGCCAGGATTTGAACCTGGGTCACGAGGGCCCAAGCCTCGCAGTCTACCAGGCTAGCCTACGGCCCCTTGTTACTTGGTGAAAAGTGGAGGCTCAATTTAAGGCTTACCTGTCATGAACGACGTCAGCTTCGTCTGTATACTCCTGCCTTCACCTACCCCTTTAACTCCTTGTAACTTGATGATCGTTAGCTTCCTAGTAGCAGGGAATGAGACGTTGTATACTTGCGTCCCATTAATCGTGACTACGTGAACCTTGCTGTTATGAGCGTGCCCGTGAATTACTAAGTTCGGGCCATGCCTTTTCATCCCTTCCTCAAGCCTGCTTGATCCTAGCTCGGGCCAAGCCCATTGAGGTTCTCCAACAAGCGTCTTAAATGTGGTGGAGTAATGCGATAGCAAGATCACGTAGCTCGTTTTCTTGAGGGCTAAGGATGCAAGCGCCTCATTGATCCTCTTAAGCCTTTGCTCATATATCTGAATTATATTGTGTATGTTCTTTCTCTGCCACGCCGTTGGCCTGTCGAGACAGCCCCTAGTTCCAAAAATGCTAAGTTCGAGCCCTTTAATATTTATCGTTACGCTTTCGTCATTCAGCCATGTAACATCGTTATAGCTTTTTGTTATTTGCTCTATCCTGTTGTCATACTCTTCGTTGCCGAAGCAGGCTATCATCTTACAACCGTCGTACCTACTCTTTATGGCGCTCAAGACGTTTTCGTACTCCTCGACCCGACCTTTGTATATCATGTCTCCGGCGAGGAGCATTAGATCAACGTCAGGGCTGTTGTTCAACACCCTCTTGAAGTCTTCTAGGTACTTAGGTGAGTGAACGTCAGCTATCGCCCCCACGACTACTTCGTCTGTCAACCTTCAACACCGCGATAGCATCTATGTTATTCTCGGCTATGCACAGAATTTAATGTTATTGATCGCGCTTACGTAAAAGCCTATATAACTCCCTGGCTGATTAGTTCACGGCGGATGAAGAGATGACGGTCTAAGAGCAATGAGCGATGACGTGTGATGGGCGGACTGACGCCCCTTATTCTTAACCATTAGCTCTAGCGGTCGTCATTTGCTATAAACGCGCGACATAATGCTTCTTAGCGATTCAGGCTATCTGTTCGAGGGCCACTCCAACGTCCTGACAACCCTATAAGGACCATACTTCTCGTAGAGCTCCTTAACTTTACTTGGCCAATTGTCTGGATCAAAGCCGTGCCGAGCTAGAAAGGCCGTGGCCCACCTCGTCAAGCCGTGGCCCACGCAACCAGTCCATATCTCTCGATTCCTGACATCCTTTATTTTAAAGGCCGAGACGTAGTGAGTGTAGTGCACACTTGCTGCTGTTATCTCTAACCACTCAGCCTCATCTCTTCCCCCTCTGTAAGGCAGGTAGCACTCTATATCTAAAGTAGGTATCTTCTCCCTAGAGGAAATGTCGATTCTCCTCTTGCTGGCCTCCTCGCTCGATAAGTAGAAAGGGGCTCCCACGACAACCCTCCATTCAAGGTCCAAGACTTTATCGACCAGTTCTACGGTCCTCGAAACGACCTCGTCCCTTATCTTGACGACGTCGCTTGGAAAACCTAGGTAAACCATTTCCATGCGCCAGAACTCGTTGGTCCTAGCCAGTCCCTCGACCCCACCAGCCTCATTCCTCCACGTCCATCCGCCCATGCATTCGTAGACCTTTATGGGAAGGTCTTCTGGCCTAACGGTTTCTTCGCTGAAGAATTGGTAAAAAGGTGGGCACTGGACTGCGTCGAGGACGTACTCGGGCTCGCCCAATATTTCTTTTAGCAAATCCTTACGTATAACCCTCTTGAGGGCATACTCCCTCTTGTATTGGTCGAAGGCTGAGGGGTCTCTAGGTGGCACGCATACATAAAACATGCCTTCTGGAAGGTGCTCGACGTAGCTCGAGAGCCTCACTAGCACGCTCATTGGTATGAGCCTGGGAAACATCCACTCCTCAAAGTTTAGAGGTCTGCAGACGTGTTCTATTATCAGGTCCCTCATAATTTTCAAGAGGCCAACCATGGGGGCCGTGAAAATCCATTGCCCCTTCGCTGGGAACCTCTTGATCCATCCCAGCTTCTCAGCTTCTGCAGCGACCTCGACCTTCATCCTTACGTCTTTAGGCCTCGACTGCTCAAGCACGAAGCCGAAGGGGACTAGCTTTGCCTCTTCCGCTGGAACCTCGATGGCGCCCTCCAACACCCTTTTCACGAGCCTATCGACAAGCCTCGCTTCGAGGTCCTCCTCGCTCAGCCCTCCGAGCCTTATCAGAAGGCCTTCGCCAGTTCTCTCTGCTGAGCCCTTGTCGCCTATGAGCTTCAAGACTTCTTGGACGTCGCCCTTAAAGTGGGGCACCTCTATTTCGTAAGCCAATGCGCCGAAACCCCTTATGCCTATTCTAAACTCTTTTCCTAACGCTGAGCCTAAGTAGTTCTTCAGTCTAAATAACGCGTCATGAGCTCTAACGTACTTGCCAGACTCGATCTCTACGTGGACTCTCTCACCGCTCACCGACCAATTGACCACCTTAGCTGCCTCGCTCTCCTTGTTCTTAGGCACACCCTTAATGAGCAAAACCCTATTCGCTTCATTTATCAGCTCTAAAAGCCTCTTGACGACTTCTTCATCGAGTTGCTTGCTCAAGACTATGTAGCCCTTTAAGTGAAACCTCATGTGTTTTTCACCTTCATGACAACTTCACGCAACCGCTTTCTTTAACTAAGAACACGTCTTCGTGTCTTACCCCAAACCTTCCTTTGACGTACACGCCGGGCTCTAGGGTTACGACGTTCCCACTTTCTAATATATCTTCGCTTAAAGAAGATATAGCAGGCTTCTCATGGACTGAGAGACCTAAGCCGTGACCTAGGCCGTGTAGGAAGTATTCATGCAACTCCTCTAAGAGCTTCTTGGCCTTAGCGTTAAGGTCAGAAGCCCTAACTCCGTTTTTTACGTCTAAAGCCACAGAATTTTGTATGTTGATCACGCGTTCTAAGGCTCTTTCTGCTTCTTGATTGCCTCCCACGATAAACGTCCTTGTGATATCTGAGCAATAACCTTGAACCCTTACTCCTACGTCTATCACGACGCTATCTCCCCTCTCTATGCGCTTTGCTGTTGGCTTAGCGTGAGGATACGAAGACCTCGGACCTGAGGCCACGATAGTGTCAAATGCTAAGCCCTCTATATCCTCCTCCCACAGCGCTTTCTCTATCTCCGCCATGAATTGTGTCTCTTTCATACCCTCGCGTAGAACTTCTTGTGCTCTCTCTAGACCCTTCAGGGCTTTTCTTACGGCCTCCTTTATGCACGAGACCTCGTATTCGTCTTTCTTGGCCCTCATGTTCTCTAGGACTGTTCGCATAGACCCTGGCCTTCCAAACTTCTTCTTAAGCGCCTCCATCAGGTCACGGTCCTGTAAGCAGTCCGTGTAAATGGGCCCCGGAGCCCTCACCTCTGCTAGGAAGTCAAGGAGGCCCTCAGCCATGTTTTTGTCTCTGGTGAGCTTGACGACTTTTGCTGCTTCGACTTCTTCTTCGGCCTCGTAGTACTCCAAAGCTGGGACTAAGAGGTAGACCTCCTCGTAATCACTGAGGATAAGTGCCCAAGAGCTTTTAGGTGGATTGCCGACGGCCTTGAAGCCAGTCACGTATTGCACGTTCTCTGGCTGAGAGATCAAGAGGCTTTTAGCGCCTAGCCTAGCCATGGACTCTTTCAGCTTCTTGACCCTCGAGTCGATTATTATTCTTGGGGTCTTGCTCGTCCCCACTCCTCAACACACTCTAGGCGTCGGTTCTCCAAGAGGGGGTTCTAATAGCTTTTTGCCGCCCACAACGGTTTCGAGCACGACCTTGCGCATGGGCTCTTTCTTAACCTCGCCTATAATAGAAGCATGCTTTCCATGCTTCGTCTTTTTTATGGCCTCTAGAACCTCTTCAGCTACAGAGCCCTCAACTATAAGCACCGCAATGCCCTCGCACGTGACCTCGAGAGGGTTTAGTCCTAGCACCTCAGAAGCAGCCTTGACTTCCTCCCTTATGGGTATGTCCTTCTCCTTGATCCATATGGAGAGGCCCGACTTTGAAGCCATCTCATTCAAAGCCATCGAGAGCCCACCCCTCGTAGGATCTTTAGCGGCGTGGACCCCTCCGACTCTCAGGGCTGCCTCGACAACGTCCCAAACAGGGGCTACGTCTGACTTTATATCGGCCTCAAACTCGATCCCCTCTCTAACAGAGGCCAGTGCTATGCCGTGATCGCCGACAAAGCCGGTCACTATGACCTTGTCTCCCTGCTTTAGATTTGAATCCTTCAAGACCTTGCCTCTCTCGGCTAGCCCTACGCCCGCGGTGCTTATGACTATTTTGTCTATCTTGCCCTTGGGCATGACCTTGAAATCTCCGTGAATTATGGCGGCGCCTACCTCTTCGACGGTCTCGTTCATTGACTTTATGATCTTCTCTAAGTCGCTTAGGAGGAAGCCCTCTTCGACCACTATTGAGTCCATAATTGCCAAGGGCCTCGCGCCCATAACCGCTAGGTCGTTTATCGTTCCCGCCGCCGCCAACCTCCCAATATCGCCTCCCGGGAAGAATATGGGATCAACTGTGTGCCCGTCCATGCTTAACACTATTTCGTAGTCGCCAAGGGGTATCGTGGCTCCATCGTCCATTTCGTCTAGGCCGATACCATTAAGTACACTTCTCCGACTTATGCTCTTCAAGATAATGTCTTTGATGAGCTCGACCATTAATGTTCCGCCAGCGCCGTGGGCTAGCAGGACCTCGCCGTCCATTTTCCTCACTTCGTCCACACAAAACTTATAACCTCTCTCTTTAGATTTTTCTTCACTATAATCTCAATGACGTGGAGTGACCTATTCGATGTCTCAATACCACGGCAGAGACTTGAAGAAGCCGAGCGGGGGCAAGATAAGGCCCCATAGGAAGAAGAGGAAGTATGAAAGGGGTAGAAGCCCTGTCGAAACCTTGCCAGCGGAAGAGGAGAGCAGGATCATCAAAAGGGTCAGAGGTGGGAATAATAAGGTAAGCCTCAAGTATGCCGCTTATGCCAACGTCTTAGATCCCGTGACGAACAAGGTGTACAAGCTCAAGATCTTAAGGGTCAGAGAGAACCCCGCGAGCATAGACTACTCTCGACGAGGTGTAATAACTAAGGGCGCTATAATTGAGACAGAGAAGGGAGTCGCTAAGGTCCTGTCGAGACCGGGTCAAGACGGCGTCGTAAACGCAACATTGCTCAGTGGAGGGGAGTGAAGGCCATATTAGGGGACAAGAATCGAGTAATCGTTTACTCTTGCTACTTGGACAGTAATAAAAGCGCGTCTCAGGGAAGAAAGATTTCTAAGAGTCTCGCCGTGCCATCTCCAAAGATAGATGAGATATTCGGGGCCTCTCAAAAATTAAACCTCGAGCCCATGATCGAGGAAAAGGTCCATCCAAGTTGGTGGTGGGAAGAGACCTTAAGAGTCTCGGTCAAAAAAGTGAGGCCTAAGAGGGAGATCCTCGTAATGATAGCTAAGAAAATCGCAGAAGAGAGAAAGAAGCTCAAGAAATAGCCAGAGGAGGAGCCCTCAAGCTCCAAGGACAGCAGTCTAACCCGCCCTAAAAAACATATGATCCGCTCAAGAAACATTTATATTGGGTTATTGAAGATATATCCCCTGTCATGAGGGGGTCCCTGACTCTTCTAGGATTGGCACTTCACCTGTCTAAGAGCAAGAAATTCGTGGTTAAGAGCTCTTCTAAGGCCATTCCAAAAATAGGTGAATCGGTTTACGACGGCAAGAGTCGTGTCATAGGCTTAGTTTACGACGTCATAGGGCCCATCTCATCGCCCTATATATTGATAAAACCCTCGAGCAAAATAGCCCTCGATGATTTAAGGCGTATCAAGAAGGTTTACGTGACTTCTACTTCGAAGGGCGTAGGGGATGATGTGAGATGAAGGGCCCGTTAACTGATGATACCGAGCCCAAGTGCCCAGAATGCGGGGGCACGGAGTTCTTTAGGGACTACGATCGCGCTGAAATGACCTGCGCGAGATGTGGTCTCGTAATTAGTGAGCGCCTCATAGATCTAGGCCCTGAGTGGAGGGCCTTTGACTCCGAGCAACAAGGTAAGAGGGCCAGAGCCGGAGCCCCCTTAACCCTTACTATCCACGATAAGGGTCTATCGACTGTAATAAATTGGCCTGGAAATGATAAGTCGTTGAAGAGCTTAAGTCCTGCGAAGAGAATGCAAATCTACAAGCTGAAGAAGTGGCAACAGAGATCAAGGGTGTCTAACACTTTCGAGAGAAACCTGACCCATGCCTTATCCGAGCTTGACAGGATAGCATCTCAACTCGGCCTTCCGAGAAACGTAAGGGAGAGCGCGGCCGTCCTCTATAGAAGGATGGTGGAAGCGAAGATGATAAAGGGAAGATCCATTGGAAGTATGGTCGCTGGTGCTATTTACGCGGCATGTAGACAGAATAGGATACCGAGAACTCTCGACGAGGTCGCCCAGGTATCCAATATCAAAAAACGAGAAATAGGCAAGAATTATAGGCTTCTGTTGAGGACGCTCTTGGCAAAGATAACGCCCATGGCCTCAATAAACTTCATACCGCGCCTTGTGAACAAGCTGAACCTTTCGCAGGACGTCCAGAGACTCGCTATAACAATCCTTGAGAAAGCGAGGAGCGGGGGCCTGACCTCTGGCAGAGGCCCTATGGGCATTGCTGCTGCAGCCATATACATAGCCTGCATCCTTCAACACGTCAAGTGCACGCAGAGAGACATAGCCGCTTCGGCTAACGTAACCGAGGTCACGATACGTAACAGGTACCAAGAACTTATGCGAAAACTTGAATTGATAGTCACCATATAACTCAGCTGTGAAACAAAGCCGAAAAGACGACGAAGACATATATTCAAAGGCTCTTAAGATAATAAGCAATGCGGGACTCGAAGGAGTCCTGCAGAGCGATCTGTGGAGAGCGTTGAACGTCAGTAGCCGTGAGGGTTCTCGCATAGCCTTGACCTTAGAGAGGAGGGGGCTCATCGTAAGAGAACCCGTGTATAGAGGTCGCTCGAAGACCTTTAAGCTCGTGGCGGTTTCAAGCAACATCAGGATGAGCTTAGACGCGATAGGCGACTGTCCTTGTTTTTCATGTGCCAACTTGTCGCGATGTGGTAGTGGACAACTAATAAGCCCCGAAAAATGCGAAGACCTGACCCGATGGCTCTTAAAGTCGTGAGCTAATAACTATGTCGAGAAGATGGAAGATTGAAAGGTCAAGGGATCATTATTGCAAGATGGCGAAGAGTTTGGGCTTTAGGTCTCGCGCCGCTTTTAAGCTGATTGAGATAATTGAGAGATTTAACGTAATTAAAGAGGGACAGGTGGTTTTGGACATAGGGGCTTATCCTGGAGGATGGCTACAAGTAGCCTCTCAAGCGACTGGTCCTAGCGGCCTTGTAATAGGGGTAGACATTAGGTCCATTAAAAAGCTTGGAAGGCCTAACGTCAAGACGGTGGTGGGGGACGTTTGTAACGAGAGCTTACATGAGGAGCTCGCGAAGATTGTGCTTGACAAGGTCGACGTAATATTGTCTGACGCCTCGCCGAAGTTGACGGGCGTATGGACAACTGATATGGCGCAGCACGAACACATAATTCAATGCGTGATCAAGCTTGCCAATAAGTTGCTCAAAAGAGGAGGGGTAGCCGTAATAAAGGCTTTTCAAGGAAGCGAGCTCGATGACATTTTATTGAAGCTACGACAATTGTTTGAAAGGGTGCGTGTTTTTAAGCCCAAGGCCTCGCGACCGAGGAGCAGAGAAATATATCTAATATGTATAGGCTTTCGAGGTGGCGGCGAGGAGAGAGTAAATTTAGGTAATTGATGCGAAACAAGCGAGCTAAAGGCCATGAGCATAAAAATGCCTCTCGAGCTCCTATACGAAGGCAAGGTTAAGCTTCTGCTACCAGATAGAGCAGTCTTAGGGGAGGAGGCTAGAAAGGCAGTATTCTACAATCCTGTCATGTCTTTTTCGCGCGACCTATCTATTTGCGTATTAAAGGCTTATGCAAATGTTATTGGGAAGAAAGACTTGCGAGTGGCAGAGCCATTAACGGCGAGCGGAGTCAGAGGCATCAGATATGCCAAAGAAGTCGAAGAAGTAGAAGAAGCAGTGTTATCAGACGTCAACCCGGTGGCCGTGAGGACCGCGAGGATCAACGCTTTCTTGAATCAAGTCCACAAGAAGGTCATAGTAAAGCTTTCAAACGCTAACTCCTTGTTGTCGAGGTATAACGTCAAGGGAAAGAGGTTCGACTTCGTCGATATAGACCCCTTCGGCTCGCCTGCACCTTACGTGGACTCGGCCATTAGGTCAACGGTTTTGGGTGGCGTAATAGCCCTAACCGCCACAGACATGCCTCCTCTATGTGGTGTTTACCCTCATGTGGCGTTGAGGAGGTACGGGGGCCTTTCCCTGAGGACTGAGTATTGCCACGAGCTTGCAGTTAGGCTTGTACTAGGCCTGCTATGCAGAGAGTCTGGAAAGTACGAGTTATCAATAAAGCCATTAATTGTCAATAGCACAAGACACTACATTAGAGTCTTCGCCCAGTTGGTCTCTTCTAAGGAGGGCCAAGAGAACATCGGCTTAGTATACCACTGTCGCAACTGCCTGCACAGGTACGTCGTGAAACTCGAAGACATGGCATTGATGAAAAGCTCATGTGAGAAGTGCGGCTCTCCCATGGAGATCGCTGGCCCTCTGTGGATAGGCCCCATATTTGACAAGGCATTTTGCGAAGAGGTCAGTAAAGTAGTGAGTTCTTTGGACTTGCCTAGCGAGAAAGCGCTCAAGAGAGTCCTAAAGTTGATAACGAGCGAAGCAGATGGTCCTCCGACTTTTTACACCGTAGACGCCCTCTCACATAAGTACAAGCTAAAGCAACCAAAGATGCAGAAGCTGATCGAGAAGCTCCTCTCTCAAGGCTTCCATGCCACTCCAACGCACTTCAATCCCAAGGGGTTTAGATTTAGTGGTGACATCGTAGATTTAATTAAACTGCTAACCGAATGACGCAACTTCAATTAATTCTTCGGGGCTGGACATGTCGTCAAGCTCCCTAGCGCTTATTACCCCCTCTTCTAGGGAAGCCCTTCGCGTCACGACTAGCTTCTTAACCCTAGCGACTTCTGCTACTTCTCGAAGAACTTCTAATTCTTCTCTGAACTTGTTGCTAAAAGCCTCTAGCGTTAAAATTAGTAGCGTCCTCCCTCTCTCCCCATTTCTCTTAGCTATGATGTTAAACGGGGCCTCCCTAAATTGGAATATCGAAAATCCTAACCTTGACAGCTTTAGGGCCACTTCTTCTTGAAGCCTCGACTTGCTGCCTTCACTTCTCCGGCTCCCTTTGTCTTCTATAGAAAGCGTTTTGTCGAGGATGTCTATAGGCTTGAATGCTTGCAGGGCCTCCTCACCCACATACCTGTTGAGGATTTCATATAGCTTTGAAGCAACGTCGATCGTAGCATCCATTTCCTCCTTCTCATATTCATAAACTGCCTTCCTTGTAACGCCCAATAGGCTTGCTAATCCGCCCAGCGATAAGCCGATGCTCTCTCGAATTTCCCTTAACTTTTTGCCGTTAATCTTTACGTAGAACCTGCCACCCTTATGGTACACATATTGTCTCCTTCCTTCAAAGTAGTCCCTCAGAGCTTCGGGGTGAACGATGTAGAGCCCTTGCTTCTCATAAACCGACTCTTTATCTATTTCATGAGATCCATCCCTTTCGCTGACGACAAGCGGTGAACCTCTTAAGGCGTAACTTGCTTTCTTGATCTCCGCGGCGCAAGAGCTCCTCAACTCGCTGGCATGATTTAGTGCCTTGATTAGGAGCAATTTATCCCCGCTTCTAGCGACTATGTTTATAGAGCTCCTTTCATTAATGTAAGGCCTTGACATTTCAAGGCCCTTTTCGTACAGCAACTCCACGATCTTCGCTATCACGCTCTCTAGGGGCACCTCTTGCCTCCTCACTCCATGCTGGAGACGAAGCCTATGACTGTTGTCGTCCTAAGCTTACTTCGTAGAATAGCTATATAAGGTTTATACAGGAAAGCCCTACTACCATCATAGTGCACGGCATTCGGGCCCAAGACTTTAGCTATGACTTGGGCCTCTAAATCTCCTCCACATATCATGTAGACGCCTCCTCCCATCTCTATCATACGCAATATGATTATGGGCAACCTCAACTTATCGTGATGATGTGCTGGCACTATGTCGGCGAGAAACTCAAGTTCTTTCCTGTCCATTATGAGCTCATCACCAGCTCTAGTCAATACCTTTGGCTCTTTCATCTCCAATAGCTCTCTTAAAGTTCGGCTCTCTCTAGGTAAGTGATCGTTTATCCTCTCTATTTCTCGTGACAATATCCTGCTTACTCTATCGATGAAGTCCCTCCCAAAACGGTAGGCGTCGCTTAACAACGAGCTCACGTCCTACGCGCTAGTATCATTGCGTGGTCGACGTCGTAGGGCTCCAAGTGCACAACGTTAACTATCTCAAAGCCACCGTCCTTTAAGGTCTCTATCTCCTTCTTATAGACCTCTGAAGGCTCTTTGGTGACGTCTATGCTTCTAGCCTTTATCGCCAAGAAGGCCCAACCGCCTTTCTTTAAGTAAAAGTCCGCGTTGTCAACGAGGATCTTGCTTTGATATGGTTGAGCCACGTCTTGATATATTACGTCGACTTCTTCTACTAAGTACGCATACTCGACTGGTAGGCGGGCGTCCGCCAATATTGGAACAACGTTTTTCCTAAACCTGGCGACCCTCTCCAGAAATTCCCTCATAACCCTAGGTGAGAACTCAACTCCGTAAACGCGACCTCTATGACCTATCATGTCAGAGATGTGAGAGCACGTGGTCCCAGACGCAACTCCTAAGTAGAGGACTCGCGCTCCATCGACGAGAGGCGAAGTCTTTAAACCCTTCATGAAAGCCGCCGCGAGCTTAGACCTATAAGCGTCCCATACCCTTAACTCCACGTCTTCGTACTTAATGAGCATTTCACCGTAAACCTTGATGCCAGGGGCTAGGTTGCGAGTCGCTAGCCTCGTGCTTCCGTCTTCCATTTCCACTACGTAAACCCCGCTTATGTCTTCGTGAAGCCTCACTCTCATGAGCTACTCTCCCCCTGTCCTCTTAGCCTTTTTAGGGGCCCTCTTCTCCGCCCTCTTCTCTGCAACTTTCTTAGGCGGTGCCTTGTAAACCTCCTTTATTTCCTTTATCCTGTTCTTCAAGTCTTCCTTAAGCTCATCGGCTATGTACTCTCCTGTGAAGTAATCCACTCTAGCAGCTATCGCTATTTTCCCGGCCAGTGCTCTGGCTATCTTGCCCCTCTGCCACTTGGGCGATCTGTACACCTCGGGGTACTGGAAAATTATGCCATGCTTAGGCGGCTTGCTTCCTGTTCTAAGTGCTCTGAAAAGGGCTTTTTCGGCTCCGAGAAGTTGAATGGTGCTTGCTGGCAGCTTTGCAAGCCTCTCTAATCCTCCAGCAAGAGCTATTAATCGTGCTCCTAAGACTGGACCTATGAGCTCTTTTGTATTGGAAGCGACCTCGCTCATGACCTCGTCAACGTACTTTCTAAGCTTCTCATTGAGCTCGTAGAGCCTCAGGGTCGCCGAGGCCACCTCCTTCATTATTTCTATGTCCTTTTGAAGGACGTTAGCTCCAAGAGAAGGACTGCCCTCTAACACCTTAGTTACCTTGTCCCTCAAGGGGCCGAGCTTTTCCAAGACCTCAGGCTTCTTCGCGTTATCTCTATGACCTATGATCGTTAGCGCTTTTACGAAATCCTCATGATCTTTGATGACATTGCCGAGCTCTGGAAAGTGAACCCCATACCACTCCCTTAATCTTGAAGCCAATACGTTCAACATCTTCTCGACTTCATCTATGCACGAAACGGCTTGAGCGACGAGGAGATCCCTTTTCTCGACCGCTTCGACTATTTTTCTAGCGCTCAAGTCCGAGGCAACTTTTTGAAGAATTGACAAGGCCTCTTCTTCGCTTTGTGCGTAACCCAGCTTGACCGCAAGGTCCAACATACGGGCCCTCACGAGCTTGGCCACTTTATTGGGGCCCTCCACTCTAACTTCTTGGAATCCTGAAGCGACGAGCATTCGCGCGATCTTAGGATCTTCTACCACGAGCACGTCGAAATTAAGCTTTCGAGTCTTTTCGCAAAGCTCTCTGACTTCGTCGACGACCTCTCCTCTGCTCAACGAGTAGAACCTGTTAGCCAGCTCTCCAGGGTCTTTGGGAAACAACACCTTTTCGACTACTTCCCCCTTCTCGTCGCAGAGCAGAAAGCCCACGAAGTTACTCACGACATAGCCTTTCATGGCTTGCCTTCTCCTGTTTCGCTTGATTTAATTAAATGATTACCATGACAATATATAACTGTTTTCTACTCATATAGGTGGCAGTCATGAGCTTAGAAGTCACCTTGGCCTCGCTCAAGCTCCGGCATCCAATCATGTTGGCGTCGGGAGTGCTTGGTACCACGCCTAGCATGTTGGTTAGAGCATATAGAGCAGGGGCCTCGGCCGTCGTCACGAAGTCTCTCACAGTGAATCCTAGAGAAGGAAACCCTAACCCAGTGATAGTCGAGTTGCGCTTTGGCTTGCTCAATGCCATAGGCCTAGCCAATCCCGGCGTAGAGAACTACCTTGCCGAGTGCCTCGAGAACCAAAAGGCGATGACTAAGATCCCCGTGATATTCAGCATCGCTGGCACTAAGGTAGAGGACTACGTCAAAGCGGCCTGGCTAATTTCCGAAAAAGGCTTAGCAAAGGCTTTAGAGCTGAACTTGTCATGTCCTCACGTCGACGAGACTAGGCAGTTCTCCGAAGACCCTAGGCTCACGGCCCAAGTAGTTAAAGCGGTCTCTGCTGTGACGTCCTTGCCCGTTTTCGTAAAGTTGGGCCTCACTACGAACTTAATGGAGGTCGCCGAGGCCGCCGTGAAGCATGGGGCATCAGCCATAACCGCGGTAAACACTATAAGGGCTATGGCCATAGACATACGCGCCAAAAGGCCGGTGCTATCGTCGATATATGGGGGCCTCTCAGGACCCGCGATTAAGCCCATCGCCTTGAGGGTCGTGTATGAGCTCTACGAGGAGTTTGATGCGCCCTTAATCGGCGTGGGCGGGATATCGAGGTGGGAAGATGTTGTGGAATTCCTTATGGCTGGTGCCACCGCTGTCCAGGTGGGCACGGCGGTCTACAGGTACGGGCTCAAGGTATTTAGGGGGCTCGTAAATGGCTTAAAAAGATACATGGAGGAAGAGGGCTTTAGAGATGTCAAGGACTTGATAGGCATGGCGCATTGAGGTGATGGATAGGTACTACTTTGAAGGGATCTTGAAGGACAAGAAGAGAGAGGCAGAAGGCCTATTCTCCATAATTTTGCGGCTCAACGACCGTAAGGCCATACGCAAGATGAGGCCGGGGCGCTTTGTCATGGTATGGCTTCCAGACATAGACGAGTTCCCTCTATCTCCATCGAGTTATGACTATGAAGACTCGACCTTGGGGCTTACGTTTAAGGTGAAAGGCGAGGGGACCAAAGCCCTTGCATCGTTAAATCCAGGCGATAAAATATTCATCAGGGGGCCTTACGGCAGAGGCTTCGTCGCACCGCACGTTGATCTTTCGCGAGAAGGGGACGTGCTCGTCCTCGGCGGTGGTGTGGGGGTGGCGCCGTTGCTCCCCCTCGTGGAGGCTTTAGTAAGCCTTCCTCTAAGGCCTTACGTCGTCTGCGGTTTTAAGAGAGCAGACGAGGCCCTCTTTATTGATGAGTTGTCTAAGCTCGTTGGAGATAATTTGATAGTAGCGACAGATGACGGAAGCTTGGGGTTTAAGGGGACGGTAGTCGATGTCGCTAGAGAGCTAATGAGCTCTAAAACCATCTCTTATGCATTCGCTTGCGGACCTGAAGAAATGCTGTTCATCATACATGAAATGCTCTTAAATAAAGGAACACGTCACCAAATGTTACTCGAGAGATACGTGAAGTGCGCAATAGGCGTCTGCGGATCGTGCGTCATAGATGGGTTAAGGCTGTGCAAAGAAGGTCCTGTCTTTGACGACATTACGCTAAGCCGCTTAAAGGAGTTCGGGCGCTTTAGGAGGTCCCCTTCCGGCTCCAGGGAACCTGTTACTTAGTCTCTCCAGCAACACATTTATATCAGGGTCGCCATTCCCTTTACAAGGAATTCGGTGGTTGAGATATGCCATCACATGGCTCACTGACAAAGGCTGGGAAGGTCAGGTCCCAAACGCCTAAAATACCGCCTAAGCCTAAGAGGAACCCCGTACCCCGTGTCAGGAACCATAAGGAATACGTGAGGAGGTTCTTAGCCTTATCAAAGCAGAAAGCAGCTCAACCCGCATAGCCTTTCGAGCATGTGCTTCATTTGAAGGAAGTCCCAGTCTTTGCGTTACAATTTTTACCAGTAGCCCTACACCACGCTCAATTCTCGGGGTAGTCCCTTTCCTCTTGTCGCCCTGTAAGTCGATAGCCAATTGGTGATCGACTTGTCTGAAGAACTTGGCGTTCCTGGTCCTCTAAAGCAATTGAACTTAGAGCCATACGACAGAGTTCGTGTGATTAAGGGGCCCATGATTTACGAGGGCCTCCTAATGCCTAGGACTGAGATACTAAGCGACGATTACGTGATGATAAAGATGGACAACGGCTACAACATCGGCTTTAGGCTCTCAGAAGTCAAAGTCGAATTGGTGGCGAAGAAGCACGCAATTAAATTCGAAGACAGGAAAGTCTTAGAGTTAAAGGCTGGGTTGCCTAAAGTCACGGTCTTAGGCACAGGAGGTACCATAGCAAGCAAGGTTGAGTACAAGACCGGGGCCGTTTATCCATCGCTTTCAGCCGAAGACCTTTATGAAGCCATACCAGAGCTTAGCGAGTTAGCTACGGTATCGATGCGCACGCTCTTCAACATCTTCAGTGAGGATATGAGGCCAGAGTACTGGTCCGTGATAGCCAAAGCAACAGCCGAGGAAATCGTTAAAAATGACGTAAGCGGGGTGGTAGTAGCGCACGGCACTGACACCATGGGTTACACGGCTGCTGCGCTTAGCTTTGCTCTGCAGCAACTACCCGTTCCCGTGGTCCTCGTCGGGGCTCAGAGGTCGTCAGATAGGCCATCAAGTGATGCCGCTCTCAACATGCTAGGAGCAGTGCTCGTAGCCGCTCGCGCGCCTTTTGCGGAGGTCGTTGTTGTGATGCATGAAAGCATAAGCGATGAGAGCTTGATAGTGTTGAGAGGCACAAGGACTAGGAAGTGTCACACAAGTCGAAGAGATGCCTTCAGGCCGGTAAACGACACACCAGTCGCAAGGGTGTTAAAGGGGAGGGAGCTCATCGTCCTCGCTAAGAACTTAAGGCCTCGCAACGAGGACGGGAGGGACCTCAAAGTCTATGCGAATTTCGATGCTAGAGCCGCTCTGATCAAGGTTTACCCTGGAATACCCCCTGAGGCAATAGAATGGCCCATCCACGTTGGTTACAGAGGGGTCATAATTGAGGGCACAGGGCTCGGGCATGCGCCGAGCTACGTCTTCTCCTCCATTAAGAAGCTCGTAGACCGCGGGATAGTCGTCGCCATGACCTCCCAGTGCATATGGGGGAGGGTCAACATGAACGTCTATAGGACTGGTGTAGAGCTTTTGCGAATGGGCGTGATACCTTGTGAAGACATGCCCCCTGAGACAGCCCTCGTTAAAATGATGTGGTGCTTGGCTAATGCCAGGGACGAGGAGGAGGTCAAGAGGTTAATGACAATGAACATAGCGGGGGAGATGAGTCAGAGGACTGAGCATCGGGGGATGCCCGGTGAATAAATACGAAGAGCTAGGCCTAAGGGTTGGGCTTGAAATACACCAACAACTCAATACCAAGTCGAAGCTGTTCTGCTCGTGCCCAACTCTGCTTAGAGACGACGAGCCCGACATAGTCTTCGCTAGGTATCTGCGCCCAACTCGTAGCGAGCTAGGAACCGTCGACGAGGCAGCCCTGCTTGAGTACGAAAAGGGCAAGGTCTACGTCTACCAAGCTTATAGCGACACCACGTGCCTCGTTGAGATGGACGAAGAGCCGCCCCACGCACTCAACGAAGAAGCCCTAGACATAGCTCTGCAAATAGCCCTCATGCTTAAGGCACAGGTGCCGGACGTCATCCAAGTGATGAGGAAGGTGGTCATAGACGGTTCGAATACCACTGGCTTTCAGCGTACGGCGGTAGTGGCTATAGGAGGCCATGAAAGCGTAATACAAGACCTCGAAGGACCTGTTCACATCCAGGCGATATGCTTAGAGGAGGACGCTGCGCGCAAGATATCTGACTCCGAGGACAAGGTCGTGTTCAGGCTCGACAGGCTGGGCATACCGCTCATCGAGGTCTCGACCGCTCCCGAGATAAAGACGCCGGAGCAAGCCCAGAGAGTAGCCCTAAAGATCGGTCAGCTCTTCCGCATACTCGGGAAGGTCAAGCGAGGCCTCGGGACTATCAGGCAAGACATAAACATCTCACTCGCAAAGGGAGGGAAGGTAGAGGTCAAAGGTCTTCAAGACTTGGAACTGATATCAAAAGTGATAGAGCTAGAGGTCCAGAGGCAGCTCAAGCTCTTAGAGATCAGAGACGAGCTCAAGAGGCGTGGCGTGGTCGAGGTAGAGAGCGACATCGTCGACGTGAGTGACGTATTCAAGAGCACCAAGAGCAAGATAATTCTACAGGGCCTTCAAAGAGGCCACAAAGTGATGGCTATAAAGCTCGAGAACTTCGCTGGCCTGCTAGGACTGGAGGTCCAACCGGGGAGGAGGTTCGGAACGGAGCTCAAAGACTATGCAGTTCTCTGGGGCGGGGTTAAGGGTATCTTCCACACAGACGAAATGCCAGCTTATGGGATAACAGATGCTGATGTTGACGAGCTCAAGAAGAGGCTCGATTGCTGTTCAAGTGATGCAGCGGTCTTTGTGGTTGATGAGGAGGAGAAAGCCGTAAAGGCGCTCCAAGCCGTATTGAGGCGGTGCAGAGAAGCGCTGAAGGGGGTCCCTGAAGAGACCAGGGCGGCCAACCCTGATGGCACTACACGTTACATGAGGCCGAGGCCTGGAGCCTCCCGAATGTATCCGGAGACGGACGTCAGGCCCATCGTGATAACTAAGGAAAGGCTAGAAAGGCTTGCAAGGTCCTTGCCAGAGATGCCCGAAGAGAAGCTCAAGAGATTTGTTGAGGAGTATGGGCTAAGCAAGGACCTAGCCGTGTTGATGATAAACTCTTACAGGCTCGACCTATTTGAGAGGATAATCTCAGACGTCCCAGAGGTTAGCCCAGTGATAGTCGCTACAACGCTTGAGTACACATGGAAGAGCTTAAAGAGAGAAGGCGTCCCCTTGGATCAAGTAGACGAGGCCAACCTCTTAGAGATGTTCAAGGCCCTGGGCAAAGGGCTTATAGCCAAGGAAGCTATACCTGAAGTCTTAAAGGCCATGGCCGAGAACCCCAAGGCCTCTGCCTCGGAGATTTTGGAGAAACTAGGTCTTAGGGCGGTCTCGCTAGATGAAGTGCGGGCCCTCGTGAATCGCATAATAGAGGAGAACGCGGAGCTCCTTAAGGAAAGGGGGGAGAAAGCCTTCAAGATAGTGATGGGCAAGGTAATGTCCATTCTACGAGGCAAGGTAGATGGAAGGCTTGTGAGCGAGGTCGTCAAGGAGAAGGTCGAGCAATTCATGCTATCTAGGGTTGATGTTAAGTGAAGGTGGCGTGCTTGTGGAGCGGGGGCAAGGATAGCGCGTATGCTTGTCACTTAGCCTTAGACATGGGGCTCAAGGTGGAGAGGCTAGTAACTTTTTGGCCTCAAGACCCTGAGTCAAAGCTATTCCACGTCCCCAACGTTAAGTGGACTGCTTTGCAAGCCAAATCAATGGGAGTTACACAAGACTTAGTAAAGGCGCCCATGAACCAGGAGTACGACGTTCTGTGTAAAACCTTAACCGCATTAAGGGAGCAACATGGAATAGAGGGTGTGGTCGCGGGCGTCATAGCTAGCAATTATCAAAGGAGAATTTTACAAGAGGTATGCGATAAGGCTGGGCTAGAGCTGATAGTCCCCCTATGGGGGCGAGGCCCCCTTGACGTGGTCTATCGAATGATCGGTGAAGGCTTCAGAGCAATCGTCGTTGGCGTCTACGCTGAAGGCCTGACTCAGGAGTGGTTAGGTAGAGAAATAGATCAAAGGTTCCTCGAGCACTTGAAGAAATTATCTAAGACTTGGGGTGTGAGCCCTTGCGGAGAAGGAGGGGAATACGAGACCTTTGTCGTGGACGCTCCTTTCTTGGTAGAAAGGATAAAGGTAGCAAACTATGAGATAGCCTGGCGTAGGAACTGGGGCGAGCTAATAATTTTGGACGCCGTATTGATCGAAAAGCGCTGAGAGAATGTCAGTCGTAGCTTCCCTCATGAGAATGCTCAAGGACCACGACTACAAGATCTTATTAGCGATGGAGAGGCTCCACTTAAGGTATGAATACATCCCCGTCGACGTCTTGGCGAGGCAGCTGAAGAAGCCCGTCGACGCCCTCTTGGATGACTTAGACAAATTGTACAAGATAGGCTTCGTAGCCCGTCGAAAGCTAGACTACTTGGGCTATGCCTTGAGGCAATACGGACGCGATGCCCTTGCCCTCAAGTACTTCGTTGACAAGGGGGTACTGGACGCCGTTGGTGTGAAGCTTGGCGTGGGGAAGGAGGCGGATGTTTACGATGGTCTATCGCCATCTGGGTACAGGGTAGCCATAAAGTTTCACAGAGTCGGGAGGTCCAGCTTTAAGCAAACTAAGAGGCTTAGGACTTATGGCGAGGCCTCATCTTGGTACAGGCAGTCGTGCATCGCTGCTAGGAGAGAATGTGAGGCCCTTGAGACCCTATATCCTCTGGGCGTTAAGGTCCCTAGGCCCATAGCTTACAACAGGCACGCAATAGTAATGGACGTGATAATAGGCGATCCGCTCTATGTCGTCACGGACCTGCCTGATCCCTGGCGAGTTCTTATGGAGATAGCAGAGAACATTAAGAAGGCCTACCAGGAAGCATCCATAGTGCACGCAGATCTGAGCGAGTTTAACGTGATCATAAAGCCGGATTTCGACATCCTCATAATAGATTGGCCTCAATGGGCCTCGAAGAACCATCCTAGGAGCTCAGAATACTTAGAGCGAGACGTAACAAATTTAGTACGCTTCTTTAACAGAAGGTTTGGCTTAAACGTGGACGCCTACGAAATGTTAAAGGATATTAAGAACGAGCCTTAAAAAATATCTTGTCTGCGAACCGCCTAGGGTGTAGTCGGCGCGTATTGAGGTAGATGTATTCGTGGACCTGAGCGAGCAAGTCGATGGGCAACGCATGATAATGGGCATAGACTTGGCACCTTCGACCCAACACATGCAAGAATACGCACTAGTAGTGATCAACGAGAAAGGCGCCATAATTGATCGTAGAGAGGGCGTGAATTGGGAAGTCGTCTCTCGTCTCCTAAAGAAGTACAAGGTCGACACAATAACCGTTGACAACATTTTCGAAATAGGTGAGTCAGTAAGTGAGATTAAGAGACGGCTAAGCAAGGTAATAGACAAGATAAGGCTCATCGAAGTGACCCGTGTCGGCAATCGCTACGTGAAGCTCGCTGAGCTGGCCTTCAGAGAGGGCGTCTTAAATGAAAGGGCCTCTCACCTCTCACCTCTCCAAGCTGCAGAGGCCTCGGCTTTATTGGCATTAAAGGGAGTAGGAACCACGATCATCGAGCCCTCGACCATTAGGACGGCGATCTTGATATCGAGAGGGAGGAGCCTTGGTCCGGGGGGTATGAGCCAAGGAAGGTACAGTCGCTCTCAGCGCTCAGCCATAAAGCAAGTGACGAGCCTAGTATTGGACGAGCTGAAAAAGCATGTCGATAGCAGCGATGTGGAGTGCTACGTTCAACGATCCAAGTTTGGTCTTGAGAGAAGCGCAATCATACTTAATGCTACCCCTTCATACGTGAAGAGGTTGCTAAGACCCCTTAGAGACCTGATAAAGAAGAGCAGCGTTAACCTGAAGATCGTGGCGAGGATCCCCGCTCTTGATGATAAACAGGCCAGCCTTGATAATCGAGAGGAAAAGCCAATAATAATAGGGCTAGACCCGGGGATAGTCACGGGCATAGCAATCTTAGACCTGCACGGCAACCTCCTGTTCGTAGATAGTGGATTAGCCCTCGATAGGATGTCTATAATAAGGACGGTCACTAAGTTTGGCAACCCCGTGGTCATAGCCTCAGACGTAAGGCGTGTGCCATTAGTCGTAGAGAAAATAGCATCGATCTTAGGTTGTACTGTCTACACGCCACCTAGAGACTTGAGCGTGAAGGATAAGAGACGCGTAGTTCAAGAGAACGTAGTTAACTTCAAAGACGTCGTCAAGAACTCGCATCAGAGGGACGCCATAGCCGCTGCGCTGAAGGCGTACTTCAACTTTAAGAACAAGTTCATGCAACTTGAAGCTAAGGCAAAGGAGCTCAACCTATCTCGCCCTCAAATAGAGAGGGCCAAGGCCTTAATCATTAAGGGCCTTACGATAAAGGAGGTGCTTGAGAGAGTAGCACTTGACGACAAGCCTGACAAATCCTTTGCGACGACCCAAGCGGAGCCTGAAATACAAAGACTGAGGTCCGAGCTTTCGAGGCTTAGAGAGAAGGTCGAGGAACAAAGCAAGGTGATAAAGGATCTCGAGGAGTCTCGACTAAATCTCCTGAAACAATTAAAGGAAAAAGAAGCTAAAATAGAAGAGCTCGAAGAGGAGCTCATAAGGGCTTATCTTAAATCGCCTCATACAACACAAGACGAGGCTATAAAAAGAAGACTCGAAGCTTCTGCAAAGACCATAAGCGAATTGAGGACTAAAATAGAGATCATGGAAAGGGAGCTTGAGGGGCTCAAGCATTTAGTGAGAGAGCTCGCCCAAGGCGTTGTCGTGATAATTAAGGAGATACGCTCCATAACTAGGAGATCTGTGGAGGAGGCCGTGAAATATGACGTCTTGAAGAAAGGAGAGATCGTGCTGGTCCATGACCCCAGCTCTTCTACCGTCGAAGGCGTCGAGCTCCTAATTAACATGCGGCCCGAGGCAATAATAACCAAGATCGATAAGATGCCAAAAGAAGCACTGGAGGTCATAAAGGAGAACTGCATTCCTGTAATAGACATAGAAGAGGTCAAGGTCGAGAAGGCCTCTGACTTCCTATACACCTCATCGACCATTAAAGAGATAATAAAGGCTAAGAAAGAGGAACTGCTGGCGAAGAGGGACCAAAGTCTAAAGGAGAGGTTGAAGGACATATTGCAAAGGTATCGTGAAGAGAGGGCTAGAGAGCTAGAAAAGTCGAGGCAATGATAATCGAGAACACTTGCAGTCGCTTTTGTTATAGCGATGGCAAGAGATTTAGAAGCTTCGGGCAAATGAATGGCTATGACGTGGACTGAATCATTTACGACTCATCTACTAACTTTGCCATCTCGATCGCTATTTCTACGGCCTTCGTGATAGAGGCCGGTTTTAGCTTTTCTGGCATATCTTCAAGCGTGTGCCAGCAATATGGAGCACCGTCTGGGCTGTTTCGTAGTTGATGTTTAGATGTTGAGTTTGAAGCTCTGATACCGTTTATTGCTCAGAGCCCGCTCAGGCGATGGGAGCGGCGCTCCGAGCCTGGGCGGGGCGGAGGTAGGTGGGAGTCCCGTGCCGTTGGGCTCGAACGCCCACGAACCGCGCTAATAGCGCGCGAGGCGGAAATCCCTAGATGCGACGAATAGAAATAGACTAATGAGGATGAGCATTTAGGGACAAACAGTAAGCCAAACATCGTCACAGCATGAAGGCCTTTCCTCAAAAAGTTCGCCGCATCACCACCCGCAAACGGCAAGGGACCGACCTTGAAGTTAGCGCCGACCCTCTCACAAGCCCTCTTTGCTATCTCTACGGCCCTTTGAGGGTGTTTGGCGAAGAACAGCCTTTCTTCGGTGGCAACTAAGAAGTACTCACGAGAGGGGCGCTTAAAGTTAAACAGAATCGAGTCCTTGAGCTTATCGAAGTATTTTTTTGACAAACCTCTTCGAACCTCGCATGTGCCCTTCTCCGGCAAACACGACGATCCAAACCTCGGTATTCTTTAACCTATTCGTGCTGAGATATCTCCCAGCTTCAAGAACAACTCCAACGCCAGCGAGATCGTCGTTTGAGCCAGGAATACCTTGTTGGACCTCGAAGCGCAGCAAGCACGAAGAGAAGGCACGCGCTTACGATCAGCATTGGCCTTTGAATCGCATCGACATCGTAAAAGTACCTTAACAGTCCTAAGAAACCCGTGATAACGACCATCGCTACTGTTGATAGTATAAGGAGTGGCGGCCTCATCCTCAGCCTACTCAATAGTGGGAACTCGTATGGAGAATCGTAGCAGGCGGAGAGTAGGATTTTATTCTTCGGAGTTCCCGACGGAAAGGTCCTATCAACGATGTGGAACTCTTGGGCCCTCGGGAATAGGAGGTCAACAACCTCATAGTGTAGGCATTGGTGAAGGACAAATCTCGATAATTCGAAGAGGGTGAGGACAAATATTACAAACCAAAAGCCCATGAAATACAGTGCTGTACCGAGGAGGCAAAGGAAGAATACGACCCATATGTAGCCCGTAAACCCTCTCGGCCTTGAAGTGAATCAATCCTTCTGGACCTCATCGCAAAACTTGGGCATTAGCTTATATACGTGCTCGCCAGCCTTCAACTCGGCCTCGCTTTCAGCGAGTCGGGGCCCATATTCTCTCATGACCTCTTTGACAAAGTCGATGACTTTCTCGCTGTAGCTATGTCTGTACTTTCTTGAACGCTATGCACGAACCTCTTATCACCTCGATGAATTGGAAGTGAAAATAGAGAGCTGGGGCAAGCACCGCTATAGTTGAAAGAGTCTTGGCGTGGGAAAGGCGACTTTGCCTCCTTCTCTCTTTTCGTGGCGATTTTACGATGTGGCGTGTCTAGAGAACGCATTAAGGGCCCGGAAAGGTTGCCGCGAGTGGAGGATGGGATGTGTAAAGGCCGCGAGCGATAGCTATTCAAAAATAGTTCAAAACTCTAGCGGGCTCTTCAGGAGCTGTTCTCTGATGTTAATCACGTTTTCTAACTCCGCTTGAACGATGCTCTCGACATCGTATTTCAGCGTCTTAATGTTAACCCCTTCGTGTGGTATGACCTTAACGTTGACAATGAGGGGCTTGTTGATCGGGCGTCCTATGCGGCTTAGCATGTAGACATAGACCTCTTTGACCTTGCGGGTCTCCTCGTGCACCTTCTTCGCTATGTTCGCCGACACTATGTTGTAGATCTTGCCTATGTGGCTCACAGGGTTCTTACCCGCCACGGCCTCTAAAGACATGTACCTGTTTGGAGTTATGAGCCCGTTGGCTCTGTTGCCCCTACCAGTATTGCCGTCGTCGCCAGCTTCGGCCGATGTTCCCGTAACTGTCAAGTACACGACTCCGAGCTCGGGCTTGTCTGCAGTGTTTACTTTTACGTCAACTTCAAGGTCGTATTTTGACGCTATTTTTAATACCTCCTCCTTGACCTCCTCCTTGACCTTTAAGTAATCGTCAAGTGATTTGATGTAGGAGCTTACCATTGCGCAGGCTAGAGTCAAGTCAACCTTCCCGCCTTTCCTAAGCGCTAAGACTTTTATGTCCTCCCCGACGGCCGGGTTCTTATCCTTGTAACTAGAAGAGTTGAGGGTCCTCTCCACTTCTAGCACTAGTTTTTCAGTCTCCGTTAGAGGGGCATATCCAACCCCAAAGGACGTATCGTTGGCGAGGGGCACACTTTTGCCTAACTCGAAGACCTTGACGAGATCGACGGATCCCTGCTTTATCTTGTAGTCGAAGATAACGTGGCTGTCAGGGTCCAAGTGTCTAAAGGTCCGCTTCACGCTTTCCCTCATGGCCTTGAGAGCTATGGCTCCTATGGGTACCACGTTGATTGAGTTTTCCCTCATGACATGGGTCACGGCGCGCCCAGCCACCACTATGTATATGGGCTCGCACACAACCCCGCCACCGTATCTTGGAATGGACCTGCCGCCCACGACTAGCGCTTTATCTACGTTGTGGTGCAATATCGTCCCATAGTTTTCTAAGTAGTACTTGCAAAGCTCTCGGCAAACAGCCTCTGAGACGTTGTCGGCCAAGGTGTCAGGGTGCCCCTTGCCCTTCCTCTCGACCATCTCGACTTCTTGTTCGTACACGGCCTTTTGCGCGAGCTCTTCTATGGTTATGAAATCGGTCTCCGCAGGCAAATCGACCACTCATCCTTCGTTGCTTTTGTCTACAGCCTCTCTACGTCACTCTTTTAATCAACTTTACGAACAAAATGTTGCTACCTCTGATGAGTACCTTGCCATACTTGGCTATGGGCCCCTCGTCCTCGTCTATCTCCTCGGCGTCGTTTAAGAGTAAATTCATGCATTGATCGCACTTTTCAAGTATTCCGCGACAGCTCCGTCCGTCTTTGAGCCTCACTATGACTTCGCTGTTAACTGCTTTTATCAACAACTTCAAGGGATCACTTCTGACCATGTAATCTCACTTCTCCATTGTAATTTTATCGTTCGCAACGTTTGCTAAAAATTTATTGCTGTTAGCCCGTTGTGAGAAAGGTTTTAGCCGTAAAAGCCGCTTCTTAGTGTGGTGACGTTTTAGTTGACGACGACTGTTGAAGCCGCCAAGCGAGGAGTGGTCTTAGAGGAGTTCAAGATAGTTGCTTTAAAGGAGGACGTAGAAGTATCTTTCGTAATTAGAGGGGTGGCCAGCGGCAGAATAGTAGTGCCGAGGAACGTCGCGAGGAAGAACGTGGATCCAATAGGGATAGGCGAAGGACTAAGGGCAAAGGTCAACGCTAACGTCGGCTCTTCCATGGACCTCTCAGACGTTAACATGGAGGTCGAGAAGGCTAGGTTGGCCGTCAAGTATGGGGCAGACACGGTGATGGACCTTTCAACATCAGATCAGATGGACGAGATACGCAGGGCAATAATGAGGGAGGTGACAACGCCCGTGGGCACGGTCCCGATATACGAAGCGGCCCACATGGCTTTGAAGAAGTACAACTCGATAGTCCACATGACCGTAGACGACATTATGAAGGCCATAGAGCTGCACGCAAAAGATGGCGTGGACTTCATGACCATTCACGCTGGCGTGACGAGAGACTCCATTAACTACCTTAGGAGGCATCCGAGAGTAGCAGGCATAGTGAGCAGAGGAGGAGCTATAATAGCCGCGTGGATCATACATAACGAAAAGGAAAACCCCCTGCTCGAGAACTACGACTTGATACTCGAGCTAGCGAGAGAGTACGACTTTGCGATAAGCTTAGGAGACGGCTTGAGGCCCGGTTGCCAAGCCGATGCCAACGACGTGGCGCAGATGACAGAGCTCCTTACAGTGAGTAAGCTTGTCAAGAAGACCAGGGAGAGAGGCGTTCAAGTGATAGTCGAAGGACCAGGCCACATGCCTCTAAATCAAATAGAGCATCACATAAAGCAAGCTAAAATACTGACGAGACACGCCCCCCTTTACACTTTAGGGCCCCTAGTGACCGACGTGGCCCCTGGTTACGACCACATAACTTTAGCGATAGGAGGGGCGTTGGCAGTGGCGGCTGGCGTCGACTACTTGTGCGCAGTATATCCCTCCGAACACTTAGGCCTACCGTTGCCAGAGGACATAAAACATGGCGTAATAGCTAGCAGAATAGCCGCACATGCCGGAGACATAGTCAGGCTGGGCGAGAAGGCCCTCAAGTGGGATTTAGAGATTTCCAAGGCGAGGGCATCTCTGGACTGGGGGGCGCAATTTAAGCTTGCCATTGACCCGGAAACCGCCATGAAAATTCATACAAGAGTGCCTTCGAGGAGCAGGGCTTGCTCGGTATGCGGCGAGTATTGCGTATACCTCATACTTTCAAAGTTCTTGGGCCAAAGGGGTTCTGCGAAAGTTCGCTATGATGCCACCTGAGCGGCGATCATCTCCGCGTAGCCCTTGAATATGAGCTTCTTGTGCGAGAGCCCTAGGACCGACAGCAAACTCGCTATCTTATTGTAAGCCTTGTCTACACAATATTCGTCGGCCAACACTTCTACTTCAAGGAATGACCCTAAGCCCTCCACGTCATCTATGTTTACTGTACATTCATCGACGCAGAAGCTTAACCTCCTCTTCTTAACTACTATGCTTTCTCTAAAGCCAAGCAACCTCAGAAGATGCAGGAGGTCGTCTTCGTCTCCCCTCTTTATCCCCACTTCTACCTCTAGATTCTCCTTTAACCCCTCTACGCTCTTTCTGCTCTTGAAAATCAGCTTGGCTCCATCATCGCTCCTCCTAAGTTTGAGCGTCTTATCCGTGCCAAACGAGGAGTCGTGAGAGCTTACGAAGAAGATGTCCTCCTCCTTGCTTTCACGAGTCCTCTCAGGAGGACACAACTTCCTTAACTTCTCTATAATCCTTGCTTTCTCCTCCTCACTTATGGCCACTTTCGCCTCTACTTCTATCAACTTAGCTTCTCCTCTAATTGTAGAAGCAGGCCCATTATGACCCCGACGTCGTCTCTCCTCTTCAACCGCCTCTCCAACATCTTAGCCTCGCTTCTCATACCCGACCTATTGAGCAACTTCAATATCCTAGCTATGGCCTTGACGCCATCAGAATTAAGCTCGCCGCTGCAACCCATGGCATCTAAGTTATTAATGAAGTCTCTTATTGCCCTCTTAATCTCAATGACGTACGTCGAGTCCTTCCTCATTTCCCAGACCTATTTTCAGCACTGGTTAGTTAAAGCTATCTGCCACATGTTAGTAGTAATATTAGATGTAAAGAGGAGCGGTGGTCTTCGTTGTGCGGAATATTTGGGTGTACGTCGCTCCGAGGGGACGTTTCGAGAATAATTTACGATTCTCTTAAGAAGCTGGAGTACAGGGGCTACGACTCTGTAGGCCTAGCTACACTCTACAACAAACTCGTTTTCATGAAAAAGGATCAAGGGAAGATAGAGGAAGTTGAGAGGAAGCTAGAGATGAGTAAATTGCCTGGAAGGTGTGGGATAGGGCACACTCGATGGGCAACTCACGGGGCCCCCTCGAAGGAGAACGCCCACCCTCTGACAGATTGCGAGGGCAAGATAGCCGTAGTCCACAACGGCATCATTGAAAATTATTTAGAATTGCGCGACAAGTTGGCCTTAGCGGGCCATAAGCTACGCTCTAGAACAGACAGCGAGGTCATAGCCCATTTAGTTGAAGAGTTCCTCAACGAGGGTTTGACGATAGAAGAGGCCGTTCGGCACACGGCCCTCTTGTTGAGAGGGTCTTTCGCCTTTGCGCTCATTTCAGTGTTTCACGATGACGCTATAATCTGCGTCAGGATGGAGAGTCCTCTCGTCATAGGCATCTCGCGAGACTTCATGTGTTGCTCATCCGACGTCCCAGCCCTCCCTCCAGAGGTGGAGGACGTCGTCATCATGAACGATGGCGAGCTGGCGGTCTTGACGCCCCAAGCAGTGACGATTAAGGACCTGGCATCGGGCCAACCACTGCCGTTTAAACCCTTGAACAAGGAAAGCATAGGCGGTCTAGCGGATAGAGGAGGCTTCGCGCACTACATGGTCAAAGAGATACACGAACAACCCCAAGTGGCGCTCAACGTCATGAGCGCGCCGCGTGCCTTCATTCTCAGACTGGCGAGTGAGCTCGTCAAGTCCGATAGGGTCTACCTCATTGGCTGTGGAACCTCATACCATGCGTGCATCTTCGGCTCGCACCTTTTGCGCTTGATGGCCGACATCGATGCCTACCCCGTCGTGGCTTCTGAGTTTCGCGACAGCTGTACGAGGATAACGCCCAACACAACTGTTTTGGCGATATCACAGTCCGGGGAAACCGCTGATGTTTTGCAAGTCTTGAGGGCTCTTCGAGACAAAGACGTCAAATTATTGGCCTTGACCAATGTCATGGGTTCGTCGATAACTAGACTAGTCTCACTATATGTAGGGCTTTACGCGGGTCCGGAAATGGGCGTCGCGGCGACCAAGACCTTCATAGCGCAGCTCTTAATGCTTACGAGGATTGGCATAGAGACGGCCCGAATTAGGGGAGTGAACTACGACTTAGCCTCAGTGGCCGAGAAGTTCTTGAAATCTTCAGCAACCCTCATCGAAAAAGCAACATCAGCCAATGAACCAAGGGCTAAAGACGTAGCGGCTGACTTGGCTTTGAGGAATAATGCATTCTTTCTAGCCAGAGGCATAAACGTAGTTACGGCCCTCGAGGGGGCCTTGAAGCTGAAAGAGATAAGCTACATTCATGCCGAGGGTTACCCTGCTGGAGAGTCAAAGCATGGGCCCATAGCCCTTGTGGAAGAGGGCTATCCTTGTATCTTCATATGCCCTCGCGATGAGACCTACGACAAGATCATAGGCAACATAATGGAGATGAAGGCCAGAGGTGCTTTCGTCGTTTCGTGCGTAGAAGAGGGCGATAAAGATGTCAGGGAGATATCAGACAGAACCTTTGTCCTCCCAGAAATAGAACCTAAGCAATTGACGCCCGTGCTCCACGTAATACCACTTCAGCTCTTGGCTTACTACGCCGCTTTAGCTCGAGGTTGCGACCCTGACAAGCCCAGAAACCTCGCTAAATCCGTTACCGTAACTTAGTCTCTCAGGTCTATGGTGTCAAAGACGTCAGGGCCTGTGCTGAGTATGGTCACGGGGACCTTTAGCTCATCTTCTACTTTTCCAACGAATTCCTTCGCCTCACGCGGCAACTCATCGTACTTCCTGACCCTTGAAGCTGATGGAAACAGCACGTCAATTCTCGTCAGAGCTACTTGAGTTGCGCTGTTGGCTATGACGGCCCTCTTCGCCAGCTCAAAGTTGAAGGGAGCGGCCCTTCTCCTCCTCCCAGTCACCGTTGCTACCTCAACCAGCCCCAGCTTCTCTGCCTCCTCCTCCGGGAGCTCGCCTGGTAGAGGCCCCCCTCCAACTCTTGTTACGTAAGTCTTGAAGACTACAACGACCTCGTCAACTATTTTGGGGCCTATGCCCACCTCGCTACAGACGGCTGAGGCCGTCGTGTCCCGGCTCGTGACATAGGGATATGTTCCGTGGTATAGGGACAGGTAGTATCCCTGCGTGCCCTCGAGTAGCACGTTTTGGCCTTGTTGCAATGCCCTCCAGACGATCATGGACACGTCGTCCAAGTACTCGCTTAGCTCCTTCACATCGCGAGCGAGCCTAGCCACTCTCCTGACCCTGTCGACTACTGCTGCCCCGACCCCCTGCCCCGTCGAGCCTATCTTGGAGATGAGGAACTGATCTTCCCTCTCCCTCTTTACGTGCTCGTCTTCGATTATGGATGCTTGAGGATCTATTTTCAACCGGCCCTTGGTGTTCGTGAGCTCCAGCTCCTTCATCAAGACGTCGATCCTCACGTTGGCCCCTGCGGCTATACACAGCGTAGCACGTGGGTTTACGAACCCACAGGGCACGATTCTTAGTTTGTACTCCTTATTGTTGTAGACCACCGTGTGGCCGGCGTTTACCGAGCCAGTCCTAACGGCGACCTTTACGTCATCTTTTAATGAGAGATAGGCGCATATCTTCCCTTCTAGGGGGCCGAGGCCTTTCCCTCGTCTCCAAAGAAGCCTCCGACGACCACCGTTAACAAGCCTCAATCCCCCAGTAGGGCCTCAAAACCTTCTCGTAGACCTCGCTCACCACTTTTAAGCCTTCCCTCTTCACTCTTTCAGAAGAGGTCGTCTTGCCCTCCTCTATCAACGGCATACCAATGAAGTATGCTATTATGTCGTAAACCCCCCATGCAAGCCCTGGGCCGTAGCCCCCTTCGAGTACGAAGACGGCTTTTTTCGTGATCCCTTCGTTCATGAGCCCCTTGACGAGCTCGGCTATCTTGACGTACGAGTTCAGCGAGAGGCCCATGGACGTCAACGGATCGTCTTTATGCGCGTCGAACCCTGCTGACAACAACAAGACTTCTGGCCTGTATTCTTTTAGCAGTCTACCCACAACTTTCTCTAAGACCTCTTCGTAGACGTCATCGCCTGTAAGGGGTGGAAGTGGGACGTTGACGTTGTAGCCTCTTCCCTCCCCCTCTCCCACTTCGTCAACAAATCCCGTGCCTGGGTAAGCCGTCCTACCATCTTGGTGAGTGCTTATGTAAAGGACCGACCCGTCTCGATAGAATATTTCTTGCGTGCCGTTACCGTGATGGCAGTCGAAGTCGAATATGGCTATCCTTTTCAGTCCGCGCTCTTCGATCAAATGCTTCGTTGCTATGGCGACGTTGTTGAAGAGGCAGAAGCCTAGTGTTGGGGCCCCCAAGGCAGCACCAGCCTTACCCGCGTGATGCCCTGGAGGTCTCTCTAACACGAAGCAGACATCGAAGTCATCGTTCAAGACCTTTTCGCAACCGTATATGCTGGAGCCCGCAGCGTAAAGGGCCACCTCGAAGCTCTCCTTTGACACTTGAGTGTCGGGATCTACGTATCTCGCGCCGCTTGCAATGGCCCTCTCTACGTACTTGACGTAGTCCTCATCATGGACCCTCACCACGTCACTTAGCGAGGCCTTAACAGCCCTCTCCACTTTAACTTTGGCGAGAACCCCTCTTCCGTTGAGCTCTTTGATTATCTCCGCGAGCCTTCGAGGGCTCTCGGGATGGTATGGGTCGGGATTGTGCTTCATGAAGATGTCGTCGTATATTATACACAGCGAGGCTCTCACTTAGAACACCAACAATCTCTACTTGCGCTTTAAACTTTAAATAATCTTCTCACGCGATTAAAAGGATGGTGTGTAGATAGTTGAGCACAAGAATGGAGCTAAAGCCAACGAGGATGGAGCTAATAAGCTTACGCCGCAGGAAGAGGCTTGCGGAGAGAGGTCTAGCCCTGCTCAAGGAGAAGCGCGATGCCTTGGTAATGGAGTTACTCTCCTTAGCTAAAGAGTACCAAAACTTAATGCTCGAGGTGAGAGAAAAGCTCGAGAAGGCACTAAGTCAGTTAGCCCTAGCCAGAGCTCACATGGGAGCCTATAAGCTTAACGAGGTGGTGGCCTCTCTGAGGCCTCAAGTAGCTATAGAGGTCAAGACCAGGAACATAATGGGCGTCACAACTCCAGTGTTCAAGGTCGTACAGCTGGCTGAGGCTGGCATCCCGTCGTACAATCTGCTGGGCACGACGGCCTTCTTGGACGAAGCTGTGAAAGCGTTTAAAGATGTGTTCGCCTCAGTGGTAAGGCTTGCTGAGATTCAAGCTGTCGCTAGGAGGATCGCAGAAGAGGTCGAAAAGGCCAAGAGGCGGGTTAACGCCCTTGAGAACGTGGTGATACCGACGATAGAGAGGAACATAAAGACCATAGAATTATATCTAGATGAGCGAGCCCGCGAAGACATATTCAGGCTGAGGTTGTTGAAGAAGAAGCGGGTAAGGAAGTGAGTCTTCACGCACTTTTCAAGTACATTATCGCCCTCGCGAGGTCACCCTTGGTAGCTTTTAGCGCCTTCCTGGCCTCCTCGAGACTCACACCCGCTTGAGATGCAACTAATTGGACGTCCTCTTCTGATATGCTTACCTCTTCTACTACAAGGGCCCTTTCTTCGATTTCGCCGGTTACTTGAAAGACTATTTGTCCCCCAACCTTCAGGCTAGTGACGTGAGGATTTTTGACTACCAACTCCTTGTCCCGAAATTTGATGATCACACTCTCAACGCCTTCGACTTGCTCTATGGAAAGCCCCGTTCTCCTAACTGTTTGTAGCATCTTCTGTAGCTCTCTCGGGCTTATCTTCACTCCCCACACCTCTCCTCACTTTTACTGCTACGCCTGAATTAAATGCTAGCATTTCATAACTTGACAGCACTGCGCGACCGACAGCGAGTAAGTTGTCTTCTTCGTCTACCACTATGACCTCATCACCGCATCGGATTTCAGGATCTACTTTGATGACATGCTTTGCGAAAACACTCCTCCCTTCTTTTACGAAGTCTCTGACGTCGTTTTTGATCACTACTCTAAGCCTTGGCGGCTTTAAGTGCTGTTTTAGTAAGCGAGCCCCTTCAAGCGTCAAAGCTAAGAACCCGTCGCTCCATCTAATTGTTGCCAAGAGCCTACCATCAGAGTCGTAGACGTATCGCGGTTTTCCTGTCCTTTTTGAGACCTCCACTCTTATTCCCCTTGAAACCAGCCCTTCTCCGGCCCCTGGCCCAAACTGATAGTCGGCGCGCATCTTCACTAGCTCGACTAGGAACCTCTCGCTCAACGGGGCCACAACACATTTAGCTCAAATTCACGAATTAATACCTACCTAGTAACCGCATAAGCGAGGTCTAAGCCATGTCGTGCGAGCTCTGCGGTAGACCCATTGTTGGCAAGCCTATTAGAGTTTGGATCGAGGGCTCTCGGCTTGTCGTGTGCCCTCAGTGCTCTCGTTACGGTTCAGTGGTAAAGCCGAGGGCTGTGGCCCGCCCTCAGCGAATCGTGAAGCGCAAGGAGTCGGGCATGGGCTTTGAGAGCGCCGTGCTTGTGAGTAACTACAACGTGCTCATTCGACAAGCTCGAGAGAGCATGGGCCTCACACAAGCTGATGTAGCAAAGCTGATAGGCGAAAAGGAGTCAATAGTGCGAAGGCTTGAGAGCGGGCGCATGGCCCCTACTTTGGAGCTAGCTAAGAAGCTTGAGAAGTTGTTGAAGATAAAGCTCTACGAAGAGGTCCGTCAAGAGCAAGAGTCACCCAAGCCACATGAATTTCAACTTACTTTAGGTGATGTAGCCGTAATAAAGGAGCGCGCAAGCAAAAAGACTTCTCATTCTTAGCTTTTCTCCAACTTCTCAACAATTTTCTTTAAGAGAAAGCTTACGTTAACCGATTTCTTAGCGCTTACGGGCACGATATCGCAGTGAATAGCCAACCTTTTTACGAGCTTAATGGAGTTCTCAAGTCTGGAATCACCTACCAGGTCTATTTTGTTGACAGCTACGATTAGATGCTTGTCGTCGCCCGCCACCTCGGATATAATTGAAAGGGAAGTCTTAAGCTTCCTCTCCATGCTCGAAGGCGTTTCTGAGGCGTCTACGAGCAACGTTATTACGTCGGCCAACTTCAGCTCTACCAGCGTAGCGTGAAAGGCATTCAGCACTAGCTGGGGCATTTCATCGATAAAGCCGAGAGAGTCCACGATTATGAAGCTCTTGCCGTAGGCGTCGACTCTCCTAGCGCATGTCTCCAGCGTCGTAAAAGGCCCCAGTCCAGTCACCTTACTTTCTTTGGTCAGGAGGTTGAAGAGGGTAGTCTTACCAGCTTGCGTATAGCCAGTCAAGGCGACTATGGGCAAGTCGACTTCTTTGCGTCGAACTACTATTTCTTCTTGCCTCTTCTTCAGCCTCTCCAACTTCTCTTCTATTGCTTTAACCCTCTTCTTGGCAAACGATATGTAGACTTTGTACGGGTAGCCTCCGAGGGACCCAAACCCCATCTTCTCACTACCGAAGCCCTTCAGCCTCGCAAGCTCCCGCGCCCAAGGTAGTGTGTACTTCAGCCTCGCGAGCTCAATTTGGAGCTTAGCCTCTGAAGTGGAAGCCCTCTTGTCGAAGACGTCGAGGATCAACAACACCCTGTCCAGTATGTTCACGTCGAGTCCCAGCTCTTTTTGTAACCTAAAGTACTGTCCGGGCCTCAGCTCGTTGGCGAAGAGCACAGTCCTTATTCCGTACTTCTTCAGCCTGCCTTTGAGTTCTTGGAGCTTTCCTGGTCCTATCAAGTAGCCTGAGTGCGGGTTGCTCCTTATCTGGATGACCTTGTCGACTATGAGGTACCCGCTGTTCTTCGCCAGTTCCTCAACTTCGTGCAACCTGAAGTCATCGCTTTTCTTAAAGACCCCGACTATTACGGCCTTCTCCAAACCTTCTGTTCACCTTAATACCCTGACCTTTTTGCCCCTCTCACAGGGTTCGACTTCGATCCTCCCTCCCTCAAACTTAAAGTTAAACTCTCTTCCTCCGTAGAACCAGTCCAAGAACACCGCCAGGGCGGCCACTTCACTATGAGGTTGATTTGTTATGGAGACGTTGTAGTCGGCCACCTCATAGAAGTATTTAGGGACCTTAGGCCCTCCCACGAGCACCAACAGCTTGTCCTTGCCCCTGATCTCTTTTATAACTTGGGGCAAGGGTATGCCGTACATCGTCAAGTGTACTACGCAGGAGCCCTCCCTCTTAGCCCTCGCTATCGCCTTCACCAAGTCTATGCCTGTCTTTACGGCGAATCTTCCGCCGAAAGTTTCGTTCACCTGGGCTATCTTCCTCTCTAAGCCCTCATCCTTCGTGTCAAACCATGCTTCGTGGGCTCCGAAGGCTCGAGCTACGAGGGCCAAATGCGTGCTGACCCTTTTATCCCGCGTGGGCCTATGGCCGTATCTTAGTATTATTATCCTGGTTTTGCACACCGAATAGTAGCGAAGTCAGTATTTTTAAACTTGCTTAGATGCTCTATAACTCAGGTGTAAGAATGTAATGAACTCTGGAGCGCCACTTCGCTACGACAAGGAGTCTTCGGACGTAATAACGAGGTTAATCACCTTGCTCTGTGGCGAAGAGGCGGTCAAAGTAGTCAAAGTACTGCTAAATGAGAGCGAGGTGGTCGACGAACTCATAGCCGAGAGGACCGGCATGAGGCTCAACCAAGTGAGGCGCATCCTCTATGACCTCCTCGATAAGCACATAGTGACCTATAGGAGGGAAGTCGACGAGGAGAAGAGCTACTTTCTCTATTTTTGGTCTCTAAACAAAGAGGGCTTAAAGGAGATCGTGAAGGAGAGGAAGAAGCTCGTCTTAAACAGGTTACGTGAGAGACTTCGGTACGAAGAGCAAAAAGTCTTTTTCATATGTCCAAGTGGTTGCAACGATAGGGTGCCGTTTGAGAGGGCCATGAACCAGCAGTTCAAATGTCCCCACTGCGGTGCGATGTTGCAGAGCTTTGACAATCAGAAGATGATTGAGAAGCTGAGAGCAAAGATCGAGGTTTTAGAGAAAGACCCGTAGACGTAGCCCAGACTTACGTCTTCGCTGCGATGAGTTAAGGCAAATGTCGCGCAAGGTTTATCTCACCTCAGAGGTCAGACGCACTTTGTGTGAGTGATTATGAAGTACATATTCATTACGGGAGGTGTCCTGTCGGGCGTAGGCAAAGGAGCCGTGACAGCATCGATAGGTAAGATGTTACGAGTCAAGGGCTTCTCGGTAACGGCGATAAAGATAGACCCATAGGCCCGTGGGCCGGGTAGACATAAACGTCGATGCAGGAACCATGAACCCATAGGCTCTAAGCCTCGTGCTTAGAGCCGGGTATACATGCATGGCGAGGTCTTTGTGACAGAAGATGGAGGTGAAGTAGACCTAGATCTTGGCCACTACGAGCGTTTTCTCGACATAGACCTCTCAAAGGACAACAACATCACGACGGGACAGGTCTACATGGCAGTCATAGAGGCCGAGAGAAAGGGCAAGTACCTCGGCAAGTGCGTGCAAATAATACCGCACGTAACTGATGAGGTGAAGAGGAGAATACGATCTGTAGCTCAGAGAAGCCATGCAGACGTGACCCTTGTTGAGTGTGGGGGCACTACGGGGGACATAGAGGGCCTCCCATTTCTCGAGGCCATCAGGCAGATGAGGCTTGAGGAGAGCCCTTCGAACACCCTCTTCGTACACGTGGCCCTCGTGCCAATACTTGAGGTGACCGGAGAATTCAAGACGAAGCCCCTCCAGCATAGCGTGCAAGAGCTCAGGCGTATTGGCATACAGCCCGATGTAATAGTAGCACGATGTAAGTACCCACTAGACGAGGAATCTAAGAAGAAGATAGCGCTTTACAGCAACGTCCGTGAGGAAGCCGTCTTCACTTCTTACAACATCGAGTGCATATACGAGCTACCAATAATACTAGACGAACAAGGGATGGGTGACTACATCTGTAGGCGATTGATGTTGGATGGCGCCAAGGCGGACTGGTCTTCTTGGAAGGAAGTGGTGAGGAGGCACAAGTTCCACAAGCATGAAGTCAATGTTTGCATGTGCGGCAAGTACACGAGGTTGAAGGACTCCTACATTAGCATAATAGAGGCCTTAAAGCATGCAGGGGCTGCCCTCGAGACTAAGGTTAACATGACCTGGCTTGAGGCTACACCGCTCGACCAAGGCGAGGAGATACCAAGAGAGTACCAAGAGATTTTGAGCTCGTGCGACGGCATAGTAGTCCTGCCGGGCTTCGGAGCACGCGGCGCTGAAGGTAAGATGAAGGTGATTAAGTATGCAAGGGAGAACAAGATCCCCTTTTTGGGTATATGCTTTGGTATGCAATTAGCTGTTGTGGAGTTCGTGAGGAACGTCGTGGGCCTTAAGGACGCAAACACAACAGAGCTGGATCCATCCACTAGTCACCCCGTCGTGGACTTGTTGCCGGAGCAATATCACGTCAAAGAGGTCGGCGGGACGATGAGGTTGGGAGCCCAAGCCACGGTCCTCGAGCCCGGAACTAAAGTCTACGAGCTTTATGGCAGGCCGATAATATTTGAGAGGCACAGACACCGATACGAGATAAACCCTGCTTACTGGTCGCTCCTCCAGAGCTACGGCATGGTCTTCTCGGGGTATAGCGTTGATAATCGAAGGGTCGAATTCATCGAGCTTAAGGATCATCCATTCTTCGTGGCGACGCAGGCCCATCCAGAGTTCAAGTCGAGGCCAAATAGGCCTTCGCCTCTGTTCTACGGCTTCGTTAAGGCATGCCTGGAGCACAGGCTCAAGAGGTCGACTGCCTCGGATAGCTCGGCTAAGAGCTCTTGAGCCCCTCGTAAGCCCCTCGTATTGTCGCTATAAACCTTCTCGTGGCCTCTTCGGGGCTGGAAGACCTAGTTATCGCCGAGCCCACGATTATTATCTTGCAACCGCACCTTACCAAGTCGTCCACGTGCTCAAGCCTTACGCCGCCCGCTACAGCCACAGGGACCTTGACGCTCTTGACTATCTCCTTGAGCATGGCCATCTTCTTGGTCACGTCTCTCTCCCTCATTTGCACGCTTATGCCCATGTGAACGCATATTATATCGCATCCAAGCCTCTCCACCTCTTTGGCCCTAGTGAGGGGGTCTGGAACATTTATCAGGTCGCACATTATTTTGACATTGTACTTCCTAGCTGCGCCTACGGCGTCTTTGATCGTATAGTCGTCGGTTGCCCCCAGCACTGTCACTACGTCGGCCCCCGATTCGGCCGCCAATTCGACCTCTAACCAGCCGGTATCGAAGGTCTTCAAATCAGCGACTATTGTAGCGTAGGGGAACCTCCTCCTAAACTCTCTCACGGCCTCTAGGCCAGCGGACTTTATGAGGGGCGTCCCAACTTCGAGGATCTCGGCCCCTCCTCTGTAGCAGGCCTCTGCTATGCTCAAGCCGTCCTTTAAGTACCTCTCGTCTATTGCTACTTGAAGTTTAGGCCCTGTGTACAAGGGCTCCAGGCCTAGTTGGCGAAGCTTTTTGTCCATCGGTACTCCGTCGTAGTTCCAACCCCTGACCATGTAGTAGGCGTCGAGGAGTCTCGTTAAGTCAACGACCTCTCCCTTAGCAGGGCCCTCTCTTAGCGGCTCCCTCAAGAACCTTAGGGGTAGGACGTCGTGAGGCCTACCGAATCCCTCTCTGATGTTGAACAGCCTCTCGAGGTTGTAAATCCTCTCCCCCACCTTGTAAAACTCTTCTTCATCGACGTAGAAGCCCGTTGCCGTCGTCAGGAGCCTTGCGTAGTGCGTCGGCTCGTAAGCTAGCGTTGAGAAAAGCGCCAACATGGTGTACTTACACATCACAAGCGAGTCTATCACCGCCGAGACATCTTGGAGCCTCTTGACCAGCTCGGCCTTGCCTTCATACGATAAGGGGTCTATGTATCTAGGGACTCCGAGTATCTCGCTCATCACGACGTAAGCCCTCAAGTGGCAACCCCCCCTGTTGGAGGTGGCGTAGGCTAGTGCCATCCCCTTGGCCCCTCGCGGATCGTAAGCTGGTAGCTCGAGCCCCTTCACGTGAGCGGCCATGTCCTCTGCGCCAAGGGTCTTCGCTATTCTGCTGACCCCCTCGCTCGCCAGCGCACCGAGCCCCCTCTTGTAGGCCGTGTCCACAATTAATTTCAACAGCGCATCGGAGTTGCCGAAATTGAGCTTTAGGTCGACCTCGCCAAGCCCTTTTAAAAGCCCCCTCTCGTGGCACTCCATGAGGAACCCTATCACGTTACCCATCGAAATCGTGTCCAAGCCCAACTTATTGCACAGATCGTTTGCTCGTACTATGACGTTTACATTCCATATTCCGCAATTCGGCCCTAAGGCCCATACGCTTTCGTACTCTGGCCCAGAGGACACAACTTCTTCGCCGATCTTGTACTTTATCAGGCGAGCACAGGCTATCGGACAGCCGTAGCAGGCCGTTCTCTTCACGAGCATGGTCTCCGTGATCCTCTCACCGCACACGTCCTCGGCCCCCTCAAAGAAGCCCCGCGTGAAGTTGTACGATGGCAATACGCCTGCTTTGTTCATCAAGTGCACGAGGAACGCCGTCCCGTAGCGCCCTAGGCTGTCTCCTGTTATCGGGTTCCCCCTTAAGACCTCCAGAGCCTTCTTGGCTTCCTCGTTAAACGCCTTGGGGTTTGCGACCGTGACCTCGCCCGTGCCCTTGACCGCTATAGCCTTCAGGTTTTTGGAGCCCATTACCGCACCTAGGCCGCCTCTTCCAGCAGCTCTATGCCTCTCGCTTATTATGCAGGCAAACTTTACTCGGTTTTCGCCAGCGGGACCTATACAACAGACCTTGACGTCGTCAAGCCCTATATCTCTCTTAATAGCATCTGTTGTGGCGTCCGTTTCGAGGCCCCACATTCTGCTCGCGTCACGTATCTCGGCCTTGCCGTGGCTCACGAACAAGTACACCGGTCTAGGGCTCTTCCCCTTGATTATTACTCCATCGAAGCCGGCTCTCTTCAACTCAGGACCCCAAGCCCCTCCGCAGTGAGAATCGAAGACGGTGTTCGTTAGAGGTGACTTAGAAGATACCACGAATCTACCTGATGCTGGAGCCCTAGTACCGGTTAGGGGCCCGGTCATGAATATTAAGATGTTGTCCTCGCTTAACGGATCAATACCCGGCCTCAATAGATCGAAGAGCAGCTTTACCGCATAGCCCCTACCACCCACGAACTTCATGGCCACGTCCCAATCTAAGTCTATGACCGCTACATTGTCCCTCGTTAAGTCCACTTCAAGCATCCTTCCGACGTAGCCGCCCAACCTTGGTCCCCAAGGCTTTTTCTCCCTCAAATTTTTTAAAGTTTTTAAGGAGATAGTTGAAGGGGCCCTCTTGAAAGTCAAGGTAGAAGTCTACGGCTTTTTGAGAAATGTCATGGGCTGGAAGAGTATCGAGATGGAACTTGCTGAAGACTCTACTGTGGGGCAACTGCTAGAGTCGCTAGTCGATCAGAAGCCCGAGGTCAAGGAGCTGATTTTTGAAGGAGAGGACTTGAAGAGTTATTTGAAAGTCTTGGTGGACGGGAGAGATTGCATGTTTCTCGGAGGGTTGAGGGCTAAGCTCAGGGACGGCTCTACCATCTCCATATTTCCGCCGGCTGGTGGGGGGTAGCCAGGCCCTCTTAGGCCTAGCTTAGGCCCTCTCCCTCCTCCTTAGGCTTAAGCATTGAGGATCAGGCCTCTCGCTGTGCCTCTTAGCGTCGTTGAGACCCACGAAGATGGCTCCGCAGTACTTGCACTTGAAGACCCTTCCTATGTTGTTCATGCGCGTCAGCTCGATGTCCTTGGGGAGATCCTCACCGCTCAAGTGTTAGGGCCCTCCTTAACTCCATCTCCTCGCCCTCATAAAGCCCTTTTTTCTCGAGGCCGTATCTCCTAAGAGGCTTAGCCAAGTGCCTCATCGACCTAGGCGGGGGCGTGTACACACCCTCGACCTTACTCCTTGAGCGCCTAAAGAGTGGTTTGCAGGCGTCGACGCTCTTGAACCCGCACCTCTTGCACTTATAACCACCGCACCTCCCCATGCTCTTAAGCCTCTTCCCGCACCTCGGACATGGAGGGTTCTCCTCCTCGACCTCCTCCTCTGCCCTTAAGACCACGAGCCTCTCTACATTTAGGGATAGAGCTTCTAAGCCCGGAAACCTCCTCACCCCTCCGCACACCTCGACCTCATCGCCGACCACGAGCCTCTCAGCTACATCCCTCACGGTGCCCGATGGCTTGTAGGCAGCACAGTAAATCTCTTTCCCGCCGCTCGATAGCTTGAAGATCACGTGCCCACCCCTCATGACTATGGGCTTAGACGCCACCCTCCCCTTGATAGATATTGAGGAGTAGGGCTCTACCTCTTCTATGTCCCTCACACTCATGTAGTGGCAGTCCGTCCCCTGATTGCTTCTGAACAGCAAGCGGCCCACGGTCTTTGTGTAGACCCTAAGAGTCCTTAGAGCCCTCATCAGCGTCCCAGGGTCCTCCCCTCTAATCCCATAGAGGACAGGGTCGGGACCGCGAGGGGTCAAGAGCACCCTCCCCGTCTCGGGATCGATGTTGTTGAATGTGTAAGGCCACGTCTCAAACTCCAAGGCCCAGACGCTGTCGTGGTCTACGAGCCTAGGAGCTCCCTCTTCTCTATAGGCCAGTACTTCGTATGTGTAGTCCCCCTCCGCCAGGGAGCCTATTGCTGCTAGTGCCCCTATGAGCCCCAAGCCACTCCTAGTCTTGATTACTTTGACGTCGTGCCTCTTCGCTAGGTCTAGTGCCTCTTGCAACGCCACTACGCGGGTCAGGGCCTTCTCGTAGAAGTTTGAGAGACCTTCGTGACCCTCTCCGTAGAGCAAGGCTATTACGGGGTCGCAGTCGTAGGACTTGTCGGTGTAGCTCCTAAGCTTTAGCTCAAGCAGTTTCTCGAAAGTCGTGATCTCATTGCTCCGGATCTTTAACCTCAAGCACACGGCACCGTTGCCCCGCGTCCTCCAAGGGATGTTGGGGTTTAGCCTCACCAGCAGAGGGTAGTCTAGCAATTTGACGTCAAGCCGGTTCGCGACGTCTCTCAAGACCTCGAAGACGAAGTGGGTTGTACAGCCGCCCATCCAAGAGTCGACGCTATCCACTCCCACGTGGAGGACGTCGTACGACAACTCCGAGCCTCCAAACTTTGTACAAGAGCTTTTTAAGCTTAAATACTTGAAAGGACCTCTTAACTTGGGTGCCGGGAGAGGTCGGGCAGCCTTCGGGTGTCATCGCGCACCTGAGGAAAGTCCCCCTCCGTCGGGGAGCGCGGCGCCGTGAGGCGCCAGCCGAGAGGCTGGGGGCAAAGCCAAAGAAACGGCACGTCCACCAGCGCATGGCCATGATGGGCCCAAAACCTTGAGGACGCTGGTGGAAGCGTTGAAACGAGGCGACCCCCGCGCGGAATAAGGCAAGCCGCTGTGAAGCCCCCGACGAGCGGCGAGCTGCATAGTTAAATGCTGCCTGAACAGAAGGGGGATTACGAACCTCACCCGGCACCCCTCATAGACCCCACGCTGTCGTCCCACGAGGCTTCCACCGACGCTCCCGTCAACCTCGATGTGACGTAAACAATATATAGGGTGCGATCGCTATTTCTTCTGCGCCCACGGTGGCGGTGTCGAACGGATCGTGAAGGGCCTTCATTGCCCTTAGGATGAGAGTTCGACCTCCAGCCGTGGGATATCGGTGGGGATCCAAACAAACCGAGCCCCTAAGGGCTCGGATGTTTGGGTCCGACGTGGGGTTGGCGGAGCTCGTCCGTAAAGATGAACCCGCCATTGGGCTTTGCGGCCCTCTCCGAGTCCGGTTGATCCTGCCGGACCCGACCGCTATCGGAGTGGGGCTAAGCCATGCGAGTCGTGCGCCCCGGGCTGGCGGGGCGCGGCGCACGGCTCAGTAACACGTGGCCAACCTACCCTCGGGACGAGGATAACCCCGGGAAACTGGGGCTAATACTCGATAGGTGATGGCTCCTGGAATGGGCCATCGCCGAAAGGGACCTAGAGCCATGCCCTCTAGGTCCGCCCGAGGATGGGGCCGCGGCCCATCAGGTAGTTGGCGGGGTAACGGCCCGCCAAGCCGATAACGGGTACGGGCCGTGAGAGCGGGAGCCCGGAGATGGGCCCTGAGACAAGGGCCCAGGCCCTACGGGGCGCAGCAGGCGC
>Ga0185307_1000170_pt1 | contig 45481 bp, 54 predicted proteins | sample LHCtaG_FD_128010 | JGI IMG/M metagenome (GOLD analysis project Ga0185307, IMG submission 128010) | Hot spring microbial communities from Little Hot Creek, USA to study Microbial Dark Matter (Phase II) - LHC4sed_matched (SPADES... | ecosystem: Environmental > Aquatic > Thermal springs > Hot... | reverse complement strand
AAAAAGAAAAAGAAATAATACAGTCCCTTGAGAAATCAGGAAAAATCAAAAGAACAAGAGATGGTCGCTATTACATAGCATGCAAAGGAAAACGTTGTTAACTAGAAAGATGAAGAGCTTAAAGCTCGATCAATTTCCCATTTTTTTTCTGTGGGCCAGAGGGCTCTTTGCCTGGGGACAAGCCTCACGTACCCCTAATCTGGCCGGGGTGAGGGCAAAATGGAAGGAAAAAAAAATGGAAAAAAGTATTTTGCTACAGGAGGCCTTACTCTGCAGAAAAATACTAAGGTTATAAGCATGACAAAAGTGTGTGATCTTTGTCTAATAAAAATTTCTTTATTATCAAACGAAGATTGCCACTGTGAACTCAAAGAATGTGAAAAACCGTTAGACGTGAAGATATACGTGGAGAAGGATTTGACTGTTATAACAGGTGAAAGTGTAAAATTTGCACTCCAGAGGTGGAGGAAAAGATTAGTGAAAGAACTAAAAAACAAATGTCACACAAATGGATGGGCCGAGAATAACAAAGCAATAACCCTTAAAGGAAAACATAATCATAAGATTATACTTCAAACTCTCCAACCTTTTTTTACTTTTTCTTTATGTAATACGTATTACAGCCCCCCGAAATGTTTTTTAAAATTTTGTAATACATATTACATATATGCCGAAATACTTGCTAATATACGACATCCCAAGAGAAAAGAAAGGTTTGAGAACAAAGGTCTTTAGAGTTTTGACAGGAATGAAAGCAAAAATGATTCAACACTCTATCTGGCAAAGTTCAAATCTAAAATTGCTAAAAGATATTGCAAGCCTGATAAAGAAGGAAGGTGGAAACGCTAGCATACTGGAAGAAAAAATAGTATATTAAAGAACATTGTAATACGTGTTGCATTGATTAACCTTACCAAATCTTTATCCTCTCGAATATTCTTTCTAATAAGCTTTTTCTATACTCTAGACCAATCAACCCTGCTGAAAACTTTAAAAGCTCTTTGCTAGCTTTTGCCCTAGGATTCAACAAAAAGATTGGGACAGACATGCTTAAGCTTGCTCTTATGTTTTTATCAAAAGGAATTTCTGCAAGCACAGGTAATCCAGACATACTTTCTACTTCCTCCTTTTTCATCTCTCTCCTATCGCCTGTAACCATGTTCAATACTATCCCTAAAGGTCTTACACCAACTTGCTCAACAACTTCTTTTGTTCTTATTACATCAGCTACACAAGGTAAGAAAGGTGTAGTGACGAAAATTGCTTCCTGGCTAGCTCTTATCGCAGCCATAGCTTCTCTCCCAAGACCAGGAGCAGCATCCAGAAAAACTATTTCTGTTCTTTCTGTCAAACCTTTTAGGGCATCGTTTAATTTCATTATGTCTATTCCTTCCAAATCTGTTAAAGCTAAGGATGCAGGTATTACTTTAACACCGCTTGGATGAACGTAAGTTGCTTCCTCTATGCTAGCCTCCCCTTTCAGCACATTGTTCAGCGTAACTGGAGAGAAAAAAATTCCCATGAAAAAGCCTAAGTGTGAAGTGGTAAGATTACAGTCCACAACAGCCACATCTTTGTTAAAATACTGAACTAGAATTGTGCTTACGTTGGAAACAAAAGTCGTCTTCCCTACTCCACCCTTTCCAGAAACAACACTTATTACTCTTCCCACAATACTAAATTGTTTTGAATTGATTTAAAAAGCTATCAATAGGGAAAAACAACTAATTATTATGGAGGTTGTGGTAGAAAAGGGTTTGCAAGAAGAAATTTCTGAGTTTATAAAGCAGACAGAAAAACTAAAGTCTATAGTAGAAAGCGTTAAAACTGAAGAAAATGAAGAGAAAAGCTTTATAACTCAGTTAAAAAATCTTGAAAAGATTGTGCTAGACAATAAAGCAAGATTGAATGCTCTTGATGCTTCAGTCAGAGAACTCTCTAGAAAGATTGAATCAGCGCATGAATTTGTAGAAAAGTTTAAGGTCTTAGAAACGATTTTAGAAGATGCAAAAAGAGTTGATCAAAAGTTAAGAAGCTTAGAAGAAAGTAGAGAAGAAGCAAAAATTATTGCTCAAAAATTGCAAAAAATGTACTTAGATTTTCAAAACGTGCTAAAAGAGCTAATTGTGCTGAAAAGTGAACTAGAAAACATTAAAAAGGATTTCAAGCACAAAATTTAAAGCTCGCTCAATATTTCTTTTGCATATTCTACAAGCCTTTTAGAAAGTTTTGCCTTTGCTGCTAAAATCTTCTCCCTTTTCTCCTTATCCCTTCCTGCAGTAAGCTCAATGGCATGCAAAGTTATAAATGCAGATTGAAGCTCTAGCCAGAAGAAGGCTCTTTCCATAGCCTTCTTAGCTTCCTCTCTGTCCAAAGAGTTTAGTGCTGTAGTTTTCCATTTCTGGTAATGTTCTGAACATATACTTACTTTCTCTCCTAAGTTCATGTATCACTCATTAGTAGTATAAGTATTTAAATGTTACTATTGCTAAGTAACATTAAGATTTATAAATATCCCAATATATAAACATCAGCTCGTACGATATGGTAGCACTTAAGTGCCTCAGTTATCTGTCTCTCAAGTCAAGCACTTATTAAATTGCTGAACTCATAGCTCAAAAGTCCTATTGTTTGCTAAAGGTGCAACTGCATCCAAGCCCTTTTCTCTTAGCTCAGAAGCAAACTCTTCTGTATGATCGCCATGTATGCAAAAAACTTTCTCCGCACCAACTTTTTTTATAAATTCTATAAGACCGCTTCTTCCCACGTGTGCACTCAAGTCCAACCTTTTAACAAACATTCTAACTTCCAAGTCTAAACCATCCCCTATAAACCTTCCAGTCTCCAATAAAATTTTTCCAGGAGTTCCTTCAAGCTGCCACCCAGTCAACAACAAGCTAGAACGCTCGTCTGCATGCAAAGCCTTGATGTACTGCACAACTGGTCCACCACTAAGCATACCAGAAGTAGTTACTATTACACAAGGCTCTTTTACCAACCTCTTCCTCATCCTAGGTCTAACATAAGTTACGTTTTCTAAAGCTAAGTCTAAGCTATCAGGCTCTTTCAAAAGATATCTATACCTGCTTATGATAGTTGTTGCATTCTTTGCCATTCCGTCCAGATAAAGCGGATAGTCTATTCCATGCTTGTGAAGTATCAGCAAGACTTCTTGAGCCCTTCCAACAGCAAAAGCAGATATTAGGGCGACTCCATCCTTAGATATAGTTTCCTCAACAACCCTAACTAACTCCTTTTCTTCAGACTTTCTCTCAGGATGGTCTCTATCGCTATAAGTACACTCTGTTATCAGCACGTTCGCTTCTGGTAATTCAGGGTCGTGTGCCCTTAACAATCTTGTATTGATTGTGTTGAAATCTCCAGTATACAGAATTTTTTCTCTACCTGTTTTCAAGTATACCATAGCAGATCCTGGTATATGACCTGCATCCAAAAAAGTAACTTCTGTTGAGCCTATCCTAAACTTCTTCTTATAATCTAGCAAAACGAAATTTTTCATGGTTTCCTCAACATGCTGTTTACTAAAAGGTAGGCTAACTCCTTCTTCGTGCGATATCTTTATCGAGTCTAGAAGTAAAAGCTCTGTCAACTCTTTTGTTACTTCTAGAGCATAAACTGGTGGAGAATTGCTCTTCATAAGTAGTGGTACTGCTCCACTATGATCTAAGTGTGCATGGCTCAACAGGACACCGTTTACTTTACCTACAGGCAAAGGAAACTTAGGTGGTACTTCACTTGGTTTTGTCCCGTAATCTATCAGAAGCTTCTCAGCACCACTCTCTAAAAGCACGCCAGATGCTCCCACACAACCCATTGCACCTAAAAAAGATAACTTTGTCATCTCATTAAAATTGTTTCAATAAAAATAAATAGAAAGTAAAAAACTAATTGATGGAGTTCCACAAAAACCTTCTGCTATTACTTGATATAAAGCCATGGGAAAAGGTTTTAATCTTAACGGACGAAAGAATGAAAAGGATAGCAACTATTGTTTTCTCTGCGATAAAAGATAGAGCGAGAGTAGAAATGTTTGTCATGCCCACAAGGAAAAAAGATGGGGAAGAACCAACTTCTGCTGCAACAGAAAAGATGCTTAGCTGTGATGTAGTAATAGCTGTAACAAAGTTCTCTATAACCCATACAAAAGCTGTCAAAAGAGCTGTAGAGAAAGGATTAAGAATTGCCACGATGCCAAACATAACCAAGTATACTCTGTTAGAAGGTGCCATGACTGCAGACTACTCAATAGTCCAGAGTATAACTTCTAAACTCTTCGAGTTTCTGAAAAATTCTAAAGAAGTTTTGGTTACTGCGAAAAACGGTACAAACGTAAAATTTTCATGCAAACACAGAGTTTGGCACAAGGACGACGGTAACTTGAGCAAAAAGGGAAGTCTCGGAAACTTGCCAGCAGGTGAAGTGTTTGTTGCTCCTGTAGAAAATTCTGTAAACGGTACAATAATTTTTGATAAGTTTCCTTCAGCAAAAACAAGGCTTTTCTGTGAGGTTGTAAACGGAAAAGTCATAAGCATGAGAAACGATATAAACCATCTTGAAAAAATTTTCAAAAGTTTGGGAGATAAAGCTAGACAAGTAGCAGAATTTGGTATTGGAACAAACCCAAAGGCAAAAGTTATTGGCAATATCTTAGAAGATGAAAAAGTGTTAGGGACTTGTCACTTTGGTTTAGGGAACAATTTCTATTTTGGTGGTACTAATGATGTTCCCTTCCATTCAGATGGGATTATAAACAAGCCTACCATAAGCGTAGATGGAAAGATTATAATGAAGAACGGAAAATTATTAATTGACTAAAACAAAAAATAAAAGATAATGAAAGAGTTTTTCACCCTGGACGATTTTGATTTAGAAGATAAAACAGTTGCAGTGAGAGTAGACTTGAATTCTGACCTAAGCAAGGAAGGAAAGATCGAGATAAACGAGAGGTTCTATGCCCACTCAGAAACTTTAAAAGAACTTCTAGAGAAAAATGCAAAGGTAATTCTGATAGCTCATCAGTCAAGAAAGGGCGAGCCCGACTTCTTGCCTTTAAAGGAGCATGCTAAACTCCTTTCAGAAGTTCTAGGAAAAGAAGTAAAGTTTATCGATGATGTTGTCGGTGAAAAGGCAAAAGAAGCTATAGCTAAACTAAAGCCAAGTGAAACCTTGTTGCTAGATAATGTAAGGTTCTTGGAAGACGAAGACGTAGAAAAAAGTATGGAGGAACATGCAAACTCTTCCTTAGTCAAGTTTTTATCGCCTTTAATAGATTATTACATCCTGGATGCTTTTTCTGTTTCACACAGAGCTCATGCAAGCATAGTTGGCTTTACTTTTGTCAAGCCTGTTGTAGCAGGAAGAGTGATGGAAAAGGAAGTAAGCGCAATTCAAAAGGTAGTTGCTCCTCTAGGAATAAACGCATGGATAATGGGTGGTGCAAAGGTTGACGATTGCATATCTGTTCTTAAGCATATGCTCGAAAAAAAGCCTGAAAGCTTGGAGAAAGTATTAACAGGAGGGATGTTAGCAAACCTTTTCTTGCTTGCAAAAGGGTATGAGATAGGCTCTGGTACTCTCCTTGCCCTTGAAAAGAAAGGATATACAAGCCTTTTAACCGATGCAAAAACTCTTTTAGAAAAGTATGGAAAAGAAATAGTTTTGCCTGTAGACGTTGCTTTCGATTCTAACGGAAGAAAAGAGGAAAACATAGAAAACATACCAGCTGATGCAACCATTCTTGACGTTGGTAGCAAGACTGTTATAATCTACAAAGAAATGATTGATCAATTTAGAAGCATTGTAGTAAAAGGACCTTTAGGAAAGTTTGAAGAAAGAGATTTTGCATTCGCCACAAAGGAAATACTAGAAAAGGTTGCTGATAGCAATGCTGTTACCTTAATAGGTGGAGGCGACACCAGTGTAGCAATAGAAAAGCTTGGAATAGATAAGAGAAAGTTTTCTTATGTTTCTGTAGGTGGAGGTGCTCTGATCTCTTTCTTGGCCGGTAAGAAGATGCCTGGGTTAGAAGCTCTAAAAGAAAGCTATAAAAAGTTTAGCCTAACTTCCTAACAATCTCTAGCATTATCTTCTTTCTCAGTTCTGGGTCTTTTAACGCTTCTTCTACTATTCTTTCCTTGAACTTCTGCTTATCTATTCCTTGGAGCAAAAAATCTGCTATCTTTCCTCTTAATTCTGCATCTTCTTTTGCCGTTTGTAAAGCAGCATTAACCGCTTTTTCTACCCCACCTTCAACCTTCTGTCTTTCGGATTCTGGCATTACCATATACTTATACTAAACCAAAAAAGATTAATACTTAACTCCTCCTCTTATTAGATGTGGAAAGTGTAAAAGAGCGCCTCAAGAGAATAGAGGAATTTTATAAGGCTTTATTACAATTGATTCTAGCTAAAGAAGATCCTTTTGTAAGAGAAATTGTTCACTTGATAAAAACAGATGAACAATTTTTTCAAGAGTTCGTTAACTCTCTCGACAAAAGAAAAGTTTTGCTATCTGGTATAAGAAGAATATTGATCGAAACTTCAGAGAAAATCTACTCAAGCTAATGCCTTAGCCATGTCTTCTACTGCTTTCTCCTGATCCTTTGCTAATACTATGGAGGAAGCAACAAGAACACCTTTTGTCCCAAGCTTTAAAGCAGCCTTAACATCTTCTCCACTAGATATGCCTGCCCCACATAACGGTATAACTTTTGGATTAACTCTTTGCAAGAGCTCTACAAACTCTTTTACAGAATCTGCTTTAGCTTTCGATATAGGTATACCACTTCCAATCAGCACAGGATCTTCGTACGCAATAAAGTCAGGAGCAAGCTTGGCTATCTGCTCACACTTCTCAGGACTTTCTGAGCAACAAACAGTAATCAAATCAAAGCTCTTAGCTATTTTTATGCATTCTTTTATTTCCTCCAAACTTAGCCTTCTTTCCGAATGATTTAACAAAGTACCGACAGCACCTACAGCTTTAACGTTTTCAGCAAGAACATGACCAGTATGCTTACCGCCATTCAAGATAGGATCTATATGCTGAGAAAAAACAGGTATATCCACGCTAGAAGCTACTTCGCTCAAGTCTATGATGTTCGGAGCTACTGCTATGTTTACTTTATACTTTTTAGCAATAACTTCACATATCTTAGCAAGCTTAACAGCATTCTTGCCTGTAGCTTCTTTGTACGTTTTAAAGTTTATTAGCAACAAAGGAAGCTTAATCATTTCTTCTTCACCTTATCATAAGCCCAAATTATTAGACAAGAAAGAAGATACCAATAAATCAAAGGTATAAAATATGTGTTGATTAAAAACTGAAAGTATGTTAAAATTTTTAATTCTATATTCACTTCGACGCTAGAGAAAATCCACAAGAACGGGTATAAAGAATATTGACAAATTGTTTCTGAATATCCTTTATCAAAATAATCTACAACATAACAACTTCTTTCTTTTCCAACACTCAAAAAAGAAAAAATAGCAATTATAATTAATGTCATAATCTTTCTCCAGTCTGGTCTTAGAAATTCTTTAACAGACACTTTCCCCATATAGTTAATTTATATTAAAGCCAAAATAATAATATGCCTGAAAAGATTACAGTTTCTTTGATTAAAGCAGATGTAGGCAGTCTCGTAGGGCATGGTAGAGTTCATCCTAAAATAATAGAAACTGCTAGCGAATGCTTACAGAAAGCTAAAGATTCAGGCCTGCTTGTAGATTTTTTTGTCACTTCTGTAGGAGATGATTTGCAACTACTAATGACACATTATAAATTCATAGAAAATCCAGAAATTCACAAGCTTGCTTTTGATACTTTTATGAAATGTACAGAAATAGCAAAATCTCTTAAGTTGTACGGTGCTGGACAGGATATACTTTCTACTGCCTTCTCAGGTAATGTAAAAGGTATGGGTCCTGGAGTTTGTGAAATAGCTTTCGAAGAGAGAAAAAGCGAGCCAATAGTATGTTTTATGGCGGATAAGACAGAACCAGGAGCATGGAATATGGCTCTCTACAAAATTTTTGCTGATCCCTTTAACACACCAGGTCTAGTAATCGACCCTCATTTACACGATGGTTTTACCTTTGAAGTCCATGATTTGTATGAGCATAAAAAAATAAGGCTCTCTGCTCCTGCTGAGATATACGACTTACTTGCTTTAATAGGCTCACCTGCAAGATTTTGTATAAAATCTGTGTTTAGAAATTCTGACAACGAAATAGCTGCTGTTTCTTCTACTGACAGACTAAGCCTTATAGCAGGTCGTTATGTTGGTAAAGACGATCCTGTAATGATTGTTCGAGCTCAATCAGGATTCCCAGCTGTAGGAGAAATACTCGAGCCTTTTGCTTTTCCTTATCTAGTAGCCGGTGGTATGCGAGGCTCACATAACGTGCCTTTCATGCCAGTAAGCTTAAAAGATGCACACCCAACTAGGTTTGATGCACCTCCAAGAGTAGTTGCGCTCGGCTTCCAGTTAAACAATGGTAAGCTAGAAGGTCCTGTAGACTTGTTCGACGACCCTGCTTTCGATTTAGCTAGAGAAAAATGCAATGAGTATATGGATTACATAAGAAGGCATGGTTCTTTCGAACCCCATAGACTACCTAGAGATGAAATGGAATACACCACCTTACCAGAAGTCCTAAGGAAGTTAGAAAAAAGGTTTGAAAAACTATAGCTCTCTTCCTTTCAAAAATTCAGCAAAAATTTTTGTCTTAAAATCTGCTAAAATGTTCATAAAGTTTGCAAAAGCATCCTCAGGTCTGTCAAAAGAGCTAAAATACTTATGGACATCTCCATCAGACCAAAACTTTGTGCACATATAATAATAATGATCGCTTTGTTGTAGCAATTTCCACACTTTTATCAGCTCAGGATTGTCTAAGCTTTTTACGTACCTTTCTAAATTCTTAACTTCGTTGAACATTATCTGCTGCATCTTGTTACCGAGCCAAGCTGAAGTGTCACGCTCCATGTCTGCCCAAGAAAGTGTGGAAAACTCGAAAACATCTATTTCACCTATTGGTTTGCACCTCTCTACAACTTCAGATGGAGTAAGAAACTCTAAGTTTGGATCCCTAACTACCATGTAAGGTAAAGCTTTCAAAAACCAAAATATACCAGTTTCTTCTGGTTGATGTTCTCCAAAAGTTTCATAATCCATGAAAAGGTTTATCACTTCTCCTACTGTTGCACTTAGCCAAGCAACATACTTTTCAGCAGTAAGAGGCCATTGGTCCCAGTTCCTAGCAGAAAATCTATAAGCAACATCGTCGCTCAACCTATAATTCCTTAACAAGATTTTAATCCTTTTTTCTGGTGGTGGGTCGTTAGGGAAGCAAAACTTCCTTACATAAAGATAGTTAGGACTTCTCCAACCTAATATTCTCTCACTACCTTCTGTAAAAATGGCTTTAAACCCTAAATCTTCCACTATCTTTCCTATAACGTTGTTGTATATCATTTCTGTGTTAACAAAAACTTTGGGCTCTACCCCAAAATAATCTCTTATAGCCTGTCTGTGAGCGTTTACTTGCTCTATAAATTCGTCCTTAGATTCGTATAAACTTGCTAAAGAATGATAATAAGTTTCTCCAAGAATTTCTACACACTTTGACTGAGCAAGCTGCTTAAAGCTGTCCAAAACATCCTTATTAAACATTTCTGCAGATTCTAGAAAAGTACCTGTTAAGCTGAAAGAAACTTTAAACTTTTTCTTTTCATGTTTCAAGTTATCTATGGCTTCAAGCAATATCCTGTTAGCTGGAAGGTAACACTTGTTAGCTACCCTTTCAAATATCCACTTGTTAAGGCCATGATTGAAATAATTGTTAAACAAGTCGTTTATGTTTGTATACCCGTTGGCTTGAAAATTAGAAATTCTAAATGGCTGATGAACCTGGAAGTTAAGAGTAATAAATGGCATGAATATTTTATAGAAAAGCCACCTTATAAAGTATTATGTACCTTACTCAGGAATTAGAGAAAAAGTGCTACTTATTGGCTGGTAAAAAAGCTTTCTTCCATCGTTTCTGCGACACTGGCTTCAGAACTAAGTGGACAGGACTCTGGTCTGGGAACAAAAAGTTTTTGGAATACTTTGCATTCAAGGTAAATGAAGAATGGTTATCCCCCCAAAACTGTATTAGGTTTGAAGAAGATGGAGCAACTGCTACCCATTTCTTTGAACTAGACAAAATAAAAGTTGAAGAGAAAATTCTTGTACCAGAGCAGTTTCCAGCATTGATCTGCAAGCTTACTTTCTTGAACAAAACACCAAAAGATATAAACGTGGAGGTAAACCTGGAGGTTGGTGTTAACATAAGAAAAATGGAAGAAAATTGGAACGAAAGGACTTATTCAAAGAAATTTGAAGAAAATAAAGTTTTTGTTTCTAATGAGATTGGAGTTTTAGCTTTCGGTTCCTCCACCCTTGGAAAGGACATACTTTCTAGTTACTACAAAGAACATTATCCTGGTGAGCTACAAAGGTGTTTTGTACCAGGAATCTATAATACTTCTATTGTTTTACCTCCTCTTTCTGCTCAAAGCATTATTTTCACTTTTGTGTGTGGAAATAGCGAAAAGGACACAAAATTAACTTTCAGCAGCATAAGCTCTTGGGAAGAAATTCTCGCAAGAAAGTATGAAGTTTATAGGATAAATGAGGATTTTCTTGAAACTGAAGATCCTATTTTAAAAGATTTATTTTATGCTGCAATAATAAACCTAGAAAAATGTGCGTATGAAGGAAAGATAAAGGGCTTCCTTGCAGGATATCCCTGGTTCACACAACTATGGGGAAGAGACTTGGGGTGGATTATAAGGGCAGCTGTAGACGTTGGAAACTTTGAATTTGCAAAAAGCTCTTTGGAAGCTCTTGCAAAAAATCAATCTGAAGAAGGATTAATTCCAAATTTCATTACCCTTGATGGAAGAGTTGATTACAATTCTGCAGATGCAACACCCCTATGGATAATTGCGCTGAATAAATACGTAGAATGCAGCGGAGATTTGGACTTCTTAGAAAGGGTGAAAGAAAACCTTCTAAAAGCATTGAACTGGTACAAGAAAAGTTGTGACGAGAATGGTTTCGTGAGTAACGATAGTAGGCAAACCTGGATGGATACTTTAGATAGAAAAGGTACTTGCCTAGAAGTTTGCTCTATTTGGTACGAAGCTCTAAAGTCTGGAAGCAATTTGTTAAACTTGCTTGGCGATTTTATAGGAAGTAAAGCTTTGTTAGAATCTTCCAAGCTACTTAGAAACAATATAGAGAAGTATTTTTGGAAAGACGAGTTTTATACAGATAACCTAGAAGGAGGGGAAAGGAGTATAAACGCTGTTTTTCCTCTTGTTTTTGGTATATCTAAAAGACCACTCAAAGTCCTAAAAATATTAGAAAGTAGCGAATTCACGACTGAATTTGGTATTAGAACTCTTTCCAAATACTCTAACTTATACAACCCTGCTGGCTACCACACAGGAGCTTCTTGGGGGATAACTACTGCGTTAATGGCATGCGCAGAGTTCTTGAACAACAGAACAGAAAAAGGTATGGAGTACTTACAAAAAATAAGCAAAACTCTAAACAAGTTTTGTGTAAACTCTTTACCAGAAGCGTGGAACTCTGAAGACGGAAGTCTAAACCTAGTAAAGCCTTTTGGTTGTGAGTATGCAGCCTTCTTACAAGCGTGGTCTGCTGCTGGTGTAATAATCTGCATAGACGAGTTTCTTCTAGGCCTTAAAGAAGATGCGCTAAACAAATCTATAACAATAAGTCCAAGTATAAGGGAAAGTAGAGTAAAAAGAAAAAAGCTGATAGACAAAGATTTGATAGAATTGGCAATAGAAGAGTATGGTAAAAGAGTAAGGTGTACTTGTAAAAGTTCTAAAGATCGTTTCTACAAGCTTATAATCCTTCCAAAAGTTTAAACTATTCTTTCAGCTTGTACAAGATTTTTTTCTTCTCTTCTAATATCTCTATCTTTCCTTCTCTGCCTAGCCAGCCAAGCGCACCTAAAACGTCTGTGACCTTTAGTCCTGTCTCCTTAGAGATTTGCGAAGCTGTAAGCATACCTTTTGTCTTTAGAACATTCCATACTTTCCCTGCATTTACACCAAAAACTTCTTCAGGCTTCATACTCTTATATTAGCTTTTGGTAGAAATATTTTTATGGCTTCTCTCCTAAATTTTATTTATGGAATCTAAGTTGTTCAGGAAGCCTTGGCTGATCTTCATTCTTCTGCTAGCAACTGTTTGTTCTACGCACATTGCCCAACCACAGCAATCTTCCTTGGTTGAAATCCCACAACAAGTAATTCCTACAAATGTCCCGTTTCAACCTCAAATCGTCAAACCTGTTGAAATTGAAATCAAAAAGTCCTCTGAAGCTGAAAGAATACCAGGATGTAAAGATTTGTGTGGAGATGGTGTTTGCCAAGAAATCGTCTGTATGGCAATAGGTTGTCCGTGTCCTGAAACACCTGAAACTTGTCCTGAAGACTGCAAACAACCAATTGGAACCGCATTTCCAACAGTAGTCGCATTTCCAACAACAGCTAAAGTTGAAATTAACCTAACAAAAGAAGATCCTATCTCAGTCAACGAAGTGCCAGTTAAGTTCAAAGGGCTAGAGAACGAAACACCAAAAATTTATGTGGAAGTAGAAACGGAAACTCCCGGTAAGTTAACAGCAATAACCATTCAAATAGACAAGGAAAACAAACTAATAAGAATTGAGCATGAAAACACTACAGCAATAACCAAAGAAAGTATAAAAGTTGAGGAGAAAGAAATAAAAGTAGAAACACCAAAAGGAGATGTCCAAGTTAGCGTCTTACCAGCTAAAGCAACCCAAGTTGCTATCTCTAAAGTCCAACAAAAAATAAAGAAAACAGAACTGAAAGTTTTAGGAGAAAGAGTAGTTTATGAGGTTGCTGGTGAAAAGAGCGCAAAATTACTCTGGTTAATTCCAGTCACACTTCCAGTCAAAACAACAATAGATGCACAAACTGGAATAGTAATTAGCGTAGAAAAGCCGTGGTGGAGCTTTCTAACAGCTTAGATGAACAAAAGATTTATAAGAATGATTTCTAATTAGTGTTAAGTGGTTTGAATGGCTCTAAGACCAGGCAGAACTGTAAGAAGTATAGAAAGGCCTTACACTAGGGTATCAAAAAAGGTTCCTAGAAAAAGTTATGTGGTAGGCGTACCTTTTCCTAAGACTCGTCAGTTTGAAATGGGATTAAAAGATGGTGTTTTCGAAATAACTTGCTACCTTGTGTCAGAAGACAATGCCCAAATAAGAGATAATGCAATAGAAGCTGCTCGTGTAATTGCCCATAAGTTTCTAGAATCAAAGCTTGGCTCACAAAACTATTTCATGAAAATCCTCGTTTATCCTCATCATGTGCTCAGAGAAAAGCCTATAGCAACTGGAGCTGGAGCAGACAGGTACTCTCGAGGAATGGCTCAAGCCTTTGGTAAGCCTGTCGGAACTGCAGTCCAAGCTAAAAAAGGTAAAAAGCTTGTAATGTTGGCTGTAAACAAGAAAAACCTTGAAGTAGCTAAGGAAGCGTTAAAGAAATTCTCTTCAAAAATTTCTGTTAGAACGAGAATAATAGTGAGTGAATAAACTTTTTAACAAACTAAAACAAAAATTAGTTTATGTACATTCTCTGGCTTGACCAAATCAAAGAAGACCAGTTTAACCTTGTTGGCGGTAAAGGGTTTAATCTTGGAATCATGACTAAACTTGGCTTACCAGTACCAGAAGGTTTTGCCATAACTACAAAAGCTTTTGACGATTTCATCTATTCTACGGGAATAAGAGATAAGATATATGAAATACTCGCTGCTACAAATGTAGAAGATACAAAACAGCTTTTAAAAGCTTCTGAAGAGATAAAGTCCCTGATAACTTCGCAAGAAATCCCAGAAAAAATAAAAGCTGCTATAGTTGAGGCATACAATTCACTTTCCTTTTCTGATAAGATAATAGACGAAAGGTTGAGAAAGCTTATAGCTGCTGGAAGAGAGTTTGCTATAGTTGCTGTTAGAAGCAGTGCTACAGCCGAGGACATGCCTGAGTTTTCATTTGCGGGTCAACAAGCTTCCTTTCTAAACGTTAAAGGAGTCAAAGAACTTCTACAAAAAGTAAAAGAATGTTGGGCTTCACTCTACGAGCCAAGAGCCATTTTTTACAGAGCAAAAAGTAACATTCCGCACACCAGCATATCAGTAATAGTCCAACGCATGGTAAATTCAGACAAGTCTGGAGTGATGTTTACAAAAAACCCTGTTACAGGAGAAGACAATGTAGTCATAGAAGCTTGTTGGGGACTTGGAGAAACTCTTGTGCAAGGTGAAGTTGAGCCTGACTTGTATGTTGTCTCGAAAGACGGGAAAATTATCAGCAAGAAAATAGGAAAGAAGACTATCAAAAGGATTAGAGACCTTGCTTCTGACACTACTGTCACAGTACCTGTGCCAAAGGAGTTTGTAGAAGCTCAAGTGCTAGCTGAGAATGAAATCTTGCAACTTGTAGATTTTGGGAAAATTTTAGAAAAGTATTATGGTAGAGCTCAAGACGTAGAATTTGCAATCGAAAAAAGTAAAGTCTACATAGTCCAGACAAGAGCAGTGACTACAGAAGCTAAGAAGGAAGAAGCAAAGATTGCTGGTGAGCCAATCCTAAAAGGACTTGGCTCTTCACCTGGAATTGCTACAGGTAGAGTTAGGATAGTAAAAAATCTTGATGACATAGAAAAAGTAGAAAAAGGTGATATCCTTGTAACTAAGATGACGTCTCCCGACTTAGTTCCAACCATGAGTAAGTGTTCTGCAATAATAACAGATGAAGGTGGTGTAAACTGTCATGCATCAATAGTTGCAAGAGAAATGGGCATTCCTTGTATAGTTGGAACTAAAAACGCTACTTCAGTCTTAAAGGACGGAGAAATTATAACTGTGGATGCTTATAATGGGGTAGTATATCCAGGAGAAGTTGCTGTAGAGAAAGCTAAAAAGGAAATAGTGCCTGTTAGTTTACCAACAGTTACCCAAGTAAAAGTGAACCTTGCTTTCGCTCTTGATAAGCTAGAAGAAATAGCAACAAAAGCTGATGGGGTTGGGCTTCTTAGAATAGAGCATATGATTGCTAAATATGGCATACATCCTGCTAAGTTGATAAAAGAAGGAAAAAAAGAAGAGTATATAAGAATTTTGTTAGATGGTATAAGACCAATTGCAAAAGCTTTTAAGGATAAGCCTGTCTGGGTAAGAACTCTGGATGCAAGAACTGATGAATTCAGGAACTTAGAGGGTGGGAGTGATGAGCCGATAGAAGCAAACCCAATGCTTGGTTGGCACGGCATAAGAAGAAGTCTGGACGAGCCTGAACTTCTTAAAGCAGAATTTGAAGCTATTAAAAGGTTGCATGAAGAAGGTTTGACGAACGTTCATATAATGCTTCCTTTTGTCGTTTCGGTAGAGGAATTTGAAAAAGCTAGAAAAATTGCGAACGAAGTAGACTTGCCGCTTACAGTTAGAATTGGAATAATGGTAGAAACTGTGGCAGCTGCCTTGAGTATAGAAGATTTTTGCAAAGCAGGAATAGACTTTGCAAGCATTGGCTCTAACGACTTGACTATGCTTGCCCTAGGTGTAGATAGAAACAATGCAAAGATTGCCAGCTTATATTCAGAATTCCATCCTGCTGTGTTAAGGATGATGAAAGAAGTTATAGAAACTTGTAACAGGTATGGAGTAGAAAGTTCTATATGTGGCGAGAGTGGTAGCAATCCAGAGATGGTTAAAAAGCTAGTAAAGTTTGGAATAAATAGCGTATCTTGTAACATAGACGCTTTAGATAATGTGAGAAAGGCTGTAGCAGAAGCTGAAAGAGAAATCTTGATTGAGCTAAAGAAAGGTAAAAGCTATTAAAAGTTTTCTGCTTAGAAAGCAAAAATATTAAAATGGAAGAAAAGGTAATTTTTTGGTTTGTTAGTATATCCTTGATCACTCAAGTGATTGGTCTTTATGTTGGCATTCAATACATAAGTTTTATTCGATCAGGTGTAGTGCCTCCTGTAGTAGAAAATCCTGAATCTCCTTTAAGTGGATTAAGAATTTTTATATACGTGATAATAACCACAGTTCTAGTTCTAGCACTCATCCGCTTCTTTCGTATAAAAAACATTTTATTGCGTGGATTAGAACTTTTTGCAGTTTTCTTCTCTTCTTGGCTAGCTTTTGATGCAATAATTCCATTTGGAGTTGTTCTGTTTGATGTGATGATTTCCTTTGGAATTATCCTCGCTCTTGCTTTAACTCTTTGGCGAATCCTTAGACCAAATCATATAAACAAAACTTTAGCAACAATATTTGCAATAGCAGGAGCAGGAGGAGTGATAGGCGCTTCTATAGATGTTCTACCAGCTATGATCTTTGTAGTAATCCTTTCTGTTTACGATTTTCTTTCAGTCTTTGTCACAAAGCATATGGTGTACATGGCAAAAGCACTAATAGAAAGTGATAGTGCTTTCACTTTTTCTTTCCCTTACAAGTTCAAAAAACCCATCAAGATAGATTACAGCGGGAGTAAGAAGAGAATAAAAGCTCATGTGTTCCAGTTAGGTGGCGGCGACATTCTAGTTCCCTTGCTCTTCTCTGTTTCTGTTCTCAGAAAGTTTAGCTTGTTGAATGCAATATCTACAATATTCGGCTCTTTCATAGCTCTTGCTGCTTTGCTCTACTTTACTGTCAAAAGGCCTGGTAAAGCTTTGCCCGCACTTCCAGTCATTTCTGCAGGAATGCTTGCAGGATTCTTGCTATCTCTTGCTTAAACGCCAATATGCCTTCTTCTCGTAAGTGCAACCAGCATCTCCTACAAACTCGCTGCACCTTAAGCATAAATCGCTAGGAACTTTTTCTTTCCTCTTAGGGCAATAGCAAGTAGGTTCTGGTCCAAGAATTTTTCTTATAGTAGTGACGTATACTTCCTCCTTCAAGACCCACACCAAAGTAAGAATTTTAAAGAATTTAAAAATTTTTGTAACAAAAAATATAGCTTCAAGCAGAAGCTTTTAAATGCTAGTTACAGAATTGTAATTATGAAGAAGATTGCCCCTAAAGAAAAAGTTGCTCAAGTTATCAAGTCTGTACTTTCGTCTAGGCTCAAGGTTGAATCGCAAGAAGAGCTGTGTGAACTAGTTTTAAAGCAGTTAAGAAAAGAAGACAAAGAATATACGCTATCGCCAACAAGAGTTAAAAGGATTGCGCTAGAGATACCAGAAATAGAAGTTAAAGCAAAAACTAAGAAAAAGGTTGGACTTTTGAAAATAGAAAAATGTCCAATTTGCGACTCTCCTGTTAAACCAATAAAAGTAAAAAACTTGTTGAACAAGGAAATTGTTGTTGGTTATCGTTGTACAGATTGTGCTTATGAAAGTGATTTAGAAGCTTTTGTGCCGATGAAGTATATTTTCATTTTAAAGCAAAGATATAAATAGCTGAAGGAAATATAGTTCTAGCATGAGTTACTTGGAAAATAATTCAAGACCAGATAGAAAAGATTTATCTCCTTGCTTCTTACCCTTTTGAATAAGGGTTTGATAACGAATTTCATAGAAACAAAAAGAATTACAACTTCAATTCAAACAAAAATCAATCTTCTGATATAGAGCCCTGAAACCTTTCAGTGTTTTTAACCTCAAAATTTAGTTGTTAAAAGAATAAAATTATTTTACATTTTCCATTAAAAACTTAAACATACTTAATTCTTGCTAAAGAATGCAAAATCAGTCAGGTCTCATTCCGCTTACACTTATCTACATACTCACAATACCTACAAAAGCCTTTCATCTCCTCATTCTCCATACCTTCAGCAGGTGGCAGCTTGTTTGAAAGAAGGGAAGTATGTAACAACTTAAACCTTTCTACTATTTTCTCTGCTTCCTGACGATCGAAATCTACTGGGAAAACTTTACTTTTCAAGTTGTTCTTGTCAATATAAAGCATAGCACCATCATGCACTCCAGTAGCATACATGTAAAACTGTAGTTGGAGTTTGTGATTAAAATGGGGCTTTTTAACTGCTTCCACGTTCTTGCAAGATTTGACCTCGACAAGCAATTTCTTGTTTTCCACTTTCAGCAAAAGTAGGTCGTCTACTCTCCCAGAAACTTGAAACTTATCTATTCTCATGTCAAAAGGGAGCTCACTTTTCAATAGCTTTATCTTCTCATTTCTAGTGTTCTTCAAAACATCTATTACAAAAGCGTGAATCATGTTTCCAACTTCAAAAATCTTCTGTTTGTTTATATCTATTTCTTGTGGATACTTGTAAGAGTACCAGACTTTCCTCAAACAATTGCCGACCTCAGAAGGATAGTACTTTCCTATCTTTTTGGGCTTATGCTCTCTTGCTATATGTTTTTCCAACAGCTTATCAAAATCAAACATAAAAAAAGTTTGGTAGGAAAGCTTTTAACTTTATCCTTCCCTTACTTCCGTTAGAATAAAAACAAAGCACAAACTATTAATTATGCCTGCAAACTTGCCAGCTGAATGGTACTTGGTGGAAGAAGAATACAGAAAAACGAAAGATTTGAAGAAGAAGAGAGAACTGCTGAAAAAGCTCATATCAGTTACTCCAAAGCACAAAGGGACAGAAAACTTACTAGGAGACCTGAGAAAAAAGCTTTCTAAGCTTGAAGACGAGATAGAAAGAAAGTCTAGAAAAGCTGGAAGAAAGACTGAAACTATAAAGAAAACTGGTGATTTGCTCGTTTCAATAATTGGTTTAACTCAAAGCGGAAAAAGTACTTTGCTGAGAAATTTAACAAACGCTTCTGTTGAGGTTAGTAATGTACCCTATACAACAAAAGAACCTATTACAGGCGTTTGCTTCTTTGAAGGAGTAAGCGTCCAACTTGTAGAAATACCTTCCTTCTTCCTTAGGAAACATATGACAATAGCTCATGCTTCTGATTTGTTACTGCTCCTTGTAAGAGAAGAAAAAGATTCAGAAAAGCTGTACAAAGTTTTGGAAGAGAACAATCTTGGAGAGAAGAAAAGAATTGTTTGGCTTAGTAGCTGTAAAGACTATCAGAAGCTTTTGAATGAAATTTTAAAAGAATGTAAGATAGTTAGAGTTTTTGCCAAGCCTGTTGGTAAGCCTGTAGAAAGCAAACCTGTAGTGATGAAAGAAGGTAGCTCGCTAAAAGATTTTATGGAAAAAGTTAACAGAAGTTGGATAAAAACTTTTAAGTTTGCCAGAATTTTTGACGATTCAAAGTTTTCAGGAAGGAAGGTTGGCTTGGAGTACTCGTTAAAGGACAAGGATGTTGTAGAGATTCATGCTTAACAGAAAACTTTAAATATTTAGTGTTCTATATTACACTAAATGCAAAAGAAGGCTGTACTCTTTGCATTCACCCTTAAGAGTGATAAGTTTTCCTCTAGCTATGAGAAGGTTAAATTTTTCAAAGCTTTGTACGGATGGAAGCAAGTTGTACCAAGTAAGAAAAGTAAGTACGAGTATGAAAGACCTGGACTGCTAAAAGAAATACCTCACTTAAAAGTTGACCAAAGTAGCTTCATCGTTTCAGAAGACTTCACCGATAGAGTGATAAAGTTTTTCGAAGAATGGGCAGATAAGATTATATGGAAATCTTTCAAAGTATTATTAGAGGAGGATTGGGAAGATTATGGCTGAAGAGGTTAAAGAAATCAGGCTTAAGGTAGGCGAGCTAACAGCAAGAGAAGAGGCTGGGCGCGGAATAGTTAGGTTTGAGTCTAGTGCTATGGAAAAGATAGGTGTAAAGCCGGGTGATATAGTAGAAATAGAAGGAACTAAAAAGACAGGTGCAATTGCTTTGAGGTCTTACCCTGCTGACGTTGGTTTAAACATCATAAGGATGGATGGAATAACAAGAAGGAATGCAGGCTCTGGTGTTGGGGAATACGTAAAAGTAAGAAAAGCTGATGTAAAGGAAGCAAGAAGCATTACACTTGCTCCAGCTCAAAAAGGAGTGATGATCCAAATTTCTCCAAATATAGTCAAGCAAAACATTTATAAAAGACCTGTTACAAAAGGAGATATAATTGTACCATCGCCAGTAGTTAAGAGGAAAGGAAGAGGAAGCAGCCTCTTTGAAGAATTTTTTGGCATCGATTTTGAAAGTGACTTTGATTTTTTCTTCACACCAATGCCAGCTGAAACAAAGTTTGTAGTAGTAAACACAAACCCTTCCGGTATAGTTAGAGTGGACGAGATTACTGAAATAGAAATCTTGCCAGAACTTCCTGAGAGCTTAAAGCTTGAAGAAAGAGCTCCTGTCGTTACTTATGAAGATATAGGTGGAATAAAGCCGATAATAGAGAAAGTGAGAGAGATTATAGAACTACCACTCAGACATCCTGAGCTATTTGAAAGGCTTGGTATTGAAGCACCAAAAGGAGTGCTGTTGTACGGACCCCCAGGGACTGGTAAAACACTTTTGGCTAAGGCAGTAGCCAACGAAAGTGGAGCATACTTCATATCAGTAAGTGCACCGGAAATAATGTGTATTGACGGGAGTACACCATTGGTCCAGAACGAATCTATCATAAATGCATGCCAAATATTTGAAAACAGTAAGAGAGAGAAAATCGGAGAGGGTAAGAACTATGTGTCGTACTCTGCAGAGGGCTTTTTGAAAGGAATAAGAAATCCTTCCTTCAATGTTGACAAAACACAACTTCTTGAAACTACGATGGTAAAAGTGCCTTCCTATTTCAATATCGTTTTGTCTACTACAAGCTATAAAGTGTCTTCCAACCATCCGTTACTTACAGTCTCGGAGAGTGGCATTGGTTGGAAGACGCCACTCTTCCTTAGGAGTGATAAAGACTATGTAGTAACATATGTATTGAAGAATGTTGAACCTCCAGAAATAAACTTCGAATCCCCACAAATCAAGGTAAAGAAATTCAGTAAAGAACTTTCTTTTCTTCTTGGAATGGTCGCTGGTGATGGTTGTGTAGGAAAAGATAACATAACTTTTACAGGTGAAAATAGAAAACTACACGAAAAATTTGTAGAACTAATAAAAGAAGTTTTTGGAATAGAAAAGATGAGCAGATATCCAAAGAGAACAATAATTTATTCCACTGAACTTGTAAGATTCTTTAATTTTATAGGATTCAAGTCCGGCAAAAAGAATTATAGAGAGTTTGTTGACAAATGGTTACCAAAGCTTGACAGTCGTCTCTTTACCGCCTTTATTCTAGGGTTACTTGTGACAGACGGGACTAAAGGTAAGCATTCTATAACATTGTACAGTATTGATGAGTATGTATTAGAAAAGATAAAAAGCATAGGATTTTCAAGAGGCTTGGTGTTTAATGGACCATTTCCACATACTAACAAGCTTAGTAAAGTTAAGAAGATTGTATTAAAAGGTGAATACAATTTAAAATTCTTTGAGAGTATGGTAAAAGAATTGGGGCTGCTCGAATATCGTGTACCCTCTTCTAAAAGATCCTACGAATATGTTCCAGAATTTCTCCTGAAAATCTTGAAAAGTATCCTTAAAAAACATAGGATAAATTACGGTCGTAATTATAAAATAGAACCTTATCTAAACCTTAGAAAAAGGCCAACTCTACATACCTTAGAAAAAGTAGTAGAAATAATTAAAGCAAAAGGTAGTGAGCTAAACGAAGATGAAAAGTGTATGTTGAACCTTGTAGAAAAAATAACTAAAAGAGAGCTACTTCTAGACAAAATAGTTGACGTGAAAAGAGTTGATGAAGAGTATGTAATGTATGATTTTGGAACTTCTCTAAGCAATTTTATAACTGGATACGGTCATGTGATGCACAACTCCAAATGGTATGGTGAATCCGAGCAAAACATAAAAAGAATATTTGAAGAAGCTGAAAAGAATGCTCCTGCAATAATCTTTATTGACGAAATAGATGCTATTGCACCGAAAAGGGAAGAAGTTACTGGTGAAGTTGAGAGAAGAGTTGTTTCTACACTTTTAAGTCAGATGGACGGATTGAAATCAAGAGGAAAGGTAATAGTCATAGCTGCTACTAATAGACCAAACAGCCTAGATCCTGCTCTAAGAAGACCTGGTAGGTTCGACAGAGAAATAGAATTCCCTGTCCCTGACAGAAACGGTAGACTAGAAATTCTAAAGATTCATACAAGAAACATGCCTTTAGCTAAGGATGTTGATTTAGAGCACATTGCTGACATAACTTACGGATATGTAGGTGCTGACCTTGCTGCTCTGTGCAAAGAAGCTGCAATGGCAGCTTTAAGGAGAGTATTACCAGAAATAAAGTGGAAAGAAGAGAAAGAATTGCCCAAAGAGGTAATGGAAAAGCTTGTTGTAACTAAAGAAGATTTTGAGAATGCTTTGAAAATGGTAGAACCTTCTGCGATGCGCGAAGTTTTAGTCGAAGTTCCTAAAGTCAAGTGGGAAGATATAGGTGGACTAGAAGATGTAAAGCAGCAGTTAAGAGAAATGGTTGAATGGCCGCTCAAGAATCCGGAATCTTTCAAAAGGCTTGGTATAGAGCCGCCAAGAGGCATACTTCTTTATGGGCCACCAGGATGTGGTAAGACATTACTTGCTAAGGCTGTAGCTAATGAAAGCGGAGCAAACTTCATAGCAGTTAAAGGACCAGAAGTTCTTACGCTTTGGGTTGGAGAGTCTGAGAGACGAATAAGAGAGCTTTTCAGAAGGGCAAGACAAGTTGCTCCTGCAATCATATTTTTTGACGAAATAGATGCTTTGGCTCCAAGAAGAGGTTTGTATAGAGGAAGTGCAGTAACAGAGACTGTAGTCTCGCAATTATTGACAGAAATGTCTGGGATAGAAGAGACTAAAGGAGTGGTAGTCATAGCTGCTACTAATAGACCTGACATGGTTGACCCTGCTTTGCTCAGACCTGGAAGAATAGATAGGTTTGTACTCATACCACCCCCAGACGAAAAGAGCAGGCTTGCTATATTTAAAGTGCATACTAAGAACATGCCCTTAGCTAAGGATGTAGACTTACGTGAGCTGGCTAAGAAGACAGAAGGATATTCAGGAGCAGACATAGAAGCTGTTTGTAGAGAAGCTGCGATGAACGCGTTAAGAGAAAATATGAAAGCAAAAGAAGTAAAGTCTAAACACTTTGAAGAGGCTCTGAAAAAAGTTCTACCCAGTATTTCTAAGGATACTATGGTATACTATCAAAAGTTCGTCGAAAGAACTAAAAAACCAGAAAAAGAAAAGGAAATTCCTCCAGCTTACATAGGTTAAGTTTATTTATCGACTAAGCTAACTAATTTTATGCAAAACTTGGTGGTAGAAGAGCTTAGACATGTTCCCGTTTATCAACAAAGAATAGAAATCGTTGAAAGGAAAGGTTTAGGTCATCCTGATACTATCTGCGATAATATAGCAAACGAAATTTCTGTTTTGCTTTGCAAAGAATATATCAAAAAGTTTGGAAGAATATTGCATCATAATGTAGATAAATCTTTACTCTCTGCAGGAGAAGCAGAAAACAAGTTTGGTGGAGGTGTAGTGAAAAAACCAATGCTACTAATAATAGGCGATAGAGCTACGCGCAGGTATGGTAGAGAAGAAATACCAGTCGATGAAATAGCAATATCTGCTGCCAAAAACTGGTTGAAAGAGCACTTAAGGTTTCTAGAGATAGAAAAAGATATAAAATTCCAAGTGGAGCTCAAAGAAGGCTCTGCTGCCTTGACTAGTATTTTCAAAAGAGAAAAGATTGGTGCAAACGACACTTCTGCTGCAGTAGGATATGCGCCTTATACTCCTGTAGAAAATATTACCTACGAAACGGAAAGATACCTTAACTCAAAAGAGTTTAAGAAGGAGTTTCCTGAAACTGGAGAAGATGTCAAGATTATGGTAAGCAGGATAGATGACATGCTTGACATAACTTTTGCGATGCCACTTATCGACAGATTTATCAAGTCTGAGGATGATTATTTCAGAAAAAAAGAGGAGATAGTTGAAAGGGTGAAAAACTTCATCTTGGAAAATTTTGATTTTAAAAACTTTTCCATCAATTACAATACCCTGGATAAAAGAGGGTATGGCGTAGAGGGTGTGTACTTGACTGTAACAGGAACTTCTGCAGAATCTGCTGACTCGGGGCAAGTTGGGAGAGGTAACAGAGCTAATGGTGTTATATCCTTGAACAGACCAGCAAGTGAAGAAGCTGCTGCAGGAAAGAATCCAGTAGCGCATGTTGGAAAGATATACAACTTGCTTTCCTTCAGAATAGCTGAAAAGATATACGAAGAAGTATCAGGACTGAAAGAAGTATATGTATGGCTGTTAAGTCAAATAGGTCAACCAATAGATAGCCCAAAGCTTATTTCCGTTCAAACAGTACTAGAAGAGGGAGTAAAGATGAAAGATGTGGAAAATCAAATTAAAAATGTGGTGGAAGCTCATGTAGCAAACATAAACAGCTTTGTTGACGAACTAATAAAAGGAAAAGTTAATTTTTGTTGATTTGCATGCTAAGAAAAATTGGAAAGTATTTGTTCGGCTCTCTCTTTACTCTTTCTCTAATCTTTCTTGTATCTGTTCATTCTTTTGCACAGTTTACCGAATACAACAACTTGAAGCAATCTGTAATCAGGATAATAACGCCCAACATTGAGCCAAAGCTAAACTATGGAGATGTTTTAAGAATTTGTGAATACCAGGAAAAAGTAGAGATCTATGTAGAAGAGGTTGGGAATATTTCTGTAGCATGCGATAAAATAAAAGAGGCTGGTCAAGAAAAATTCTTATCACTCTTTACAGATGCTATATTTGATAAAATTTATTGGAAAGAATATGCATGCGATTTTATTAGGTGCTTAAGCGAACAACCATTAGTAATAGTCTCTAGGTATGCTAATTCCTTCTTCAAGTCTCTAGAAATCCCATCGATGCTCTCAACTATAATTTTGTCTATAATTTATATCTTGCTAGAAGAAACAAACTCTAGAAGACTCAAAGGTTTGGGGTATATCTTACTTGTTTGTGGCATACAGTTCTTCCTCTTGTACTACATTAAAGATTTTTTTATAAAACAGGCGTCTATAGCGGAAATACTAAACTCTTTATTCTCTAACATGACTCCCTATTATACTTTAGCTCTGATTTTTGGAGCATGCTTGCTCACAGCAGGATATATCTCTGAAAAAGCTAAAGGCTTAATTAGTAGAAAATAAAATTATTATATTGTGGTAGAAATGTTCGTGAGGCAAGTAATGAATAGAAGAATTGTAACTGTAAAACCTAGTTTGACACTCAAAGAAGCTTCAAAGATCATGGGTGAAGAACATATAGGCTCGCTCATAGTAACAGAGAATGAAAAGTTGGTCGGAATAATAACAAATAGTGATATAATGAGAGCTATAGGAAATGACAAAGACCCAGAAACAACACTTGTAGGAGAGATAATGAGTAGAAACGTCAAAGTAGTAGAACCAGATAAAAGTTTGGAAGATGCAGTAAAGATAATGATTGAAAATAAGATAAAAAAGCTCCCTGTAGTTGAGAATAATAAGTTAGTTGGAATAATCACTGCAAGCGACATAGCAGTAGTTCAGCCTAGACTTATAGCCAGCATAGCTTCTTTGCTTTCCATCAGGCTACCGATGTACAGTGGTGGCTAATGCTCGCAAGATGTGCATGCCCTAGGCATGGGAAGCTTTCTATGGATGATATAATTATAAAGAATAACGTACCTGTTTGTAGAAAGTGCTCCTCTCCTCTTGAATTCTGCAACGTGAGACCTAGAAAAGTTAAGAAGTGATTTTTATATTGAAATGTCCTAAGTGTGGAAGTAAGGACCTTATGTTCATGCCATGGTTGGGCATGATATACGAATGTAAGAACTGTCACTACTGTGGACCGCTTGTGATAAAAGAGAAGAAAAAAGGTAAGTAAAACTTAAGGATAAGTGTAGCTTAGCACTAGTAATCCTTTACTATCTCGTAAGAAGATTGTATCACCGTCGTCATCCCACACAGGAGTGCTATTCCAGAATAGATGGGTAGAATCACTATTCCCATACCCTGTATGTAATACCACATCACCAAGCAAGATAGAAGGAAAGTAAAACAGATTATGAGCAGATTCATCTGTCACATACCAACCACTTATGTTAATTGGATTACAAACACTCTTGAATTCCACAAACTCGTTCTTATCTTCAAAGCTAAAAGCTTGAATTACGACGCATCCTGAGTATACAGAGTGTCTCCATATTCCTAGATTTTTCTCCTTAGCAAAATTCTGTGCTTCTTTTAATAAGTCCCTATATCTTATGTTTGGATATGTTATATAGGTATGAGCATAACCATTCTTTACCATTTCTAAGTTCACAAATCTGTTATCTACAAAAACATATCTTAAAGACCTTCCATAAGCGTCCTTATCTTTAGCGTCTATCTCAAGCTCTACTGTTTTATTTTTTACCATCTTTTCTAAAGCTTCTTTTGCCTCCTCATAGTAGAATTGACCCTTTTCTGGTGCATTTATTCCAAGCAACCTAACCTTTTCTCCACTTTGTGTTATAATCGTGTCGCCATCTATCACAGAAACTATTGTTGCTTTGTATCTAGGATACTTTCTTACAAAGCTTCCTGTCAAGTAGTTTAGAGCAAAAACTGTTATCAAAGAAATTATAACATATGCTGCTACTAGTTTTTTCTTCTGCGACATCTACCCATTATTTAAGTCTCTTCTTAACATAAATTATATTATGAATAGGGATCAAGTCTTAGGACTGATTGTAGTGGTCCTCATAATAATATTGCTTGCTTTGATTAAGTACAAGTTCTCTCTTTTTTAAAATTCTAACAACCGGAACTTAACTGTAGAAAGAAAAGCATATCTATTCCTTAAAATATTTATCATGAACTTATGGCTTTCTGGGTTAATAGAAGAAAAGTCTCGTTAATCTAGGTTGGGCTCTGAATAAACTTATCTATCATCAAATTTTTAATTTAAGATAATCCATTAACTTTCTCTGAAAAATAATGCTTCTCAAAAGATGTGTATTTTTTATCCAGTTTTCAAGAGGTATTGCTAATTTTGTCGAAATATACTTTAATGCGTCCTCTAACTTATTAAACTTTGATGGCTCTTTTTTTAAAGCTTCTCTTATACTTTCTCGAGTATGCCAAACACCAACTGGTATTATGTAACCGGGATGAATTTCTCTAAAAGTGATAACGGTAGCTTGTCTTTTTTCTTTAACTAAACCCTCACATATCGCTAACCTGGTGCTATAGTAACAACCACCCGTAAGAGCGTAAGTTGTTCTTCCTTTAAATCCTTCCCAATCTGAAATTATCCACACACTTTTTCCATTAGGATTCCATGTAGTTTTTGGATACCATGCTTCCATCTGCTCATAACTCCAATACTCTGGAATCATTAACACGATCCATCTGTTATCTAAGGCTGTATGCTCATAAACTCTAAACTCGTTGATTAAAGGAAAACTTTTCACTTTTTCTAGAAGATTTTGAGAAATTATACTATCTACTGCAGTTATGCTCATTCTGGTCGGAACAAAACATCGCTTTTTTCCAATCCCAAGTAATCCAGCACTAAAAGCTGTTTGAATTCTTGAAATTACCACTCCTTTCTTATAAAGCATTATAACAGCCTCTGCTGCTTTCAAATCAATGTCACTGAAAGCCTTTTCAATTCTTTGATCGGTTCTGATGCTACCAACATCTAAATCTTTTAAAGGAGCTGAAGGGCCGATTGGTTGAACATCCTCGTCTAAAATTAACCTCCGTGAGGGTTTTTTCGTAAATTCTGCGGTAGTCTCAGGAGAAATTTTGGAAAGTGCAATCTCTCTTGTTAACTCAACAATTTTCCCTTCTGTCACATTCTTCACATGTACACGGTATTTTCCTCTTACTAGTTGAGAACGGAAGTCAACTATTTCTTCGATAGTCTTGCCTTGCCATAATTCAGGAGTATTAAGGAGTGATGTATCACCATGAAATGGCGTTATCAAAGGGCCAACAAAAACATAAGGCCAACCTATCCTACCAACAAATATTCCTGGCGCTGAGCCATCAATACTTAACTTGTCAATCAGAGGTGCAACTTTAAGCTCAGAATTTAACCTAACCAAAATAGGACATCTTGTCCTTCCGCATAGCAATCTTCCGCCCTTACACAATGTACACCTATAATCTTTAGTAACAATTTTTGTATTCATACTTAACTCTCTTAGAATAGAAGAATCAACAACTGATGATAGCCATACATTCTTCCTATACCTCAACTTCTCACCCATAATAAAAACAAATCAAATTTTACCATATTTAAAAGTAAAGCATAAATACATACTTAGTTTTCGGAAGTTTACTTCCGGTAATTCTAAAATTAAAATTTATATGGCTGGAAAAGTATCTAACTTTAATGAGTATAAAAGAAATTAAGTGTAAGTCGTTGCTTAACGCAAGCAAGCTTGGCGATTATTGCATAAACCCTTATGTTGGATGTGCTCATGGATGCATCTACTGCTATGCTGATTATTTAACTAGAAAGTTTACAAAGCGTACAGAAAACTGGGGGGATTTTGTAGACGTGAAAATAAATGCATCAGAAGTCTTGAGAAGAGAGATTTTAAGAAAAAAGAAAGGAACGGTCTTTATTTCTTCTTTAACAGACCCTTATCAACCTTTAGAAAAAAAGTATGAGATTACAAGAAAATGCTTGGAAATTTTGCTGAGAAATAATTTTTCAGTCTGCATACAAACAAAATCTTCTCTTGTTTTAAGAGACTTAGACCTGCTGAAAAAGTTTAAGGAAAAATGTGAAGTTGGCTTTACAATAACAACATTGGATGAAAAAATTAGGAAAGATTTTGAACCTTTTTCTTCCCCTGTTGAAGAAAAGCTAAAAGCACTAAAAATTCTTAAGGAAAATAGAATAAAAACTTTTGTTTTCTTCGGTCCTGTATTACCTTATCTTTCTGACAAGAATTTAGGAGAATACTTTCAGACTCTTTTTCCTTTTACTGATTGTTTTTGGGTTGACAAACTAAACCTTAAGCCTGGAGTTTGGGAAAAATTAGAAAAAGTTTTAAAAGAGAAATATCCTGAGCTAGTTGAAAAGTGGAAAACCATCTTTTTCGAAAAGAACGAGTACTATAAAGAATTGAAGAGAAAAATTTTAGAAATTTGCAAGAACAAATTCAAGATTGTTTTTTGTTACTAACTATTTTAACTCCACTCCCAAGAGCTTCTCGATCTTCTTCGCCAAATTCTTCAATCATTTCTGAAGTTTTTGTCTCGTCAAACTTTCTTGCACAATCTTCGCACACGTTCACTACTTTCCCACTATCTTCGTCTCCTGCAGAAAAAACTTTTGTTGTTTTACCGCAGACAGAACACTTACCTATAAAAGTCGCAGAAATTTTTATCTTTCTTCATTTAATAGATTTAGTTTAAAAGTATAAGATGCATATCAATTATGAAAAATATATAAAAAAGTTCATATAATTTTTTAAAAACTTTCTCTCATTTTTAAATAAAAATATTTGAAGAGGTGAGAAAAGAAGTGGCAAAGAAGAAAAAGAAGAAGTGTTAAAAATTCTTCTGGCCTAAAAACTACGATTTCTTTCCTTCTTCTTTTCCTTCTTTAAAAATACTTGCTGCCTTCACTTTTCTTTATCAGTAACCAAAGTCCAAGGATTAAGAAAATTAATACTAGCAAAACAAGCAAGAATATTGTTGGATCGATTGTGTTTTCCATCTTATCAATTTTTAAGTAACCGTAAATTTATATTTTGAATTCTTCCCACTTAACTTTCTTCTTTTCAACCAATTCTTTTACAGAAGATTGTAGTTTGCTCAGCTTGCTTTTTCCAGACTTGACTTCACAAAAAACTATTTCCTCAGGTTTACCGCTTGCATATCCATCAAATATCACTAAGTCTATCGGATCTCCAATCCACCTCACATCATGCGGATCGTGCTTAAACTTTTCAAGAAAAGGTACAAGCTTTTCTAAAATCTTGCCAGAAAGTGTGCGTGCACTCCTTGCTATTGCATCCTCTCTTATCCTTTCTTCCTCTTTCTCCAAAAACTCTTTAACTCTTTTCTCAAACTTGTACTTCCATTCCAAATTCTTGTAAGCAAAGTATGCTACCAATACTAGAAGAACTCCTACCAAAAACTCTAAAAACATTCTATCACTCGGATAGCCCCGGCCAGATTCGAACTGGCGTCTTTGGGTTTCTTCTCTTCATCTTTTGTTCAGTGCTTTGGAAGATCCAAAGCCCAACTTCAGGGTTGCACTATCCTTGACCGCTAGACGACGGGGCTGTCTATACTAAATTATTCCTTATACCTTTTAAAAAATTGCATCTTAGAAAGTAAGCAGAGCCAGCAGCCCGCCGTTCAAAATTCTTCCGTACCTTGACAAGTTTTCTATCCCTTCTGCTTTACTGTATATGTGCAAGGAATAAATTCCGTCTCCTATGTTCCATACAATTGGTATTATCGGGCTTACTACCCAAGCTAGGTTTGCGACTATCCTCCCATACCTTATGAACTGGTAGGGGAAGAACTTTTCATGCTTGTAAAGGTAGTTTGAAATAATACCGTCTATAGCACCCCAGGATAGCAGAATTGCCTTTATCAGAGAAGTAAAAGATAAGAAAACTCTTACTAGAAAGCCAAAAAGGACTAGTGTAGGTGGAGATAAAACTTCTACTACCCTTTTCCTCAGCTTTACCATCCTTTCATACTTCCTTAGCTTAGGTTTCTTCATTCTTGTTCGCTTCCTTGGCATGGTAAAGGTACCTATTTTGTTAACATATCTTATAAAACCATGATACTTAAAGTTTGTGGTTACTTCTTAAAAGCAGAAAATCTATTTTCTGCTTCATTTTCCAAAAAACTGGCTATTTCTTCTTTTTTCATTACTAATCTTTTTGATATTTCTTCTAAATCTTTCTCTCTACCGAATTTTTGTCATTTTTAAGCAACCAAAGACTTCCTTAACAAAAGTGCTTTGTTTTGGCCTAATAAAACTTCAACTATCTTCAATGCAAACTCTAAAGCAGTTCCAGGCCCTTGGGAGGTTATAATATTGCCGTCTACAACAACCTTTTCAGCCCTAGGATAAGAAAGGACCTTTTCCAATCCAGGATATACCGTTGCTTTCTTGTCCCTCAGCATACCTAGCTTAGCCAAGATTGTAGGAGCAGCACATATAGCAGCTATCAGCTTACCTTTTGAATTAAATCTTTCTAAAGCAGAAAGTAATGGCAAATGATTGCTCAAGTTTTTCACGTTCTCTTCACCACCAGGAAGGATTATCCCGTCATACTCGTCAGGATTTATCTCAGAAAACTTCTTATCTGTAGTTATCCTTATGCCACTTTTGCTTGTTATCATTGTTCCAGGAATTCCTACTGTGTCTATGGATATACCAGCCCTTCTTAGCACGTCTACAACAGTAAAAGCTTCTATGTCTTCAAACCCGTTTGACAAGACTATAAGGAGACGCATAAAATAAATTTGTTTTTTTAAGTATAATTTGTTTTGCACAGAAGTGTAGAAATGTGTTTATATAATTACATGAGTGGGAATGAAAACTTCCCTGTTCTGCTTCTCCTTAGCCCGAATAAACTTTTGCTGTTTTAACTAAAGCTTTGAACCTTTCTGCATCCTTTTTGCTACCTACTATACTACCATAATGGATTGGTACTGCAACTTTCGGCTTTATTATTTCAGCTGCCTTAGCTGCCTCCTCTGCATTCATAGTATAAGTTCCACCAACTGGAAGAAAAGCTACGTCTATTTGTTTGAGAGAAGACATCTCAGGAATTAAGTCTGTGTCGCCTGCATGGTACAACCTCTTTCCTTCTAGAGTAACAACATATCCGAGCTTTTCTTCACTCTTAGGATGAAAGCGCTTATTTATGTTGTAGGCTGGGATTGCCTCTACTTTCAATCCTTCTAAGCTCTTTTCTTCTCCTGGGCTTAAGTGGAAGACTTGCCATTCTCCAGAAACTTCACACTGATTAGAAGCAAAAATTACAGTTGTTGGTTTAGCTATCTTTTTTATGTCTTCTATGCTAAAGTGATCAAAGTGCTCATGAGTTACTAGAATGAAGTCTGCTTTTTCTTTTGAGCTAATCCTGAAAGGATCGAAGTAAAGTACTTTTCTATTGCTGACTTTTACAGAAGCATGACCTAACCATTCTATCTTCAACCCTTCATACTCGAATGCCATATATATAATTTACACTCTAATTATTCTTTATGGTCTTGGAAATCCTTTTTTGGCTTGTAAAAACCTTTTCTTACTTTGGTATATTCCTAGTAGGCTTTATCGCAACTTCGACAATCCTTTTCCCTTTTCCAATAGATCTTGCTACCTTCTTTACTCCTGCTTTTGGTCTGCACCCTTTCCTAGTTAGCCTAGCAGTAGGAACAGGTGCAGCTTTTGGAGAACTTACAGGCTACTATCTTGGTGTAGGTGGTGGAACTATTAAAATCGTGAAAAAATCTAGACTAACAAAATTCTTTGTCAAGTTTTTCGAAAAAGCTGGCTTTCTCACTATTCTTATCACAGCTTTTATACCTTTCCCTTTTGACATCATAGGCATCCTAGCAGGAATTAGTAAGTATGATGTGAGAAAATTTTTGATAGCAACTGGAATAGGAAAAATCTTTAAAGCTTTGGTTATTGCTTATGCAGGATACTTCTTGGTACCTTATATTGCTCTTTTTATAGGAAGGATTTGAAGATGTTGAAGCAAGTAATCTTGGTAAGGAAGGATTTGAAGATGGGGCTTGGTAAGGCAGTTGCCCAAGCATGTCATGCTTCTCTTGGCTCTGCCCTTAAATGCAACAGAAAAACTATAGAAAAATGGATGAAAGAAGGTGGGAAAAAGGTTGTTTTAAAAGCAAGCTTGCAAGAAATTCTAGAAGCAGAGAAAAAAGCAAGAAGAGCTAAGATACCAAGCTTTTTAGTAGTTGACGCTGGCTTAACACAGCTTGAGCCTGGCACTGTTACTGCCTTAGGAATCGGTCCTCATGAAGAGGAGAAGATAGACAAGATTACTGGTAAACTTAAGCTCCTTTAGAAAAAAGATAGCACTAAATAGAAAGCTAAGACAACAAAAGAATAAAAAAACCAAAAGTTGCTTTCTTAGCTTTTATGTCAGAGTTGTTGTTGGTGAAAAGCCTCCACTTGGCGGTAATGTTGTTGTTGGGTAATATGGAAGAGTTGTGGTTGTAGTTGTTGTAGTAGTTGTTGTAGTAGTTGTTGCTGGCGGACCTCCACCAGGATAGAATGCAACTACTGCAATTATTATTATCAGCACGATTATTATTGCTATTATCCACATATTCTTTTTCATGTCTACCTTTGGCATGTTCATCTTTTTAATATTTCGTTTGTATTATTTATATACCTATCGGTAAGCCTAGGTTAGGGTTGTAGACGGTGAAAAAGCTCCTGGTTGAGTTGTAGTTGTTGTCTCGTTCTCGATTAAAGGTAAGGTTGTAGTCTCCAAAGGCTGGGTTGTAGTTGTTGTTTCTGGAAGAGTAGTTGTTGTTTCGGCTTGGCTTGGTGGCGCTATTCTAAGCATGCTTGGGTTTAATACTGCTACTGCACCAACTACAGCTAGAATACCAGCTATGATAGCTATTAGCAATATTGGGTTCAGACAACCACCTCCATCACGCTTAGCAAAAACTTTATAGTTGCAAGGTCAAACTCTTTTTCTGTTTTTCCAGAGATAAATATAACATGATCTTGAAGACGAACTTCTGTTTTGTTAGCTAAGGCTGGTGGAACTAAAGCTATTATAAGCGTGTCTTCTGTTCCTTTTAACGTGTAGTTTTCCGCTTCTGAACCCTTTATCTTCTTGTATATACCATTCAAATAGAATATAGTAGAAAGCTTGCTTGAAACTTCAAATCCGTTTACTGCTACTAGGCTATTATCACTAGAATTGACAAAAGTTATGTTTATCCTTTTTACACTTTCATTCATTACAGCATCAAAAATAGCTTTTTCGTTCGGATATACCGGAACCTTTAAAGCTTCTGTTAGGTTTGCCCTAAAGTATAGCAACTCTCCTTTATACTTGTAGATATACACATTCTGAGCTTGGCTAGAAGAGTTAAACCAATAAAGAAGAATTGCTACTAGTGCAAAAAGAGAAACAAAAGCTAACTTTTTCTTGGTCAGCTTTACCTTATACTTAGCCATAGAATTATTCTTAGATTACCAAAATTTATACTTTTTGAGAAGTTTTACAAAAACAAAGAAAAAGAAAGTCAGGCAAAGTAAAGCCTAACTTTTTTCTAAGCTTATACCGGTGTTATGGTTGGACTGGCGATAGTTCCAGTTATCTTTGCTGAACTTCCAGTGTAAGTTGCTGGAATCTTTCCTTGTGACAAAACGTCTGTTGCCAACTTTGTGTCTGCTGCAGTTGTACCTGCAACTAGTAAAGCTATCTTACCAGTTGCAAAGGCATTGTCTACTGCTATTACGTATGCTGTACCAGGTGTCCATGCAGGACCTCCACATGCATAGTTCGAACTAAGCTTGCCGTCTTGGACAAGCTTCCATGCAAGGACGTTCACGCATGGTCCACCTACCAAGACTAAGTGGTAATTGCTTACTGCAGCTGTGTCTACTATGTTACCTTGGTAATCCATTATCTCTGTGTCTAGCTTTGCTATGGATTGTAACAAAGGTGCAGCTTCGTTGTAAGTTACACCAGCTGCTGTGGTTGTGAATTGTGGGTTCTCACCAACTGCTACTAGATGATAGACTTGTGTGTCTGGATATGTTATTGTAGCTGTGCCTGCTGCTGTGCTGTCGTAAACAACCTTAGTACCCCATTCTGTTACTGAATGGCTGACTGTGGTAGAAGCTGTACCAACGCTTGTGTAAGCGTTGTCGGATGCATGTGTAAAGACAGGCGAAGCTAACTCTAGTCTCTTGTCATTTGCTGCATCATCCGACACGTAGAATATCATTGCATCTCTAACTGGTGCATCCTTTATCTGTTCTTCTACCACCAATACTGCAGGATAATCTGTACTAGCCAATTCTACTGTACATACACCACTACCAATGGAAGTCATGTTGTACTTAACTCGACTACCACTTGGTGTTGCATCTTCATCAGTTCCAGTACATGTTATTGTCTTCTCACCTGTTGGGAAGATTACTGTTGTACCGTTCGGTATGTTCACGGGCTTTGTAAATGCTATCTTAGCTCCGTACTTAGTCTCCAATGCTGGATATACGTATGTCTTTGAATCATCGCTGTCCTTGATAGAAACTTTATTGGTACCAAACGTTACTGTGTACTGTTGGCCGTCTATCACCAACATGCCTGTTGTTGGTCCTGTGCTGTTTGTTGCCTTGTATTCAGTTCCTGAGAAAACATCCTTGAAAGTTACTTTTTGTGTTGCTACACCAGTCTCTAGGCTTATAACCTTCAACATGTGTGGGAAGTTGCCTGCTGAAACGAACACATACTCGTTCACAGCTGCATCTTCGCCCTCCACAACATGTATGGCATTCCCTGCTGAATCAGCAAGTGTTTCTCCACCTGCCGAAGCAGGGTCTGCATCATAGGCCCAAGAAACTGTTCCTGACTTTCCGTACTTGTCTGTGAATGCTATTGTATAGTAGTTCGTTGCACCAGGTGTTATTGTTATCTCTTCCGAATCTGTTGTAGCAGGCCCGTTGTAAGCTACCTTAATTCCAAACACTGGATCTGTCCAAACAGTACCTGCTTTTATGTAGTCAACTGCTGGTGATGCTGTGTAAGCATCGAACGATACCTTCAAGTCGCTCAATGCTTGTGGTGATGCTGCCAAGCTCACGGAAGTTCCTTTTACTTCTTCTTCGTTACCAGCAGGTCCTCTCTTTATTGCATATCCGTTTGTAAACACATACCTGTCAGCACCTATAGAGACTGTTACAGAACCAGTCTCTGTAGGCACCTTGTAGTAGAATACATCTGAAACATAAACAGAAGTTCCTGCAAAGTCGTAAGTGTTACCTTCCCTAACTTCCTTCTGTATCCCATTTACGGAAATTACTGCACTAGAAGGATCTATTATACCTACAACCTGTACTGTGTAGGTAGTAGTACCAACAGTTATTGTCTTTGTTTCACCTGCCTGTATCGTTTCTTTACCTGTTGTACCGAACAAGACTAAGTTAGTGCCGTCTGTCTCGGCAGAAATCGTGAAAGACTTGCCGAACAGAACCAATTCTTTTCCTACTGCGTTACTTGCATTAAATGGCTTTGTGAAAGATACCCAACCTTGTACTAAGTATGCATCTGCGCTTGGAGATGTTCCGAGCTTGATCAGGTAAGCTGGATCTTTTATTCCAGATGCTACATCAGGTTGAGCATACTGTATTGTCTTCCCACCTATCTTCAAGTACTGTGAATACTCGTACTTTGTTCCAGCTGTGTCCTCAACACTACCAGACTTCAAGAATGTTGGTAGGTCTGTTGCTGTTAATATTGATTTTGCCTTGTTTGTTACATCAGTCAAGTAAATCTTAGTATCAGCTGTGTCTAAGCTAACACCACCTGTTAGTTGAGCAGGTCCAGCACCAGCTGCAGTCTTTGTTACATAGCTAAGCTGTTGCAAGTCAGCACCCAGGTCTATTGCTCCTACTACATCGTGAGGAGCTGCACCCCTACCTACTACTATGTAGGCCTTAGGTGTAAAACCTGTTGCTGTTGCTTCACCCAAGAAGCTTGGGTATTGGCCTAGCTGAACTGCACCTAGTACAGAAGCTACCAAAAGCATTACTGTTGCTAAACCAGTCGCAACCAATTTCTTTGGTTGCATTTTTACCAATTTTTTATTTTGGATCATCGTCTCACTACTCTAAACCCTTACTGCACTCTATAGAGCACAGTAAGGGCTTTTTCATTAAAAATCTATTAGTTTATACCCTACTTATATCTTTCCTGAAACAGTTTTAAAGTCTTATAAAAAAGAAAAAATTTTATTTTTAATCAAGAAATAAGTAAAAATTTCACTTTTAATTGTTTCTAATGCAAACTATTTACTTTTATGTTAGCAACTTTTTCTTCAGCCTTACTATCTTAGTTCTTCCCCTTCTCTCAGACTTTAACAAGCCCTTTTCTTCCAAGCTCTTAACAACTCTGGAAACTTTTGCTTTAGAAAGTTGGGCAAGCTCGACTATTTTTCCCTGTTTTATGCTTCCTGCTTTTTTCACAATTTCAAAAACTTTTCTTTCATGCTTGTCCAGAACTTTTAGAACAACTTTTTCAGGCTTCAATTCTTTCTTAGCTACTCTTGTTTTTCTTATGTAGAAGAATGTAGACGTGAATAGAAAAACAATTATTACCAGCAAAATGTATAACAAGCTATAATCTTTCTTTTCCCTAATTTCCAAAGGCTGATAATAAACTTGGAAAGCTAAAGGTTGTAAGCTAGAGACATTTTCTATCTCCCAAAAAACTAAGATGTTCCTTCCGTTGCTAAGCATCGAATACTTTTTAGGATATACCGCATCGCTCGTATTAGCAACAACATGACCAACCGGTAGGGTGAAAAGAGAAGTTACCCTGTCTGTAGAAGGTAGTAAAAACTGTTGATAGAACTTGTAAACGTTTCCTTTAACTTCGAGAAAGCTTTCTGACTGAAACTTTATGGTTATGCTTGTAGTGTTAAGCCTTTTGCAGGAGATTTGTCCATCCGCTACTTTACAGTCTGCATTACTCGTTAAATTTCTTACATTACCAAGAACTTTAAACTCGAAAGTTTCCTCGTCAGGTATAACTGTTATCTGTACAACAGCTTGATTCCCCTCTACTATGCTCTCTACTCCAAAGTACCTTGCTGCTCTAACTCCTTTGCAAGTTAAAACTAGTATTATTAAGAACAGCAAAACTTTCTTTTTCACAATTAAACTTTATCCAAGAACACTTATAAGTTTTATCTCAACACATTTACCCTCATACCACAAACAGGACATCTATCGTCTACTAAGTTTATCTTCTTCACTTTTCCAGCAACACGTTCTATCAAAAGCTCGTTGCAATTATAGCAATAAGTGTTTTCTCCAGTTATTATTGGCGAATTGTCTATGTACACAAACCTCAAACCAGTCTTAACAGCTTCTGTTGCACATTTTTCCAAAGTGCTAGTTGGTGTAGCTGGTAAATCAGTCATAGAATATTCAGGATAGAACGGAAGAATGTGAAAGGGTATTTCAGAGCCAAGCTCAGAAGAAATCCATTGAGTAAGTTCACCACACTTTTCCAAGCTATCGCCAAGCTGAGGAACTATCAAGTCTGTTATTTCTATGAAAACTCTGTACTTCTTCATTCTCTTCAAGTTTTCAAATATCGGTTGAACACTCTTAACGTTCATAAACCTTTGATAGAATTCTTCAGAAGCAGAAGCTTTTATGTTAACTACAGCTGCATCTAAATACTTTACAATCTTTTTTATAGATTCTTCACTGGCAAAACCATTTGTCACAAAAACATTCTTTATGTTAGATCTGTGAGCAAGCTTGGCAGTACGAAAGTTAAATTCCATGGAGACAAAAGGCTCTGTGTAAGTGTAGATAATAGAATTGCATTTATGCTTTTCTGCATATGCTATCAAATCTTCAGGAGAAAGTTTCTTGTATTCTATCTCTTGTATACTTTTTTCATGCAACCCTCTAGAAAGCTCAAAACCTGAACAAAAATCGCTAAAAACGTTACAACCAGGTAAGCCAAAGAAGAGAGCGTTAGAATCTGGAAAGAAATGGAACAAAGGACTCTTTTCTATTTTTTCTACTATTAGACCAACTACTTTACCATAGTTTATAGTATACAGCTTGTTGTCGATGTTCTGCTTGACCTTACAAAATCCTGACTTGCCTTTACTGATGAAACATTTTCTAAAGCATTGAAAGCACCTAACCCCATTTCTCTCTTTCTGCCATAAAATTGCTTCCGTAAGCTTTTCTTTCACTCAACCACCAGTTTTTAAATAATATATTGCCCCCGCATACTATTATTTGTTAAGCCCTGGTAGCTCAGTTGGTAGAGCAGCTGTCTCGTAAGTGACATGAAAACAGCAGGTCGTGGGTTCAAATCCCACCCAGGGCTTATTTTAGCTACTATTTTATCATAAGTTAATTCACGTATGTCACGCCATAAGAAAGTTTTTGAAATTACCAACCTTTGTTTGTAATCCAATATTTATGTCTTTTTGATAAAAATAAGTTAAAAGAATAGCTATTACACCCAAAATTAAAAAGAAAATTCCTATATATACGGAATTATAGTTAGCAGAAGCAAGAAAAAAACCAAAAAAGTAAAGATAAAAAAAGGAGAGAGAGGGTGAGGCTGATAAAAACCTAATATTCTCTCTTTAGGTAAAGGTAAAAATTCCTTCCAGGTAACTTTAATTCTTCTTTTGGTCTTTTGATTTTCTTTAAGCAAATTCCACAATTTTTACAAAATTTATCCATTTTTGAAATTCTCTTCCCACATTTAGGGCATTTTAAATACCTTCTTTTTCTAGACATAAGTACTTAAGACTTTAACTTGCAATTATTGGTGATGGGACATACTTTTTCTTCCCAATGAGAAATTTTTACGTGAAGTTGTGTGTCAAATTAGAGGATACAAATCCATATCATCCTCTACTCCATCATTATCTGTATTCTTAATTCTCGTCTTCTTTTTATTTCGTCTAATTTTTTCCAATCCATTTTACACTTCTATAGTTCCTATTTCTTCGAAAAAATTACTAACAGCTTTCCAGAAGTTCACACTATTTTCAATAGTAAGTTTTTCAACTCTATATAAAACGGGAGCTGAAGGATCACCCCAGAAAGTCAATCCAAATTTTTTTGCTAAATTTCTTACTCTTTCTTTTTCTTGCTTTGGAATACAAGTTATTCTAATAGGTAATGAATAATCAATTGTTGGAATAAAAATTGCTAGCTTTTGATATAACATAAGCAAACCAAAAATTGGCTTCTCCGTTTCAAAAAATATCCCATAAAGATTACAAAAACCTACATCTTCTCTTGCTTTCCTCATCCATTCTTTCACATTTTCATATACATTTACCAACTTACAAACACCTCTATCTGTATAACCTCCTAAAAATTTAGGTCCTAACTTTTCCAAACTTTCGATTATTTCTATTAACTTTCGGGGCTCTATAGTTGAATCAGATGGGCTAAATTCCTTTCCCTTATTAAAACGAAGTAAAGTGCAGTTTTCTATTTTTGTTTTTTTGCTTATTCTATCTAAGATTCTATCCCAAGTTAAGGCAATCATATATATTACCCATTTCTGTTCGAAAATAAAAATCTTTTAATGCATTTGTAATTAACTTTCTTCTATATTTTAGATATGGGCACCAATGGGTAATTTCACTTTGGTTATAAACTCAAGCAAAGATTGTAAAGAGTGTGTTGAAAGAGTTATCCTACCTGTGGGAATGAACTAGTGAACGATACAAATGACCTTTGTAAAGACCAACCTTATTGCGTCCTATCGTTCCGCTTAATCGAATGGTATAAGAGTAGGACTTTTCTCTTTAAGATACTTAAATAATTTCTCTGAAGTAATTAACTCATCAAGCTTCCATAAGGATTTAAACCGGTTGTTTCGATGTCAAATGACACTACCCTATACAATCCCTTATTTTTTCGTTTTTAATAAATTATTCCACCTATAGCCGCGATTAGAGCTGTGATTCCTGAATCTTTTAGTGGATATTTAGTAGCTAACCCTCTTTTCCTCATTAAAGAATATAAAGATAATTAATTATTAAGTCTTGCAATTGAATACTTATGGTATGGATTTGGGTGTTTAAACTGTGGAAAGTGAGATAATGGCTCTTAAAGATTACTTGTTGAAAGACGAGAAAGTTCTTTCTTCTATTATTTCAACATATCTCCATTGTATTTTTCTCAAAGAATAATCTCATGTTTTGTAGAATTTAAGAGAATCTATGTACTCCCCATATTTTTCATGTGTAATTTCTTTATCTCCAGAAGTAGATATTTTTATCGCTTGCTTAAAAGCACTTATTGATCTTTCAATGCTAAATCCTAATCTTTCTACCTCTGTCAATTTAAATGTTGAATATTTTAAAATTATGTCTTTACCGAAGAATCTGATTAAAGATGGATCATAAATCGGATTTTCAGTATCCATTAAAATTGGAAATGGTTTTTTAATTCTTCAAAATAGTAATCTAAAATGTCACACTGAATTTTTCTTTCCCAATTTTCGATACCTGGAAAAAGATGAATTTCGTCCCCCCGCCTAACAATACAAATAATTTAATTAATACGTTCATATTTATGCCAAAGCCTGGAAGAAGTTCACCTTTTTCAGAAATTCCTCTCTTTGCACGTCTAGTAAGTGGTGTGTGCAAAGTATAGTGAAATTGCACAGGATATTTTTTAGATTTATTACCTATAAATGAAGTTAATGGAAATCCAAGTGTAAGTGGTGACAACTCGATTCCAATATTTTTACTATCAATCTCTTTAAGAATATCTAGCCTTTCTTCATAATCCTCGCCATAAATATAAACATAATATAACTTTGCTCCAAAATCATCTTTAATTTCTTCAATTATTTGAGTCATTGTTTCAACTCTCTCTAAAATTTTGCAAGTTATCAACAATCATTGGATGATCTGAAATTTCATCAATACCAGAAACCCAATAATCTTCGCTCAAATTCTTAAAAGTTTCTATATTAACGTTTTCTTGGGGTTGAAGTACTGCCTGCAAAAGAGGTCTATCTTTTATGTTAAGCAATTTCCTAATCCCATCTCTTCCAAATTTTGGACCTCTAAAAGTTTTAATTATCTTTTTTGAAAACTTACATTTTCTATCATTGCTGAATCGAAAAAGTAAAATCCATCATAGCAAGTAAGTTTAATAATTGTTGCAATGTGATACGTTCAACTTCATAACCAATTTTAATAATATTCTTTTCTGGTGTATATAATGGTTTTGCAAATTTAGAATTTGTTATACCTTGCTCTCTCCATAATCTTTTCTTTATTGGTTTTACTTTTTCAGTTTCAAATAAATTTAAAATCTCAACCTCTTTTTCTTTTGGAAATGTGAGAGAATCTAAACTCTCGTCATAAGACATATTTTTAATTAACTCTGTGTATTTAGAAATCAAGATGTTGAGTTTTGAAAGATCTACTAATGCAGAAAGCTTATAGCTACCATTTTTTTTTAATTATTAGCTTATTATCCAAAAGAAAATTTAATGCTCTGAAAAGAGATCCTTCATTCACTTTCAACTTTTTCTTAAGTTCTATGAAAGTTGTAGGTTCTGATAAAGACAAAATTATCTTTATAGGAAGATAAGAACTTGGTATTATTTTTCAGTTCACTTATACTATTCCATAATTCTCTTCCAAAATTTGTTGGCGCATATCCTTTGTTTGTATATTTAATTAAACCATAATCTTCTAGTATTCTTAAATGATAAAACAACTTTTGATTTCCATCAAACTCTTTAGGAGAATCTAGGCATTCTTGAAATATTTTCTTTCTGATAGGATCTGCAGATATCTTAATTGTTTTGATATGCATTCTACCATAAAATTTCTATCTGTTCTATCAGCTAATTTGCCTTTAATTACTTTTCTTATTAGCTTGCTTGGAATAATTTTTGCAACTTGCATATTTTACAAAATAAAAATTAACAATTTAAATCTATGCTCTAACAACAAAATAGGTGAGAAATCGAAATTGAAGAGAGTTTAAAAATAAAGGAGGTGGAAAAATGGGGGAGGAGAAACGTTATGAGATCATTAAATCTGGTGGGAAAGAATATGTATACGAACTCAAAGAGCCAGGAAGCATAGCTGAAGCTATTGGTGATCTCATTACAGGGCCAACTCGTGAACTCAAAGAAATACGTACTATAAAATACAGGGAAAATAAATAGGAGATAAAATGACAGAATATGGGGAATGTGAAAAAATGTAGTTACAAGTATCTCAGAGATCGTGAACATCTTCCTTGCCTTTATGAATGCACTATTCCGATACCATCCATACTTATTGCTACTTCGTAAACTCCAATATTCTTCAAGTATTTAGCTACATTATCGTCTACCAAAATACCATTTGTTGCTACTTCAACCGACATGTTGCAGGAAGCCAGCATACTCGAGTAACTTAAATGCGTATGTTAAAGAAATTTCGATGAAATTTCTTTGAATGAGATTATTCGCAAATACTTAGGTGGAAAATGTGATTATAAAACAGGGAAGATATTTATCTATCCAAGAAAAATTTTGGCCGAATGAGTCTAAGCAACCTACATGGGAGATAGGTTTTTATGGTAGTTTTATTAATGGAGTTATGAAGTATCTTATTCATGAAATGCTTCACCGTTCTGGTATTCATAACGAATTGCAAGTTAGAGAATTAACTGAAAGATATCATAAAGAGTTTCATAGAAATTACTCAAAGTTGGTTAGAGGGGAATTAAACCTTTAGTAAAGGAATGGAAATTAATAGAAAAAATTTAATTGAAGGAAAAATGGTGAAAGTAAGAAAAATAGGTTAATTATTGAATTTAACGTAAAAGAATGGTAAGAATTTTTTATTCTTTAGAAAGCTATTAAAATCTGAATTCTATTTATAGTTTATGGACGTGCTATTGTTGATTGAGACAAAAGACTACCAGAAAGTCAGTGAAATGCTGAAAAAGGACGAAGTAGTCTCTTTAGCAAGCTTAGTGTTCAAGGATGCCAAACAATTTGGAAAAGAAGGATACTATTGCTGGATATCTGGCTTGGAGCAGCAGTGTAAGAAAGCTTTAGAACTAACGAAAGAACTAGCAAAAGAAATTACTGGAAAAGAAAAAGAAGAATTCATGAAGAAAATGAGAGAGGAAGAAGAGAGAGCTGTAGAAGGTTTTGGTGCTATTTTTGGTTGATGCGCCAGTAGTCTAGCCTGGTTAGGACACAAGCTTGCCAATCTTAGCTAAAAGCTTGGAGCCCGGGTTCAAATCCCGGCTGGCGCACTTTTCAAACTTATATTCTAATCAAACCAAAAAATAATTATGGTTTTTGGCGATAAAGAAACAGAAGAAAAGAAGGAAGAATCCTTGGCATTACCTGAAGAAAAAGTTCCAGAAAAAAAGGAAGAGTCAGAAGAATTATTTGCTCCACTTTTCATAAAAATAGAAAGGTATAGAGAAATCACTAACAAGATAAGCTCTGCTAAATCAACTCTTGAAAACTTGAAAAGCAGCTTGCTTCTGTTGAGAGAGCTGGAAAAACTTAGAGAGGAAAGTTTGAAAGCAGTAGAAGGTATCGTCTCGAAACTCGAGAAAAAGTTAGAGGAGCTAGAGGTGGAATTTCTTAAACGTGGTGGTATAATTTCTCGAATGAAAGAAGTAAAAGATGTGGAAAGCCTGTTGAGCTCTTTCAGTGAAGTGAAGGGCAAACTAGAAGAAATAAAAGCAGAAAATATTTAAATTCTATATTCTATTTTGTGCAGGAGTCGCCTAGCTTGGTCAATGGCGGCAGACAGATTGGCTGATGCTCAAGTGGATTGAGCTCTGAGTTGATGAAGACACCTGCTGGCTTAGTGCCTTCGCCGGTTCAAATCCGGCCTCCTGCATCTTTTGACACTTTCTGGAATAAAGTAGTAAGAGAAGAGAGCTTGTAACCAAGAGAAATAAAGGAAAAGAATTTAAATTTACAGAAATCTTTGGGTCGTGAGCACACTTTTTGAAAAACTTGGATTCTTTGGAAAAAGAAACTTGGGAAAAATTAAAGCAAGAAAATTTAACTTACAAAACCGTTACAATTAAAGTTCGATATGAAGATTTTGAAACTCATACCCATTTAAAAATAATTGAAGTTGGAACCATTTCTCTATCCAGAAAAAAGAATTAGGCTAATAGGAATAAGGGTTTCCAATATTAAAGAAAAAAGTTAAAAAATTAGCTTAAGGTTATAATAATTTAAAAGTTTAGCAAAAGTTTAATCATTTATCATTTTATAATAACCCTTTTTAATATTTTCAGTTCTACCCATTTTAATTAAATTTCTAAGTTGACGTAAGATTGCCGGTGATGAAACTTTCCTTGAAATTCTTTTATTAACTTCAGCGTTAATATAACTTAGCTTTCTCTCTTTTCCATCAGCTAGTACATTTAAAATAGCATTTCTTATTTCTTCTCCTCCTTTTTCTCCAATCCTAGTTTTTTCTCTCTCATAAATCCATAGCACATTCCTAATATCTTCTCTAAGCTTAACTTCATCTTCATAAAGTTCTTTAGCAAGCATAAATTCTTCAATATAAGGATTTAAGCTTATAGCAGCTTTACCTATAGGCTCAA
>Ga0185307_1000169_pt1 | contig 45589 bp, 38 predicted proteins | sample LHCtaG_FD_128010 | JGI IMG/M metagenome (GOLD analysis project Ga0185307, IMG submission 128010) | Hot spring microbial communities from Little Hot Creek, USA to study Microbial Dark Matter (Phase II) - LHC4sed_matched (SPADES... | ecosystem: Environmental > Aquatic > Thermal springs > Hot... | reverse complement strand
TGATGGGACATTAACTTCAAAACCACAATTAGGGCACTTACCCAACCTTACCACCCTTCAATATTTTGCGTTACAGTAGTATATAAAATCATCGCATTGACGTAAGGTACTCAGCTATCTTAGACTTGGCGTAGAAGCACTCTTTATTATGGCAGTTCTCAGCCAGGTTGCAGGTCCAGGTCAGCGTGAAGCCTCCACCTTCAACCCTGACCTTAACGGGTGCTAAGACTATAGACCTGCGCCTGCGTTCGCCGTTGCTGTCCGTGAAGCCCTCACACATGCCAGTGTTGGGCTGGACAACGATTGAAATAGATAACACCTCCAATAAATGCTAGGGAAAAATAAAAATGGGGACGTTTAGAACGGTACGAAGAACCTTATTATCCATATTATTCCGCCGAGTAACATTCCTATCATGCATCCTGTTACTGCTCCTGAGGCTATTGGAACACCATAGCCCTCATAAAGCTTAGCACCTCCGATTCTAAGCGTCAGCATTTTAAGCATCCATGCTACGAAGAACGGTATCCATAGCCCGAATAAGGTTGAGGATGCTGTAGTTCCCAGTATGTAGCCTATGGGTTCAAGCGGGAACCATACAAACCTAGCGTGGAGCCAGCTTAAAACAACCATGATGAAAGCTCCCAGAACGGCGTACTCAGCCCAAGGTTCACGAGCAGGTGTTGAGATCCACCAACCAGGCATTTGCGCAAGCCTTTCACCTATCCCTAGGAACCAGCTCGACCATATACCTATGCGTTCACCACCCACCGTGTGAAGTATCCATATGAACGCTATGTGTGATGCCAGTGGAGCTATTAGTAAAGCCGCCAGTACTGTCTTGAACGTGTTTCTCGCAGATAAACCAGCGAGACTGGCAAACTTGTAAGCTGTGAAAGATGAAACTGCTGCTCCGCCCCAAGGATACGACGGCGTGTCTGAACAGGACTGAACGGCTGTCCTGTATATCAGGTATTCTTGGGTTGTTATCGGTTCGTGACACGTCGGATGTAGAAGTCTGAAGAATACGAGCCCCTTATCGGCGCTCCTCCAGTATGCTCCAGCAAGCCCGAAGAGCCTATTCATCGGATACCATATGCAGAACGCCGTTATCGGCATGAAAAGCGCATCTATGAACGATAAGCTCGACCACATCCAGAACGCTATGGTAGCTATGAGCGATACCCCTATGATGATAAGGCACATCCTGTAGCTCATAGCCTCCTCTTTAAACTCACTAGAGCCTTTAGACGCAACTTTAAATGTTTCTGCAAGATAACGCCTGTTGAGTATTAAATGCATAATACCCATCGCAACAATGGCACCTACGGCTATAGCCCCGAACTTCAGTGGCGGCTCTGTGGTAGGCGATGGGGAGCACCAGAACCTACCGCATGTACCCATGCCAGTTATACCAGTATAGTAGCCCATCGTGTAAGCTATTTGAACAGCAATTATGTAAATTAGGGCGAAGAACCAAGTGCTGAATTGAACGGCTAATGGAGCCATATAAGCCATAGCTACTACTGGAGGGTTATAATTCATAGACATTATGCCGGGTATTGCTCCAAGAGGTTCATCCCCGCCAATCCACCTAGTTAAATGAGGACATGACCTATATCCAACTCCGTATATGTCTGGAAACCATGGGAATATTCCCCTAAGCGTCACCGGGATCTCGAAAGCCAAACCTATGACAACGCCTATGATGAATAGTCTACTCCAGCCTTTCTCAGCTACATTGTTCCTAGCGAGCTCATATGCGACTAGAGCGTGTGGAAACGGCACCTTCTCTATATCTATCCAAAGCCTTCTGAATAGAGTCGCTACAGACAGCATGAAAACCCCCATGGTTATGTTGTGTAGCCAGAACCAGGTGATCGGCGTCGCCCAAGCACTCCAATCTATCGGGCCTCCCTTCGATAGAAGTATGACTACTTCGTAAGGAGGACACATGAAAGTCGGCACTATCCTATCTGCAAGCTCTCTTTCCTGGATCCTCACGGAGTATAGGTAGCGTTGGTCTAAAGCCCATGGGAAGTTTATGAAGTAAGACACTACAAGAGAGCTTATATAGATGTATGCTAAAGTCTTCGCGCCGAATCTATCCCTTAAAGACTTAACCCTGTATAATGGAGCAGATAGCAACAACATTAAAAATGGTGCTGTCGTTAAGCCTATGTTGCAGACAGATTCACCTAGCGAATTCACTATCCAGTATGGGAAGCTACTTATAAGCAACTGCCATATGGGACCTATGAAACCCAACACAAGAGGTATTATCATTGCGAGTAGCCATGGAAACTTTTCTTCAACAACCTCTTTCGACGTAGACATTTTTTTCCACCAATTTTTTTAACTGTTTCTTGGTAAATTTATAAGTTTTAGCTATCTTTTTTTGAGTTTTTAGTATATTTCCTTAGACTAGGGCTGAGCGTGGAGCATCGGCATAGTTCATGCCTTTACCCCTTCCTACGCTTAGCCTTGGCGCGGGCCTCGTAGTACCTAGCTCTGAGCGTAGCATTCGTTGTCAGGTATCTGGCTAATGTTCCGTAGTCTACGCCCAGTATCTTAGCCGTATCCCTCAAGGTGTATCCTTTCTCAACATACTTCAGAGCCCGCTGTGCTATAGCTACCGACTTTATGGACGCCTTTGTTAGGCACATTGTTGAACAAGTAGCTTAAGGAGGTTGTAGAATAGTCGTTAAGATTGAAACTTTCACAAAAACTGCTACAATAGCAATCAGCGTTCTTCAGAGAACGGTTACACTTTTCTGTCGATAATCCGGCTAATTTAACCCTATGCTGAATATATACAGTCTAAAAACCTTTAAAAAGCCTACTCTACCCCATAGAATCAATGTACACCATTTGGAGGTACATGTATGGCTAGTCTTTCAAAAGACAACGTTAAAACCGGGTCTAGTGGAGAGGTGTTTAGAAGACCCTCTTGGGATGAGTATTTCATGAGTATGGCTTATCTAGTTTCTAAGAGATCTACCTGCATCAGGCGAAAGGTTGGAGCGGTTCTAGTTAAAGACATGCGTATAATAAGCACAGGTTACAATGGAGCTCCTAAAGGCCTCCCCCACTGCTATGAGACTGGATGTTTGAGGAATGAACTGGCGGTTCCTGAAGGTGAGAGAGCTGAGTTGTGCCGAGGTCTCCACGCTGAAGCTAACTGTATAATTCAAGCAGCTGTATTCGGCGTCAGCGTTAAAGGAGCTACACTGTATACTACGCACTTCCCCTGCAGTATATGTGCCAAAATGCTAATAAACGCTGAAATATCTGAAATCGTATACGCCAACGACTATCCAGATGAATTGGCTAAGAAGCTACTTTCCGAAGCTAAGATTAAAACTAGAAAATTCAACCTAGAATGCAAGATCTAATTTTATAGACAGCGTTTTACAGAAGCGAAGTTTTATAAAACTCTTCAGGATATTTGCCTCCTATTGCCTCCAATATAGGCATCGGTAGAGTGTTGAAAGATAAAAGATTCGCCAAGGTGTTTGCTGCACTCTTCATAGTATCCCTTATACTAGGCATCGTCGGAGCGGCCAACTCCATCTTCCTACCATTAATTATGAAAGAAGAGAACTTAAGCTACAGCCTAATAGGACTCGTTGGAGCGTTAACCGGGCTCGGCGGCGGCTTAGCTCAGCTTTTAGCGGGTATTGCAAGCGATAGAGGCTTAAACAGAAGACTTCTAATAGCATCTTCAACCGTCTTCCTATCTTCGGCATTCTTCATATCCTATATTGCAAGCTGCCTCCCAACATACATACTGATAAGCCTATCTGTAGGTCTCAGTACACCCATAATAGTTACAATATCTCTAGCCATAATCTCCGAAGCCACTTCAAGCAACGTCATGGGTAGGATTATGAGCACGTACAGGATAAGCAGGTCCATCGGATGGACCATTGGGAACCTCATGTTCGGAGTACTTGCAGACCTATATGGCTCCAAAACCATATTACTCTACTCATTCGGATTCTCCACGGCGACGGTGTTAACCTCTATAACAATCCCAGATAGTGGCCAGCTACAACGTACAGTGAAAAGCAGAGGTAGAGTATCCTACGAATTGGTCTTATTTTTAACGTCGCTTGGAATAATGGACATGGTGGCCGGCGCTGATAACAGATTCATACCTCTATTAGCACTCAATAAAAACCTCTCAAAGAGTGCAATAGGCTCTATAACGGCCTTAGGCTCCCTCGTCGAAATACCTTTCATGCTCATTTCAGGCGTTTTAACCGATAGACTAGGTGATAGAATAGTCATGGTTTTAGGAGCAGCTGGATTCGCGCTAGCCTACTACAGGTTTACCGCTGCTCAAGTTTTCACGGATTTCGCCCTTGCTCAAACCTTAAGGGGGATGTCCTTCGCCCTATACTTCGCCGCTAGCCTAGCGTTAATAGGACGTTTAAGCAAGGGATCTGCTACGATTACAGGATACTATGGATTTGCACAACAAGTCGGTGCAGTTTTAGGGCCCATCGTGGCCGGACTAGTATCCAACTACATTGGGCTTACAGAGACATTCATAATGCTTTCACTACTCTCTCTGACCGGAATAGCTCCACTGATACCTATACGTTTGAAAAACCGTAATAAAGAGTGACAGCGATATAAGAGTTTATAAAGTCTGAAACCGTCCTTTCTTGTTGGAGGTTGAGATGTTGTTAGATGATTGGAGTTTAAATGTTTTAAAAGAGCTTTTCGAAGCCTTCGGACCGGCTGGTTTTGAAAGAGAAGCTGCTCAGAAGGTTAAACGGTATATGGAACAGTATGCTGATGAAATACTCACAGATAAGCTCGGCTCCGTGATATTCGTCAAGAAAGGTTCTTCAGAGAGACCTAGAGTGCTATTGGCTGGACACATAGATGAGGTTGGTTTTGTAGTATCCGGTATAGATGACTTAGGCTATGTAGCATTCAATCCGCTGGGAGGCTGGTTTGACCAAGTCTTGCTATCTCAGAGAGTGGTTATAAGAACGGCTAAAGGAGACGTCTACGGGGTTATAGCGGCTAAACCGCCTCACCTACTTACACCTGAAGAAGCTAAAAAGGTTGTCGAGAAGACGAGTATGTTCATAGACGTTGGAGCTACAAGCCGTAAAGAGGCTGAGGAAATGGGTATTAGGATAGGAGACCCAATAGTACCCTACTCACCCTTCATGCTGATCAGAAACGGTAAAATAGCCACTGGCAAAGCCTTCGACGATCGAGTTGGAGCCTTCATAGCTATGGATGTGGTCAGAAGACTTAAGACTGAAAAGTTGGAACATCCCAACACGGTTTACGGTGCGGCTACAGTTCAAGAGGAGGTTGGGCTTAGAGGTGCTGGAACAGTAGCCCACGTAGTAGACCCGGATGTGGCAATAGTTTTAGAGGTCGATATTGCTGGAGATGTACCGGGCATCAAAGCTACGGAAGCTCCTGCTAAAATGGGTAAAGGTCCTTCAATAGTAACGTACGATGCTAGCATGATTCCAAACCAACCTCTTAAAGAGTTTACGATAAAAGTGGCTGAGGAGGCTAAAATACCATACCAGCTCAGTCAAGTCGCTAGAGGTGGGACGGACGCTGGTAGAATACACATTTCAAGGGCTGGTTGTCCAAGCATAGTGATAGGAGTACCTACGAGGCATATACATACCCACGTTGGAATGTTCTGCCTAGAAGACCTCGAAAACGCCGTTAAACTCGTATTAGAAATGGTTAAAAGGCTTGATTGGAAGACCGTAGAAAGCTTCACAGCCTTATGAGGCAGATCCTACTCCTCTACTTTTCCACCCTGCACAACCTAAGCTCTACAGTCTCTCTAGATTCCAAGAGGAGGAAGTCTCTGTAAGACCTATCTAATAGAATGGCCTTTTCTTCACGAACGCTCTGAACGACTTTAACCATACGCTTCCTATAGGCGTTTAGAATTGGATCTTCCACTGTAAGTATAGCCACCCTAGCTTCCCTACCATTTCTAGGGTTCCGTAGAAATGCTACAGGGTTCTCCCGATACTTTTCATAAAGCTTGTCTGATGCCACTGCTACGTGAATCAGCTGAGATTCTCTAGTCCAAGTAGGTTGGGCTTGAGGTAGTTCAGCCGGAGCCGGATAGACGGTTAAATTTTCAATAGTGGTTATTGTGTGAAGCCTCTTAGAGTTGACGTTTAAACCTTGGAAAGTTTCAGCTAAGCTAAACAGTCCATTAGATTCTTCAGACAACATTTTAAGCGTATTTACGAACGCATCTTCACCGACGGCTACAGTATGAATCTTCACGTGCTGTTCAGCGGCACCGCGTGCAATTTTCACAAGCTCCTGCTCAATTTCCAACTTTCCCTCAAAACTCACCGACCTATCTAAGGTTAAATTGGCCCGCCCATCTGATACGACTAAGACCTCCCCACCCTTCAAGGTCAGCGAGATAGACTTCTCCAAGCCAGCGGCTAAACGGCTTACACCTCTAGGTTTAAGCTTTTCAAGCAATTCTCGAACTTCTGATAAGTTTACCACTCTAGGCTCTAATAGGACTTCAGGTTCAGAATCGAATATGACAAGCCCCACTGGCGTTACGCCTTCTAAGGGTTTAACTGCTTTAACAATCACATCTACAGCCAGCTTCAGCTTCTGCGGAGTCCCACATCCCATGCTTTCGCTTACGTCTAAACAGACTACTAGGTTTTTCAAGTCTTCACTGTCTACAACATGTTAGAATTCTATAAGCTTATACTGTGTACTTCCAAGACCAGCCTTTTCAGCCACTACGACTTGAGTATACGGGTCTACGCCGTGTATACGTAGAAACTTATTCTCCCCAGGCTTAAGCCCATATTTATCCGCTACAGAGCCTGGTATTGGCGGTGCCTGGTTTATAAGGTCTAAACCCGCCTTATCTATGGCCACTATATCCTTAGACGCAGCTATCCCTATGTCTGGGACTAGCGGTATCATACCGAAGGGTGCACAGTCACAGTGCTCCACAACGTCCATTATCCAAAGCAAGTGTAAAACCTTGTCTTTCTTATTCGATAGAACCGCTTTAACTACATCCGCCATAGCTTCATGGAATGCTACTACACCCCCCTCTCTTTCCTTAGAGTGTTCAGCCCCCCTCATCCTCCCCGTAACCCCACCTAAGGCTAGGTTTTTAATAGCACCACCGTACCCAGCTCCACCGTGACCTTTAGCATGTGCGAAGTTTATCAGAGCATCCGCATCATATATATTGCCTGCGACTTCAACCTCGCTTAAACGGTAATACTTATCAAGCTTAACAACCCTGAAATCATTCTCCTTAATACCGTTAGCTGGTAGTACAGGCGCTCCAACTGTTGCATGGCTTATCCCATCGTAGTAAGCATCGTTGAGGTGGTTTAAACCCCAAGTATCCGTCATAAAGGGTCTACCGCCCAGACCTTTAACTACGTCTACAACAGCGCGGATGAACTGGGGCCTGATGCTTCTATACCCTCCAATCACTCCAAAATGGATTTTAATAGCTACTATGTCTCCATCTTTAATAACGCTTCTAATACCCGCTTTCTCTAAAAGCTCCGGAATCTTAACCACGAGACTTTCAGACCTATCATACTTGGGTCTAACAGCTTTAACCAAATATACCTCGCTCATCATCAACCCTCCTAGATGGAAAAACTAGAATAGATACGACATCTCTCATATATTTGTCTTTTGGAGTCTACCTACATAGAACGTAAACGGCTTTTCAAGATACGTGAAGAGCTTCAGAGCTCTACATCGATTGAAGAGTTATAGGTCTCCATAGTAATACTTCCTCAGGTAGTAGTCTGGCTTTTTAAGAGAACCGAAGCTTCTAACACCCTTCTCTTTAAGCTGTTTTCTGAGTGTATCTGCATACTCCTTAGTTATCTCCCCCCTTTGCTCCAAGTAATCTATTACTTCAATAGCCTGCTCTTCAGTTTCACAGCGTCTAAGATAAGATATAGCGTCTGGCATTTTAAGTTCATCAAAATCTTCCGCGTTATACGTTCTAATCCCTCCAATGCTGACTCTTTGAACGTTATTCTCTACCTCTCTAGCCAAGTTTGGAAACTTCTTCTTAAACTCCTCCCAATTCATCTCCATAATACTCTAGATATTACTCTCTACTTCTAAGATTTAAGAGTTGTAGAAACTTTCTCACTAGTCTTTAAAGCGTCAACCGGGCAAGCTCGCGAGTTATCGCAACACCCTATGAGTCTTCCTCCCAATCCACAGTATTATCTTCAAAACCGTCTTTTTCAAACCTGATAACTCTTTAAGCTTTTCTCTATTCAAAAGTAGAAGCAAAAATGCTAACCCCATTGCCAACGATATGGAATATGTAAAAACTGTTACAAACCCTTCTTCGGTAGTAGACGCGTAGGATGCTATGGATGATATAACTGCTAAAGTGGAAGTCGCCGCCAATATTACTCCTTCAAAGACCCTCTTTAATCGTTCACGTCTCACTAAAATCCCCTCAACGTCTAACATTCCGCTAAACAGCACTTAGGCTTAAAATTTTAAAGCTTTCATCTTTAAAAGACGTTAGCCACTGAAATTTAAAGGCTGAAGAAGAACTCGGATGAAGATAGCTCAGCTAGACAAGGCTGTATGGACGATGGGGGGGTCTACATTTAGGGAAAGGTCACGTATACGGGCTTCCCATAGATTTACTGTCTCTAATTTATAAGAGGAGAGGATAGGTATACTTACGCCGTTGAGGAAGAGTCCATCGCTAAAGGTTGCACATATTGATTCGAAAATATCGTGAAATTAGTGGTAGATGACTAGTATCAAAGATACCAACGTGTTTAATACTGTCGTCAAGATGTAGCCGAGTATTACTCCTAAAGCCATGGATTTCCCATAGTGCTCGTAAAGATAAGCCCCTCCTATAGCGAAAGTCAACTTCTTTAGAATCCAAGCTATTAAACAACTACTCCAAAAGCCTTGCATTGCAACTTCCGTAGCCGATATAACCAGTCCCTCAGGAGTTATGGGGAACCATGGGAATGTGAATCCTAAAACCATTACTATACCTATACCCAGTAAGCCGTATAGTATATTTTGCCACCACGGCCAAGGCGGGTAAGTTGAAACGGCTGTTATCAGGAAATCGGATTCATCTTTTACTGTCTCATAGAATAGTCTTTTCGACCCTGGGAATGCTGAAACCCCATATGCATTGAAAAGTTCTAGGGAAACTAGAAAGTATACGGCAGAAGCTACAGCTATTGACGCTAGGGAAAGGATATAAAATCCCTCTAAGTCTTCAATTCTCCAGCTTCTCATAGTTTTAATCGTCTCCAGTGATAATGATGGTATTGACGTGAAGCTAACTCCAGCTTCAGAACTATAAACTCCTCCAAAGATATGCAAGTATGCAAAGTATTTTAAATCCATAGTTTTCAAAGGATATATCCTATACCAAAATGCCGTATTTAGGGGTTTGGAAAGTGGCGGTATTAAAAGCCCCAGTTCACCTCTAATTCTTGCTAAGCCTAAACCAATACCCTGTAGAATTAGAAGACCTATTAACGTCTGAATTAGAGGAGAGTTGCTTAAGTAGGCTAAACACGATAAGCCAGCAGCACCCAGTAGTATCGAAATTAGTCCAATCCTCTCTAGAAAAACCCTTCGCCCACCTCTAAATGCTAAGTCAAGTATTATCGGCCAGACGCCTATGCCTATGAGTCCCCCTACACCTATGGTTATGTAAGGTTTAAGTGGTCCATACATGAGGTTTATCCAACGCCAATTCCTAGCAGATTGAAAAGTAACCTTTGAAGTATTTACAGGTATTATTCCCATCCACGTGGCTAGAGCAGGGTAAACTATTTGAAGAAGTAGGAATGAAAGCCATACAGATAAGGTAGTATCCATAGGGGCTAGGTAGGCTAAGGCAATATGCCATGGATTGTATCCAAATGTTAAAACGGAATTGGGCAAATAGATCTCTCTAATTTCTCTCACGTCTGTAAAGTCTACGGTAAAGGGGAAAACCTGCCCCCAATTTATCGGTACAACCGGAAACCAAGGTATAGCCTGTCTAATAACGTAAGGTATCTGAATAATCAGTACGAATATCAATCCTGCTTTAAATGGTCCCTTCGAAAAACGCCGCATGGAAGAGTATGGAGTTAATTCTAAGTAAACTTGAGTATGGGGGAATGGAAGTTTTTCAACTTCTAGGAAAACATTTCTAAAAACTAGAGCAGAGCCTACAAAGAAGGCGTAGGAGAAGAATGTTAAACAGATCCAGAAGACAATAGACGGTGCTAATTCCATGATCGGAAAATACTTCCCGCCAAGTAGAATGGAATTTATAGCCTCAGAATCAGGAGCCCAGAAGTATGGCATATGCGTTCCAAAGATTGTTCTATAAGGTTCCATAATTCTAATGTACCAGCTTCTTATAAACGTGCTACTGAAACTCCAGAAACTGCATACGATTGTAGAAGATGATAGCGTTATTAGAACTGAAGCATACGTTTCAATACTAACTGTTCTCCTATGAGAGCCTATTACGTACAATGCCAGTAAGGTTGTGGCACTAGCGAGGGCGAATCCATCGTAAGAAGTATATCCATGCGAACTCCCTAATACTATCGTTAAAATAGCTCCGAAAATACTCCAAATAATCGTTAACGTTAATGCTAATAGTATTTTAGAGGTATCTAATCGCATCCGTCCACTCTTCAACGCCATCCCCTCCTAGTATGGTAGTATCCATGCACTCCTCGAAATTAGATTTATTATTCCACCTAACGTAACTACTATTCCCCATCCTGCTGATAATCCTACTGTAACATTTGGCGCGTACTTTCTCCAAGTCTCCAACCCGAAGATTTTGGCGAAAACGTATCTACTGATCAAAGCACTTAGCATTATCGATAAAGCTACATTGGGATATGTGACAAAACCGGAGAGCATCGCAAAAAACCAGTTTGTAACACCTAGAAAATTAAACAGAAGGTAAAGTCCGGACCCAGCTATAAAACCACCAAGTATTAGAGGCGGTTTAAGTATTTGACCTGACATGAACCATTTAAGGTTTAAGTTTCTGTCGTAGACTGAGAAGTGCCATCCATAAGCCGTGTTCGGGTATGCCCACGAAGGTATTGGATTTAAACTCCAGTATATCTGTGTGAATATGAAACTTGATAAAATGCCTAAAACAGTAGATGTAATGTATGTTGTTAGAAATTCTTTCAATTTTACACCGGTCATCGTGGCGGTCTTCATAGAAGCGGCTATACCTGCACCATCAACGTTTATCCCCACTGGTGAAAACCATATTTCAAGACCGGGATACCTAGTTGTCAAAATTATACCCTCCCTCAGGTATGGAATGTTAAACCCGTAGCTTGTCACACCAGTCGTAGTAGCAGATATAAGCGTTATGAAAAAGCTTCCACCTATGAACGTTGATGCTAGGAGTAGTAATGGCCCATAGGTGATTTTTGGAAGGAGTAGTATGAGTAAAATGATGTAAGCCATAGACGCTGAAATGAACATCGTTAAAACTACCCATAGCGGTACTATGTCCCCGGTCCGCTCAGACTCAACCAACTTGTATAGCGATTTAAACGCCTTAATCACTCCACTAGGTTTTAGTATAATTGGGACAATGGAACCTGCTAACGCAAAGCCCAGACTTAATGCGGCCCAATAATTGAACTGAGACCATCTAACGTTGTAGTATACTCCCGCTCCTTGATACCACGCTCCAACATCAACTTGAGTCCAAAGATTCCACCTGACTAAAAGAGCATTCCCTATGAAGTACAGCATATGGGAGCCTATGAACATCCAGATGCAAGCGTCTAGGGGAATCACAAGTCCTGATGCAAACGTTAAAAGGTTTACGTTTATGGCGAGTGATGCACCTGGAAGAATAGGTATATCACGCCAGTATTCCAATAGATTGGTAAATTCCCAATCAAATATGTACACTAAAGAGGGAATCTGCCAGTTTACGACAACCGGGATAAACCAGCTTAAAATTGCATACACCCCTCCTATGAAAGCCGATACTGCGAACACTCTACTTCTCTCAGGGTCTCCTCCAGTGACTGTAATTATACCTTCAGCTGCTGCCGCTTGAAGTGGAAACTCCAATTTTTCAACGACGACGTATATTTCGTAACATATAATCCCCATGGATAATGCCATTACTAAGTTTATTGTAATTTGAGTCAGTAGCGCTGTTAACGGGATAACCCAATCGATAGTGAAAAATGTCCTAAGAAGTCCCTTTGCGACTAAGGACTCAGGAGGGACTGTAAACCAGTAGGGCAATTGACTAGCGTATCCAAAATCTCTTGTTACCTGATGGAAAGCGTAGAACATATCGTATAGTAAAGTTGTCGGAAATAGTAGAGACCTAGCCAATATTAACCCTACAACCGTATTTATCATAAATGCTTCTTGCATAGTCAATGCTCTACCAGTTATACTCGTTATTTCAACGAGAAGTATTATTATGAGCCAAGCCTCTAAGCCTCCAAATGAGCCACCTATCAGATAATTGTATATTACGATAGGCTCCACTACAAAAGCTATGAAAAGCATTACAACTACCACTCTAAAACTAAGACCGCTAAAGCCTCTCATGTAGATCCCTTTTCATGGCATATTCTCCTAAAATCGTCAAGACGTTTTCAACATAGTATTCTTGCGAAGACTTATCTAAACGGTTCCACTGATTCAACGTAGCTAAGATTCTGTTGAACATTCCTTCTAAGTGTCTATCCTCCAGACCGCCTCTACATCTTACGGAAACCGTTAAATCGTATAGCTCATTTTCACCTTTAACTGCTTCAAGCGTTGTGTTTGCAATTATACCGAACTCCCATGGAGCCATCTGCACGACCAATCTAAGCCTTTTCAAACCCTCTATGTTGAAGAAGCCTATGTCTAAAGTTTGTATACCCTCATAACGTTCTTCCATATATAACTTGAAGCATTCACCTATGAAGGCCATAAGTCCCATAACGGTTTTCTCGTCTAAACCCTCCAAGACTTTTCTACTCAACCGATGCTCTCTGCCGTGTCTTAAAACCTCTCTCATTTTTAACATTTCTAACAATGCTCTTTCCATGATTGAGAGGAATGGACTTCCATAACATGAGAGAGAACCCATTATAGATGGCAGGAGAGCTATTATTAGGGAGAACGTTGAAAAGTTTGGCTTCACCTCCTCAGGTAAGACCCCAGCTCTATAGAATAGTATAGAGAGTAACTGTCCGAAAAATACGCCTATTGGATAAGAAGTAAGCCCCAGTAACACCGCTTTGATAAATATTGTCTTAAATTTAACTCCTACGTATCGAGACTTATACCTATAACTTATGTAAAGCCCTATACTCATGAAACTCAAACTTAGGAAAATCGTTAAAGGTTCATCTAAGAGTATGATTTTGTAACCCATTCTAGACCAATATAGCTTTACAGGTCCAGTTTTGGAAGCATACACGTAAACTCCTAAAGACCTATAGGCTAAAGATCTCGCTATGTAATCTATAGATTCTACATCATACGGTTTTATCGTCACGCTATATATTGTACCTCCCATCTTCATAGCCAACTCGTAGGGAACTATGACGATTGAAGAAGCTGGCAGATGAACTGCCCGCTCTTCACCATAAGGGGCGAATAAGTCTTTGGGTGTAATAGGTTCTCCGTCTAAGTCTCTCAAAGAGTCCATTTTAAAACTGTTAAAGATTCCTCTGACCCTTAGAGGTATGCCCCAGATTTCAACAGAATCTCCAGGTTTAACGTTTAAAGCCCTTGCGATTTCTTCGCTCAGTATACATGCGAACAGGTCGCTTTTTTCAAACCAACCACCCTGTTCGATAGTACTAGTTATCTGCGTTATGAGGAATTCCTCATAGGATAGTCCTAGGAACCCTTTAACTGTGGAATTATCATTTGTTCTAAGCTCCTGATAGGAAGGATATACCCAAACCCTGCCGGATACCAAAGCGTTGTCTGCAAGCTCTATCCTTAAAAGGTCTACGTGTCTTTCAGCGAAGGCATCCCAAGGCCATTTTCTGAGAAGAATTCTACTTTCCTCTGCTTCAAAACTCGTAGGAGATTCAAAGACGTAAGTGTAACTTGAACAGAATGATGTTAATAGAAAAGTACATGTAGCCAGAGAAGAGATGAGTAGTATTGCTAAGAATCTAGCTTTCTCCTCCTCGAGAAATCTTTTTATCCTAAACGTCAGCTCTTTAACGCCTAATCTAGCGTCGCTTTCATCGTAGGGAATCCTCAGAGTCCTCCTCCTGATGAAGCTTAAAGCGTTTGAGAATTCCCTCCATAAAATTATCAAGACGAGAACTACGAGAGTAATTATGAAGAGAGAACCCAGCATTACGTAGATGTTTGTTGCAACGTGGAAGCCAGGGCTGTACAGGTATAAAACAGCCATGAAGAATAACGAAAACATCAATTGAATGGTTAAAATTTTTAATCCCCCACTCTTTCTCAAAAACCCCCCCGTCACCATTATGATTAAAGGTAATGTGAAAATGTATGTTAGAGACGCATTATAAGCTAGATCTACGATAAAATCTTTTATGGCGCTGTAGGCGTAAGCTTCCAAACACCAAGCATGTATGGCCTTACAGTAAGCCTCACTATAACGCATGCTGTTAAACGCTTCATAAGCTTTTTGTAACATATCTTCAGCTTGTCTATGGTATTCTTCAGGTCTTATGCTAAAGGCGTAAAAACTATGGAGGTTATTCAGTCTTTCTTTGTTTAAAATATAGAAGCTTTTAGGAGCCTCCAACACTAGGTTTTTAATTCTAAGTACTTCTCCAGGTTGAACTAAATATCCAGTGCCATCTTTGTTAGACTCTGTTATGTTAAGTAAAATTGCATAGTTTTCTTGAGTTCCACCAGTTCTTAGAAACACTTCCACAGGGGTGTCAGGGGGTATGAATATTTGAAAGTCGAAGCCGTCAGTATAAACAGGTCCATAGGTAATTAGAGTTACGTGTGTTTTGAAGTTGTTTAAAACGGTATATGAACCGTAAGGTGTGTAAAAGGTTCTCGGATCTACTACGTACGATATGTGTATGCTTCCACATCGGAACACTTTAATGTTTACGAAAGCATCTGGTCTATATATCGTTATACCGAATAAGTTCGGCAGTGGAGGTGCAAAACCTCCGTACTCGTTTGTACCCAATACATGCCCATATTGGTCAACTATGAAGCCGTTAAACCAGTAGTATGCTCCTGCTCTGAGCCCTTTAACCTGAAAATAGCCGTTTTCATCCGTTTTTTCAACTATTAACGTAGGCCAGAAAGGTAACTGTACGAGAGCATTTGGGATCTTCTGATACCAGCCTCTCGTTAAATTGTACTCTTGAACATAACCACTTAAAGTGACAAACCCATAGCCTACCCCTATAACTGTAGGTTTAGAATATACCACTAGTTTCGGTTCTTCGCAAAGCATTCTAAGAGTTAAGGCTATGAACTCAGCTTGCGGCTTAAGTCTATCTATCTTTATGTCTTCTAATCTATCTAGGGGTGTAAACAGATGTCTCCTAAATGTGTTGAATGTTCTTAAGGTGAAGCCTATCCCTCCAGCTAGCACGAACGGTTCGCTATCAACGTATAATGGGGTTGGCTCATAGTAAACATTCGTTAAGGAGAGCGAGTCGAAAAGCCTAATCTGCCCTCCATAGGTTCTATAGAGCTTAAGATATTCATTGAAGATTTTATCCCTCAACCATTGAAACTTCGTCTCGTATCCTGGGACTGTTGTATGAAGTGCGTAAAAGCCTCCATAGAATTGTACAACTAAATCTGAACTCTCAGTGGAAAGGTCTAAGCTTATCAACATCTTATACTTCCCACCAATCTCTTGAAAATGCCTCCATACAAATTCTCTAGCACCAGCCAATCCTAATCCATGTCCTCCCAAGGCCACAAACAGTATGCTTCTCCTAGGAGGGTTCTCCTTGAAAACTCTAGCCAATTCTAATAAAAGCGATATCCCCAATGACTCAGATGCTCCAGGAGCTAGAGTTGGAACTATTGAAAGTGAGTCGTAGTAAGCTACGAACACAATGTACTCCTTAGAAAGCTCCGGATCTATACCTTTAAGCTCAGCTAACACGTTGTAAGCCTTAACCTTATCCCAAGTCATGTAAGACTTCAACGTTACAGTTAAATTTCCATACTTCTCGATGAGCTTCTTCAAGTAATCTCCATCTTCTTTCTTCACGTAAAGCCTAGGGAAGTTTATCGGTATGTGTAGAGTCTTCGCCCAAAAATCACCTCTAAAAGAGTCTTCAGGTTCTATAAATATCGTAGCTTTAGCACCGATGTTAAGAGCTATCCTCCAAAACCACCTATTGTTCAACTCCATTAAAACTATGGATCCGTCTATCGGCTTCCCATCCATTTCAGGTAGAGTCCCATAACCCACATAATACAATGGTCCTCTCATTCCATCTTCTGGCGTAGAGCACGACTCAGCTAGATTAGGCCAGAAGGCATAAGCATTTAAAACTTTATGTTCAGGAGATTCTAAGACGATTTCTGCGAAATGTTGAATTGGAGCCGTTACCTCAAACTCTTCAATCGTAACATTTCCCAACGTCCTATTGAGTTCATCAACTATGTATTCATAGGCCTTATAGAAACCAGGGTAGCCAGTCATACGGCTTTCAAATGAGGAGAAAAATTCAACGTGTTTCATTACATTCTCCATATTGATAGATGTTAAGCTTTTCCACGGTTCTTGAATAGGCTCACTTAGCGTTTTCAATTCTAGGGTGGAAGTAACAGTCAATATCAATATCACTATCTTCAAAAGGGCTTTAGATTTCATATGTAAAATCTCTGAAAGCTAGGAGAAAAAGTACTCTTTATAAATTTTTGCATCTTTTCATCATATACCTTTTAACTATTTAAACATGACCTTCATCCTATAATGGTTTATAAAAAGGAGTATGTAATCCATGCCTTAAATCTATCGCCTATAGCTCTGTCCATCAGCAATTCTTAAATCGCACATTAGAGAGCATTCTGTTGATAAGATAATGTATTATGAAGAAAGAAAACTTAGAACATTGAAGATATCCGTAATGGCAATAGCTAGCGTTGTCTTTATAGAGATGTTTTTAGGTTTACTTGTAGGCAGTTTAGCAATAGTGAGTGATGGTGCCCATGCGCTTCTAGACGTCATGGCAACGCTTATCCTACTACTGGCGGCGAGGGCTTCCATGAAACCTCCAGATGAAGAACACACTTATGGTCATGGAAAAATTGAACCATTAGGTGTCTTTATCAGCGGATTGATTCTCTTTGGAACAGCCATCTTCCTCGCATTTGAATCCGTATTGAGGATTGTTAAGGAATGAACTATACCTTGTCCAGGAATGGAAGTTTGCAGGTTTTATAGCAATAGCTTACACAATATGCATAGACCTATTAAGAATCGCAATACTCCATAAAGCCGAAAAGGAAGGTATCACCATTAAGGCAGACCTATATCATGTAATGGCTGATCTAGGCTCAACACTATTAGCGCTTTTCGGCTTCGGATTTACCGTATTAGGTCTATCTGTTTCAGATGCCTTAGCATCCTTTATTTTAAGCGCTACATTAGGCTACCTTAGCGTTAAATTGGCTTGGACAAGTGGGATGGAGCTCAGCGACGCTGTATCGCGGGATATTGTAGAGAAGATTGGAAGAGAAGTAGCTTCAATTAAACACGTATCTAATGTTAGAAAAATTAGAGTTAGAAGGGTTGGAAGTAAGGTATTCATAGAAGCAATAATTCAAGCCCCAAATTACTTTAGCTTTGAAGAATCCCATGCACTAGCATCCAAGATAGAGGAAAAATTGAAACAGTGTTTTGAATTTCCCGAAGTGATAGTTCACGTTGAACCGTCGAGGCATGGGATAGCGATGGAGAAGCGTGTAGAGAAACTTGCAAGGGAAGTTGAAGGTGTGAGAGATGTACATGAGGTAAGCATTGCCCACTCTAACGGTAAACTCTACATAACATTACATGTACGTGTAAACCCAGCTCTATCGGTTCAAGAAGCTCATGATATAGCGGAAGCCGTGGAGAGAAAGTTGAGAAATGAGGTAGACGCAATCGAGCATATAACTGTCCACGTAGAGCCGCTAGAAGATAAACCAAGAGGCCCTGCTGTTAATGATGTAGAAATCTGGCAGATTGTAAATGAAGTTATAAGCGGCTTCCAGAACGTTTTAAGCTTGAAAGGATTAACTACATACGTTATCGAAGGTAGACGTCACATAAACTTAGATTGTTACTTCAAAGGACAAATCCCTATAGAGGAAGCCCATAAGATTGCATCGGAGATTGAAAACACCATAAGGAAGAAGCTTACTGAAACCATAGTCACGGTTCACATAGAACCGGCGGGAGAGAAACTAGAATAGCATCCGAGTCTTTCAAAGGAAAATCCCAAAATTACATATCCAAACGGGCTTCTTAAGACTTAGATTCTATCGAGCCTAATTGCTAACTAGAACCAGATGTCAGAAAAACTTTTAAGAGTTTGAACGGTTCTCTACAAGTACTTAGATTGAATATTAAACTGATAGCCTTAATGGCTTTACCTATAGTTGCTGGAACCGCTCTGCTAATAGTCTTCTTCAGTATGGAGAATAATACTAAAGCACCCCCATTTATAATAACCGATGTTAACGGTTCCGTCTTCAAACTAGATGATCAGAAGGGGAAAATAGTTATAGTGGAGTTTATGGCTACATGGTGTAGATACTGTAAAGCTCAAACTGAAGAGCTTAAACTAGTTTATGAACGTTTCAGAGATATGCCCATCATAATAATTTCCATAAGTGTAGAGCCCTCAGGCGACCTGAAAACGCTCGCAGAATATAGGAACAACCTCGGAGCTACATGGATGTTTGCTCAAAGCCATGAAGTCGGTTTAAACTACAGCGTTAAAGTGCTTCCTACAACGGTTATCATAGATCATGATGGTAGGGTAAGGTTTCGGCATGAAGGTGTTGTAGAAGCCTCAAAATTGATAGATGAAATTTCCTAACTATTAAATGAGCTAAAGAGATGAATAATTTGAACCTAACTCTAGTAATCTTAGCCCTCTTGGGAGGTTTTTCAGCCTTCCTCTCACCATGCGCCTTCCCATTACTTCCAGTATACGTAGTAAATTGGATTGGCGAAAAACAGATGAAGAAGTCGTTGATTGTAGGCTTGAAAAGCGGTTTAACAATTTCCATGGGGCTTGAAACGATACTAATAATCTTCGTATTGATTCCCATATACTTAGTTGAAAAAGCCATATCAATCATTCCGACCATAAGCATAGTCCTCGGATTACTTTTGATAATTTTCGGAATAGTCAATTTAAGTGGAAAAGTACCAGTATACGTTCAAGTATGGTTTAAAGGCATGAAGGGAGAAAACCTTTACGTCAAACAGTTCTTTTACGGATTAATATACGCCTTCAACTCTTTAACCTGCTCTCTACCTATTCTCTTCATGGTTCTTTCAGCCCCTTTAATTGGCGGAGAACCTCTAATACTCTTCATAGCCTTTTCAACAGGCATGATCATCCCCATGTTTCTGTTAACCGTTTTCTCGTCATTTATCGGAGAAGTACTGATTAAGAAATTCAAAGGCATACTGCCCTATATTGGAAAAATCGAGGCCATGGCCGCCATAATAGCGAGCCTATACTTAACCCTTACGAATTTAAGTATTTGAAGATACTTTTTAGATTTCTATAACACTAGAACGGTTCACGGTCATAGGTGTGGCTTTAAGCAAGTTAACCTGATTGTCGCGGATGAGTTTATGGACATAAAGGAGCCCTTGAGAAATTAACGGCAAAAAGTGCTTAAGCAACTTATATGCTCAACCTTTATGGAACTAAGGGGTGTATAGATTTTGTCTATTGATTTTAAACCAGCGGTTGCATATGTCCGTGTTAGTACAGGGGAGCAGACTGTTGAAAATCAGAAAATAGCTATTGAAGAGTGGGCGCGTAACAACGGTTATCTCATCCTCAAATACTATGAAGATGAAGCCATAAGTGGTAAGGTTCCCCCTCTTAGAAGACAAGGGTTTAGAAGGCTTATAGAGGAGGTCGTAGGTTTAAAACCAAGGCCTATTGTAACAATCGTGTATGAGCTTTCAAGGATAGGTAGAAGCTTCTACGAAACACTTGAAGCTGTAAAGGCACTTGAAACGCTTGAAACTCCACTCGTCAGTATAAGCCCTAAAGAAAGCTTTCTCCAGACGTTAGACCCATCTATCCGTAAGCTTGTGCTCGCAATATTCAGTTGGGTTGCTGAAAGGGAGAGGGAGCTGTTAAGCCAGAGGACTAAAGAGGGGATGAGAAGAGTTAAACTTGAAGGGAAACCAATCGGCAGACCTATGAAAGTCATCGATAAAAAGACCGTCATAAGCTATTTGGAGAAAGGATTAACGATGTCGGCTATAGCTAAAATTCTAGGTGTGAGCTCTAAGACTCTCAAGAGGAGGCTTATAGAGTGGAATATAAACCCGTGGGAGTATAAATGGAAAAATTCAAAATAGGATACTATGGGTCTAAATTCAACCGGGATAGCAATTCCTGAGGTATCCTCCAATTAAGCTGTCTACTAATAGTCCTATGAGGCTTAAACTTTCTCTTCAAGGCTTCGATGTCTTCACCGACCACTCTTATATTTTCAATGTTTGCTTCTCCAAGTCCAAACTTGTGACAGTAGTATATGTAACCTATATCCATGGGATTGAAACCCATCATATAGGCTGACACCGCGTCTACAGCTACCGGATCTAAGCCAGCTAACGCTACACCCATTGGAACTTCACTGCCCCAAACAGGTCCATCCCCCTCCATGGCTTTAAAGGCGTCTACAACCGCTAAATGTACTGGTATGAACTTAGCTATTTTATAGATGTTTAAATTTATAGCTGGATATCCTTGATGAATTCTACTCTTGTACGGTTTAACTATGCTTCAACGTATTCATCGCTGTTTAAATCTAAGAGTTCAACACCGTATTCACTTTTAAGATTCATGTAACCGAAGTTTCTATATCCCTTAAAAGTATCTCCGTAAGACCCCTCTCCTATTATAATCTCCCCCGTAGCTAAGGGTACAATGGTATCGAGTAAAGCCTTGACAACGTCTACGTGGGTAGCGGCCAGTTGAACACTATCTGATACGAAGTTCGGCTTTATAAGGATCCTACGTTTGCCTTTGATGCTTCTGGCAATATCATCATGTATAGCATCTAAAGCCTTCTTAACAGCCTCATATCTGCTAGTTCCTCTGGATACTGCTACTATAGGTTTATCTCTATTCATATTCATCACCTCCTCAAAATAATTTTAAACTAGTTTGCTTCTAGGAAGCTTAAAAAGACATAAGCCTATTAAATAGTTGATGTCTAGTGAAGCCTTTATCGTGGTCGTCGCGGATATCACTTCAGCCATAAAGTCTTTCGATAGATTGGCTGAAGAAGTTAGTTTTAAACCAAACCGATGTAATATAGCAGTGGTTAAACCTAACATCTGCGGGTTTTACCCTCCAGACATCAACTTGCTAAAGGCTATAGTATTGTACGCTGGAAGTTATGCTGAAACGGTTTATGTGGGTGACACAGCCAGCACTATGTATTCTCCTGAAGAGAGGTTTAGAAGCTTATCTATTTATGAAAAATTGGGTGGTATGCGAGGCGTTAAGCTCGTGAATTTCTCCAACTATAGTAAGGTTAACGTTACGGGTTATAGGGCGTGCTCCTCCCTTCCCCTTCCCTCGATTTTAATGGAGGCGAAACCATTCATCAACCTCGCCAGAGCCGGAAGCCATCCGACAACAAGGTTAACGTGTTGTGTTAAAAACATGTTTGGACTTTTAATGGTTAAATCTAAGTTTCTAAGCTACCATGCGAAAGGCGTTGATAAAGTCTTAGCGGATCTGGTTAAGGTAGTCCCGAGTGGATTGCATGTAGCTGAATTAAACGGTAGAGTCCTACTAGGCTTAGATCCATTCACGGTAGACATAGCCATCTGTAGACTTCTAGGAATGGAGCCTAGAATTGTACGCCACCTAACGATGATAGCTGAAGATAGGGGGTTAAACATATCTAATGTCTTAGACAGACTTATAATCAAACGGTTTCAGTAGGTTAAAACCAGTTATACCTTCACAGTTTTGAATGAATGGGCTATGAATACTAGTTGCTTATACAAGCTGAATTTTTGAAGCATAGTTTTTAAGCCTTTTAAGGGCTTCAATTTTATCCTTATCACCTATATTAGCTTTGGATATTGCATCTTCAAGGAAACCTATAGCTTCATCATATTCCCGCCGCTTCACGGGGAATGGGATGCCATCTTTCCCCCCAAATGCAAAAGTGTACTTAATGGGGTCTTTCCAACTGGGTTCGACACCGTAGACAAGCTCTGAGATTAAAGCTAGAGCTCTAACGGTTGAAGGTCCAACCCCCCTAATCGCTAAAAGTTCTTCGTAATTGTTCGGAGCGTTTTCGTAAGCCTTCTTAAGTGAATTCCAGTCTATAGCTCTAGGATCAACCTTATACGATTTTATTATCGGTGTTTCAGAGGTCCCACTTATCCACTTTGAAAGAGTCTCCTGTCCTTCAACGCGAAGCGATAGTAGTGTTCTTCTAAGTTTCTCAGTCCCATCTTTGACAAGGTCTACCGCCAATTTTCTAAAATCTTCAGAATCTCTAGCCACGGTATTGAGTACACTATCGTGTTTCATACTGCCCATTATTCCGCTATGCGGTTCAACGACGAAGCTTTTAAAGCTTCCCGAAAGCCAGTGGAATCTTCTAGCAGTTTTGAAATTTGGGTTCATACCTTGCTGGACGACTGCCCAACTCCCATCTTCTGTTATGAACATCATGTGGTGGTAGAGTCTGTAACCTGCCTGAACAGCTACGTTATCTATTTTCGCAGTCATTCTACTCGCATATTTAAACCGTTCACTTTCCTCTTCTGAGAAATCGTAAACTCTACGCAATTCATCTATCTCGTTGAGGCTTAATTTTGAAAGCCTCCCCTTTCCCCCAACGGCTTTAACACCTAAATCCTGCCTGTTGAGTATGGTCTTTAAAACTCCACAGAGCACGGTAGTAGTGCCGCTACTATCCCAATCGTATGCTAATACACATGATAGAGCTTGAAACCAAATGGGGTTGGAGAGTCTTCGTAGAAACTCCTGACAACCATAATTATCTACAATAAGCTTAACAATACTACTGCCTAATCTAATCATTCGTCTAGTCAACCAAGAGGGAGCTTTACCATCATGGAGAGTAAGGTCTGCAACGCCAACCCGTTGAAAATCCACAAATTTAAATAATGCTGGGGGGAGATAAATAGTTTCCTGAAAAATTTTAAGTAAAGACTCTTCCGATGTCTCGGAGTCGGATACATATACGCATCTCTCAGATAAGTCCATCATAATTCTCCACGTCTATAGGAAAGCTATAAATTACTTCTTCCACTAGAAGAGAAATGGGGGGTGCTGTAAGATGCGTGAGTGTGAGGAGGCTTCAACTGAGGGTTATCCAGAAGCTCCGATAAATCTACTTTGCGAATACGCCATAGATCCAATTGGGTTAGATGTAGCTAGACCGAGGTTCTCTTGGACACTGGTGCACGTTGAACGTGGTCGTGTACAATCTGCATACCAGATACTTGTAGCTTCTAAGCTAGAATATTTAGCCAAAGATATTGGTGATATGTGGGATAGTGGGAAAGTTTGCTCAAGCCAATCAGTGAACGTGGAGTACGCTGGAAAACCTTTAGAAAGTTGTAAAACGTACTACTGGAAGGTTAGATGGTGGGATGATAGGGGGTATGTCAGTCCGTGGAGTAAGGTAGCCAAATTTGAAATGGGATTATTAAAGCCTGAAGATTGGAGGGCTAAGTGGATTACTGGTGGAGATTTATTTAGGAAAAAGTTTACGTTGAGTGGAAAAGTTAAGTCTGCTAGAGCCTACGTAACGGGTTTAGGTTATTATGAGCTGAGTATAAATGGATGTAGGGTTGGAGATAGGTTACTCGACCCCGGGTGGACAGACTATGAAAAACTAGTACTCTACTCAACTTACGATGTTACAGACTTTTTGAGAGAAGGAGAAAACGTTGTTGGAATTATGCTAGGCAATGGTCGTTTCAACGTTAAACCTGAAAGGAGGGGTTTTCATAAACACTATGGCGATCCAAGGGCTATTATGCAGTTGAAGATAGAGTTTGAAGATGGATCTTCTGAACTGATAGTGACAGATGAAAGTTGGAAGGTCTCTAAGGGGCCGATTGTAGAAAACGACATCTACGATGGGGAGGTTTACGATGCTAGACTTGAAAAGGAAGGGTGGAATTCCCCCGGTTACGACGATTCGTCTTGGGAAAATGCTAAAATAGCAGAGCCACCGGGTGGAATATTAGTTTCGCAAGCAACGTTTCCGCCTATAAGAGCTGTCAAATTGCTACAACCAGTACGCATAATGAACCCAAAGCCCAACGTATACGTTTACGATTTTGGTCAAAATTTCACTGGCTGGGTTAGACTGATCGTCAGTGGCCCTAGGGGGGCTAAAGTTAAGCTTAGATACGCTGAACTGCTAAACCCGGATGGAACTGTAAACGTTGCAAATCTGAGAGGCGCTAAAGCTACAGACGTATACATTCTTAAGGGTGAAGGGATTGAAGTTTACGAGCCGAGGTTTACCTACCACGGTTTCAGATATGTAGAGGTTACTGGTTTCCCAGGAATACCCAGCATCGATAATCTTCAAGGAGTTGTCGTACATACGGACGTTAAGCCGGTAGGCGGCTTCTCTTGTTCAAACCAGCTCATCAACGATATTCATAAAAATATACTATGGGGTCAGTTGAGCAATCTAATGAGTATACCAACTGATTGTCCGCAGAGAGATGAACGTATGGGATGGATGGGTGATGCACAACTTTCAGCTGAAGAGGCTATTTACAACTTCGACATGGCGGCTTTCTACACCAAGTGGATCCGGGATATAAGATTTTCCCAGAGAGATGATGGTAGTGTACCGGACGTTGTTCCACCATATTGGAACCTCTATCCAGCCGACCCGGCTTGGGGAACCGCGTGCATAATCATACCATGGTATATGTACCTCTACTACGGTGATAGGAGGATTCTTGAGGAAAACTACGAACTTATGAGAAACTGGGTTGAATTCTTAACCAGTAAAGCTGAAAATCATATCCTGAAGTTTAGTAAATATGGAGATTGGTGTCCACCGGGGCAGATAATGTCCTTAAACACTCCAGGCGAGCTGGTATCGACATTATGCTACTATGAAGACGTACCATTGTTGTCTAGAATTGCACGTATAATTGGAAGGTTTGAAGATGCTGAGAAATATGCTAAACTAGCTGAGGATATTAAGAACGCATTTAATGAAAGGTATTTAAAAACAGATCATTATGCACCTCCAGGAGGTGGCTATAGTCAAACGGCAAACTGTATTCCACTATACTTAGACATGGTTCCCCAAGATAAAAGGGAAGCTGTATTGAAGAAGTTGCTGGATGATCTTGTAATTGCTCACGATTGCCACCTAAACACTGGGATAGTTGGAACGAGATATCTGTTCGATGCTTTAACTAAATATGGCTACGCTAACATAGCTTATAAGGTGGCTTCTCAAACAACGTACCCAAGCTGGGGATATATGATTAAAGAGGGTGCGACAACCGTTTGGGAGAGGTGGGAGTATCTAGCTAGCTCAGGAATGAACTCACACAACCATATAATGTTTGGCGGTATAGATTCGTGGTTTTATAGGGTTCTAGCTGGCATAAACGCAGACTTTTCACAGCCCAGTTTTGAAAAGGTAATAATTAAGCCGCATATAGTCGAAGACCTCACATACGCCGGGGCTTCATTAAATACAATACGTGGGTTAATAGTTTCAAGATGGTGGAAGAGAAGCGATACAACATTGACCCTCGAGGTGGTGATACCCGTCAATAGTAAGGGTGAAGTTTACGTACCGACGATGGGTTTAAAGAATCCAGTAGTTGAAGAAAGCGGAAGAATTGTTTGGAAGGATGGGTGTTTTATCGAAGGAGTCCCAGGAGTAGAATCCGGAAGAGTAGAAGACAACTACATAATCTTTAACGTCGGGTCAGGCTCCTACACGTTTTCAGTAAGAGAAGGATAGACTTAATCCCTCCGTTAAATTCCATCAACGTTTTCAGCCCACCTAGTCTCAACAACGTCGTGCATAGCCAATTTGGAAATATTTTTCAAGGCTTTCTATGAAACCTATATTGATGGGTTGCAATATACTACTCATAGTATCCGATACTTTCAGATACGATCTACTTCACGGAAGATTCTACGTTAAAAACGGAGTTAAAGCGAAGCTGAGCAATTTGGAGAAGTTTTGCTCAGATTCCGTTGAATTTACTAGAGCGTATCATGCATCCTTTCCAACAGTGCCCAATAGAGCTGATCTACTCACGGGTAGGTTTACATTCACGTACTACGATTGGTCTCCTATGCCTAAAGACTGGATTACTCTTCCGATGATTCTCAGGAAGGCCGGATACGTCTGCGTGATGGTGGCGGATACTCCACACATTTTAAAAGACGGTTACAACTTTGACCGTGGCTTTGACGCTTGGGTTTGGATTAGAGGTCAAGAAAACGACCGGTATAGAACCAGTCCGTTGAATGTTAAACTTCCATGCAGCCCATGGAAGTTGAGAAGTGTAGAAACCACAATACAGCATATGAGGAACAACTACCATAGGAGGAGTGAGGAAGATTGGATACCTGCTAAGACTGCTTTAGAAGCATCACGTTGGCTTGAGGAGAATTATAAGAGGAATTTCTTCTTATACGTAGACTTCTTCGACCCCCATGAACCTTGGGATCCGCCTAAGTGGTATGTGGATATATACGACCCTGACTATGAAGGTGAAGAGGTTATATATCCAGCCTATGGACCCTGCGATTATCTCACCAAAGATGAATTGTTGCATATTAGAGCTATGTATGCTGGTGAGGCAACGCTAGTGGATAAGTGGATAGGTTTCCTACTTGAGAAGGTGGAAGAGCTTGGTCTTTTGGAGAATACTACCGTCATATTTACAAGCGATCACGGTTTCTATTTAGGCGAGCATGGGCTTGTTGGGAAATCCATAATCATGGGGGAGTATCACGGTTTAACAGCTTTATACGAGGAGGTAGCTCATATACCGCTCATCATGAGATTTGCAGATAAGCTCGGTTTAAAAAACGGTGTTAAGATAGACGCTCTCGTTCAAACGCCCGATATAACCGCTACTATACTTGAGCTTGCAGACGTGGGCAAACTCGATGGGATAAATATCCAAGGTAACTCCACCGTACCGCTCGTTAAAGGTGAAAAATCTAAGGTAAGCGATATAGCAGTCTCAACCCCCTCGTTGGTAAGAAGCGTATGGGCTGGGCTTAGGGCAACTATAACTACGGATGAGTGGGCGCTCATACTAGCACCTGAAGTGAGCGTCAGAGGAGAAACTGAGAAGGCTGAGGTCACATTGATAGTAGATGGAGAACCTAGAGTGGTTAAACCCTTCGGTAGGATAACAACCGAGCTTTACAATATAAAATCTGATCCAAAACAACAGGAGAATATAATAGCTGAAAATAGGGATGTTGCCGAACATCTACGAAAGCGTTTTCTAGAATTTCTCACATATCTAAACGCTAGTGAAAATATGGTTAAACCTTGGCTTGAATGTATAGGGTTAGACTAAGTACATCCGTTTAAATCTTAAAGCATCCTCCCCCATGTATATGTTATTCCAGAGTACGTAGACGTCAAGCCCACGGTTTTGAACTGGTTTAACGTACCGCTCGTAGAGCACTTTTAAATCATCATCCGTATACTTATACCTATACATTTTAGAGCCTAAACCATGCAACCTATAGTATACTGGGTTTACACCGTAAGTCTGCGTCTCTGATTTAAACGGGTCGACTACGTGTATTAGGTTGAGCTCCATACAAAGATCCCTTACCATATTAGGCTTCCAAGAATCGTGCCTAGGTTCCCATGCCAATATTAAACCATTACGGTTGATTGTCTTAAGAAATACCTTCATGGATTCAACATTTTCATCTGTACATGAAAACGACGGTGGGCATTGAAGGACTACAATTTTAGCCTTTAAAGCTTTAGCCACTTCCTTAGTTTTTTCCCAAAAATCGTAGTTGATCTTAGTCGGTCTTAGGAAACCGACTTCTCTAGCCTCTTCAGGGTTTAGTTTTAAACCGCTTCTTCTCCAAGTAGGGCTACTAGTCGGATGGGTTAAACCTTGGAAGCCCTTCATAGTAAATTCAAACTCTTCTGGAGCCTGAGACCTCCAGTTCTCAACGGTTTTCAACTTAGGTAATTTGTAGAAGGTTGATTGAAGCTCTACGAGGTTGAATTTTCCAAAATAGGCTTTCATACCACCTTTAAATGGGAAACCGCAACATCCGACTTTTACACAGCCCATTATAGAGAAACTGTGTTGAAGAGAACTTTTAAAGCTAGGGGTTTGATCGCTCACGGCGGAATAATGGTTATCGCTCTCTAATATCCATGTACAGGTACGTTTAGATGAACATTAAGCTTAAACCTAATTCTATAGAAGTATGAGTTTGAGGTGTTTAGGATTGAAATCATGGTTTAGACCGAAAATATCCCTAGAGGGTTTCTGGAAATTCAGAGTCGATAGAGATCTAGTCGGTGATAGAGAAGATTGGTTTAGAGGCTTTGAATCAGAAGACTTAATTCACGTCCCATAATCTTGGAATGAGCAGAACCCAGAGTGGGATCAATTCAGCGGTGTAGCATGGTATCAGAAGGACTTTTACGTGGGTGAGTATTTGGATGGAAAGATTGCGTGGATCGTATTTAAAGGTGCAGGGTATAGGGTTAGGGTGTGGATTAATGGGAAATTTGTAGTTGAACATGAAGGGCCATTTACATCTTTTAAGCATAGGGTTGATGAGCTAAAGTTAGGCGGATTAAATAGGATTGTAGTGAGAGTAGATAATTCACCATCCATATACAATCTGCCTCCGGCGATCGACCTCAACTTTACAGCTTTCGACTTCTTCCATTATGGGGGTATACATAGACCAGTATATTTAGAGTTTACAGATAAATGCTATGTTAAGAATTTAACCGTGAACGCGGATAGCGATGGATATTTAAAGGCATTAATTGATTGCGTATGCGAAAAAACGTTTGATTTAAAAATTTCATTGGTCACTAAAGATCTATCTTCAACTGTACACGAAGATTTAATAGCTAATGTAAAGCCGGGTAGGTATGTTTATGAGAGGAAGTTCGATGGAATTAAACAGTGGAGCCCTGAAGAACCGAATCTTTACAATCTAATCGTAGAGATCTACTTTAATGGTGTATTAAGAGACTCCGTTTATGAACGCATAGGGTTCAGAAGCGTTAAAGTTAGTGGCGGCAGAATATATGTAAACGATAAACCGTACTTCCTTAAGGGCTTCTGTAGACATGAAGACTTCCCGGTTTTAGGTAGAAGTCTACCTGGAGCTGTACTTGTAAGAGACTTTTACCTTATGAAGAAGATGGGAGCAAATTCTTTCAGAACATCTCATTATCCGTACTCTGATGAACATTTAGACATGGCTGATGAGTTTGGGTTTCTGGTAATATTGGAGCCGCCGTTGTGCTATTCAGGTTTAGAACGGATACTTGACAAAGAAGGTATAAAGAGGCTTTTCCGCGATGGCGAATACCTAGTTAAAGCCAAGAAGGTCATTGCCGAGATGATTGAAGAGCATAAGAATAGGCCGTCAATCATCATGTATAGCGTTACGAATGAACCGCCAAGTGATATACCGGAGGTCGCTGAGTTCATTAGAACACTCTCTGCGTATTTTAGGGAAATTGATCCGACGAGGCCATTAACTTTCGCTTCTCATAAAAGTGTTAAAGACCTAGCTTTAGACTACGTAGATGTTTTATCGTTGAACTTTTACCGCGGATGGTATTCTGAGTGGGGAGATATAGATGAAGGAATAAAGAACGTGTTGGCAGAATTGGAGGAGATCCACATGAGACATCCAGATAAGCCGATAATTGTTTCGGAATTTGGTGCCGATGCGATAGTAGGATTACACAGCGACCCACCGCAGATGTGGTCTGAAGAATATCAGATGTGGCTCATTAAAAAGTATGTGGAAAATCTGTCTAAGAGGGAATATGTTGTAGGACTTCACATATGGAATTTCGCAGACTTCAGAACTCCTCAGAGCCCGTGGAGAACAATACTGAATAGAAAGGGGGTATTCACAAGGGATAGGCAGCCAAAAATGTCTGCATTAATGCTTTTAACAATATTCGGTGAAAGCAATAGTTGTAAAGAAGTGTGAAAATGCCCTTAATTAATCCAGCGTTAAAAGTGTGAAGGTGGCTGTAATAGGATCTGGAAAGTATGACGTTCACAGCAAGTATACATGAGGTTATAGTTGAGGGGGGAATTTGGTATGTTATGTTACATAATTGAGAATAAGCCTACGTTGGAAAACCCTAAGACTAGTTTCCTAGTCTCTCTATCTGTTTTGAGGATTTTGAAGAAAGCTGTTGAAAGGGGTGTATGCAAGACTTAGCATTTCGTCGGTGGTTGAACGTAATGCTTTTTAACCTTCCACTTCTAAATTAAACTATGTGGTATTATGCGTACTACACCCATAGGTATAGTTATGCTTGTCGATGAGAGGGAGCATGTACACCGCCAATACTACGCGGAATGTATGGAGGTTCTCCATAAGTGGGCTGACGTTATACGTAAGGGTGTGAAAAACATAGATGGGTCTTCGCCGGAAGTCGTCGTGGGGTCTGAGCTCATAACATCTGTGAGAACGGCTCAGAAAGTGGGTGAAGAGATTGTGCGTGCAAACTGCAAACAGGTGATTCTGTGTTTCTACGTTTGGGATTTTCCATTCTTAGTGTGGCCCTTCATAAACACCGTAGGTAGGGATAAACCTATACTCTGCCTTTCAAATAACAGCGGTAAGTTTCCTGGAAACGTTGGGCTTCTAGCTACAGATGGAGCTTTACGTCAAGTCGGAATTAGAACACACCGTATTATAGGCGACATAGAAGACCCAGATACCAGGGCTAAAGTCATAGATTGGGTTCGCGCTGCACAAGCGTATACAGTTATCCGTAATGAAGTTTATGGAATGTACGGTGGGCACTCCATGGGTATGGAGACCGGATACTTCCATCTAGTTCCAATAATAAAAACCTTCGGAGTAACTGCACGTCAAATAGACCAGTTGCTCTTAGTTAAGAAGATGGAGGAGGTTGATGAGAGGGAAGTTGAAAAAGGATTGAAGTGGTTTGAAGAACTTCTAGGAGACCGTATAAAGTATGATGGTAAAATGCTTACACGTGAGACGCTTAAGACGCAGATCCGCCTCTACCTAGCGATGAGAATGGTTAATGAGGAGAAGGGGTTCGACTTCTGCGGATTGAAGGGGCAACGTGAATTGACCGAATACGTTTGCATCGGTGACGTAGCTGAAATGCTCATGAACGATCCATACGATTGGAATGGGTTTAAAGAGCCGACCGTATGCGCTACGGAAGCAGATTCACTAGCAGCGGTCACTATGCAAATTTTAAAATACATAAGTGGTGGCCTTCCAGTACTGTTTATGGACGTTAGACTATACCATCCAGATAGAGACATATGGGACTTCTGCAACTCTGGAAACCACGCAAGTTGGTACGCCTCTAGAAGCATGGATCCGAGGGAGAACTTCAAGAAGGTGACTTTCCACCCAGCTCTAGAATACTACTTTAAAGCTGGTGGAGCCTCCGTAGAGTTTGACGCAGCTCCAGGTGAAATAACCTTTGCGCGGTTAGGTTTGTGGGAGGATAAGCTCTACATGGTCATTGTACTAGGTGAAGCAGTCGAACTTCCACCTGAAGAGCGTAAAGCCTTAAACGCGCAGACAAATCCCACATGGCCTCATGTACATGCCAAACTACACTGTAGCTTTGAGGAATTCACATCGGTATTTCCATGCAATCATATACTCGGCGTTGCTGGAAACGTAGTCCGCCCATTAACCTATTTCTGTGAAATAGCCGGAGTAACTCCGATAATCCTCGGACCCGAATCGGAGAGAAGAATACCGCCCATCTGGGAACGTATATCTGGAAAGTGATTTTCCACAGCATATCCCTACACATTTTTTCAACCGTTTGAAGACTGTGATTATTGGGGTCTTCTATGGCTAAGCCTAAAGTATACGTAACACGTATGTTGCCCCCTCCGGCTTTAGACATTTTGAGAGAATACTGTGAGGTAGAAGTAAACCCTAGAGAAGAGCCGCCGTCAAAGAGTGAGCTAATAAGTCGATTGAAGGATAAACATGCTCTACTATGTCTACTTACGGATAAGATCGACGCTGAAGTTATGGATGCGGCATCGGATCTACGCGTAATAAGCACCTATAGTGTAGGATATGATCACATAGACGTTGAAGAGTCTACTAAAAGAGGCATATACGTAACTAATACGCCCGGTGTATTGACAGATGCAGTTGCAGACTTCACATGGGCTCTTATACTTACGATAGCTAGAAGGGTTGCTGAGGCCGATAGTTACGTTAGGGGTAGAAGATGGAAGATAGCATGGTCTCCTACACTTTTCCTAGGATATTCAGTTTACGGTAGAACTCTCGGAATAATAGGGTTGGGACGTATAGGAATCGCCGTAGCTGAGAGGGCTAGGGGATTCAATATGCGGATAATCTACTACGATGTTCAACGCCCACCATCGGATGTTGAACGGAGGCTTAATGCCGAGTATAAACCTCTTGAAGAGTTGTTGCGAGAGTCAGACTTTGTAACGCTTCACGTACCCCTAACTAGAGAAACCTACCACTTAATAGGTGAGAGAGAACTCAGGTTGATGAAGAAGACGGCCTTCTTAATAAACACCTCTAGAGGTTCAGTTGTAGATACACATGCGTTGGCTAAAGCGCTTAAAGATGGTTGGATCGCTGGGGTTGCTTTAGACGTATTTGAAAAAGAGCCTATTGAAGAAGATAACCCCCTCTTAAAGCTTCCAAATGTCGTTTTAACACCTCACATAGCTAGTGCTACGGTGGAAGCTAGGTCTAAGATGGCTGAGATAGCGGCTTTAAACATAATATCCGTTTTGAAGGGGGAGAAACCTCAGTATTTAGTTAATTCAAACGTGTTGAATGTTAAGCCTTTGGAAAAGGTTAGAATGATTTAAAAAAAAGTATAGGTTTAAGCATACCCCTCCATTATTTTAACGTCCTCCAGTCTACCTCTAAATGCAGCTTCCAAGAGAGGCTTCATATAGTTCTCTATATCACCCTTCTCAGGATTTAAAGGTATGGGCATGTTTAAAAGCTTCATTCTAAGTGCTGGATCTTTTGCGGCATTTAACATCCTATTCATATGCTCTACACTGGCTCCAGCATTTTTTAGAGACGTAGGCACTTTTAAGAACTCTAGAAGCCACATTAAACCCTTAGCAACAGCCATGCCGAGGTTTAAACCTTCAAGCTTTGAAACATCTTCCACTATAAACCCCTCCTCACTTAGTATAAGCCCTAAAGTCTTAAGTTGCTCTTGGATGACTGGAGAGAAGAAAAGCGTATAGTATACGTTTAAAATGCCGCAAGCCCTCCCATGGGTCAAAACGTCTACTAGAGAGAAGCTTCCAAGGTGGGGGCCGCTAGTCCCCCCAATCATTATGGCATATCCCCCGAGATCTGTGCCAAGACCAAGGCCAATTCGTGCTTTCAAATTCGTCGGATCGCTTCTTAAAGTCTTTAAACTTCTGAGTATAAGTCTAGCACCTACCTCTACGAGTCGTTTAGCCTTTTCAAAGTACGGTTTACCAGAAGCGCCCATGAAGACCTCCCAGAGGTGGGAGATACCATCTAAACCACCATCGACTGTTAGATTTTCAGAAGCCGTAAGCGTCACGGTATAGTCGAAAACGGCACGTTTAGGTACTATAGCCTCATCTACTATGAGCTTCTTCTGACCAGTTACAGGGTCCGTCACGTTTGAATATTTCGTCAAATGTGAGCTTGAGCTTGAGGCCGCTTGAACAGCCACCATTGGGGTTAAATCTCTACCAGTAGCCTCCTTCATCTTACTTACTATCCCAGTTCCAAAATATGGGTCTATTGTGCAAGCCCCGCTCCAAGGAATACCTAGAAACCTCTCGACTTCATAGGGTGTGAAAGTAGCTAGAATGTTGGAGGCTTTAACCGCGTCAAGCGTGCTTCCTCCGCCAAATGCCACTATGGCATCTGGCTTGTACATAGCTATTTGAAGAGCAATCCTATAAACATCCTCGCGAGGAGTATTCTGCCTCGCTCCCGAGACTTTCAAGTAAGACAGGCCATTTTCCTCGAGGCTTCTAACTATCTCCTCCATTGATTTAAAAGCCCATTGAGAGCTACTTCCAACCAGTAGTATCTTCCTACCGAATTCTCTCGCAAATTTACCCACAGAGTTTAAAACACTGCATCCAAAGACGTAGTGTTCACCTTTCCAATCCTTTAAGAGAGTTTCAGCCTCTCTCATCAATTCTTCCGTGGTCTTCATGGCGGGTCACCAGCTTTAACTTAAGCAACTGCCGTATTTAAGGGTTATAATGGAAGCCGTGAAATTTGGGAAAGCTTTTTACCCTCGATTTAACGATATTTTTGATGTTAAAATGAAAAAACCGAGAGACTACTTTAAAGATTTTCTCAATGGAGAGTCTAAGAAAGTATCAGTTTCATATGAGAAATCCAAGCTTTCGTGGAATTACAGGGATGTTAAAGACGAAGATGCTGAGAAGCTACCGCGTTACCTTGAATCTCCATTTTTAGATCAAGTGGCTTCAGAACCCGTTATTTTAACGTCTAGGGAGCTCAACACCATAAAAGAACACATCAAGCTTTTAGATGCTAAGGTTCTTAAGCTTCGTAAATCCAATAGGTTGCTGAAAATACTGTGTCTAATGCTCCTACTGCTTCTAGTGGCTGTTGTTGTCATGAATCGTGTTGGAGGTGTGCCTTTTGAGCCTTAAAAAGGCGGTTTTAAAGCTTAAGGAGGAGATAGGTTCTAGGTTTGTAGGGAACGAGGAAGTAATAGATATAGCTATTTTAAACCAGCTTCATAAGAGGAGTTCAACTCTTATAAGAGCTCAAAGAGGTGTTGGAAAATCTACACTTATGCTTCTAATACTCAGAGGGATAACTGGAGAAGACTACGTAGTGATATCTGGTGCTTCAGAGGTTAAAAGGGGAGAAGTTGTAGGTAGACTTCACATACCCTCGCTTGAGAGGGAGGGTGTTGAAAGAGTCCTATGGGCTGCATTTGTACAGGCTAAAGGTAAGGGTATAGATGAAGTCAATAGGTTAAACCCGTATACAACCTCTAACATCCACCATATGATGCAGTTCGGCGAAGTATGGGCTTATGGACAGAGGGTTAAAGTTGGAGATTATGTTCTCATAGCTAATGAAAACCCAGCCGATCCCACGACCTTTATACATCCACCTCCATTCTACGATAGGTTCGACGTATGTATATACCTGAACTCTTTGAGCTTGAGTGACAAGTTTAAGCTTCAATCTCTTTTAGAAAGTTACGGAGGAGAACTTGTAGAATCTATGCCTCAAGTCCTCACTTTTGAAGAGCTTCAAAGTATAAGGAAGGAGGTGGATGAAGTTGAACTCGATAGTGAAACTATAGGGCTTATAAACATGCTGGTTAGAGATTTTCAGGCGTGTGTAAGAGGTAGAGAGTTTTCCGAGGTGAAGCCTCCGATACTGTGTGAAGGTTGCCACTTCCTCAAAGACGTCTGTAGCAATATAAAAGACCCACCTAGTGAGAGGTCTACAATAGTCTTAACACAGCTTGTTAAAGCTAAGATTTGGCTTGAGGGTAAAATTAGCCAAGATGATATACTATCCCTCGCCTTATGGGTTTTCCCACATAGGATGAACCTTGTTAAGACTAGAAATCTCCTAAACGATATTAGAGAGCTGTTGATGCGTGAAAGAGTAAAAATGGATGAAAGAGTCAATAGGAGACAGTGGCTTATACTCAGCAAGCTTATGAACGGCTTCGATAGGGGATTATACACGTATGCTAGGGAAGTAGCCGTAGAAGACCCCGTGTTTGCAGAAGAGCTTATGAAGCTTGAGAAGACCTGGATTAAGGAAGGTATACTTAGAGAGGAAGATACTTTAGGAGTGTATTTAAGATGGAGGTAGAAACAGTCAAAATAGATCCTACAACGCTGAGGGAGATATTCGTCAAAGTTAAATCTGAACTGTTCTTCCCACCGATTCAGTTTAAATTGGATGAGAAGCTTAACATACCCATTAAAGTGTTAAATGGAGAGTTGCATGTAAACCCATCTCTCTTAAGTAGATCCAAAGACCCTCACCGTTTGATGCTATGGCTCTTAAGGCATACACTTGCTCATATGCACTACTGCCCCTATGATGCTAAAACCGCCTATTACCTGCAGAAGATAGCTTATAGCATCCTTCGAGATAATAAGCTGGCGTATACGGCTGTAGCGATGTTTTCAGATTTCCAAGTGGACTGTATTTACCTTAAGAATAGGTATGGTGAGACTCCGTATCACCTATATGATACGCTTGATAGATGTAAACCGGTGGGGTTGGAGTCGCTGATATTTGCAGTTTATAGGGAATTTTTCCCAGACATCCCCTACAAACCTGAAGACGATGAAATCGAAATACTCGGCAGATTATTAGCAGACTCCATAAGGCCTCCGAAGTCTTGGATAAGTAAAATCAGAGCAATATCAGCCGTTCTATTAAGAGCTGATACTCAAGAACATAAGCGTATTTTAAAGAAGCCTTCTAAAGATAGGATTGGGTTAAAGAATATCCCGTTGATTGAAGACGCATATCCAGATGCTGTTAAAAGGATAAGCCAAATTTTAAGTCACATTGAAAACGAGAAAGACGCTAAAACGTTCTACGAAGTTTGGATAAAACCTAGGATTGGAGAGGAGGACGTTAAGAAATTGTCTGATAAGATCAAAGAGGCGTTGCGTAAATCTGAAGAAGCGGATCGCATATACACGTCTAGGGAGTCTGGGAAGGCTTATAGGGCATCTGCTGGAAGAGGTTATGGAAAATTTACACTACCCACGTCTATCAGTAAACTTCTGGAGAAGATGCCCTTAGACGTTAAAGACCTCTTATGGAGGAGGCTCTGGTACAGGTCTAGGGCTGAAAACATTTTGATAACGTATTTGGCTTCAAAAGGTGAGGTTAAGCCAACTTGGACTATACAGAGTTATCCTGAAGAGTGGTATGTTGAAGATGATATAGAGTCTTTAGACTTAGAGGCGAGTTTAGATGAAGGCCCTATAATACCTGAAGTTACAACGATCAAATGGCATATGAGGTCTGCTGGTAAAGGTGGAGAGTTCCATACGAACATCATACCGTCTGTTCTGATAGTTTTAGATACGAGCTACAGTATGAGCAATATACTGGATAAGGTATCTACCGCAGGTTTCATAGCGTATTTGAGCGCTAAATGGGCTGGTGGAAACACAGCTATTGTGAACTTCTCGACAAATCATATAGTAGCCGATTGGAATGCGGATGAAGATTTTAAGGAGTTTACACTTTCATCTAGATTTAGAGAATTGACGATAATGCCCACTAAGACCATAGCCAAGCTTCTAAACGCGGCTAAAGAGCTGTGCTTCATAGTCATTATAACAGATGGTGGATGGCAGAATTTTAAAGAAGCTCTAGAAGACCTTAAAACATTCGGAAATAAGGGACATAAGGTTTCGGTCTTCTACATAAAGGATTGGGATTACCCAGAGGAGGTTAAAGCCTTGGTAAAGGCTCCATATATAAGCATGTACCAGGTTAATGACCCGGTAAGAGACCTTGAAGGCTTAATCCTATCAGAAGTTGCAAGCGTGTACGCTGAGAATATTAGACCCTTAATCCAGAGTACTTACTGAAAATTCTAATCCATGAAACTGTTCTCATACTTTGAAAAGCGTAGAGCCCCGTTAAATAGCGTTATGCGTGGTTTATGAACGCTTAAATAATTGGCGGGTTAAATTTTACACGTGTTCTTATGTCCACTATAAGGACGGTTGAAGCGTATCCGCTTAAAATACCGTATGTAAGACCTTTCGTATTATCTAGAGGCGTCGTGGGTAAGCCCGGGGTTCCTGGAGATCACTTATACGTTAGAATTGAAACATCTAACGGTACGGTTGGTTGGGGTGAAGCTAGGCTAATGCATACTTGGATGTATGAAACGTTGGAGTCTGCGTATACGTCGCTGGTGAACTATATTGCCCCGGCTTTGAAAGGCATGGACTCTTTCAGTTTAAACTTAATCTTAAGGAAGCTTGATAAATTGTTGACGCCAGTTGTGAGCTCAGGTCAGCCGTTTGTCAAATCGGCTGTAGAAACAGCACTATTCGACGTAATGGGTAAAATTACTGGTCAACCTATCCATAGGCTCATAGGAGGTAAAATATGCGACTACGTGGAGCTTTCAGCTATGATGAGCGGTGACCCTGAAGCTATGGCTGATTACGCCAAAGAGATGGCTTCAAAGGGCTATAAGTGTTTCAAGGTTAAAATTATGGGCGATCCAGTTGAAGACGTTAAAAGGCTCAAAGTCGTTAGCGAAGCGGTTCCAGATGCAACCATATGGGCAGATGCCAATCAAGCCTATACGAGCTTCACCATAAGGAGGCTTTTAAACCTCATAGCGGACATGGATATTAAGAGAATCATATGTCTCGAGCAACCAGTTCCCACTTGGGATTACGGGGGGCTTAAACGCATAACTTCAGAAAGCCCCATACCAGTAGCAGTTGATGAGTCTATGTTCAGCCACTATGACCTGATTAAACTGATATCTGCAGATGCGTTAGACTTAATAGTTTTAAAACTCGCAAAATCTGGAATCATTGGGAATCTCAAGATAGCCGCTTTAGCTGAAGCTACAGGTATAGACCTATTCGCCAGCGGTATGACTGAAAGTGGGGTCGGCTTTACAGCCTCAGTACATTTATTCAGCACCTTGCCCATAGCGGCGCCGATCGATATAAACGGTCCGCAGTTTCTCGAAAGCCTCTTAGTAGATGGTTTAAGTTTTGAAGGTGCTAAAGTGAAAGTGCCGGATAGACCAGGCTTAGGAGTTGAAGTAAGGGAGGATAAAATTGAAGAATATATGGTTAAATTGAAAATTTGAAAAACTATAGAGATTTATCATGGTTAACCGTTTAAGCCACCGTGTTTTTAAATACCTAATCTTAAGGAAGCTTGCTTAAAGTAGGTTCTCGGTACTTTAGATGAGAGGATATCGTTGTCAACGGTTTCAAAGTGGATAAGTTTAAATGGTTTTTCGGCTTTAGCTTTTCCATCTCCTCTGCTCTGGCTACATGATAGCCTATTGAGTCAATGGGTTAGTTTCCCGTGAAATTCCTCAATTAGTCGGTTCTGGGGATGAAACCGTGAATTTCCACTTAACTCAGAACTCTTTGAGAAGACAGTACTTTAAAGGGCGGGTTTTAAAACTACTAGTATCTGTAGCCTCCACTTTAATTATCTTGGTGACCGTTCTGTCCATAATAAGACCGTCTGTAAAATTGGTTTACATGGGTACGGATAAAGTGGCTAAGAATTGGTTCCTTAGAGGTGAGGAGGCGAGAATATACTTTAAGGTATTCAACCCAGCAATTGCTGAGAACGACCTTGAAATCTACTTGAAGCCTATGGACGATCCATCTAAAGCAATTAAAGTATCTACTTTAAAAATCAAGGCTATGGAAAATGGGATAAACATGGTAACTCTGAACACCAGTTCTTTAGAGCCTATGCTTTACCTGCTGGAGTGCGTTTTCAATGGTAGAGTATTCAACGGAGTTTCGGAGAGTCCAAGGTACAATTTTGAATGTTACCCTTGGCTGTTCGCCGTTATTGAAGAGCATAATTTCTCAAAAACAATCTATAGACTTGGAGTTAACATACACTTCATAGCCCCTAGGGAGATGGATCTAGACATGATAAAGTATGCCGGTATAAACTTGATTAGAATGAACTTCCTATGGAGTGAAGTGGAAAGAGAGAAGGGTGTCTACAGTTTTGGAGAGTATAGAAGGCTCGTGGATGCTTTGAGAAAGCGGGGTATAACGGCTCTATTCATACTCGACTATGGAAATCAATACTATGATGGTGGTGTTGCGCCATATAGCGATGTTGGTAGGGAGGCTTTTGCAAAGTTTACACTTGAATCCTTTAAAGAGTTTAAAGGTGAAGATATAATATGGGAGCTTTGGAATGAACCAAATCTCTCTTAGTTTTGGAAGCCTAAGCCTAACCCGGAGGACTACGTCCGGTTGTTGAAAGCCGTTCATTCAGCCGCTAAAGAAGTCGGTGGGGTTGAACTTATAGCTCCTGGTATAAGCGGTTTTGATTTCAAGTTTCTAGAGGAAACGTTTAAACTGGATATGCTGAATTGTATAGACGCTGTCTCTATACACCCGTGTAGGAGTACAAACCCTGAAACTGTAAGCCTAGACTACGCTAAGTTAAGAGAAGTATTAGCCTCATATGGCTTCCCTCTAAAGCCCATTGTTTCAAGTGAATGGGGCTACTGCACCAGCGGCTCATACGATAACAGGGTATCTATCGTAACTCAAGCGGAATACGTTGTCAGGATGTTCCTCATTAATATAATGAATGGGGGTCAACGTGAGCGTTTTCTACGATTGGAAAGACGATGGATATGATATCCATGATTCTGAGCAGAATTTCGGCATAATCGCGGATTATGAAGGGCTTAGGTTGATCTATGGAAGACCAGTGTACTTCATTAAACCAGCATATTACGCTATATATACTCTTACGTCGCAACTAAACGGCTTCCAATTTAAAGGTAGAGTTGAAACTGAAAGTAGAGACGACTACATCCTTATTTTTGAAAATGGGGATGGTGTTGAAAAGTATGTGTGCTGGACTACTGGGTATGCGCATAAGGTTAGGCTGAGTATACACGCTAAAACCTTGGAAATCGTGAAACTTTTCGGCTTGAAGAGTCTTCATAAAAGTGAAAGTGGCGAATACGAATTGACTTTAACATCAGCCCCCATATTCGTACTTCCAACATCTTAAGCAAGGTTAAATTCATTCTTTAGTTAGCTTTACTTTAAAGTGTATTTAGACTAAAGGATTATCCATCTACGTAACAATCTCCTAGTTTTAACGCTTCAGTAGAGTATTCCATCTTTCGGTTTGGATGGGGGGCCTCTTCATTCTACGACAAGTTTCTTCATAGACCCTTACACTTATGGACTATACTGACTAGAATGTAAAGGCTTTTACCAATAGACTTCACATTATATCTTCGAGAGATTGAATTCATACGTCGATATACCTCTCCCTCTCCCAGTCTGTGATCTTCCTACACGTATATTCTTCCCACTCTTTAAGTTTGAGGTTTAGAAAGTTTTCACCTGCTTCCCCTAAGACGCTACTTATAACTTGGTCTCTTCTAAGAGATTCTAAAGCTTCTTTTAGATTTGACGGTAGTGTCGGCAGACTCTTATATAATCCTTCCTCATATATGTCTTTTTCAATGGGTTCTGGAGGCTCTAGGTTTCTTTCAATACCGTCGAGTCCAGCAGCTAGTATGGTTGCGAATAGTAGATATGGGTTTGCAGATGGATCTGAGGCTCTATACTCTATTCTAGCTGAATTTCTACTGGTGAATTCTGGGACTCTTATCAACGCGTCTCTATTCTTCATACCCCAGTAGATGTATTTAGGTGCTTCAAATTCTCCAAGCCTCTTGTAGGAGTTTATAGTAGGGTTGGCTATGGCTGTTATAGCACCAGCATGTTCGAAGATTCCAGCTATAAATCTCCTAGCTAAATCTGAGAGTCTGTAAAGCCCCTTTTCATCGTAGAAGAGGTTTTCACCTTTACTCCATAAGCTTAAGTGGATGTGCATACCGTTTCCAGGCATACCGTAGAAGGGTTTAGGCATGAATACGGCCTTCAACCCTTCAGATTCACATATGAGCTTAATTATGTTCTTGGTTAGAAGTATCTTGTCGGCTGTGCTTACAGCGTAATCGTGTAATATGTCTATTTCGTTTTGACCAGGTCCAACCTCATGATGGCCACTACTCCACTCTATACCAGCTTCTGTAAGCTTCTCAGCTATTCGGATTTTAATCAAGTTGGCTTTATCCCTCGGAGATACGTCGAAGTATCCTCCGGTATCAATAGCCTCGCCGTTCCTAAGGACGTAGAATTCAAGTTCGCCAGCCGTGACGAATTTAACCTTATAGCTCTCTTCTGTTCTGTTTAGAAGCCTCTTCAAAACTATACGCGGGTCTCCATTGAAGGGTTTACTCGCCTTATAGACTTCACAGAAATACGTTTTAACGCCGTTGATCGTATAGCTTGATGAAGCGTCAGGTATAAGCCGCATATCGCTTTCAAATCTTCTCGCAAACCCCTCTATTGAAGAACCGTCAAACCAAATACCCTCAACGTTAGCTTTCTCGAAAAGTCTCTCAGATATTATAACCTCCTTTAAAGTCCCATTTATATCTGAGAACCTTAAGCTTATTATATTCACGTCCTCTTTTCTTAAAATCCCCGCTATTATACTTTTTTATCCCCTTCACCACAATTATGCATTAAATCTTCACATAACTCGAAGAATGGACTGTTTAAAAGCGGTAACATCGAAAGGGAATTTTTGTAAACGGGTTCTCGGAGATTATTGTGAGTTTCCCATAAATATCCTCTTGAAGATACGTGTAGATTTATGGTTTCACAATACTTTTAACTGTTCTACTGCAAAATTAAAAATAACTAAATTTGGTTATAATTGAATGGCATCTTTAGGTATTATGGAGGCGGTAGATTTTACTCTATCATGGGATGAAATTATAAGCCTAAGCGAAGTGCTTGAGTTTGAAAGCCTATACGCAAGATGGAAATATGTGCCTCCAAAAAATTTAGATTTCTTTCCACTTTACGTGGGCTTCAAAATCCTGAGAATGCTGAAAGGACTTCTCAGGAAAAGGATATAGTAGGAGATTTTTACTATCATGTGTTTAGTGGTCGATGGTTGTATTCGAGGGATAGGATTATTGCTGCTGTAAACTGTGAAGAGCCTGATCGCGTGCTTATATATCTTAGACCGTTTGAGAGGAACTATCTAATAGATAGTGGTAAAGTCTGGAGGAGCCAGTTTGAAAGGGTTAAAATGTTTTTAAGCCTAGGTCTTGACGATATTTTAAGTATTCAAACACCTCTCACGATAAGCTCTGAAGTAGAGGTTAAGGTTTTTAAAAAGATTGAGAATGGCGAAGAATACCCGTTACTGGTTAAGGAGTATCATACCTCTAGAGGCTTGTTAAGACATGTTGTGAGAATGACTCGGGATTGGCCTCATGGAGAGGATATTCCGATCTTCAGCGACTACATAGTTCCAAAGGCTAGGACGAAGAAGTACCTAGTAGAGGGGGAGGAAGACCTCGACGCCCTATCTGTATTGTTTAGAAGACCGGAAGGTTTGACTGTCGAAAGCTTTCTGAGAGAAGCTGATGTTGTCAGAGGGTTTGCCGAAGAAAACAATGTTTTAGTTGAAGGTTGGGGGCCGATGGGCGGTGATGCCGTAGTATGGCTTTGCGGGGTCGAAAACGTTGTCAAGTGGGCTTTTACAAAACCAGAGCTTTTGATGAGGCTTCTCAGAATAGTGTTGGAGTGGGATCTATGGAGTATAGAGTTGCTTTCAAAGGTTAAATGCGTAGACCTGATTATCCACCGTGGCTGGTATGAAAACACAAACTTCTGGTCTCCGAGACTATACAGGAAGTTCATAGCTCCGATTCTTAGAAGGGAGGCTGATGAAGTTCATAGGAGGGGTTGAAACTCGGCTATGTGATAACCACTGGGGTTATGCTTATTCTCGACAATATAAAAGATTGCGAAGTAGACCTTCTACTCGGAATAGACCCTGTTCAGGATCGGGTAGACTTTAAAGTTGTGAAGGAGAAGCTTGATGGGAAAGTCTGCGTATGGGGTGGTGTAAACTCAGCTGTCACACTTAGGTCTACGAGGGAGGTCATCAGAAGAGCCGTATACGAGGCCATTGAAAACCTCGCCCCTGGAGGAGGATTCATCCTAGGAGCCGTAGACGCCCTATTTAAAGATACGCCGTCCGAAGGAGTGGGGGCTTTCATAGAGGCTTGGCGTGAAAAATGCGCATACCCACGGAATACGTAGAGCGTCAGGGAAAACGTTTTAACATTTAGAGATGCGAAGACGTTTGCCGAATAGAAGCTAGAAGAGTTTAAGTTTTAATTGGAAGCTATATCTCTAACGTGGTCTGCTTGCCGGGCTTAGAGAGAAGCGTTCTGAGCGTTCAAATGCCTGATGGCAGCTTTGTCGAAGTATCCTACTTTAAGCTGGAGGGCGGGTCTGGTGGTCCCGTTGTCTACATTCACGCAACTCAGCATGGCGTTGAGCTTACAGGCATTTATACGATTAAGCTTCTACTCGACAGCGTTTTAGGTATGAACGTTAACGGAACGATCATACTTGTCCCCGTGGCAAACCCACTGGCTGTGAGGTGGAGGAGGCATTTTTACAAGATGGAGCTGGGGGAGCCGTACTCCAGCTACCATCCGCATCAGATGAATAGGCTTTGGCCCGGTAGAGCCGATGGGAATGAAACCGAGAGGATAGCCTACAGCCTCTACAAGAACCTGATCGAGCGGTCGGACTACGTTATAGACCTCCACTGCTATGAGCAGTGGATTGCACCGGCTTCTTTAGCCAATGGATGGGATGAAGTATCTGTCAAGCTTGCAGAGTACTCGCTACTACCTTTTATAGAGGTCTATGACAAGCCTAGCGTTCATAGGGATATGTTGAGCTACGTGGCTACAGAGGCTGGTAAACACTCCCTCACGATTGAGCATAGTGGTCAGAGGTGGGTTTTCCCAGAGCAGGCTAAACTCGTACATAGGGGGTTTATGAACATACTCCGCTATCTAAACGTAATCCCCGGGGAGCCTATTAAGCCTAAACTTCAGCTTACACTTGGGAGAGACCCGCACGTAGACGTGTACGCCCCTGAGGGGGAGTGGATAATAGTGACCTTGAAAACGGCTGGTGAGGAAGTAGGGGAAGGGGAGGAAATAGCCAAACTACTCAACATGAAAAGCCTGGAAGAGGAAATGGTTAAAAGCCCTGTTAAAGGCATAATCTACTGGATAGGGTCTACGAGAAACAACATAGATACTAGGCCTTCAGAAGAAGTCCAAGTAGTCTTGAAGGGGGAGAAATATCGAATAGCAACGATCTACAGTTTGAAAAGATAAGGATGGGGCCGTTTAGAATGAGTGGAAGAACTACGTATGTTTATTT